>Ga0194129_10008178_pt1 | contig 12199 bp, 10 predicted proteins | sample TA2KigCa35mmetaG_FD_150862 | JGI IMG/M metagenome (GOLD analysis project Ga0194129, IMG submission 150862) | Freshwater microbial communities from Lake Tanganyika, Tanzania - TA2015038 Kigoma Deep Cast 35m | ecosystem: Environmental > Aquatic > Freshwater > Lake | place: Tanzania: Lake... | reverse complement strand
GGTTTGCCTTTAAGGGAAAGGTCCAAGGAAAACCGTAGGTTTGCCTTTAAGGGAAAGGTCCAAGGAAAACCGTAGGTTTGCCTTTAAGGGAAAGGTCCAAGGAAAACCGTAGGTTTGCCTTTAAGGGAAAGGTCCAAGGAAAACCGTAGGTTTGCCTTTAAGGGCGGAACTTATCACAGGTGCCTTAAAAAAAAACAATGTATAAGAATTCTTACACACTATTCAGTTTATTTTTTTTATTTACCAAGTCCTCTCTGTATCAGCAACCCGTTCCTCCATTAATTTTATATTTTGCGCGAGTTGATGAATATTGATAGAAGTGTCAATATATGGTTCCAATGTTCTGTTTTGTTTATTTCGCAGTTCAATCAAGAACTCTCTATTGGCATTTAACGCTTCTAATTCTTCACCGGTAACAATTTTTTGTAAAACATCCATCTTGGCAGAAATTTCATAGAGTGACAAAGTAGTGTTTGTCACCTTAAAATTGTTAGGAAGAATTATCCAATACTCATTTTTGCGAACATTTGGATTAGATTGCCAAAAATTGCGTCTCAAAAACTCACTCTTGACTAAATTTGGATTAATACGAATTTGCTTGTCAAATGACATATATTCAGGCGCAGTAAAATGCACAAAGACAGATTTGAAATCGGCGGATACACCGCCCTTGATTTTAACACTTACAGTGTCGATGCGAGTCACGATGCCATAGAGTTCTTTAAACAGATGCCAGATGGCAGCATTTGTGTATCTCTTATGGATGGACGGAATATAAATAGAGACTTGTTTGGATGGTTCGAATAAATCAACTTTGCCATCTTTGTCGAGAATAAATTGGTGCTTTTTAATTAATTCGGAGAACTCATTGTGGATGTCGAATATAGATTGCTTGGTTCCTTGGACTTTGTTCATTTTTAATCTAATTACTTTTGTGTTTTGATGTTAATGTTTGTTATATTATTGCTCTCTGTTGAAAAAATGAAAAAAAAGGATCAATTTTCAGGGGGACCAAAGTATAACTGCGTGCAAACAACATATATATATATAAAAATCATATACTATATTAATAATATGTGTGATAAAAATACTAGTGCTGAAAAAAAATTGATTGAAACTGTTGAGAATATGTTTTTAGACAAAACAGAAATGAATAATACAAAAGAACAAATGGACATTTTGGAGATGAGCAAAATAGAGTTATTAGAAAAATGTAAAGAACTGGGAATACAAAAATGCAGTTCAAAAAATAAATCACAATTAATAGAACTTATTAATAAATATAATAATAAATTAGTTGCAACAAATGAAATACATAATAATAATACATCTCTAACAACAAAACTAAATGTAATTGACTTATTTTGTGGTTGTGGTGGAATGTCAAAAGGACTTACTGATGCGGGACTAAATGTAATTGCAGGAATAGATATTTGGAATAAAGCAGTGGATAGTTATAATAAAAACTTTGAACACAAAGCATATTGTAAAGACTTGACACAGTTTTCTCCCGAAAATTTTAATGAATTATACAATAGAGAAAATAAGGAAATTGATATTATAGTTGGAGGACCTCCCTGTCAATCTTTTAGCATTGCAGGAAAAAGAGATAGAAACGACCCAAGAAATGCTTTATTTATGGAATATGTAAAATATCTTGATTATTTTAAACCCAAAGCATTTATTATGGAAAATGTAATCGGAATGCTGTCTAAAAAAACAGCAGCGGGAGAAAATGTAATTGATATTATAATGCAACAATTAAATAGAAACTATAATTGTGTAATTAACAAATTATATGCGAGTGATTTTGAAGTTCCGCAAAACAGAAGAAGAACTATAATTATTGGCATAAGAAAAGATCTAGAAATTTTTCCAAAAGAACCTGAACTAATAATAAAATCAGTTGAGGACAGAATACCTGTTAAAAATATATTAATCCCAAAAGAAAGTGTCGAAGCAAAATATTATCTAAGCGAAAAAGCATTAGCAGGAATAGAAAACAAAAAAGATGCAAATAAAAAAAAAGGTTTTGGTTTTGGAGCACAAATGTTAGATTTTAATAAACCATCATACACTATTCCAGCAAGATACTGGAAAGATGGATATGATGCTTTAGTTAAGTATAATGATAGAGAAATAAGAAGACTAACAATTACTGAATTAAAAAGAATACAGAGTTTCCCAGACAATTACATTATAGAAGGTTCAAATAAAGATATTATTATGCAAATTGGAAATGCTGTTGCTTGTAAGTTTGCGTATTATCTTGGCAAATATATAATTAATATTCTTCAGTAATTAATTCATTCCAAAAATTTAAACCTCTAAAGTGTGAATAGTTTCTACTATTTCCATAATACATTCCACTATCAAATATTATTTTTTTATTTTTTACACATTCAATAAAATACTCAAAACTAAATGCTTTGCCAAAACAAATTTTTTGATATTTATTTTCTACTTTTTTACACATAAAGAACCCTTTTTTATTAAATTTATTATTAATATGTGGTTCCATTTTTTCACATTTCCATAGAGCAATTATAATATTGTCACTATGTAAGAATAATGGAAAATTTGTTTTCACACTTCTTGTATCATTTGAAAATGAATAATAAATAATTATATCATTATTTTCATTTATTATTAATATCTGCCCGTTAGAGTTCCAACTATTGTATGTTGGAACACTACTTCCAGACCAAGAATATCTATTTTCCTTACTTGGATTTGGGTTTCCAAATGTCTTAATAAAATCACTTCTGCTTAATTTTATTTCGTCAGTCCAATTGTTGAGATTGTTGATAGCATTTCTTTTATTTTTACCTGAAAAAGCATATTCACTTGCGCTAAAATCTCCAAGCGTAATTTTATTTGAAGATTTTTTCATTTCATATCCATTAATGTCAGGTTCATTTTTTGCATTATGTGTTATACCCATTTTTGTTTCTAACCAATGTCCCTCTTTTCCACAGTGATTTACATTTTGTCCATCTAAACATATTTCAACCCCTCTAACATTATTATTAAATAATGTTATTATTTTTAATTTATCAATATCAGTGTTATTGTCACTCATTATTTATGTGTTATACAATTATTATTCATAAAACAAAAGAGATCAATTTTAAGGGGATGAGCACCTTCGGTTGTTAAGCGTCCGTAGGACGCGACGCTCGCCACGGAGTGGCGAGACAACCCGCGTGTAAGTGGCAACTTCGTTGCCACGGCACTTGCCCCTACTAGTGTAAGCGGGGGCAAGATAACTGCCGGAGACAGTTATACCAAGGTTCCCCTATGACCCCTCCTTCAAATAAAAAATCTAAAATAAAACCATGCATTAAAAATAAAAGGAGGGGTCATAGGGGAACCTTGGTTCCCCTACTTGGTTTCCCTACTTGGTTCCCCTAAAACATATTACATATTCTTAATATTTGATATCTTTGTTCAGATGTTTGCGGTGTTGGCACTTGTCCAATATCAAATTTGTTTTTCAGTTCTGAATCCCAAATGTATTTTGTATGAAACACACAACCATATCTAAAATATTTACGCTGGTCGTGTGAATACTGAATGTAATTTAAAATATCATCTACAGATAACCAATTGTATAATAGTTTTAATAAAATACCGACAACTGTTCCTGTTCTGCCGTGTCCGCCTGAACAATGAATATATAGATGCTCTCCCTCAAATATCATAATTGCGAGTTTTCTACACAAGTCAATCATTGATATATCAATTGTAGTTGCCATATCTTTTAATGGAAAATGAACGAATTTGCCGTCTTCCAATTTATTGTCATAAACTGGACATTTTGGAACTTTTCCATATTCATCATTTAAACACACAAATTTTGTAATACCAAATTCCTTTAGATTTTTAATATCATTATGTCTATCTGGATATCCTCCAACAGTTATATGTTTGGGAATTATAATATTTGAATCTATTGTTGGTCCAGAAAACTCTGTATTGATATTTTTTCCAAAACAGGTTTTGGAATTATTTATCCAATCTTTGGAAATATTAATATCAATTGGTGGTAGTTTTACTTCTTTCTCTATCGACCACGAGTTTGAATCTTCACTCAGTATTTTGAATACTGTGGTTTTGTTGTCTGCCTGTTCTAAGGCCGCTCCGCGGCCTCCACACACTTCGGACATTTCTGAAAACATCATTTCTTAATCCTCTATTTTAATTGTTGAAAAAATTTGCGTCTCAGTTCAAACAAAAAAAAAGAATCAATTTTCAGGGGAACCTTGGTATAACTGCCGGAGGCAGTTACACGTGGAGCACCGAAGGTGCTCATCCCCTATGACCCTTCCTTTTATTTCAGGGGAACCAAGGTTCCCCTATGACCCCTCCTTTTATTTTTAATATATGGTTTTATTTTAGGTTTTTTTATTTGAAGGAGGGGTCATAGGGGAACCTTGGTTCCCCTACTTGGTTCCCCTGAAAATTGATCCTTTTTTTCACTTTTTCAACAGAGAGCAATAATACAACAAATATTAAGAACAAAAAAAAATGAGCACAACTGATTCCGACACAACAAGATTTATGAACGATTTGAGAAACGTTTATGGCAGAGATATTATCAACGCTATAATAGATGGAAGAATGTATTTTATGTGGTTAAATAATATGGACCACAGCGATTCAGAAAGAACTGTGATGTATAGAATATTATGTTCAAATACGGGTGACTGGAATAATATACAATTGAGAGAACGCATATTATGGAGCGAAGCCCAGCAAATTAGACATCTACTGAGAGGAAGGGAAAGATTTACTAGAGATATTACAAACTATTGTGAAAGATTTGAAGAAGAAGAACAAGAAATTGAGAATATTATTGAAAAACTAACTACATATCTTGAATCCAATAACAATAACGATAATAATATCGATAACAGCAATAACAACAACAATAACAATATTTCGGGATAATATGTTAGAGGGAATATGACAAGTGGTCGTTTTTTTATTACACCGCAAAATATACCATCTTCAAATTGTTTTTTTGACCGTCTATAAAAATTGTTTGAAGATAGTGCTAACTATCTCCCAACTGTTTTTCGAATACAGACCATTCTGGTCTGTATTTGAAAAATTGTTTAGATGTGGCGCCAGCCACATTTCAAATTGTTTTTCGGAGATAGCTAGTACCGTCTTTGAAAATTTGTTTAGATGTGGCGCCAGCTACATTTCAAATTGTTTTTCGAATGCAGACCAGAATGGTCTATGTTCGAAAAATTGATTTCCACCAATAATTTAAACACAAATACATATAATAATCTATCAACATCAAAAGAAACTAACCCCGAAAATGGACATCACAAAACAAGACAAACTCACCAAATACGAATGGGAATCCATCGAACGCCCCGTCTCCGCCGACGAACAGGAAATCCTCAACCTAATCAGCGTCGGCTACAACGACGTCGAACAGCGCCATAACCACAATATGTCGTTATTCAATTACGCAAAAATGGAAAAAACGGCCACAATCGAAAACTACCTCTACACCAAGTTCTTCAAACCCGACATCGACAAAATTATTGCCACTATTCGCCAAATCAATAACGCCCCACCGTCTCTCACCGGATTCAAAGTCGAAGAAATCAACATCAAAAAACTCAAATCCGCCGACATAATTCGCCTCGAAAATATGAACACCAACATCGAAGTGAATCGCGAAAATATGATTGAGTTCGTCTATATCCGTTTCCTCACCAAAATGTTCGCCCATTTTGCGCGTAAAGAAACCGAATACGCATTCTACCTCTACACACTCATCCAGTTGCGCAATATCAACGTATCCAACAAAAACACTTTCGTAATGGACTTCATCGACAAGAGCGTGGAGTTCGTCAATACACATACCAATCTCAGCGATATCATCTATGGCGCCTGCGACTTCATCGAGAAAAATGCCAACCTTTTCAAATATGGCGACATCACCTTGTACGACCACCAAAAACGCCTCTACACTTTATTTAAGAAGACGCACGAACAAGGCCGTCGCGAAAAACAATCCAATCTCGTGTTATACATTGCGCCCACCGGCACAGGTAAAACGCTGTCGCCCATTGGTCTCGCCGTCGATTACCGCGTAATATTTGTGTGCGCCGCGCGCCACGTCGGTATGGCCCTCGCCAAGTCCGCAATATCCACCCACAAATGCGTCGCATTCGCTTTCGGGTGTGAAACTGCCAGCGACATCCGCCTCCATTATTTGGCGGCAGCCGTCTATAAAATCAATAAGAAATCCGGCGGTATCGGCAAAGTCGACAACAGTGTCGGCACCAAAGTCGAAATTATGATTTGCGACGCGAAATCCTATTTGATTGCGATGTATTATATGTTATCGTTCAATGACGCCAACCGCATCATCACATATTGGGACGAACCCACCATTGGAATGGATTACGAAGACCACCCTCTCCACGAAATCATCCATCAAAACTGGTCGGAAAACAAAATACCCAATATGGTGCTTTCATCCGCCACTTTGCCTAAATACAACCAGCTGTTCCCCGTCATCAACGACTTTCGCACAAAGTTCGACAATGTATGCGTCACTACAATCGAGAGCCACGATTGTAACAAGTCGATTTCGATATTGAACAAGAATGGTTATTGTGTTTGCCCCCATTTACTGTTCCGCGAATACCGAGAATTGGTGGATTGTGTCTCCTATTGTAAAACAAATATGACTTTGCTCCGTTATTTCGACTTGGGCGAAATCGTGCGTTTCATCAGTTATTTGAGCATCAAGGGGTTCATTTTGCCAGATATGAAAGCACACACATATTTCGACAACAACATATCGAAAATCAAGATGAACAGTTTGAAAATATATTACCTGGAACTCATCGAGCACATTGAAATGGAAAATTGGCCCGAAATCTACGAGTTTATGACAAGCCAATTGAAACGCAAGTTCGAGCGTGCTCCGCCCAGTTTGCGAAAGACCACGAGTCTAACTAGCGACAAGAGTTTGGCGGGTAAGAAACTCACACGGACATCGAGCGTAACAGAAGAACCGAATTATGTCGAGAAGGCGAAGGCAGCGTCCATCAATTCGGGTGGCATATTGCTGACAACGGCCGACGCACACACACTCACCGACGGACCGACAATCTATTTGACGGAGAATATCAAGACGATTGGCAACTTTTACATTCAGCAGTCGAATATTCCGAAAAAGGTATTCGACATCATCATCGCTAAAATCGAGACCAACAACGCAATTATGGCACAAGTGGCGAAACTGGAATCCGCGCTCGAAGATGTTCTCAGTGGCGAAATCAAGAAAGAGAAGAAGATGTCAAACGAGGAAATCAGTTGCCCGGAGGCGCGAAAACTCAATGAGCAAATCGACGAATTGAAGTCGAATATAAAACCGGTGTCGCTGGAGCCCGTGTATGTGCCAAACACGACATTCCACCAGCAAATCTGGACAAATATTTTGGTAGAGACGGCGTTCGTCCCCTGTATAGAACAAGATGTGGTGAAACAGATTATGGAACTGTCCATTGATGACCGACTGAAAATCTTGTTGTTGCTCGGCATCGGGTCATTCGAAATCCAGGAAAACAGCGCTTACACGGAAATCGTGAAGAAGTTGGCGAACAACAAACAATTGTTGATGATCATTGCGTCGTCGGATTATATTTATGGCACAAACTATCAGTTTTGCCACGAACTGATTGGCAAAGATTTGACAAATATGTCACAACAGAAGACGATACAAGCATTGGGACGTGTTGGGCGCAACAACATACAACAAGAATATACGGCCCGGTTTCGCGACGATTCAATCATTCTTAATTTGTTCAAACAACAAGAACACAACATAGAGGCACTAACAATGTGTCGATTGTTGAAGACGGATGACGATGACGACGATGTTGCCATTGAAGAATGCGACACCGCATAAATGCCACTCTACAAACAATGGATACAATGGTATCAAATGTTTTTTTAACGAGTATTTATAAACAGCTCGCGCCCACTTTCAATCTCTCTAAAGTCGCGATCAACTTGTTGTGGCAAAGCAAACGGCACAGCCAATGTGCTAATGTCTTCGCAATATTTCAAATAGCCAACCGCTTCATTAAATACATTGGGAACGGCGTAATTAAGCACCAATTTATTTAGTCTTTCAACTTGGGCAGTTATTCCAGTTGGATAATGCTGGGCGTATTGTAAATAAGTACTGCGCATTATAATCTTCAACGTATCTGGGTTCTGTGGCATCACAGTGAATTGCTGTCCCGACTTCTCATAAACTCCGGCGCGAATACCATTTTGGATAATTTGAATATTTTCAGCGGAGAAAAACACTTGCGCCAATACGTTGTCTTCCCATTCGCCGGCAAGTGCGCCACGGTATTCAGTCGCCTTGTTTTTTATGGCGACTTTCTCGGCCAATTGGAATTGGATTGCCGGGTCGGGCTGGCTCATCAAATTGACCCGTCCATTATATCTTGCTAAATCCAATATTTTCGTATTATATGCGTTTTTCATCTCATTGGATAGCATTGGTGTATCTAATAATAAAATAGAGCCAGACATTTTTATAGGATATATATATAAATGTTCGATATTGACAGCTTCTATTTAATTATATTATCGGTCGCAATGTTCATCTTGATTCTGGTACTCGGATTCATGGGATGGATGTTGTCGCATCAAAAAGACGACATTAAGTTCCCCCAAATAACCACTTCGTGCCCCGACTTCTGGACACTTTCTGAGAACAATGAGTGTATGCTTCCGGTAACCGGAAAGTTCAACCGCGGTGCCGACGGTTCATTGACCAAGTACAGAGCAGTCGGTTCGGCAACAAATGCTGATGTTCCTGGTATAAATAGCGCAAAAGACGGATTCAATTCAAGCAATGCCGGCTGGGGAACCGGCCAATCCGCCGTCTGTAATAAGCGCAAATGGGCAAACGACAACGAAATTATCTGGGACAGCGTCACCAACGTTAATTTCTGTTAATTTACAGCTTTTTTCTGATTCCCGAATACTGAATCATAACAAAGCCGGAAAACAATGACACAATAGTTGCTAAAGAAATCCACGTCGCTTCCGAAATGCTGTGTTTTAGGGCAATTTGCCGGAACAGTTGGTAAATGGGATTGCTGTCTTCGGCCTCCGTTTTCAGCTTCCCGTCAAACTCCATCACATCTTTCTTCAAGTATATTCCTTTGACGGGAGAGGTTTCCTCCATTTTCATCTTTTCCAAGAATGGAAACAGTTCCGTGTCGAACATTTTCGTCGCCAGCACACCATATTTAATATCACTATTTGCGCTGTTGGTGAATATTGCCTTCATATTCTCTTCCAACCCGCCAAACTTATCAATAATAAAATACCCAATCGTGTTTTCGAAAGCCCGACCCATTATCGGCAACATACGCACTGCCGCCATAGTAAATCCGACAATCAAGAATACGGAAATCAATGACGCCACAACGATGTCGGTGAAATCCCCCAATTTAGGCATTCCGCGTACCATATTCATTTTCATCAATGTGATAGAGGACGTCACCACAATGAAAATAATGACTAAATTAAATAGCCCCGACATTAGACCGCCGAAATAAGTCGATTGTGTTTGTTCCTGCTCCCTTTTCAAATAATCGTCGTACAATTGTTTAGGGTCGAATCCCAAATAACAAAATGACGCATATATTCCAGACACAACCAATGTTATAATTCCCAAAAAGATGTATGTAATCATAGAGGATGCCATTATATTATGATTATATATTGTATTTGTATCCACCCAAACTCGTTGCGTTCGACACATCCAAAATCTGCGAAATGGTATATGAGTGATTTTGCTAGTCCCAGTTTAGTAGAACCCGGGGTAAAATATGTCATCGGCGAATCGCTGAAACAAGCGCACAATTTCAAAATGAACACATATTCGTTTTTTTTCAATTTGGGCGTCGTCGTCTTGTTTTTCCTGATATTCGGCGGTGTCCTATACTATAAATATAAAACGAAACCGACCCCCCAAGAGGCGCACGAGAAACTGATGCGCGACCAAGCCATCATAATGTCGAAAATACACCAACACCAGGACGACAAAAAGCGCGCCGGTTATTCCGGTATGACTAAATTGCCATTTGTCGACACGGATTATTACGTTTCCGCGAGATAATCAGAGCGCACATACAAAAAACTCTCGTTTTCTTTTCGCAAGGTGTAATATATGTCTGGTTCGCAAGATATTTTCAACAAAATGGTGGAAAAGGGCAAAGCAATCATTGCTGGCCGGTGTTATATAAATGTTCCATTATCTGGCGACATTGACCTCTCCATATTGGGAAATAAAAACATCAGTGAATTATGGTTCGCAAAAGGCACGATTAGCCAATTGTATAATTTTCCGAACGGACTCAAGAAACTGGTAATAAGAGAAAATCACATTACGCAAATACCAGTGAATGAATTGACGCATTTAGCAGTACTTGACGCGGCGCATAATAAACTACGCGACATCGAGTTATCATTGATGCCCGCACTAACCCACGTGAATCTGGCGCACAATAATCTGGTGAATATTGGCACGTTGCCACCCAAATTGGCCGAACTGGTTGTTGACCACAATCCAGACCTGAAAATCGTGGATTTAGATGGTGCCGAATCCTGTAAGAAACTGAGTTGGCGTGGTAAATCGAAGGTGAATATTCAGGGTTCGACCAAACGCAAATGCGATATCCGACTGGATGACGGGGCGCAAATTGGCGGTGCGCCAAAACGCAAAGCGACCGATGTCCTCTATCCCGACCCCACAGAGGCATTCGAGAAATATTACGAGCTCAAAGCCGAATATGACTTGTCCAAGAAAAAGGGCATCTTCGGCATAATGAATATGCCCAAATTATCTCGGCAAGAACGCATCAAACGCGCGCGTCAGTTTGTGCCAAAATGCGTAAATTGTAAGCGGAATGGTGGTACGCATTTCGAGCGCCGACGCGACGCGGTGCTAATTGCCTATTGTGGTGTGGCGACGAATCCGTGCGACCTGAAAATCGAAATCCAATTGGGTGACAATGCGGACCAACACGAGACAATCCAGTATTTCGAAGAAGACGCCCAGAAAATCAAAGATGACATTATGAAACTCAAACTCGACACGCTTTTCAACTATATATCGGAAGACGACTCCGTGAAAGCATTCACCGAATTGTCGCGGAAATTGAACGACCCACTGATTGCGAAACAATTGACCGAATACAAGCAATTCTTTGAGCAACAGAAATACAATCCGGAGAAGAATCATCTTATTAAAGATACTATGGATGGCATATACAACAAGATGGCAGATGTGAGGCGCATTATGATAGAATATCGCAAATATGGTTCGAATCCCTCTCTTATGGGAGATATAGGCGAATTATTAGTCGAAATCGACACGGATATGAAAATGGTACGCCGTCTCAAATATCCAATTATGGAAATGGTTGCCGGCGCCAAGAACCAGCAAATACTGAAACAGAAAACATACGAACTCACCAGTTTTATCGAGCCCGAAGTGGTGGCGTTCCAATATGGCAATAAACAGTGGCAAACAGAAGAAGAGCAAGCAGAAGCCGCTCGAATCCAAGCAGAACTTGATGCCGTTTTCCTACCATCTCCGTCGCCGGATGAATCCGCGGATTATATCCAAAAATCCCCCGACTATTTGGGTTCGCCCGGTTATGTACAAGCATCCCCCGAATATTTGGGTTCGCCTGGTTATGTACAAGAATCGCCCGAAATGGCGCCCTACGTAATTGTAGGCGACATCATCGAATGGAATGACCCCAAATACAAATCCGCGTGGTTCAATATACCGCATTATTACCGCCTCAAACTGATGGCCGACCCCGACTGGATGCGCGACACACTGGACTCGATGGTGCTTTCGAATGAGAGTGTCCTTCCAGATATACGAAAACCGACCAAGAAAATAGAGGTCCGACCTGATGAAATCGTTTTCCCAGCGGACTTACAAATACCGCCGGTCATAACATCGACCGGCGAAATGGATTTCGGTAATGCGCGAATCAATGAGCTTGCCAACAAATTAGATGAAGACCAGAAACGCATTTTGATTAGCGAAATCCAGAATGAACCCATACCAGATGATGGGACTCTTCCGCGAAAATACGGACTCCGGCCAAGAACA
>Ga0194129_10008177_pt1 | contig 12199 bp, 3 predicted proteins | sample TA2KigCa35mmetaG_FD_150862 | JGI IMG/M metagenome (GOLD analysis project Ga0194129, IMG submission 150862) | Freshwater microbial communities from Lake Tanganyika, Tanzania - TA2015038 Kigoma Deep Cast 35m | ecosystem: Environmental > Aquatic > Freshwater > Lake | place: Tanzania: Lake... | reverse complement strand
GCTTGGAGGTCTTCTTGCTTTGGGCGCGCGCGCTGTTGCGGGTGGGGGCGCTGATGCGGCGAATCACGTTGCCGCCGCTCTCGCTCTCCTCCCTCAGCGTGCCCTCCTCGAGGCTCACGTTGTGGAGCACGGCCACGCCCTCCACCTCGGAGAAGAGGGAGGTCGAGAAGGGGTCCCAGTGGACCACGCGCTGCCCCGGGTGGACGTCGCTGGCGTGCCTGATGTCGAGCATGTAGCCCTCGTTGAGCGCGTGGCTCTCTTTCTCGACGCCGTTGTGGTCGTCGATGTAGAGGTGGGCGTTGCGGTTGCTCACGAGCTGATAGGGCTGCTGGGCGAACGAGGGGGCGCCGTCGCGCTCCCACTCCACCACCACCTGCGTGCCGTCGCGCTTGGAGGCGGGGGCGAGGGTGGGGGTGATCAGCTTGGCGTTCTTGAGGCGCACGCGCCCCTCGGTGCGGCTGATGATGCTGTTCTTGCGCGCCTGCTGCGAGGCGGCGCCGCCGATGTGGAACGTGCGCATGGTGAGCTGCGTGCCGGGCTCGCCGATGGACTGCGCGGCGATCACGCCCACGGCCTCGCCCACGTTCACGAGGCGACCGCGCGCGAGGTCGCGCCCGTAGCACAGCGCGCACACGCCGCGGCGAGTCTCGCAGGTGAGCGGGGAGCGGATGTAGGCGTTCTGCACGTCGTGCGTGTCGATCAGCTCCACCTCGCGCTCGCCCACGAGGGTCAGCGCCGGAATCAGCAGCTCGCCCTCGCTGCTGTACACGTCCTCCGCGAGCACGCGCCCGAGGGCGAGGTCGCTGAGGCGCTCCTTGACCTCGTTGCCGTCCACGAGGGCGCGGAGCTCGAGGGGCGTCTGCGCGCCGCAGTCGTACTCGGTGATGATGGCGTCCTGCGCCACGTCCACGAGGCGGCGGGTGAGGTACCCGGAGTTGGCGGTCTTGAGCGCCGTGTCCGCGAGGCCCTTGCGCGCGCCGTGCGCGGAGATGAAGTACTCGAGCACCGAGAGCCCCTCGCGGAAGTTGGCCGTGATGGGCGTCTCGATGATCTCGCCGGAGGGCTTGGCCATCAGGCCGCGCATCCCGGCCAGCTGGCGGATCTGCTGCGGGCCGCCGCGCGCGCCGGAGTCGGACATGATGAACACCGAGTTGAAGCTCGGCGCCTTGCGCGTCTCGCCTTGGGCGTTGGTGAAGGTCTCTGTGCTGATCGCCTCGAACATCGCCTTGGCGACGCGCTCGGTGATCTGCGTCCACTGGTCGACGACCTTGTTGTAGCGCTCCTTGTTGGAGATCTCGCCGTCGCTCGCCTGGCGCTGGAAGGTGGCGATCTGCTCGTAGCCCTCCTTGACGAGCTTGCGCTTCTCGTCTGACACGTTGAGGTCAGCGAGCGCCACGGAGATGCCGGCGCGGGTCGCCTGCGCGTACCCGAGGTCCTTGATGGCGTCGGCGAGCAGCACCGTCTGCTTGGCGGTGCAGCGGCGGTACGCCACGTCGATGAGCTGCGCGAGCTCCTTTTTGCCCATGGGGCGGTTCACGAGCGCGAACTCGAGCTGCGGCGGCAGCACCTCCGACATGATCAGCCGCCCCACCGTGGTGTCCACCAGCCCCGCGCTCATGCGGCAGCGCACCTTGGCCTGCAGGTGCACGGCGCCCGTCTCGAGCGCCACGCGCGCCTCGGTGGGTGACGTGAAGACGCGGCCCTCGCCCTTGGCGAAGGGGCGCTCGCGCGTCATGTAGTAGCAGCCGAGCACGATGTCCTGCGAGGGCACGATGATGGGCTTGCCGTTGGCGGGGCTGAGGATGTTGTTGCTGCTCATCATGAGCACGCGCGCCTCGATCTGCGCCTCCACGGAGAGGGGCAGGTGCACGGCCATCTGGTCGCCGTCGAAGTCGGCGTTGAAGGCGGTGCAGACCAGCGGGTGGAGCTGGATCGCCTTGCCCTCGATCAGCTTGGGCTCAAAGGCCTGGATGCCGAGGCGGTGGAGCGTGGGGGCGCGGTTGAGCATCACGGGGTGCTCTTGGATCACGTCGTCGAGGATGTCCCACACCACCTCGTGGCAGTCGTCCACCATCTTCTTGGCGGCCTTGATGGTGGTGGCGTAGCGGAGGCTCTCGAGCTTGTTGAGGATGAACGGCTTGAAGAGCTCGAGGGCCATCTTCTTGGGCAGCCCGCACTGGTGGAGGCGCAGCTCGGGGCCCACCACGATCACCGAGCGGCCGGAGTAGTCCACGCGCTTGCCGAGGAGGTTCTGGCGGAAGCGGCCCTGCTTGCCCTTGATCATGGCGCTCAGGGACTTGAAGGGGCGCTTGTTGGTGCTGGTGATGGGCTTGCCGCGGCGGCCGTTGTCGAACAGGGCGTCCACGGCCTCCTGCAGCATGCGCTTCTCGTTGCGCTGCACCATCTGCGGCGCCTGCAGCTCCTCGGTGAGGCGGCGCAGGCGGGCGTTGCGGGTGATCACGCGGCGGTAGAGGTCGTTGAGGTCGCTGGTGGCGAAGCGCCCGCCCTCGAGGGGCACGAGGGGCCGGAGGTCGGGCGGAATCACGGGGATGGCCTCGAGGATCATCCACTCGGGCTTGTTGCCCATCCACTCGCGGCGCCCCTCGCTGGTGGTGAGGTCGGCGGCGCGGCTCTCGCTGTTGCGGATCGCGTCCACCACCTTGAGGCGCTTGATGAACTTCTTCTTGCGCGAGTCGCTGGCGTCGAGCATCTCGATGCGCAGGAACTCGGAGATGACGGTCAGCAGGAACCACTCGCGCGACTGCAGCTGCTGCTCGGTGAGCAGGTGCGGGTCGCTCTTGTCGAAGTAGCTGCAGCGCAGGCGCTCGAGGCGCTCCTCGTTGGAGGTGGCGCGCAGGTCGTTGGAGGGGCTCTCGAAGGCCTTGAGGTGGTCGAGGGTGCGGAGCCAGCGGACCATGTCGATCAGGCGGTCGGCCTCCTTGCGGAGCGCGAGGTCCGCGGAGACGACGCTCGAGGAGCGGATCGACTGGCTCAGGCGGGCGAGGCCGTCGAGGGGCAGGGAGTGGAGCTCCTGGGCAAAGCGCTCGCAGGCGGCCTTGAGGGACTGCGCCTCAAAGGAGGGCTGCGCCGTGAAGGTGCGGCGCGAGATGGAGGCCTCCTCGCGCAGCTCAAGGTACTTGCGGTGCCCGATCTGGTGCCCAGGATGCACGGATGGGTCGGAGCCGGGGCCCTTGAAGACCTCCTTGACGATGTAGTGGTCGGTCTCGCCGTCCACGAAGGCGCGCTGTGAGATGCGCGCGTGGAGGTCGCGGCTCACCACCTGCCCGAGCGAGACGCCGAACTCCTTGCACAGGGCGCTCGAGAGGCTGTGGAGGATGAACTGCTCCTCGGGGCCCTCAGCGCTGGGGGCGAGGTTGGTGGGGATGGCGCGGAACAGCGGGCGGTGCTCGGGGCTGAGGTCGCCGTCGCGCTGGCGCACGAGCTCGCAGAGCGCCTTGTAGTCGGCGCCCGACCACACGTCGCCCTGCTCGGGCAGCGTGAGCTTGTGGGCGCGCAGCAGGTCCTCGAGCGGCTTGAAGCCGTGGTAGTCCACCTCCTCAAAGAAGTAGGCGGAGCCGCTGCCGAAGGCGGTGTTGATGAGGTCTTGGGCGACGCTGGGGATGCGGCCCTCGAGGGTCTTGTAGAGCGAGAAGAGGTCGAGGGTGCGCAGGCGCTTGCGGATGGCGTCGGCGCCCATGTCGGCGTCAAAGAACTGCCGCTCGCTGTCGTGGCCGTCGAGGTGGTGGCTGAAGCGCGCGGCGTTGGCGAGGGTGGCGATGTGCTCGTGCCAGGCGGCGTCGCGCCCCTGCTCGAGGAGGCGCTCGACGCGGGTGAGGAGCTCGGGGTCAAAGGTCTCAAAGAGGGCGCGGAACTGCTCGTTGAGGTCCTCGGGCGCGGGGTCGTAGAAGTCCTCGTCGAGGTCGCGCTCGCGGCCGGCGAGCTGCTGCTCGATGTCCACCACCACGTCGCGCAGCTGGCTGATGACGCTGGCGAGGGCGAGGGTGGCGGCGCTGGCCTCGAGGACAAAGAAGTCCACCTCCGCGCCGCGCTCGCCGAGCGCCACGAGGCCGAGGAGGGTGACGCTCTGCTGGGTGCGCAGGAACTGCGCCCCCTTGTCCCACTGCTCGATCACTAACAGCGCGCGCGAGGCGCGCGCCCCGCTGTCGGCGAGCAGCCCGCGTCCGGCGAGCGCCTCAAAGCGGTCCATGGCGTCGGGGCCGAGGAACTTGTCGACGGGGATGTGCTCGGTCTCGGAGAGCGAGAATCCAAAGATCTTGGAGAACGCCTCGTTGCTCTTCATCACGCGCAGGTCGCCGTCGCCGGCGGCCACGCGGAAGCTCGGGAAGCGCGAGAGCTGCTCGGCGAGCTTCTTGGTGAGCTGCTCTTGGACCTTGTGCTCGGTGTTCTTGTCGGAGGTCTGCGCCGACTCCACCATGGCGAGCGGCTGCCCGCGGCCGATCAGGTCGCCCTCCTGCACCTTGAGCAGGGCGCCCTTGGGCAGCTCGAGCTCCACGAAGCGGCCCTTGCTGCGCGAGCGCGAGAGCCGAAAGCCGCCCGCCACGGTCTCCACCTGGAGGTGGTAGACCTGCACCTTGCGCGCGGTGTCGCCGGGGCGCGCGGCGTCCTTGGGGAACGAGACGATGCCGTCGATGGGGGAGAGGATGGGCTTGAGGAAGGGCGCCCACCTCCACTCGGCCAGGGGCTGGCTGTGCTTGACCTCGGCGCCGTTGGGCGCGCAGAGGGTGTCGCCGTACTTGAGCGGCAGCAGCTCCTCGCTGATGCCGTCGCCGGTGATGACGCGCGCCACGCCGTTGTCCTCGCTCACCACGTGGACGCCGGTGGGGGTGAAGGTGCGCTCCTTGCTGAAGGCCACGCTCTCCTGCTTTTCGTTGAGCTGGCGCTCAAACGCAGGCGGCGTGTGCACCTCGAGCGCGGTGACGCCCGAGAGGTCCACGCGCCCGTCGTTGAGGCTCACCACCACGTCGCGGGTGAGGGCCTTGAGGGCGTAGGCGAACACCTCGCGGAGGTGAGCGAGGTCGGCGGCGTTGACCTCGATGTTCTGCAGGTACAGGTAGTAGCGCTGCTCGTCGCTGGCGTCGTTGACGGGGGCGTCGTTGATGGGGAAGACGAGGGCGCTGAGGGTGTCCTGCTGCAGCGAGACCTTGGCGTTGGCGGCGTGCACGAGGGCACGCAGGCGCTCCTGGGCGCCGGCGCCGGCGGACACGTAGTCCCCCGCCACGGTGTAGTAGACCTGCTCGCCGCGGGCGTCGAGGCGGCTGGTGACCACCGAGAGGAAGCTCTGCGGCATCAGCTTGCGCGCCAGCTTGGCCACGCCGTCCACGAGGTCCACGGGCTCAGCCGCGAAGAGCGATATCAGGTCGCGCTGCAGCGCGTCGTAGGCGCCGTCGTGCTTGGGGAAGCGCACGGTGAGCTTGCTGTGGCAGGCGCTCTCGACGGGCCCCTCGAAGGCGCTGAGGAGGTCGTCGCCGTAGACGTGAGTGAGGGCGGCCTTGAAGAGCGCGGAGAGCGTCTTGAGGCTCTCGGAGCTCACGCCGCGCTTAAAGCCCTTGCAGCCGTAGGTGAGCACCAGCACGCCCTCCTCTGCGCTCGCCGCCCCCGGCGCGCCCGCGGGGCTCGCGGAGGACATCGGGAGGAGGTGGGCGCCGTCGTGGGCGCCGTCGCTGAGCGTCACGGGCTCGCCGCTGGCGGCGAGGGCGGGGAGGGCGGCGCTGATGGCGTCCTTGAGCGGCTGCGGCAGCTCGTCGCCCGCCGTCACCTCGAGGGCGTAGGCGCCGCCGGCGAGGCGCCAGGTCAGCACGGCGCAGCGGTCGCGGTAGCGCTCGGCCTCGGTGGCGGGCGCGCGCAGGTGGCTCAGCCAGCGCCCCACGGGCTCGCGGTCCACGGCGACCTTGCTCGTCGACAGGCGCCCGCGCCCATCGATGAGCGCGCTGAGGGGCTGGGCGGTGACGCGCTCGCCGGTGAGGCCGAGCTGCTCGCTGGCGATCTCCACGGCGCGCTTGATGAGGGGGAGGTTGTCCTCGAGGTACTCGCTGTAGTACTCGGAGATGAAGGTGTACTGGTTGTGGAGGCGCTCGTGGTCGTCCTCCGTCAGCAGCATGCCCACCTCGGGCTCGATGATGGCGCCGTGGCCCTCCTCGAGGCCGCCGTACTTCTTGTAGTGGTGGGCGAAGATCTTCTTGAGCTCCTCCACGCCGAGGGCCACCTCGCCGCCGAGGGCGGCGTAGAAGTCGTTGAGCGCCTGCTCGTCCACGTAGGTGATGATGAGCGAGAGGCAGTAGAGGACCTGCTCGACGTCCTTGAGGGTGATGTCGAGGAGGCTGCCGATGCGGCTCGGGAGGCTCTTGAGGAACCAGATGTGCGCCACGGGGGCGGCGAGGTCGATGTGGCCCATGCGCTCGCGGCGCACCTTGGCGGTGGTGACCTCCACCTTGCACTTCTCGCAGACGAGGGAGCGGTGCTTGCGGTGCTTGTACTTCTTGCACAGGCACTCGTAGTCCTTGACGGGCCCAAAGATCTGCGCGCAGAAGATGCCGTCCTTCTCGGGCTTGAAGGAGCGGTAGTTGATGGTCTCGGGCTTGGTGACCTCACCCCACGACCAGCCACCCTCCTGGGCGGGCTTGCGGATCAGCTCCGGGTTCGCCAGCGAGATGCGGATCGCGCTGAAGTGATTCTGGCTACTCTGCTGCTGGTCGGGGAAGATATCTAAGATGGGGTTCATGCCAACTCCGTTGAGCCTTCGGTGTTGTGTGTCGCCGGGTATACTCGCGTGGGTGTGGTGGGCAGACCCGCGGTAAAGTATAGGAGCCCCTACCCTCTGAGGGGGGCGAGCGCGCGACAAGGGAGGCTTTATAGCCTAAAATCGACCGATTGCAAATGTTTTTCTTACGCGCCGCGCCGCGCCGCGCCGCCTAGGCGCAGGCGCGCGATCACGCGAGCGCCTCGCGCCAGGCGCCGCTGAGGGCGCAGAGGAGCGCCACGCCGAAACCGGTGCCGCGCCCGCCCACCCAGGCGGGGCCGGCGATGTCCACATGGAGCCACTGCCCCTCAAAGCCCTCGGGGAGGTGCGCCTCCACAAAGTGCGCCGCGCAGGAGCTCTGGGCGTTCATGCGGTCGCGGACGGAGTTCTTCATGTCGGCGACCTCGCTCTTGAACTCCCCCATGAGCAGCTCAGGGCAGTAGGGGAGGGGGTGGACGAGGTCCCCCGAGGCGCGCCCGAGGCGCACGGCGAGCGCCTCGATCCGCGCGTCGTTGGCCACCACGCCCGCGTGCGCCTTGCCGGTGGCCATGAGCTGCGCGCCGGTGAGGGTGGCGACGTCCACCACGAGGGCGGGGCGCAGGTGGCGGCAGGCGTAGGCGACGCCGTCGCCGAGGAGGAGGCGCCCCTCGGCGTCGGTGTTGTTGATCTCCACGGTCTTGCCCGAGTAGAGGGTGATCACGTCATCGTTGCGGAAGGCGGCGGGGCCGATGGCGTTCTCGGCGAGGCAGAGGACGGCGCAGAGGTCCTCGTGGCGGCCGAGGGCGGCGGCGGCGTCAAAGGCGGCGAGGACGGCGGCGGCGCCGCCCATGTCCATCTTCATGCCCTCCATGCCCTCCTTGGGCTTGAGCGAGAGCCCGCCGCAGTCATAGACGACGCCCTTGCCCACCCACACGCACGGGGGGGCGCCGGGGGTGCTCTGCGGGCCGCGCAGCACCACGACCGCCGGCGGGTGCACCGCCGCCTTGCCCACCGCCCACACGCCGCCGAGGCCCATGTGCATGAGCTCCTCGCCCTCAAACACATCGACCTCGGCGCCGGCGCGGACGGCGACCTCGCGGGCGAGGTCCACGAGCTGCGGCACGTGGAGCTGCTCCGGGGGCGTGTCCACCCACGCCGCCGCGCGCTGCACGCCGGCGGCGAGGGCGGCGAGGGCGTCGTGGTCGAGGGCGCCCTGCGCCTCCTCGCCCTCAAGCCACACGGCGAGGTCCACGGCGGGGCGCCGGGGGCCCGATTTAAAGCTGACGAGGGGCAGGGCGCGCGCCACCGCCGCCGTGAGCGGCTCGGCGTGGTCGAGGGCGGCGGGGCAGAGGGCGATGAGGGTCCTGCCCTTGGGGGGGGTGAGGCGCGCGGCGGCCTTGCTCGCCTCGTCGGGGCGCGCGGGGGCGTTCATGCGGGTGGCCAGGGTGGGGAGGGCGGCGAAAATCAGGCGCGTGGGGCGCGCGCCCTCGGTGAGGGCGAGATAGGTCTGCGCGTCTCCGCCCTTGGGCGCCGCCGGCAGGTCGGCGAGGGGCGCGGCGAGGGCGGCGGCGTGGGGGGCGAGCTGCGGGTGGAGGCGGGCGAGGGCCTCGAGGCGCTCCTTGGGGCCGATGAGCAGGGCGGCGTCGTAGGCGGCGAGGTCGTCGGGGAGAGCGCAGAGCGCGAGGGTCTGGGCGGCGAGCGTCTGGGCGGCGAGCGTCTGGGCGGCGAGCGTCATGGGGCGGGGTCCTCAGGGGGGAAGGGCGCGGCGGGGGGCGCGGCGGCGCGCAGCGTGGCGAGCGTGAACTCCGCGCTGAGCGGCGCGCGCGCCCACAGGTCTGGGGCGCCGGGGGGGGGCGGGTGGGGGGGCGCGGGCGCGTGGGGGGGGGAGCGGCGCGGGGGGGGGGGGGGGGCGGGGGCAGGGGGGGGGGGGGGGGGGGGGGGGGGGGGGGGGGGGGGGGCGCGAGCGCGTCGAGGGCGTCGCGGCTGAGCGCCACGGCGCGGCCCTGGGCGTCGAGGACGGCGCAGGGCTCGCCGCGGGCGTCGAGCAGCGCGAGGAGGGCGCGCAGTGCGCGCGCCTCGCCAGCGAGGTCGGCGGGGAGGTCGGCGGGGAGGTCGGCGGGGAGGGCGGCGGGCGCGGGCGGGGCGCCGGGCGAGGCGTCGAGGGCGGCGAGGGGGCGCGCGTCGAGGATGTGGTTGACGTCGCGCGCCAGCGCCAGCAGCTCCGCCGGCGCCTCGCTCACCGTGGCGCGCGCGAGGGGGTTGCCCTCGCGCGCCGCGCGCACCGCGCCGCCGAGGGCGCGCAGGGGCAGCTCTAGGCGCTCGCGCAGGCGCCGGAACACAAAGAGCGCCATCGCGAACGCGAAGGTGCCCAAGAAGGTCATCGCCCACGCGCCCGCCTTGCTCAGGCGCTGCGCCCGGAGGTCCGCCGCGCGCATCGAGTCGCGGTTGACGCCCGAGATGACGCGCAGGTCCTCCACGAGGCGCGCGCCGTCCTCGGGGCCGAGGTCCTCGCCGGCGAGGGCGCGCGCGCGGAGGGCGGCGAGGCGGGCGAGCGGCGGGCGCTCGGCCTCCTCGGTGATGTTGCGGAAGGCGCGGTCGAGGGGCGCGGCGAACGCCGGGTCCGCCACCCGCGCCGCGAGGGGCGCGCCCCCCGCCCCCCCAAACGCCGAGCCCGCCGGGCGCGCCAGGAGCGCCAGCATCTCCTCCACCGCCTCCTCGGTGGCCACGTTCTCGCGGATGATCTGCTCGACGGCGGGGCCCACGCGCGTGAGGGCGGAGAGGGCGATGGCGGAGGTGGTGAGCTGCAGGGCGATGAGGGCGCCCATGCCGAGGCGGAGCTCTCTGCGAATCTTCACTGAAAGCGCTCCACGAGGAGGCGGGTGTGGGGCTCAGCGCCCACCAAGAGCAGCACATCGCCGCGCTGGAGGGGGCGGTGCGGCTCTGGGAGGCGCGCGGGGAGCTGCGCGGCGGCGGCGGGCGAGAGCGCCTCGCCGGGCGCCGCCGGCGCCCCCCGCTCCCGGAGCGCCGCCACGGTCACCGAGAAGCGCCGGGGCAGCTCGAGCTCCGCGAGGGTGCGCCCGAGCATCCCCTCCGGCGCCACCAGCTCCGTGAGCACCAGCCCGCCGCCGAGGGGCAGGATGTTGAGGGCGCCGCGCCACATGAGGCGGAGCGCGAGGCGCTCGCCGTAGCTCTGCTCGGGGTTGATCACCTCGTGCGCGCCCACGAGTCTGAGGATGCGCGCGTGGATGGGGTTGATGGCGCGGGCGATGATGTGGGGGGCGTTGAGCTGCTTGAGGAGGGCGGTGATGATGATGCTCGCCTCGCGGTTCTCGTCCCCCACCGCGCACAGGCACACGTCCCGCTCATGGGGCGAGAGGCGCGCGAGGGCGTCCGCGTCCGTCGCGTTGAGCTCCACCGCCTCCGCCACCGCCGACGCCACCTCATGGACCCGCAGCGGGTCCACGTCCACGGCGATCACCTCGCTCCCCTGCTCGCTCATGGCGCGCGCGAAGGACATCCCGAGCTGCCCGAGGCCGATCACCAGCGTCTGATTTCCCATAGTCCTGTGCTGCTCCTGCGGTGTGCGCCCCTGCTAGCCGATCAAGACCTGCTCCTCCGGGCGGCGGAGGGGGCTCGCGGGGTGGGCGTTGCTCATCAAGAAGACGAAGAGGGTGAGGGGCCCCACGCGCCCCACGAACATACACACCATGATGATCACCTTCCCCACGTCATCGAGGGCGGCGGTGCCGCCCACGGAGAGGCCCGCGGTGGCGAGGGCGCTGACCACCTCAAAGAGCGCCACCTCAAACGAGAGGGTCTGCGTGAGGAGGACCGCCACGAGCGCCGCGCAGCAGCCGAGGACGCTGAGGGTGCACACGGCGCCCGCGCGCACCACGGCGGCGGGGCTCAGGGCGCGCCCAAAGACCTGCACGCGCTCCTGCCCGCGCACCACGGCGGCCACCGCGAGGAGCGTGACGGCGATGGTGGTGGTCTTCACGCCGCCGGCGGTGGAGCCGGGGCTGCCCCCCACGAACATCACGCAGATCATGAGCGCGAGGGTGGCGGGGTGGAGGGCGGAGAGGTCCACGGAGTTGAAGCCGGCGGTGCGGAGGGTGACGGACTGAAAGAGCGCGTTGGTGAGCTTGTGGGGCGCCGAGAGGTGCGCGAGGGCGCCGTGCCACTCCACGGCGGCGATGAGGAGGGCGGGGGCGAGGGTGAGGAGCGCCGAGGTCCACAGCACCAGGCGCGCCTGCAGCGTGCGCCGCTCAGGGCGCCGCCACCGGAGCGCCGCCACCACCACGAGCGGCCCGAGCCCGCCCACGGCGATGAGGGCGCCGGTGACGGCGAGGATAAAGGGGCTGTCGGCGTAGGGGACGAGGCTAGAGGACTGCAGCGCGAAGCCGGCGTTACAGAACGCCGAGATCGAGGTGAACGCGCCGCGCCACAGCCCCTCGAGCGGCCCATCGCCGCGCGCCCAGAACGCCACGGCGAGCGCGAGGGCGCCGAGCGCCTCGGCCGCGAGGGTGACGCGGAGGACGGCGTGGAGGGTGTCGCGGAGCGCCGCCCCGCGCTCCGCGCCGATGAGGTCCGCGGCGGCGCGCTCATGAGAGAGCGAGAGGCGCTTACCGAGGAGCTCAAAGGCGAACGCCGAGAAGGCCATCACCCCGAGTCCGCCCACCTGGATGAGCGCGAGGAGCCAGAGCTGCCCGAGCCCATTGAGGACCACGGGCATGTCGATGACCCCGAGCCCGGTGACGCAGGTGGCGCTGACGGAGGTGAAGAGGGCGTCGACGAGGGAGGGCGGCGCCCCGCGCGAGAGGGCGGGGAGCGTGAGCGCGAGTCCCCCGGCGGCGCAGAGGAGGAGAAACGAGAGGACCATCACGCGCGACGGGTGGTTGAGCGTGAGCTCGAGGAGTCCCGCGTCCTCCGCCTCGATTCCCAGCCGCGCCCGCGCCGCCCGCGCCGCCCTCCGCCGCGCCCGCGCCGCCTCATCAAACGCCGCCAGCCGCGCCGAGGGCCACAGCGCCCAGAGCGCCGCGACGAGCGCCACCCCCCCCACCAGCGCCCCCCCAGGCTCCGCGAGCGCCCCCCGCGCCGCCCAGGTTCCGGTGAGGAGGGCGAGGGTGCTGAGGAGGCGGAGGGGGAGGGGGGGCGGCATGGGGGGGCTCGGGGGGGGGGTGGGCCTCTAGGCGGCTAGGTGACGCGGTATCTTAGGGCGTATGTGTGAGAAATTCAATGACCCATATTAGAAACCTGATTTTTTGATAGACTCATTGAGTCGCTCTATAGCATTTTGGTCTGCATTTGAGTTCATAAGGAAGTGACATATCGTCGCCGTCGCATATACATATTCGTGAAAGCTTGCATAGTGTTTGAACCATATTTTAGATGTGTTGCACTCATCAGGTCGATCAGTGTAAATGCTGCACATTCTGTCTTGATCAAGATGTTTGCATACTCCGT
>Ga0194129_10008174_pt1 | contig 12202 bp, 8 predicted proteins | sample TA2KigCa35mmetaG_FD_150862 | JGI IMG/M metagenome (GOLD analysis project Ga0194129, IMG submission 150862) | Freshwater microbial communities from Lake Tanganyika, Tanzania - TA2015038 Kigoma Deep Cast 35m | ecosystem: Environmental > Aquatic > Freshwater > Lake | place: Tanzania: Lake... | reverse complement strand
GGGGGGGGGCCCTTGAGGGCTCGTGTGCGCTCTTGACACTAGGGCCTGAGTGGCACTAATAACAACCATTCTGACCGATCGAGCCTCTCTAAAAATCTCTGAAAAAATCTCTGAAAAAATCTCTGAAAAATCTCTGAGGGGAGGCCCCCTCGGGGGACCTCACGAAGGAGCCACGCAATGGCGTTTGCAGTTGTCATCCACGAGAAGGGCGGCCAGCCGAGGCGGCAAGAGTTCTACAAGAGCGAGGTCACCATCGGCCGCGTGCAGGGCAACGACATCGTGCTGCCCAAGCAGAACGTCTCCAAGCGCCACAGCCGCGTCGTGCTCAAGAACGGCAAGTTCGTGATCACCGACCTCAAATCAACCAACGGCACCTACGTGAACGGCCGGAAGATCTCCACCCCCGCCGTCATCAAAGAGACCGACAAGATCTACATCGGCGACTTTGTGCTCTCCACCGAGCTGCTCGAGGGCGTGGAGGAGGGCGCCGCCCCGCTCGCGAGCGCCGGCATGAGCCCGCCGCCCCCGCCGCCGCGCGTCTTCGGCGGCGGCGCCATGTCGGCGCAGACCATCACCTCGGGCGTCTCGCCGTTCCAGCAGGAGGAAGAGGCCTCCGAGGACGAGCTCGAGCCGGCGCCGGGCGGCGACGTGCAGTTCGCCACCGCCTTTAGCGTCACCGCCTCCCCCGCCCCCGCCACGCCCCTCCCCGCGCCGCCCGCGCCGCCAGCGTTCGGGCGGGTAGCCTCGCCCCTCCCGGCGCCCGCCGCGCCCCCGCCGCCCTCGCTGCTCGGGCGCGCCGCCTCCCCCGCGCCGCTCGCGCCCCCGGCGCCGCCCGCGCCCCCGGCGCCGCCCGCGCCCCCGGCGCCGCCCATGACCCCGCTGCCGGCGCCGCCCGCGCCGCGCCCCGCCGCACCCGCCGCGCTCGCCGCGACCCTGACGCCGCGCCCCCTCGTGCGCCCCGCCGCCCCCCTCAGCGCCCCGGCGCCCGCCGCCAGCGCCGCGCAGCAGGCGCCGGCGATGGACATGTCGGTCTTTGACGGCGACGGCAGCTCCAACCTGGTCGCCCTGCACGCCCTCCTGCAGGCGGGGCTCGCCGAGCGCGGGGTGCAGCTCCCCACGCGCTACCGCCCAGGTCAGCAGCTCAACCCTGAGCTCCTCAGCGCCGCCTCGGAGATTCTCACCGCCGTGGCGCAGGGCTACTCCGAGGACGACGTCAACCAGGTGATCGACGAGGCGCTCTGCGTGGGGCGCCTGCACGCGCTCATCGAGGACCAGAGCGTGCAGGCGATCTACCTCAACGGCGCTCACCACCTCGTCTATGTGCGCGAGAGCGGCAAGGTGAGCGTGGTCAACGCGCCCTTCTCGAGCGTGGAGCAGGCGCGCCTCGCCGCCGCGCGCGTGCTCGGCGGGCTGGGCGCTCACAGCCAGGAGCGCGCGGAGGGGCGCCTCGGCGACCTGCGCGCCTACGTGGACCTCAACGGCGCGGAGGGCCCCTACGTGTGCCTCCAGCGCTCCGTCAACGCCGCGCCCATCGAGCGGTGGGTGGAGGAGCGCCGCTTTGACCGCCAGGCGGCGGAGATGCTCGCGCGCGGGCTGCCCACGGGCCTCAAGGTGGCGATCGCCTCCAAGAGCGCCAGGGCGCAGGCGCAGGTGGCCAGCGCCCTCGCCCTCTCGTGCCTGCGCGGCCGCCGCGTGGTCACGGCGGGCCTCAGCTACGCCGTGGGCAACGACGCCTCGTGGGTGACGCTCCCCTGCGAGATGGAGGCGCTCCTGAGCGCCAGCCAGCTCTCCCCCGACTTCCTCCTCGTCGCCGACCAGCCCTCCTTTGACGGCGGGCTGGTCCTCGAGGCGCTCTCCGCGGCGCCGGCCGGCGCCCTGCTGCTCACCGCGCGCTCCACGCGCGACGCCGTGGCCAAGCTGTGCCGCCGCGCGGTGGACGCCGCGCTCGTGGGCGAGGCGCTCGACCTCCTGCTCTTCGTGGAGGTGGACGACGCCGGGCGCGCCCGCCTCAGCGAGCTCTACAGCTTCGCGCACGGCGACCTCATCTACCACAGCGGCGCGTGGACGAGCGCCGGCTGAGGGGCGCGGCGGAGCCCACTACACAGGAGCGCCTAAGGAGCGTCGATGTAGCTCGTCGTAGTCAATGATGAGCGCGGGGCGCTCATGAGCGAAACGGAGCTGCGCGCGGAGCTGTCGATCGGCAGGACCCCTGAGAACGCCATCGTGCTGCCGAGCAGCGCCGTCTCGCGTCAGCACGCGGTCCTCTACGTGGACCACGGGCGGGTGTTCCTCAAGGACCTGCAGAGCGCCAACGGCGTGTACCTCAACGGCGAGCGCGCGCAGGGCTCCGCGCCGCTCACGCCGAGCGACACCGTGCGCATCGGCCCCTACCAGCTCGTCATCGAGCAAGTGATGGAGGTGGCGGACCGCGGCGGCTACCAGACGGCGGTGGTGCACCCCAACCAGGCGCACGCCAAGCTGCTGATCACGAGCGGGCCGCAGGCGGGTAAGGAGTTCTTGCTCTTTGAGCCCGTCACGGTGGTGGGGCGCACACAAGAGAACGACGTCACCATCTCCGACATCTCGATCTCGCGGCGCCACGCCAGCGTGGAGCGCAAGGACGACGGCTCGTACCTGCTCACGGACCAGGGCTCGAGCAACGGCACTTTCGTGCGCGGCAAGCGCCTCCAGAGCGCCGTGCGCGCCTGGCACGGCGACAAGGTCCGCTTTGGGCAGATCGAGTGCCTGCTGGTGGACCCGCAGGGCCAAGAGCTGCGCGCGACGCGCCGCTGGGGCTTCTACGCGGGGGTGCTGGCGCTGGTGGTGTTGATGTTCTGGCTCGGGCAGCTCGCGCAGGGCTTGGGTCGCTAGCGCCCCGCCCTCAGCGCCCCGCCCTCAGCGCCCCGCCGATGGGCCCGCATGGACCACCACGTGCGCGTCGAACCGCGCGCTGAGGGCGAGCTCGATGGCGTCGGTCACGTGACGGCGTAGCTCGCCGTCGCCGCGAGGGCAAAGAAGCCCGCCATCAGGCCCGCGCGCGAGGGGCGCGCCCCCGTCGGGCGCGCTCTGCGCGAACAGGATGACTCGGCGGTTGAGGACGCTCATGAGCACGTCGAGGGCGCTGCCACGAACCCGCGGCTGCGCGACTCGATGGTCTTGAGCAGGCGCGCCTTGAACGCCTCGTAGGGCATCGCCTCCTGCTCCTCCACGCCGTAGCGGCGCAGGGTGACGCCGCGCTCCTCCACCTCGCGCTCGCCCAAGACGAGCACGTTGGGGATCTTGGCGGTGCTGGCGTTGCGGATCGCCTTGTTGATACGCTCGCCGGAGGCGTCCACCTCCACGCGCACCATGCTTATGCGGAGGTCCTCCTCGAGGGCGCGGGCGTAGTCCAAGAAGCGGTCCGCCACCACCAGGATGCGCACCTGCGTGGGCGCCAGCCAGGTGGGGAAGGCGCCGCCGTAGTGCTCGATGAGGAACGCCACGAAACGCTCGTGGGTGCCGAGGGGGGCGCGGTGGATGATGTAGGGGCGGTGCTCTTGGTTGTCGGCGCCCACGTAGCTGAGATTCATGCGCTGCGGCACGGCGAAATCGAGCTGGTTGGTGCTCGCCGTCTCCTCGCGCCCCGTGACGGTGCGGAACTGCACGTCGATCTTGGGGCCGTAGAACGCCGCCTCGCCCTTGACCTCGCGGAAGGGCAGCCCGCTCTCCACCATCGCCTCGCGGATAAAGCACTGGCTCTTCTCCCAGGCGACGGGGTCGTCCACGTACTTGGACTTGCCCTTGGGGTCATCGGGGTCCCAGGTGGAGAAGCGCATGTAGTAGTCCGTGAGCCCGAGGATCTCGTAGAGCTGCTTGTGGAGCTCCATCACCGCCAAGAACTCCCGCTTGAGGTTCTCCTCGGTGCAGTAGATGTGCGCGTCGTTCATGCACATGCCGCGCACGCGCAGGAGCCCCGAGAGGGCGCCGGAGTCCTCAAAGCGGTACACCTGCCCGTACTCGGCGAGGCGCAGGGGCAGCTCGCGGTAGGAGCGCTTGCGGGCGGCGAAAATCCTGTGGTGGTGGGGGCAGTTCATCGGCTTGAGGCAGTACGCCTCGCGCACCACCTCGCCGCTCTCGGTCTGCTCCTTGAGCTCCATGATCGGGTAGATGTGGTCTTTGTAGTAGGGGAGGTGCCCGGTCTGGTAGTAGAGCCCCGCCTTGGTGAGGTGGGGGGTGGCGACGCGGTGGTACCCCGCCTTGAACTCGAGCTCCTTGGCGAGGCGCTCGAGCTCGTCGCGAATCACCGTGCCGTTGGGGAGCCACAGCGGGAGCCCCTTGCCCACCTGCTCGTCGATCACGAAGAGCTCGAGCTCCTTGCCGAGCTTCTTGTGGTCGCGCGCGAGCGCCTCGTGGTAGGCCTTGACGTGCGCCTCGAGCACCTCCTCGCTCTCGAACGCCCAGGCGTAGAGGCGAGTCATCATCACGTTGCGCGAGTCGCCGCGCCAGTAGGCGCCCGCCACGCTGCGGAGCTTAAAGCAGCCGCGGGGGATGTCCTTGGTGCTCTCCACGTGAGGGCCGTCGCACATGTCGAGGAAGGCGCCGCTGCGGTAGAAGGTGAGCGTGGAGAGGCTCTTCTTCTCAAAGAGCTCCTCGGCGTACTCGCGCTTGTAGGGCTCCTGCATGCCGCTGAGGCGCGCCATCGCCTCGTCGCGGGGCAGCTCCTCGCGCTCAAAGCGCTGGTTGCGCTTGAGGATGTGCTTCATGCGCTTCTCGAGCTCGGGGAAGTCCTCCTCCGAGATGGGCTCCGAGAGGATGAAGTCGTAGTAGAAGCCGTCGGCGACGGGGGGGCCAAAGCCAAGGGTGCTGCCGGGGCGGTACTCGAGCACGGCCTGCGCGAGGACGTGGGCGAGGCTGTGGCGGATTCTGTGGAGCGGCTCGTCGGGGGCGTGGGGGGCGTTCATGGGGGGGCTCCGGAGGGAGGCTAAGAGGGGATCAGATAGGTGCTAGATAGGTGCTAGGCTAGATAGGTGCCAGGCTCTTGTTATGTGTTTGATCTAGCGCTTGATTTTATCAATCAGCGCCACCATCAAGCTCAGCGGGTCATGCTCAATAATCAAGCAGCGCCGCCATCGCGCGCCGCACGTCCTCCACCTGCGGCAGCGTCACGTCCTCGAGGTCGGGGTGATAGCCTACAAAGGTGTCGAGAGAAGCGAGGCGGCGGGGGGGCGCGTCGAGCCACTCAAAGAGCTCCTCGGCGGCGCGGCTCGCGAGCTCGGCGCCGTAGCCCCACGCGCGGCTCTCCTCGTGCACCACGAGCAGGCGCCCCGTGCGGCGCACCGACTCGGAGATCATACCCCAGTCATAGGGCGAGAGCGTGCGGAGGTCGATCAGGTCCACCCCACGGTCGCGCTCGCGCTGCAGGAGCTTAACCGCCTGCAGGCTGCGGTGCACCAGCGACCCGTACGTCACCACCGTCAGGTCGTCGCCCTCGCACACCTTGGCCGCCTGCGCGAACGGGATCATGTAGTCGGGGCCGGGGTAGGGGCCCTTGTTGTAGGTCTGGCGATAGAGGTGCTTGGGCTCCAAGAACAGCACGGGGTCATCGCAGCGGATGGCGGTGCGGAGGAGGCCATTGGCGTCGAGGGCGTTGGAGGGCATCACCACACGGAGCCCGGGGATGTGCGTGAAGAGCGTCTCGGCGCTCTGGCTGTGGTAGGGGGCGCCGCCCTTGAGGTAGCCCCCCGACGGCACGCGAATCACCACCGGCGCCGGCCAGTCGCCGTGGCTGCGCCAGCGGGCGGTGGCGAGCTCGTTGCGGATCTGCTGGAAGGCGGGCCAGATGTAGTCGAGGAACTGGATCTCCACCACGGGGCGCAGCCCGCGGTACGCCATGCCGATGGCGCGCCCCACGATGTTGGCCTCGGCGAGCGGGCTGTTGAAGACGCGGCGCCCCCCAAAGCGCGCCTGGAGCCCGTGGGTCACCTTAAAGACGCCGCCCTTGCCCTTGCACTGCCCCAGCACCTCCTCGCGGCTCGCGTCCGCCACGTCCTCCCCAAAGACCACGATTCGCTCGTCGCGCGCCATCTCGTCGCGGAGGCAGGAGTTGATCAGGTCCACCATCGTCTTGTTGCCGTCGTCGTCGGCGGCGACCTGCGGCGGGGTGCTGAAGGCGGCGGAGGTGGGGTCGAGGTCGGGGCTGTAGATCTGCTCCATCACCTCGCTCGGGAGCGGGGTGGGGGCGGCGAGCGCCTGGCGCGTGGCCTCCTCGATCTCCGCGTCCACCGCCTCCTGCGCCGCCGCCAGCTGCTCCGCCGTCCACACGCCCTCGCGCAAGAGGCGGGCGCTGAGGATGCGCAGCGGGTCGCGCGCCTCCTCAGCGGCGCGCTCCGCCTCGGGGCGGTAGTTCGCCTGGTCGTCGCTCATGGAGTGGCTGTAGGGGCGCACCACGTGGGCGTGGATCAGGGCGGGGCCCTTGCGCGCGCGGCACCACGCGAGGGCCTCCTCGAAGGCGCGGAGGCTGTCCTCCACGTCGCAGCCGTCCACGCCCTGGAGCACCTTGAGGTTGGGGTAGCCCTTCACCAGCTCGCTGATGGAGCCGCCGGGGGTCTGCGCCTCCACGGGGACGCTGATGGCGTAGCCGTTGTCCTCCACCAAGAAGATCACGGGGAGGCGGCTGTTGCAGGCGGTGTTGAGCGCCTCAAAGAGCTCCCCTTGGCTGGTGGTGCCCTCGCCCGTGGTCACCAGCACCACCTCGTCGCCGTGCCCGGGGAGCCGCGCCGCCACGGACTCCATCGCCTCGCGGTAGCGCGACACCTCCGCCGCCCCCACCGCCTGCAGGAACTGCGTGCCGGTGCAGCTCGACTTGGAGATCACGTTGAGTCGCTTGTGCCCCCAGTGGCAGGGCATCTGCCGCCCGCCGCTGGTGACGTCCTCCTTAGAGCCCACGGCGGCGAGGATGACCTCCCTGGAGGTCATGCCGAGCTGGGTCATGAGGGCGCGGTCGCGGTAGTAAGAGATCACGTAGTCGCGCCCCGCCGTGAGCGCCATCCCCGCCGCCGTGAGCACCGCCTCGTGGCCCGCGCCGCTGATCTGGAAGTAGATGCGGTTCTGGCGCTTGAGGGAGATCTCGCGGTCGTCGAGCCTCCTAGACCTGTACATGTTGGTGTAGGCGGCGGCGAGGGCCTCAGGGCTCAGCGGGGCGCGCGCGGCGCGTGGAGCGGCGTGGTCGTCTATGCTCATGGGGGGGCTCTCCGGCGAGGCTCTAGCGGGGCGATGTGCGCGCGAGGTCTGCGCAGCGCGCTTGGTGTATTGAGATGGTGCTTACATAGCCGAGCGCGCCTCAAAACACAACCGCGCCCACCCGCGCCCACCCGCGCCCACCCGCGCCTACCCGCGCTCACCTTAGGTGTCATATGAGCCCACCCCGCGCCCCAACGCCGCGCGCGTCCCCCTGCGCGCTCCCAAGAGATAACGAGGCGCGCGCGCTCATCTCGCGCTGGGCTGAGCGCCCTGACCGCTGGCCCCCGCCGCCTGAGGCGAGCGCAGGGGGCGCGGGCTGGCGCCTCGACCCGCACCCCCTCCCCGACGAGCCCCTCGCCCCCCCCCTCTCCTGGGAGGGGCTGCGAGCGCGCGGCGAGGGCAAGATGCTCGGGCTCCTCCTCTGCGAGACCCCCGAGGGGGAGGGGGGGCTCCTGCGCGCCTTCTCGGGGCAGCTCGACGGGGCGTGGGCGCGCGCCGGGTGGGCGCCGCCGCTCTTTGAGGGCGCGCGGTTCGCGGGCGCCTCGTGGCGCGCGCAGCTCGCCCTCCACGCGCTCACGGAGGCGCTCGCCGCCCCCGCCCTCAGCCCCGAGGCGCGCGCGGCGCTCATGGGGGCGCGGCGCGACGTGTCGAGGGCGCTCACGCGCGAGATCCACGAGGCGTACACGCTCACCGCGCCGGGGGGCGCCCGCCGTTCGCTCTACGCGCTGTGGCCCGCGGCGCCCACGGGGACGGGGGAGTGCTGCGCGCCCAAGCTGCTGTGCCGCGCCCACGCGCTCGGCTGGCGCCCCGTGGGGCTCGCGGAGGTGTGGTGGGGCGCCTCACGCGGGCGCTTTGAGGAGGGGCGCCTCTACCCGCCCTGCGAGGAGCGCTGCGCGCCGCTGTGGGGGTGGCTCGCGGGGGAGGCGCCCCCCGCCGCCCCCTGAGCGGGCGCCAGCCGCGAGCCTCACTTGTGCGCGAGGCGCGCAGCGGGTACACACTCGCCCGTGCGCGCCCGCCCCCACCGCCGCCACAGATTCCGCCACAGATTCCGCCACAGATTCCGCCACAGATTCCGCCACGCCGCGCCGCGCCGAGAGCCCCCATGACCGCACACCCCGCCGCCGACCTCGCCCCCCAGGGCGCGCCCCCGCTCTTTGGGTACCCCCGCGCCGCCACGCGCCGCGCCGCGCCGTTCTTGCCCATGACGCGCGCGGAGCTCAAGGCGCTCGGGTGGGACGCCTGTGACGTCATCCTCGTCACCGGCGACGCCTACGTGGACCACCCCAGTTTCGGCATGGCCATCGTGGGGCGCTTCTTGGAGGCGCAAGGGTTCCGGGTGGGCATCATCGCGCAGCCCGACTGGCGGAGCAAGGACGCCTTTGAGGAGCTCGGGCGCCCGCGCCTGTGCTTTGGGGTGACGGGCGGCAACATGGACTCTCTGGTGAACCGCTACACCTCCGACCGCCGCCTGCGCAACGACGACGCCTACACCCCCGGCGGCGTGAGCGGCGCGCGCCCCGACCGGTGCGTGATCGTGTACTGCCAGCGCCTGCGCGAGGCGTTTGGGGCCACGCCGCTCGTCATCGGCGGCATCGAGGCGAGCCTGCGCCGCATCGCGCACTACGACTACTGGTCGGAGAAGGTGCGGCGCTCCGTCCTCCTCGACTCGCAGGCGGACCTGCTGCTCTACGGCAACGCGGAGCGCGCCCTCGCCGAGGTGGCGCACCGCCTCGCGCGCGGCGAGGCGCCCCGGGACATCCAAGACGTGCGCGGCACCGCCCTGCTCCGCCGCGTGCCGGCGGGCTACATCGAGGTGGACTCCACGCACCTCGACACCCCGGGGCCGCTCAACCCGCCGGAGGACCCCTACCGCATGGAGGGGATGTCGGGGGCGAGCGCGGGCGCGGGGGCGGAGGCGAGCGCGGGCGCGGGGGCGGAGGCGGGGGCGAGCGCCTGCGAGGGGGCGTCCGGCGGGAGCGCGCAGGTGGGGGCGCGGGCGGGGGAGAGCGTGGAGGGGACGCTGGCGGCCATCGCGGCGCTCGAGGCGGACGACCCGCTCGGGGCGCGCCGCCGCCGCGACGAGGCGCAGCGCGCCGCCCCCGCCGCGCCCCGCGTGGTGCGCTTTGTGCGCGACGTCCCGCGCGCCGACCGCGCGCGCAGCGTGATCCGCCTGCCGTCCTTTGAGCAGGTGCGCGAGGACCCCGTCCTCTACGCGCACGCCTCGCGTATCCTCCACCAGGAGGCGAATCCCGGCAACGCGCGCGCCCTGGTGCAGCGCCACGGCGACCACGACCTGTGGGTGAATCCGCCGCCGATTCCGCTCTCCACCGAGGAGCTCGACGCTGTTTATGAGCTCCCCTTCGCCCGCCGCCCTCACCCCTCCTACGGCGGCGCCAAGATCCCCGCCTATGAGATGATCCGCTTCTCGATCTCGATTCAGCGCGGCTGCTTTGGGGGCTGCACCTTCTGCTCCATCACCGAGCACGAGGGGCGCGTCATCCAGAGTCGCTCGGAGGGGTCGATTCTGCGCGAGATCGAGGTGGTGCGCGACACGGTGCCGGGGTTCACGGGGGTGATCTCGGACCTCGGCGGGCCCACCGCCAACATGTGGCGCGTGGCGTGCAAGAGCCGCCAGATCGAGGCCGCCTGCCGCCGCCCCTCGTGCGTGTACCCGGGGATCTGCCCCAACCTCAACACCGACCACACGCCCCTCATCAAGCTCTACCGCAAGGCGCGCGCGCTGCCGGGGATCAAGAAGGTGCTGATCGCCTCGGGGGTGCGCTATGACCTCGCGGTGGAGTCGCCGGAGTATGTGCGCGAGCTGGCGCAGCACCACACGGGCGGCTACCTCAAGATCGCGCCCGAGGCGCTCTCGGAGGGGCCGCTGTCGATGATGATGAAGCCGGGCATGGGCTCCTATGATCGCTTTAAGGAGCTCTTTGATCGGTTTTCGGCGGAGGCGGGGAAGCAGCAGTACCTGATTCCCTACTTCATCGCCGCGCACCCAGGGACCCGCGACGAGGACATGCTCGAGCTGGCGCTGTGGCTCAAGGCCAACGGCTTCCGCGCGGATCAGGTGCAGGCGTTCTTGCCCTCGCCCATGTCCACGGCGACCGCGATGTACCACAGCGGGGTCAACCCGCTCCAGAAGGTGACGCGCGAGAGCGAGGAGGTGCACATCCCCAAGGGGCTGAGGGTGCGCGCGCTCCATAAGGCGTTCTTGCGGTATCACGACCCCGCGAACTGGCCGATCTTGCGCGAGGCGCTCCGCCGTATGGGGCGCGAGGACCTGATCGGGGGGGGGCCGCGTCACCTCGTGCCCGCGTTTCAGCCGGTGGGGGGGGGCGCCCCGGCGGGGCAGGGGCAGGGGCGGGGGCAGGGGCAGGGGCAGGGGCCCCGCCCCTTTAGGACGCAGCACGCGCGCTCGGAGGCGCAGGACGCGCGGCGGGGGGGGCGGGGGCGGGGGCGTTGAGGTGCTCATTGAGGTGCCAGGCTCTTATGATCTATTCAATATATAAGAGCTATTTCGGATAGCGCGCCCCCCGCTAAAGCGCCCTAGGCCCCCCCCCCGGCGCGCCCGGGGACAGCGGCGAGAGGCCCCCGCCTGGCGCGCGCGGGGCCACCGCCGGCGGGGGCGCGCTCGACGGCAAGAGCGCCCCGCCTGCCGGCGCCTCCCCCGGCGCGCCCCCCGCCCCCGCCCCCGGCGCGGGCGGGTCGAGCTCAGGGGCGTCGCGCTCCCCTGTCCAGCGCAGCCCCACCGTGAACGCGCGCCCCGCCGCTAGCCCCTCGCCGCGGCCCCACGCGGAGACGTGGAGGTAGAGCGGCGCGCTGAGCGGGAGCGACAGGAGCGCCAGCGCCCAGAGGCCGCCGAGGTCCGCCACGCCCGCGCCCACCCGCGCGCGACCGAGCGCGGCGCCCGCCGTGAGGGCGCGGGCGGCGGGGGCGGGGGCGAGGGCGTCGGGGCGCCCCGCGCCCCCCCAGCGGGCGTGCGCCCAGGCGGGGCCGAGGGAGGCGGTGAGGGCGACGTAGGGGCTGAGCGCGGACGGGAGGGCGCCCTCACGCGCGCCGCCGAGGGCGCCCCCCGCGCGCCACGCGGCGCCGAGGGCGAGGGAGAGGGCGCCCGCCTCCCCGGTGAGCGAGAGCGCGGCGCCGAGCGCGGCGGCGTGCCCCCACTCGACTCCCGTCACCACCTCGGCGGGGCGCGCGAGGGGCGCGCTGACCCCCGCGGCGGTCACGCCCCCCGCGGCGTCCGCCGCCCCCCCCCGCGCCGCCGCCCGCAGCGCCGCCGCGCTCGGCGTGCGCTGGGTGGCGCCCCGCGCCGCCGTGTAGCCCCCCTCGAGGCTGAGCGCCCATCCCCCGCCCCCCGCCACCCTCGCCCGCCCCCCGCCGCTCACGCCGCGGTGCGCGCGGTAGCCCTCGGCGGCGGCGGCGCGCCCGTCGAGGTAGGTGAGCTCAAGGGTGAGCGGGGGCGCGGCGGGCGCGGCGGGCGCGGCGGGCGCGGCGGGCGCGGCGGGCGCAGCGGGCGCAGCGGGCGCAGCGGGCGGGGCGGGCGCTGGCGCGGGCGTCGCTAGCGAGGGCGCGGCGCTCGGCTGCGCGGCGAGCAGGGGCGCGGCCGCGAGGCGGGCGAGGCGGGCGAGGCGGGCGAGGCGGGCGGGGCGGGCGAGGCGGTCGCGCGCCCCCCGCTCCGTCGCTCCCCCCGCCATCAGCCCCCCCCCGCGCCGCGCCGCGCCCGCAGGGGCAGCCCGGCGGCGCGCAGGGCCTTGAGACTCGGACCCCCCAGCCCCACCCCCGACAGCTCGTCGGCGGTGAGGGCGGCGCGGCGGTCCTCCCCGGGGGCGAGGGCGGGGGCGCCCTCCGCCTCAAAGACGTAGAGCCGCCAGGCGCGGTGGGTGAAGCGGTGCTCCACTCGCGCCACGAGCGCCCCCACCCCCCGCAGCCCGCGGGCGGCGGCGAGGTGGGCGCGGGCGGCGGCGAGGGGGGCGAG
>Ga0194129_10008173_pt1 | contig 12202 bp, 13 predicted proteins | sample TA2KigCa35mmetaG_FD_150862 | JGI IMG/M metagenome (GOLD analysis project Ga0194129, IMG submission 150862) | Freshwater microbial communities from Lake Tanganyika, Tanzania - TA2015038 Kigoma Deep Cast 35m | ecosystem: Environmental > Aquatic > Freshwater > Lake | place: Tanzania: Lake... | reverse complement strand
GTAACTGCGTTTGGTCCAACTCCAGTAATGTTTGAGCCCGCGCCTGATCCAAGCGTTCCATAAGGATCGAAGACCGTATGGTTCCAGAAGGTTGGCGTGTAGTCCCGACCGAGTCGAATTGCACCCCAGGCACCGCCAAAGTCGAGGGTTTGACGACGGGAGAAAATGACTGCCTGTGGTGCATCTCCCCACACCTGAGACTCAAACCAGAAACCGGCATGCATGTCGTTGCCGATTTTTTCAACACCCCTGAAGCCCAACTGACTCGAAGTCAAGCCGGAAGATGTCGTGTTATTTTTCTTAACACTACCCTGCTTGGCACTCTGATATCCCGTGTCAAGCACACCCCAGATCTCAACCTGCGCCGTTGCGACTGCGGGCAGTGCGGCTGCAACTGCCATCGCGAGAAGCGATTTGCACCTCTCCGGGCGCCACGTTCCGCGGCAACGGGCACCTCGAGCGGCACGCAGCGGCACCGACTGACCCAAGAGCCCCCTCTGCAAAGATCCATGTCGGCTTCGGTTGGTGGGAGAATTGTAGAAACCGGGGGTTGCACAGAGGTCTGAGAGATGTCGAGCTCTCCGAAAGAGAAGTAAGAGCACGCCTTGTCGTTGAGGGATGCCTGCCAGCCATCCCTACTGGCGCGCAGCGCGGCCAGAACATCCGCATCCTGAAGGTGCTTCAGGCCCTGCAGGCGGGGGTGGCTTGCGGGGTTGGGCTTTTGAACTTTTGAACTCTGAGCGATAGTTGCTCCAGCCGGTTTCTCCGGCGAAGGTCCCGAAATTGCCAGGACAACACCGGGTTGGGCTCGCAGGCCTGCCGTGCACGATTGCCCGAAGCACCACGAAGGTCGGCCGATCCGACCTGCAGGATCAGGCTGAACAAGCGGCTCACCCTGATGAAGGGTGTTCCCCTGATCCTTCCGGACGCAACTCCTCGATCACGCCGGCGAAGGCGTCGACGTCCTCGAAGCTCCGGTACACCGAAGCAAAGCGCACGTATGCCACTTTGTCGACCCTGCGGAGTTCGCGCATCACGATCTCGCCGATAAGCTCGCTTGCAACCTCACGGGTGCCGAGCGCAATGAGCCGATGTTCGATGCGCGTGATCGCCGCATCGAGGAGTTCGGCGCTGATCGGGCGTTTGCGCAGCGCGAGCGCGAGCGACGCACGAAGCTTGCGGCGGTCGAAGTCTGCGCGCGCACCGTTTTTCTTCACGACGACCGGCAGGTTGAGTTCCACGCGCTCGTAGGTGGTGAAGCGCTTGTCGCAGGCACTGCAACGGCGACGCCTGCGCACCGAATCCCCCTCGTCCGAGAGGCGGGTTTCAATGACCTGGGTATCCGGAGAGTTGCAGAAGGGACAATGCACAGGTACTCGGGGGCCTCAAGCAATCAGGCTGTCCTTGGTTGGTCTGTCGGTGCAAGCATCGACGCGGGGCTGAGCGATCAACCAGGAACCACGACGCAGACTCAGCCGTAGACGGGAAACTCAGCGCTCAGCGCGTGGACTTCATTCCGAGTGGACTCGATCACGTCCGCGCTTCCGCCACTGTCGAGTACGTTGGCGATCAGGTGTCCGACCTGCTCGGCCTCGCTCTCTCCGAAGCCCCGTGTTGTCATCGCCGGTGAACCGAGTCGTATCCCACTCGTTACGAAGGGTTTTTCCGGGTCGTTGGGAATCGCGTTCTTGTTGCAGGTGATATGGGCATCGCCGAGGATGCGCTCGGCGTCCCTGCCGGTGATCCGTTTTGCCCGCAGATCCACGAGCATCACATGACTCTCGGTTCGCCCGGAGACGATGCGCAGTCCGCGCCGGATCAGCGTTTCGGCGAGCACCTGCGCGTTGCGGATCACCTGCTCCTGATAGCGCCTGAACGCGGGCTGCAGGGCCTCATGGAAAGCCACGGCTTTTGCCGCGATCACATGCATCAACGGGCCGCCCTGAAGTCCCGGAAAGATCGCCGAATTGATCGACCTTTCGTTGTGGTCGCGCATCAGGATGAAGCCTCCGCGCGGCCCCCGCAGGCTCTTGTGCGTGGTGGAGGTCACCACATCGGCGTGCGGCACCGGGCTGGGGTAGACGCCGGCCGCAATCAGCCCCGAGTAGTGCGCCATGTCCACCAGGAAGGACGCTCCGGTTGCTCTCGACACTTCGGCGAAACGCTGCCAATCGATGCGCAGCGAATAGGCCGAAGCGCCGGCAATGATGATCCGCGGCCGGTGTTCGTGCGCAAGTCGCTCCATCGCGTCGTAGTCGATCGTCTCGTGGGCGTTGAGTCCGTAGGACACGACCTTGAACCACTTGCCGCTCATGTTCACCGGTGACCCATGGGTGAGGTGCCCCCCCATGGCAAGCGACATCCCGAGAATGGTGTCGCCAGGCTTGGCAAGTGCCATGAACACCGCCTGGTTGGCCTGCGAGCCCGAGTTGGGCTGCACGTTGGCCGCGCTTGCCCCGTAGAGTCTGCACAGACGCTCGATCGCCAGCGTCTCGGCCACGTCCACAAACTCGCAGCCCCCGTAGTAACGCTTGCCCGGATAGCCCTCCGCATACTTGTTGGTCATCTGCCCGCCTTGCGCGGCCATCACTGCGGGCGATGCGTAGTTTTCCGAAGCAATGAGTTCGATATGCTCTTCCTGCCTGCGGTCCTCCCGGCACATCGCAGCCCAGAGTTCGGGGTCGGTTTGCGCGATACCGATTCTGCGGTCAAACATGTGAGGCGGCCTCCTCAGTTGTGCTGCAGGTGTTCAATGCTTCCCCATTCGATCAGGCTGAAACGCCAACCATCCCAGGCGATGCGATTCAGCGCCGCATTGTGCAATGGGTGCTGCCGCATCGCGCTCATGTCCATTTCGCCGGCAATCCGGTAGACGCAATCGAGAACGCCCCCGTGGGTTACCGCCACAATGCGTTCGCCGAGCCGGTGATGCGCTGTGATGGCCTCCAGCGCCTCCCGCGAGCGCGCAAAGAAGTTGCGCAGCGACTCACCCCCTTCCGGAAGCGCGAAATCGGGCTCCCGATTGCGCCAGCGTCGGTAATCCTCGGCGTGGCCGGTCGCTTCGAGCTCGGCCAGTGTCCTGCCTTCGAAGACGCCATAGTGCCGCTCGCGCAAGCGATCGTCGACCCGCAACTCCAGGCCGAGCGCTTCGGCGATCGGTGCAGCCGTGTGCCACGCGCGCTGCAGATCACTTGTGTAGACCGCGGTGATCGGGGCACTCCGGGCCAGCGTGCGCAGGTGCTCCGCAGTGCGCGCCGCCTGCTGGTGCCCCAATTCGTTCAGCGGAATGTCGATCTGGCCCTGAAAACGGTGCTCCTGGTTCCAGTTGGTTATGCCGTGTCGGATGAGGAGGAGTTCCATGCGCTGTCCGTGGGATTGCCGAAGGGGGGCGCCACGACGATCCGTGCAAGGCGCCGCTTGCCAACCTGCACAAGGTAGGTGCCAGGCGCCAGGTGGAACTGGCGATCGTCCACGCGTTGGCCGTTGATCCGTACGCCGCCCTGCTCGATGTTGCGGCCTGCATCGCTGGCCGAGGTGCACAGACCGGTCTCACGCAGAGCCTGCGCAAGCCCGTAGGCGCCAGCGGGAGGTGCATGAAGAAGGTACTCGTTCAGGGCCTCGGGGACCACGCCGTCGCGAAACCGCGCCTCGAAGGCCGCGTGCGCCTCCCTTGCCGCCTGTGGCGAGTGAAAGCGCGACACCATCTCGTGCGCGAGAAGTACTTTCACCTCGCGCGGATTGCGCCCCTCTGCGCACGCCTCGCGCAGTCGCTCGATTTCGGAAAGCGGGCGCATCGACAGCAGCACGAAGTAGCGCCACATCAGGGTGTCGGAGATCGACATCAGCTTGCCGAACATCTCCGCTGGCGCCTCGGTGATTCCTACGGCGTTGTTCTTCGACTTCGACATCTTCTCGACGCCGTCGAGGCCTTCCAGCAGGGGCATGGTGAGGATGCACTGAGGCTCCTGACCGTACTCCCGCTGCAACTCCCGACCGATCAGCAAGTTGAACTTCTGGTCGGTACCGCCGAGTTCGAGGTCGGACGCAAGCGCCACCGAGTCGTAGCCCTGCATGAGCGGGTAGAGCAACTCATGCACCGAGATCGGCTGATTCGCCCTGAAGCGGCGCGTGAAATCGTCGCGCTCGAGCATCCGTGCGAGGGTGTAGCGCGCTGCCAGCCGAATCATGCCGCGCGCGCCGAGCGGATCGGACCACTCCGAGTTGTAGCGGATCTCGGTACGCGCTGCGTCGAGCACCAGCGAAGCCTGCTGGAAATAGGTTCTTGCATTGGCCTCGATCTGCTCTGGTTCGAGCGCAGGCCGTGTGGTGTTGCGACCCGAGGGATCCCCGATCATCGCAGTGAAGTCGCCGATCAGGAAAATCACGGTATGGCCGAGATCCTGGAGTTGGCGCATCTTGTTGAGCACCACGGTGTGGCCGAGGTGGAGGTCGGGTGCCGTGGGGTCGAGACCGAGCTTGATCCGCAGAGGCTTGCCGCTTTGCTCCGAGCGGGCGAGTTTGCGGACGAAATCCTCCACCACGAGCAGTTCGTCGGCGCCGCGAAGCGCTGTTGCAAGCGCCCCTTCCACCGCCCGCGACATCGGTGGGGGGCTGACTTGATCGTGGGTGTTCATGATCCTCGGATGACGGAGTTTGACCTTCGCACGTTGTTTTCATTACACTGCGCCTTTGGCGCTGCGTATCCGCATATTTCCGGCTATGCAGCGGCCATCCCAGTGTGGCACACCGATGCGGAGCATTGCACACCCGGGAGCCTTGCACACCCCGCTGCACACCCCAGCGGGTAGCGGATTCTAGCGGTGCGGCGCGCCACCAGGCAGCCGCGGCAACAACAGAGGTTGGATGGCACGTGAAAGAACGTCCACACAGGCAACTGTTCCCTGAGGATCTCCAAGCGGAGACGCCACGCATCGGGCTTGGCAAGCCGGTGGGCCGCAACGGTGCTGCGTCGGTGCGGATGTGGAAGCTGCGGGCCTGTTTCACGCGTGTTTCGGCAAGTTTTGCCCTGGTGCGCCACCTGTTGCGCGCCAACGGAGGCGGCATTCTTGCTAGGCCGCTCCACGCTTTGGTGCAAACGCTCAGCGAGGCGGGGATGGCGGTGCTGGGCGCCTTGCAACCCGTGCTTCGTCCGCTTGCGCGCAAGATCGAGCGTCTGCCGCTGATCCTGCTCGACTGGGAACTCTGGGCGATTACCCACAAGCGTCAGATCGGGGCCGGTGGCGCTGCATCGATGCTCGCCGTCACGGCCTTCGCCACCGCGCCGCTCAGCGAGGAGGCGCTCCCGCCACCGAGCCTGGTTGTGGAGTCGATGGCACTTTCGCCCGCATCCTTCGATTTCAGCGACACCGTCACGGTGATCGAAACGATCCAGCGATCGGACTCGATGTCCGCGCTCTTGCAGCGCATGGATCTGATCGATCCGCAACTCATGGAGTTTGTGCGCAAGGATACGAGAGCCAAGAGACTCTTTCAGTTGCTCCCTGGCCGCCTTGCGGTGGCCGAAGTCGACGGCTACGGTCGGGTGCAGCGTTTCATGCTGCGTACCGGCGGTCTTGACGAGACCTCGGCGCAGGCGCCGCGGCGCGTTGTGATCCGTCGCGACGGGGACGTGCTTTCGGTGAGCGAGGAGTTGATCACGCTCGAGCGCAGTGTGGAAATGCGCGAAGCACAAGTCCAGTCTTCGCTCTTTGCGGCAACCGACGCTGCAGGGATTCCCGATCTGGTTGCCTCCCGCGTGGCCGACATTTTCGGCGGCGAAGTCGACTTCCACCGCGATCTGCGCAAGGGCGATCACTTGAAGGTGAGCTACGAAACCTTGCGTGAACCTGGCGGCCTCGACACGCCGATTTCGGGCCGCGTACTTGGCGCGGAGTTCGTGAACGGTGGACGCAAACTCGAGGCCTACTGGTTTGATCCAGACGGGCCGGGTCCGATCGAGGGTGCGTACTACAGTGGAAGCGGCGAGAGCCTGCGCAAGGCCTTCCTGCGTAATCCGGTGGAGTTCAGCAGGGTGTCTTCAGGATTCAGTGGCTCGCGGCTGCATCCGATCTTCCAGCAGTGGCGCGCGCACCGAGGCGTTGATTTCGCTGCGCCCCACGGCACCCGGGTTCGCGCCGCGGGCGACGGCACTGTGGATTTTGTGGGCTGGTATCGGGGCTACGGCAACATGGTGGTGATCCGCCACCGCGACCGAACCGAGACGGTTTATGCGCACCTGCAAAGCTTTGCCGAGGCTATCCGGCCAGGATACCGGGTGCAGCAGGGTGAAACCCTGGGCGAAGTGGGCTCCACCGGCTGGGCCACAGGGCCGCATCTGCACTATGAACTGCGCATCAACGGTGAGCATGTCGACCCCCTCACGGTAGCGATGGGCAGCAGCGGTGCCACGCTCACGAAAACCCAGCGCGAGGCCTTTGTGAGCCATCTTGCCCAGTTGCGCGCCGGCTTCAATCCCCCGGGCACCTCCCCGGTTGCACGCTTCGAATAGGCACGCCGCGCGCCCCTGCCGTCTGATCGGAGTGATGACAGGGACGAGCCTCGACGGAATCGACGCGGCCCTGGTGCATTTCAACGAAGCGGGCGCACCGCAAAGTCTTGCGCACGCAAGTGCGCCCTTCAGTCCGCAACTCCGATCCTGGCTCTTCGCATTGCAAAGGCCGTCGCTTGGCGAAGTGGACCTGGCCCACCGGGCTGCGATCGCGCACGCCGACGAGGTGGCGGCCGTTGTTCTGGAGATCCTCGCGCAAGCCGTGCACGAGACACCCGCTCCCTGCGCTGTGGCAGTCCACGGTCAAACGATACGCCATCGGCCAGACGACGGCTACAGCGTGCAGTTGCTTGCCGGTGCCCGACTCGCTGAGCGGATCGGGCTCGATGTGATCGGCGACTTTCGCGCTGCCGATCTGGCTGCGGGAGGGCAGGGTGCACCGCTCGTTCCGGCGTTTCACCACGCAGTGTTTGCAACGCAGGAGCGGCGCGCGGTGGTGAATCTGGGCGGCATCGCCAACATCAGTGTGGTGCAACTTCACCAGCCCACGCAAGGCTATGACACAGGACCGGGCAACGTGTTGCTCGACGCATGGATTGCGCGGCATTGCGGCAAGGATTTCGATGCTGGAGGCGCCTGGGCTGCGCAAGGCAAGGTGGTACCCGGGTTGCTGAGCGCGATGCAGCAACACTCCTTCTTCGCACGAAGTCCGCCGAAGAGCACCGGGCGCGAGGACTTTCACCTAGGCTGGCTCGAAACACTGCTGACAAGCTTTGCGCAGGCAGCACCGGTCGATGTGCAGCGCAGCCTTCTCGAGTTGAGCGCCTGGAGCATCGCGCGGGCCTGCGTGGAGGCCGCGTGCGAAAGCGTGTGGCTCTGCGGCGGAGGCGCTTTCAACGCGCGGCTTGCGCAGTCGGTGGCGCAAGCCAGTGGTCTGCCGGTACGCTCGGTTGCCGACCTTGGCATCCACCCCCAGCTGGTTGAAGCGTGCGCGTTTGCCTGGCTGGGCTACCGATTCCTGCAGCGGGAGCCCGGCAACCTGCCTGCCGTGACCGGGGCAGCGAAGCCCAAAGTCCTTGGAGCGCTCTGGCCTGCGAGTTGAGCGCCAAGCAGCGTCAGACCGAGAACGACGACCCGCACCCGCAGGTGGTTGTGGCGTTGGGATTGCGGATCACAAACTGCGCTCCTTCGAGACCGTCCTTGTAGTCGATTTCTGCCCCAACCAGATACTGGTAGCTCATCGCGTCGATCAGCAGCGACACACCGTTTTTCTCCATGCGGGTGTCGTCGTCGCTGATGTCTTCGTCGAAGGTGAAGCCATACTGGAAACCGGAACATCCGCCGCCCTGCACGAACACTCGCAGCATCAGGTTCGGGTTCCCCTCCTCTTCGATGAGTTCTTTCACTTTGTGCGCTGCACTGTCGCTGAAGACCAGCGGCGCGGGCATTTCGCTCACTGCATTCATGTTGCACCTCTGGAGGAAACCGGAACCGGGGAAGCACCATCGAGCGGCGCATTCCCTCCACAATTAGTCAATTATTATCCCCATGCACCGAGGCCGCAGGGGTGCATGCCACCATGTTGCATGGGGCCTTTCGGCCGCCCGAAGCTCCAGGCGGGCTCGATCGACCTCCGCCGCACAGGCCCGATCGGTGCGACGCATGCGATGCGCGCCAAGCCGGACCGCGCGCGCGTGAAACTCAAGCACTTCTTGCCAACCTCAGCGCACTGACCCCTTCCCGTGCATGGAATCGTCAGAGTGAGGCTTGAGCCGACAGGGATCGCTCAGCGCTTGGAGAATTGCTTGCGGCGACGCGCCTTGTGCAGACCCACTTTCTTGCGCTCCACCTCGCGCGCATCCCGGGTCACGAGCCCTGCCGCAGACAGCGTGGGCTTGAGGCTGGGGTCGTAGTCGATCAGTGCCCGGGTAATACCATGGCGCACAGCACCTGCCTGGCCGCTGCCCCCGCCCCCGTGGACGTTGATCATGATGTCGAACTGCCCCATGCTCGAGGTGATCTCGAGCGGCTGGCGCGCGACCATCCGTCCGGTTTCACGCGGAAAGTAGTCGTCGATCGGCTTTCCGTTGACGGTGATCCTTCCCTTGCCACGCTTGAGGAACACCCGTGCCACCGAGGTCTTGCGGCGACCTGTGCCGTAGTTGTATTCGCCGATCACGTCAGATCTCCAGAACTTTGGGCTGTTGTGCCGCGTGCGGGTGGGTGCCTTCCGCATAGACCTTGAGTTTCTTGAACATGGCATAACCCAGTGGGCCCTTGGGCAGCATTCCCTTCACCGCCTTTTCCAGGGCGCGGCCTGGAAAGCGCGACTGCATGTCCTTGAAACGGGTTTCGGTGATCCCTCCGGGATAGCCCGAATGCCGGAAGTAGCGCTTGTGGAGCGCCTTGTTGCCGGTGACCCGTAGCTGCGCTGCATTCACCACCACGATGAAGTCACCGGTGTCGACGTGCGGCGTGTATTCGGGCTTGTGTTTGCCCCGGAGCCGACGCGCGATCTCTGCGGCCACGCGACCGAGGATCTTGTTGGAAACGTCGAGCACGAACCAGTGCCGCTGCACTTCGTGAGGTTTTGCGGAGTAGGTCTTCATCGCGGATTACCCAGTTACTTGCCCATTCATTGCAAAGCCTTCGAGTATAGCCGAATTCCGAGCGCAGGCCTTCCGGGGGCCACCCGCTGCGCCGCCTGCTTGCCGGTCCGACGACGCCTTGAACCCGGGCTCGGTCGGGCCGATTCCCGGTAGCGCTGTTGGTCGGAGCTGGTGCGGTTGAGTGCAGTGGCTGAACGACGGTGACCGCGCCCCCGCGTGAATCCAGGCGAAAGCGACCGCGCCTGGATGTGAAGTGACTAGACAAGGACGATGACCAAGGCAGTGGCAGTGCCTGTGAGAGTGCCAGGGACTGTGACAGTGCCAGTGACTGTGACAGTGTCAGTACCATGAAAGTGACAGTGACAGTGAAAGTGACTGTGACTTGACGCCCGGCGCCGAACGAAGGATTCTCTCCTTGGCGCGATCATGGCTCTGCGGACCGCGCCGTGAACGGATCCGGGGCGCATGGATTCGGAGCGGGCTGATTCGGAACTCCTTGTTCCTGGAACGCTCGGATCACGTGGCCCGCGGGAACCTAAAGACCGGCAAGTCAGGCGACGAGGGAGTGGTAACGATGGAATGCAAGGTGCGCTGGGGCGGGCCCTCCGGAATGAGTTTTCACGCGGAAACCGGAAGCGGGCACCTGGTGAGCATGGACGGCGCTCCGGACGGCGGCGGTCGCAACCTTGCTCCAAGGCCGATGGAAATGGTGCTCCTTGGCGCGGGCGCCTGCACTGCCTACGATGTCGTGTTGATCCTGCGCAAGAACAGGCAGGAGGTGCTCGACTGCGAGGTCACGCTCGTGGCCGAGCGGGCCGAGGTTGACCCCAAGGTGTTCACGTCGATCAAGCTGAGCTTTGTGCTGACGGGCAGGTCACTCAAGCCGCAGCTGGTGGAGCATGCGATCAGGCTCTCGCAGGAGAAGTACTGCTCCGCCACTGCGATGCTCGGCAGAACCGCTCGCATCGATACCGAATGGGAGATCCGCCAGATCGGTGACTGAAGGTGCATGGAGACAGATGAGGCCGGCTAAGGGCAGCTGAAGGTGGCTAAAGAACATGCGCAGTGCTGGTCATCAGCCGCGCCGCGCCGCGCATCAGAAGCTTGACCGGCGAAGGAAGTTCACGCGCGCCGAGCAGTGCAGCTTGCTGGGCGTGCGCCGCTTCGTCGTGCTTCATCGCCCGGACGATCGCGCGTGATGCCTCATCGTGCTGCGGAAGGCGCTCCATGTGTGCAGCGAGGTGTGCCTCAACCTGGCGCTCGGTTTCGCGCATGAACCCAAGACTTGTGCGGTCGCCAAGGCGTCCGGCAAGGTATCCGATTCCCAGCGCGCCTGCAAACCATACTGGGTTAAGAAGCGAGGGGCGCTCGCGCAGTTGCTCGAGCCGTTCACGGGTCCAGGCAAGATGGTCGGCCTCTTCCCCGGCAGACGCTCGAAAGAAGCGCTGCAGCGCAGGGTTCTTCGTTGCGAGCGCGTGGCCTTCGTAGAGCGCCTGCGCGCAAACCTCGCCCACGTGGTTCACCCGCATGAGCGCACCAGAGAGCTTCCGTTCGCGCTCGGAGAGCCCCGGCATCTGCTTGCCACCGGCTGGGAGGTCGAGCCCGCCGTGGCTGAGTGCTGACGCAGATGCTCGAAGGGTGGACTGCGCTGCCTGGGGCAGGGGCCGCTGTGCCGGCAATGCCGCACCGAGGGTCGCGAGCGCGCGCGTTACGAGTCCGAGCGCAGCGTCGTGGGCGTTAATGGAGCGAAAGGGTCGCGCCGTAAGAGTGACGTTGTTGACAGTGTTCAAAGTGTTGGAAGTGTTGGAAGTGTTGATGCGATTCCGCAGTCTAAGCTGGGTCCGCGTTGTGGACGGCCGCCATAACGATACGTTGGGTAGAGACTTCACAGGTGCTTTGCACTTCGGCGCCGAGCGACAGGATACAGGGTAGCGAGTTTCTGGGCGCCGAGTTCCAAAGTGCGGAGTGGCGCGTTCACCGCCCTTTAGCCCCGGGTTGGTAGCCCTTAGGCGCTGGAGGGAAATCGGGAGCGGGACGGCTTGCGTAATCGCGGGGGGTGACCAGCCGGAGGGTTCCCAGGGGTGTACTTCGTGGATTCCGCCCTCGCCATGACCGGCATTCGTTGCCGGAACACCACAAGGATTGACGGAAACACCACAAACTTGCCGCGTAGTACCCACACCCCCTTGGAGAAAAGCGCCCCTTGCTTCACAATCAACGCAACTTCGTACCGGGTCCGGCGGTTTGGCCGCCTTCAGCGGATCGGCGCGTGGTCCGGCGTCTTGCCGGGAACTCGAAACTCTTTAGGAGAAGTCGGCATGAAGAAATCAATTTGCGTACTGGCAGCGCTCGTTTCTGCGCCCTGCTACGCTCAGGCTACCGTTTCAGGCATTGTGGATTTCGCATATGCGTCGGTAGCAGGGAGCGGCACGACTCCGGCCACCAAACGGCAGACTGTGGATCAAACGACCGGCACGGCTACCACTAGCATGCTCAACTTTTCGGTGGTGGAAAAGATCGGTAATATAACTGCCGAAGGTGCGTACTTTTTCGACCCACGCAATATTACAACTGGAGCCGCGGGCGCTGGTAATGCCTCGGGTACGTTTGCCGCCCACCAAGCATTCGTGGGCCTGAGCGGGGGCTTCGGCTCCGTAAAGCTAGGTAGAATGAATGCTGGGGTCCTTCAGGCATTCTTAGCGAGTTCGCCCTTGGGCACTGGCATCGGTTCCGCATTTACTTTGACGGATCACGAGGCAGTTGTATCCGTAGGCACTGTACGTTATAACCAATCGCTCCGTTATGACTCACCCAATGTTAGCGGATTTTCGGGAAGTTTGACTTACGCACCCGGTAACGATGACACCACGGCAGGGGGCGCGGCTCGACCAGCGATTACTAACTTTGCATTATCTTATAGTGCGGGTCCGTTAAACGTAGTCGTCTCGAGTTTGCAAGTCGGTGCCACCACTGGGCAAGGGGCTATTGATCGTGTAAAAAAAGGTAGTTACACGTCCATCGGAGCGAACTTCCAACTGGGCGCCACGAGACTCTTCGCTGGTTACGGTGACGGCGACAAAGCAAC
>Ga0194129_10008170_pt1 | contig 12204 bp, 20 predicted proteins | sample TA2KigCa35mmetaG_FD_150862 | JGI IMG/M metagenome (GOLD analysis project Ga0194129, IMG submission 150862) | Freshwater microbial communities from Lake Tanganyika, Tanzania - TA2015038 Kigoma Deep Cast 35m | ecosystem: Environmental > Aquatic > Freshwater > Lake | place: Tanzania: Lake... | reverse complement strand
CCACTGTGGCAATCGGAAAAGCGACTAACGTTGCCATTGACCATACCGTTCTTGAGCGGATGCAGCGTGTCATGCCCTCCTACGCATCCCGCAAGTCCTTCATCAATCAGCTACTTGACGAAGCCATTACCCTGCGTGAAGAGCTGACAAGCCAAAGCCGGCAGTCAGACCCAGAATAAAAAACACCCAGCAGGGGAGTACCTACTGGGCGCGGTTGAACATTTCCAACTGAAGTCTACCATGTGCTTCATCTTTTGCCTAGGAGCCTTCGTATGAAGGCTGCCATACATGCTGCTGGTTTTTCTGTCATCCCATACGGATTAATGGACAGCCAGCCAGATTACAAACTCTGGGCAATTTACGCTTGCCTATATCGCCACGGCTGGAACTCTGCAGATGGTTGTTTTGCCTCAGTGCCAACAATCAGCCGTGAGACAGGTATCTGCGAGAAAGTCGTTCAGCGCGGTCTAAGCACACTTGTAACACAAGGCTGGATCGGTATAGAAATACGCCCTGGGCGTAGCACCGTCTACCGGATGAAACTGGAGAACCTGGAGCAAAAAGGACCCCAGTCAAAAATGACCCGGGTCAAAAATGCTCCGGGTACCCCCGGCAAAAATGCTCCACCTACCCGGAGCAAAAATGCTCCACTAACAAGATCACAGGAACAAGAACCCATTAACAAAAACCCACTCTTAAAGCTGCAAAGCGAGTTTGCAGCAGTGTCTGAGCCTGTAAAGCCAAGGGTCAAAACCAAGGGCGACCCTGCCTTTGAACTCTTCTGGAAGACGTACCTAGCCGCCCCTGTGCGGGCTGCCAGCCAATCCAAGCCCAAGGCGCTAGCGCAGTGGCAGAAAACAATCCGGTCTGAAGCCGTTGCCAACCTGCAGCAGGCACTGGAAACTGAGATCAGCCATCAGCACCTGGCTGCCGGCACCTTCGTCAGCCCCTTGCCCGATTGCTTCCGTTGGCTGCGTGACCAGCGTTACCTCACCGTCAACGACCGCCCACTCAACACCACCAACTACATCCCGGACGTGATCCGATGAAGCTGTTCAGTCCAGACACCCGTAACCAGTTTGTTTTTGCCGTGCTGCCCAAAGCTGCCAAGGAAGGCACCGCACCGGCATTTCGCACCGTTGACGCTGATGACTTTGATGAGGCAAACCGCAAGCTAGATAAATTCCAACTGCGTAACGCTTACCCCTATCCCATCGGTCGCTACGACGAGTTCGGTCGGTACATGACCTACAAACCCCCAATCGAAGGCGTCACCCCCGGCAGGTTTGCGCTCCATCCGTTTGCCGATCAGGAGCGCAAGCGCGAGGAGGCATTTGCCTGATGGCACTCAAGCCAATCTCCACGGAGCACGGCGCACGGCTGCTGCTTCAGCGGTTGGTTGATGCAGGGCGCTGCACCGTTGACCAGCTCGACACCCCACCGCCTGGGCACTGCAAGCCTGAGAGCTACCGCAACTTGCTCCGTGATCCTGAGTCACCACCAAAAGAAAAAATTGAGCTGGTCAACCCCCGTGATTTCCAGCCCGAACCCCCTGAACCATCACTGCCCTTTTGATGTCTGATAAACGCACCGCTGTCAAAGTCAGCCTCACCGACGCTGAAAACGCCCACATCACCCGCCAAGCGCAAGCCCTAGGCATGGATCGCTCCACGCTGATGCGTCTGCGGGCTCTAGGAGACCCTGCAGTGGGCTCCAAGCCCCCTACGCCACCCCTTACCCTTGACGCCTATCACCGCGCCGTACAGGCTGCCCTAGGCGCCTCTCGTGGTTGTGCACCGCGTCCAATCATCGAAGCTGTCGCCGCCGCTGTCCTTAACTCCCTCTACCAGCCTCATGTCAAAACTCAAGCCCCCACGCCCATCACCGCAGGAGCTGCTCAAACTGATGGATGACTACTACACAGCCCTCTACCATCAGCTCCATGACCCCCAGAGACCGCCTGAACTCGCTGGTCGAATCAGCCGCTACTTCCGTCCAACCGACCTGCCACACGCTCGCTGATGGCTCCGTTCGCGTCTGTATCGGCAATACCTGCGGCACCGTATCCTCCCATCACCTCATCACTCCTAAAATCAATCAACTTCAAAGCCTGTACCGACTGAGTTAATTTCTGTATGATTTCCGCAAACGTCATACAACCGCCTGCGTGACATCAATCAATAATCTCAAGTCAGATCACAAAAATGCCCGCAAGCGGACAGATCGCTCTGCTGCCTTGATCGCTGAATCGCTCAAGCGTTACGGTGCAGCACGCAGTATTGTCATCGACGAAGACGGACGCATCCTTGCCGGTAACGGCACCGTCGAAGGCGCTAAAAAAGCAGGCATTAATAAAGTACGCATCATCGAAGCCGAAGGCGATGAACTCATTGCTGTGCGCCGTACTGGTCTTAGCGAAGACGAAAAAGTTGGCTTAGCCATCGCTGACAACCGCTCCAGCGACCTCAGCGAATGGGACAATGAGATGCTTCGTCAGCTCAGCGAAGAGCATGACCTGACACCCTGGTTTGAAGACGACGAACTTCTTGCTGAGGTGCTAGAGCCTGAGCAAGGCAACACCGATCCTGATGATGTACCCGAGGCACCAGCAGATCCCATCACCAAACCCGGCGACCTCTGGATCCTTGGTAATCACCGCCTCCTCTGCGGCGACAGCACCAACATCCAGCACGTCGAACGGCTGATGGACGGGAAGAAGCCTGATGCGGTTGTAACCGACCCCCCTTACGGGATCGGCATTGACGGGCAAAAACAATCCATTTGCGCAAACCCAAAGCACAACCGCAAAGCCCATGCGTTTAAAGGGTGGGACTCAGAGCGTCCTAGCGAAGATGTTTTTAACTACATTCTTTCACTGAATGTTCCATCCCTAATCTGGGGTGGTAACTACTTTGCTGATTTGCTCCCGCCCACACGTGGTTGGGTTTATTGGAGCAAAGGACAAGATGGACTCTCCATGTCTGATGGCGAACTTGCCTGGACTTCGCAGGATAAAGTCCTCCGTTCCGTAACGGTCAATAGAAGCGCATTAAAGGGCTCCGTTCATCCAACTCAAAAACCATCCGAGGTGATCGCGTTTTCTTTGGCGTACCTCGAAGCAGGAACTGTCGTTCTTGATTTGTTCGGTGGGTCCGGCACCACGCTCATCGTCTGCGAGCAAACGAAACGCCACGCACGCCTCATGGAACTAGACCCTGCTTACTGCGACGTGATCGTCAAACGCTGGGAAGATTACACTGGCAACACCGCCATCTGCCTACCATCTGATCAACACTTCACGGAGCAGCAGGAGGCGTTCTAATGGCTGCTCAAAGAGGCACTAAACAAGAAACAATCGACCGCGCTAACCGCTTTGCACGCATCATCGCAAACGGTGGTCGCAGGTCGGACTGTATTCGATTTGCCGCCGAAAACTGGGGGGTTGGTGATCGCACCTGCGATCAGTACCTGCAACTCGCCAGGGAGATGCTTAAAGCTGACTGGGACATTGAACGACCCCAAATGATCGCTGACCTCCTTTCTCAGTGCTCCACCTTGCAGATGGAAGCTCGCCGTGCTGGGCAGTACCACATCGCCTTGGGAGCAATCAACACCGCCGCCAAGCTGGCGCAGCTTTGCTCCTAGACGGTAAGCTGTCTGTAGTTGTTGACTGATGCCATGCCCATTCGTAGAGATAGTCGCGGGCGGTTTGCAGGAGGCGGCGGCGGCGGTCAAAGTGGATCTCGGCGCGGCAACAAGAAAGCTAAAGGCTCAACTGGCAGCCGAGGGCAGCGTGCAGAAGCAATAGCCAGTCTCGAACGCAGTAAAGCTGGATTAAGAATACGCGCTCGTGAAACAAACAGAGCACTGCCGAAAGATGGGTCCGCAGTTACTAAAATGTTGCGCTCAGGCGAAGCACGACTTCTAAGAGAAAATAGAGCGTCAATAAATCAACTGCGAAAGGATGTACGTGGCTCAGCTTCTCAGGTCGGCGCCTCCCTTGGGGGAAAACGCAAGCGAGTGAAGATCTAAAACGTGAGCATCCTTGCTGCAGCGCCAGAAGGTCATATTCTCCAACAACTCAATTACTCTGGCGAGCTAATCAACACTGATCAGCTCCTGGATCGCATCAAAGCAGACCTGCACCCAGGACAGCTTGCCTTTGTTGATGACAATACAACGCAGATCATTGGCATCAGCGCCGGCTATGGGGCCGGGAAAACCCGAGCCCTAGCGGCAAAGGCTGTCACACTTGCAGCCGCCAATCAAGGTTTCATTGGCGCTGTCATGGAACCCACTGGTCCCTTGATCCGCGACATTTGGCAGACAGACTTTGAAGCCTTCCTAGAACACTACGAGATCCCTTACACCTTCCGCGCTAGCCCTTTGCCGGAGTACATGCTCCATCTGCCAGGCGGTGATACCAAAATCCTGTGCCGATCATTTGAAAACTGGTCACGCATCATCGGCTTGAACCTTGCCTGGGTATTAGCTGATGAGATTGACACCGTGGCACCATCTATTGCTAACAAGGCGTTCCCTAAAATCCTTGGGCGTCTTCGCTCCGGCAACGTCAGGCAGTTTGGCGCAGCATCAACACCTGAAGGCTTCCGCTGGATGTGGAACACCTTCGGCAGCGATGAGGCAAGGTCACGCTCTGATCGGCATCTAATCAAGATGCGGACAGCAGATAACCCTCACCTGCCGCCAGATTTTATTGAACGTCTGCAAGCCAACTACGACCCCAGCTTGCTGCGTGCATACCTTGACGGCGAGTTCGTCAACCTCACCACCGGGCAGGTCTATGACCGCTTTGATCGTGCCAAGCATGTCATCACCACGGTGCCCAACACCGACGATGAGCCGCTGCGGGTTGGCATTGACTTCAACGTTGCCAATATGAGTGCAGTGATCGGCGTTCGATTAGGCGGGAGCCTGCTGATCACTGACGAGATCTCTGGCGCCCATGACACCGACGCGCTGGCAGCCGAGATCCGTCGCCGGTACGCTACCCGCCGGATTTACATTTACCCAGATGCCAGTGGCGGCAACCGCAGCACCAACGCCACACAGACAGACATTGCCATCCTTGAGTCCTATGGCATGTCAAACCAATCGCCACGGGCGAACCCACCAGTCCGTGACAGGGTGGCAGCAGTGCAAGCCCTGCTAGAAAATGGCAAGGGACAGGTCAGACTGCAGGTAGCAGCGCATTGCAAACGGTTGATTGAGTGTCTAGAGCTGCAGTGCTACACCGAAAAGGGCGACCCTGATAAGGATGCAGGCTTTGACCACATGAATGATGCGCTTGGGTATCTGGTGTGGCGTGAGTTCAACCCGCTACACGCTGGAGCTGGCAGAGGCACTGGCATCCGCATTTATTAAATGCTATACTTAGCAGCGTCCAGCTTTTACACTACTTATGCTGACCGGTTCTGATCTTATCGCCAAACTCAAAGAATGTGGCGACATGAATAAGTCTGATATTGTCCGCGAGTGCGGCTACATCAAAAACGACAAGCTCTGTTACACCCAGTTCTATGAGGCACTGCTAGAAGCCAAGGGACTGCAAATGAACAAGCCTGCAAAGCGCGGTCGTAGTCTGACCTACAAGACTAAGGTGCTGTTCAATGGCAGGCTAATGATTGGCGAAGGTTACATCCAAGAGATGGGCTTCGTGCCGGGCGATGAATTTGAGATCAAAATCGGTCGCAAATCTGTTACCCTCGCTGCTGTCTAAACTGACTCATAGCCTGCGGGATCAAAAGTGGTTTACACCGGGTTCAACCATTACGACCGACAACTAACCGCCAAGGTCTCGCAGGTCAATGACCCGAACGCAGCGTGGTTTAATCAAGAGCCGCACTGGATTCTGTTAGAAGATCTGGTGGCTGGCACCTATGAGCTACGCCGCCGGCATCGACGTTACCTGCCGCAAGAGCCACGCGAGCAAGACGAAAGCTACGACAACCGCCTAGCCCGTAGCGTCTGCCCACCGTATTACCAGCGCCTTGAACGGATGCTGGCTGGTATGTTGACGCGCAAGCCGGTCAGGCTAAACGATGTGACAGATCTCGTCCGTGAGCAGCTATTTGACGTAGACCTGCAGGGGAATGATCTTAACGTTTGGACCTATGAAACTGCCAGGAAAATGGTGCGTTACGGGCATGTTGGCGTGCTTGTGGATGCTCCTGCTGCTGGTGAAAATGGAAGACCATATTGGGCAAGTTATACCCCGCGTGAGATCTTAGGCTGGCGGACTGACCTTGTAGAAGGCGCTCAAAAGCTAATGATGCTGCGCCTTCTGGAAAAAGTCATCGTGCCCGATGGGCTGTATGGCGAGAAGGCTATTGAACAGGTCCGCGTGCTCACGCCTGGTGGCTTTGAGCTGCATCGCAAAAATACGAAGGGCGCATTTGAGATCCACGACAGCGGCACAACAACCCTTGATGACATCCCATTTTCTGTTGCCTATTCAAACCGCGTGAATTTTATGGAATCACGCCCGCCGCTAGAAGATATTGGTGAGCTAAACCTTAAAGCGTATCAAGTGCAATCTGATCTAGACAATCAGTTGCATATCTCAGCGGTGCCAATGCTTGCGTTCTTCGGCTTTCCAATGGCAGGCGAGGAAGTATCAGCCGGTCCTGGTGAGGCGATTAGCTTCCCCGCTGAAGGCAATGCTCGATACATTGAGCCTGATGGCAAGAGTTTTGAGGCGCAGTTCAAAAGGCTTGATCAGGTAGCTGGGCAAATCAATGAGCTGGGCTTGTCTGCTGTGTTGGGTCAGAAGCTAAGTGCTGAGACTGCAGAGGCAAAGCGGATTGATCGCAGTCAGGGTGATAGCACCATGATGGTGATTGCTCAAAACATGCAGGATCTAATCGACAACTGCCTGGTGTACCACGCCCGGTATCTCAACGTACCGCAAGCTGGCAGCTCATATGTCAACCGTGACTTCCTAGGCGGCAAGCTAGAGCCGCAAGAGATCCAGTCGCTGCTGGCGCTTTATACCGCAGGCACGATCACGCAGAAGACGCTGCTAGACCAGTTGTATGAAGGTGAGGTGCTAGGCGATGAGTTTGACGTAGAAGAGGAACTAGAGGCAACGCAAAATGGTGGGTTGATAGAGATGAACCAGCCTGAGCCTGTCGGCAATCGACTGATGCCAGAAGAATCAGCGGAACCAGAAGACATCGATGAGATACCTGAATGATGGGACCATTATTTAAGTTGTTGCTAATGGGTTCGCGTGGACCACGGCGGCAGCAATTATCCTGCACCCGCAAGGAAATGGTCGATGATGTGTTTGCTGTAATCAGACTGGCATGGTTTCGTGATAGCAAACAGTATCAGGTTGAGGAGCTGCAGGTAACAAGCGACTGCAAGGATAAGGTTAGTGTTGTGCAGTCGTTAATACATGAGGCGCTAAAAGCTGGCGCAGATGTTTCTGTCATAACAGATTGCGATCCTGCTAATCTAGGCTTCAAATGACTACACCATCAAGCCTGTACCGTAACGCGATTGATCTAAATCGTTTTGGCAATAGTGTGTCACGGCGTATCGTGAGCGCATATAACGACATCATTGTTGATGCTGTTAATCAACTGCGGACCATTGATGAATTGTCAGCGCCTGTAAAAGCAGCACGATTAAGAGCAATTCTTGCACAACTCAAAGAATCACTAGGCACATGGTCCAATGCCAGTGTTGCTGTTATGAGTAACGAACTGCAAGGCTTAGCCCTGTTGCAGTCTGAGTTTGTAACAGAACAGCTCCGCAAGGCATTGCCTGCAGGCGCCAGAAATATTGTGAACACCGTTGAGATTAGCCCGCAGTTTGCACAATCAGTTGTGACCACTGATCCAACGCAGCTTAATGTCGTGACCCTTAGCGATGATCTCTTTGCTGCGGTACAAGGCGCACCGCAAACTTACTCGCTAACAGCAGCCAAAGGTGCCACCATTACCTTGCCGAATGGCGAAGTAGTCACTAAAGCCTTTGCAGGGATTGTTGAGTCACAGACCGAATTGTTCTCGCAGGTAGTACGGAATGGATTGTTGACAGGCGAACCGACAGCAGAAATTGCCAAACGTTTGACCGGAAGGCTGCAGTTAAATCAAGCCGGCAGCGTGCGGCAGATAGCTGATGCAGGTGGGCAGGTCACAAAAGCTGCAAACCATCAGGTCATGACACTGGTGCGGACCAGCATCAACCAAGTCGCAAATGCCGCCAGTCAACAGGTCTATGAAGCCAATCAGGACATCACCAATAAATACAAGTACGTTGCCACGCTTGATTTGCGGACCAGTGCTATCTGCCGTGCGTTAGACGGTAAGGAGTTTGTTTATGGCAAAGGACCAACGCCACCGCAGCACTTCAACTGCAGATCAACGACAGTGCCAGTGATTGATTACAAAGCCCTAGGCTTTGACCCCCCGCCACCTGGCAGACGCGCAAGCATGGATGGTCAGGTGCCTGCTGATCTGACGTATGGACAATGGCTAGCGAAGCAGCCAGTAGCTGTGCAAGCAGAGGTGCTAGGCAAAGAGCGCGTTCGGTATTTTGAGTTACTGTCTAAAAAGTATGGTCCGCAAACTGCCATCGCCAAACTTGTCCGTGATGATGGTTCGGAGCTAACCTTGCAGCAACTGCAAAAACGCTATGGAGCAGCTAACCCTTAAATACACTTACGCCGACGGGCGCAAGGCGACAGAATTTGAATCGATCCAGCATGGCGGGCAACCCATAGACGCCCGTTACATTGAAAAGCCTGATGGCAGCAGTGGTTGGTACGATAGGTCTGGAGTCATGGTCACCCCAGATGCCACTCAAGTCAGGCAAAAGCCAAGCGACGATCTCGCAGAACATCAAAACGGAGATGAAGGCGGGCAAGCCGCGAAAGCAAGCGGTGGCAATCGCACTGGCAAAGGCGGGAAAAAGCCGGAAGCAAAAGCCAAAGGGTAAGTAGCATGGCAGGGTAGCTGCCTGTAAGCAGATGCCTAAGTACACCGGACCAGCCAAGCCTCAAAAGCCGATGACCAAGAAAGGAGGCAAAAAGTAACGATGGCTGGCAAGCAACGCCGCGTACCCAAAGACAAGGCAACCGGCTTGCCGAAAAAGTACCTTAGCGGTGCCAAGAACAAGAGCGCCAAAGCTCGGGAGATCAAAAGCACCGCTGAGGCATACAAACGCGGCGAGTTTATTGACATCCGTGCCGTTTCCAAATCAAGGACCGAACAAGGTGGCAAGCGCAAAACCCCTAAGCGAGGCAACTAAAAAAGCCCTCCGCGCCAAAGCTGAAGGCACTCGCTTCACGTACCGCGAACTGGCGGCGGTTTACCGCCGTGGGCAGGGTGCTTACCTGTCTAGTGGTTCTCGCAATGTCCCGATGGAGGCATGGGCAATGGGTCGCGTCAATAGTTATGTATCGGGCAAGGGCGGAGCCCGTAAAGCTGACAGCGACATCTACAAGAAGGCGCGAGGCTGATGGCAATCAAGTATCGCGGCGAGCAGTTTGAGGGTTACAACCAACCCAAGCGGACGCCTGGGCATCCCACAAAATCACACGCGGTTTTAGCCAAGGAAGGCGATAAGGTAAAACTGATTCGATTCGGACAGCAGGGCGTTAGTGGCAGCCCTGCCAGAGCTGGAGAGTCTGAGGCATCTAAGGCACGACGGGCTAGCTTCAAAGCACGTCATGCCAGCAACATTGCCAAAGGCAAGATGTCACCTGCGTTCTGGGCGGACAAGGTGAAGTGGTGATCACTCATTTGCAGTGATCCAATCTTTAAGTTCTGCAACATATTGTCTTAGCTGCTGTGCTTTGATGGCGTGCCAGCTGTTGCCTGTCCGCCGGTATTGATCCATATGACGGTCAATCGCTTTTAAGCATTGATAGATTAACGGGTTCCACGGCTCCCGTACAACCGTGTTCCACTCCCGTTTTGACATTACCGGATACTAACGATTATCCTAGGTGCGCTCTAACCCAGTGGGTTTTATGTCCGATGAACAGCAAGCTCCCGTGGAGCAGTCTGTTGATGTCAGCCAAATGCAGGCAGAATTGGAGGCAATGCGACGCAAGAACGCAGACCTTCTACGTGAATACAAGACAGCCGTTGAACAAGCTAAGGCAGTGCCTGATGGGCTTGACATCCAAGAACTGATTGATTTCAAGCGCAAAGCCGAGCAAACGGAGCTGGAGTCACAAGGTAAATACCAAGAAGCTCGGCAGGCTCTGGAACAACAGTTTCGGGAGGCTACGGCACAGAAGGATCAGCGGATTGCTGAACTTGAGATCCGCGTCCGTGAGCTTGAGCTGCTAACGCCTGCCGTCAGCGCACTGGCTGATATTGTGCATGACCCTGACTTGGTGATGAAAACCAAGTTGACACCAGACAAGATTGAGCGTGAGCCAGACGGCACTGTCGTCGTGGTTGAGGGCTACCAGCGCACACCAGTGCAGGACTGGGCAAAGACTTTGCCGGCTTGGATGCAGAAGCAACCGAAGCCACAGGGCAGTGGCGCACCCATTGGGCGGTCGTCTACTGACACGCCAGCGGGCATCAAAAACCCGTTTGCGCCTGAATCTTTCAATCTGACAGAGCAGTCAAGGCTGTACCGGACAGATCGAGATTTGTATGATCGGTTAAAAACTGCTGCGGGGCGTTAAACTTTTCGTGTAAAGGCGAAGCCGTGCTGAGCCTGGGGTCGTGCCCCAACACTCAAACCAATTCCCAAGTGATTCATCATGGCGACCCTTCGCTCTGATTTAATCATTCCCGAAATTTTCACCCCATACGTTATCGAGCAATCGACCCAACGTAATGCGTTCCTCGCAAGTGGTGTTGTCCAGCCAATGGCTGAACTCAACGCCACGGAAGGGGGAGATTTTGTGAATGTGCCTAAATGTTGATGGGCCTCTAGAGCGTAATTTCTAGAGATAATGGGGTGAATTGCTGGGAAAGCCACCACCCGAAAGGGCAGGCTAATCAGCAGCCAAGCCAGCTGACAAGCTGGAAGGTTCAACGACTAGATCCCGAGAGGAAACTCAGTAATGGATCCACGAGTGCCCCACACCCAACCAGTCTTTGACCAGGGGGTGAAGATATAGTCTGACCTGCGACCAATGGAAAAGGCGCAGAACCAAGGGATAAAGAGCCCTTGGGATAACACAAGTGTTCTTCAAAGCAAATCTGTCTGGTGACCTGGAAGTTCTTACTGACAGCACCAGCCTGACCCCTGGCAAGATCCAAGCCGACAAACAAGTTGGCGTGATCCTGCACCGTGGGCGTGCATTTGAAACCAGAGACCTCGCTGCTCTGGCTTCTGGTGCTGATCCCATGGCTGCCATCGGTCAGAAGGTTGGTGAGTATGTTGCCAACCAACAGCAGATTGACCTGTACAAGTGCCTTGAAGGTGTGTTCGGCAGCCTGACCGGCTCCGATTCTCCTGCCTTTGATGCACTGCGTTTTGATACCTCGGGCGCTACGGCGCTTGGTCCCCGTCAGGTGGCTAAAGCTCGTGCGCTGCTGGGCGATCAAGGCGACAAGTTGACTGCCATTGCTATTCACAGTGCTTGCTACTACGACTTAGTAGAGCGCAAGGCGATTGACTATGTGACTGCTACTGATGCTCGTGTAACGGCTTCTACTATTGCAGCCTCTTCAATCACGTCCCTCAATGCTTTTGGCGGTTCTATCGCTTCTGCATACGGCGGCGACGTGAGCGTTCCTACGTTCATGGGGATGCGCGTCATCGTTTCGGATGACATCACGAACAGTGCTGGCAATTACGCTTGTTACTTCTTCACCAATGGCGCTGTAGCCTCTGGTGAGCAAGCCGCAATGCGCACAGAAACCGATCGTGACATCTTGGCTAAATCAGATGCCATGTCAATCGACATGCACTATCTGTACCACCCGATTGGCGCCAAGTGGGCGGTTAGCACCGTTAACCCGACCCGCGCTCAACTTGCTACTGTTGGCAACTGGAGCAAGGTTTATGAAACCAAGAACATCGGGATTACGCGGGCTACAATTACCTCCAATTTTGACTAAAGGAAGGTATTAACCATGGCATCCCTTTTTGAAGTAACCGCTGGAGCCGCTATCGGCTACGTCAGCGGTAATGGTGGGGCGGTAACGCAAGCCACCAGTAAATCCACTGGTGTCACCCTCAACACAGTTTGTGGGGCGATCA
>Ga0194129_10008167_pt1 | contig 12208 bp, 9 predicted proteins | sample TA2KigCa35mmetaG_FD_150862 | JGI IMG/M metagenome (GOLD analysis project Ga0194129, IMG submission 150862) | Freshwater microbial communities from Lake Tanganyika, Tanzania - TA2015038 Kigoma Deep Cast 35m | ecosystem: Environmental > Aquatic > Freshwater > Lake | place: Tanzania: Lake... | reverse complement strand
TTGGTCGGGTGGAATACCTTCTTTATCTTGAATCTTGGATTTAATGTTGTCAACGCTGTCAGACGGCTCTACTTCTAGTGTAATAGTTTTTCCTGTAAGTGTTTTTACGAAAATCTGCATTGTTATACTATAATAAAGTATTATAGTTTTGTTTTTATATTTTTTTTATATATAATATATTATATATTAAAATGTGTTTTACTTGTTATGACATTAGTCTTAATAGTTATAATGTTAATACTTATAATGTAGTTGATTGTTATTATACATTTATGATGAATATAAAAGTTTCAAATGGTCCATTAGCAAATGGCAACACTCATGCCGAATTAGAAATATATTATAAGTCAACAGATTATGACGCCGTCGATAAAGTATACTATATTGAACATGGTCCAAATCCTATAAGAAAATATATTGGCTCGCATGTTATATGGGATAATGAAAATCATACGCGTTTTAGTGTATTATAATAGTTCATCTCTCTTTAAAATTTGTTTATAAATAATATTTTAAATATTATTTACTAATAATATATAGAAAATTACTCTTGTATACTATTAACATATGCCTTATATATTAGAAGTTCAAAAGTTTGACTGGAATGAAAAAAGCGAGCATGTTGGTTATATGAATAAAATTTTCAACACTAAACAAGAAGCAAGTGATTATTATGATAAATTTAATCCACATATGCGTTCTTTACGCGCACATAATTCTTGGTGTAGCGATTGGGATCCCAATACTTATTTAATGTATATTGTGAGAGAAAGATTTTATGAATATTTAAAAATACCATCTTTTGAAGATGCTCAAAAAACACAAGCTAGTCTCTAATAAAATTCTCTCAAAAATAATAAAATTAATTATTTAAAAAAATGTTTACAAATTAACTTTTTAGTAATACATACTAAAAACAAGTGTTTTATATTAACTATTACTATGAAAGTACTTGTATTTGATACTGAAACCACTGGCCTACCAGAAAAGGGTGCTTCTATATATGATAAATCTAAATGGCCGCACATTATACAACTTAGCACTATTTTATATGACAGTTCCAATAATAGTTCGTTAATAAAAAATAATTATATTAAGATTGCTAAGTCTGTTATTATTACACCAGAAAGTTTCAACATTCATAATATTAGTAGAGAGATTTTGGATTGTCAAGGCATAAATATTGTAGACGCATTAAAAGAATTTAACGTCTATTTGAAAGACTGCGACATCGTTGTTGGGCATAATATTTCATTTGATAAGCGTCTAATTTTTGTAGAATGTTTCAGGCACAATATAAAACAATATTTTACGCAATTTAATAAGCATGGTCAAATAGTAAAGCCTGAGTTTTGCACTATGAAAAACACAGCAGATTTTTGTAAATTAGAGAGATTAAGCAAGACTAATCAAGTTTATAATAAAAATCCAAAACTAAGCGAACTATATAGTCTATTGTTTCCTGACGAGCAGTTACCAACCGAACAACACAATTCTCTTATTGATGTAGCAATGACTTTGCGCTGCTATATGAAATACGTTCATAGCTTTGATATAAAAGAAAGTAATATTACACTAAGGCAATTCTTTTAAAACTATAATTATAATATATAATTATATATTATAATATGAAGAAAAATTATACTAAGAAACATTATACTAAGAAAATAGCAAAAAAAATAAAAAAACAGAACACCTATTTCGGTTTAGGAGGTGCTCAGTTGTTTCCATCTAATCTTAGTTATTGGAATACTTTTTTTAGCGATGAAGAAGAAGCTCAACTAATTGATTTTAAAAATCAGTTACAAGCTATGATTCCACCCGTTGGTCGTCATAACATTGCTACTAATAATATATGTTTGGCTATGAAGGAAAAACTACCGACTTATTATATTCCAGAGAGAGCCGAAATAGAAGTAGTTAATGGTTTAACAAAATATCCAAATGAGCGCAATTTTTATTATTATAATACTATTTTGTGCGCTGCTTTTATAGTATTTGGACTATTGGCTAATAAAATGGAAAATAAACGTGATTGTAACTACAAATTACTTTTTAAAGGTGGAAAAGCTATTCAATTGGTTTTGAGAACAATATTAAGTGCATGTGAGCCAACTAGTTATGGGCATAGTGTTTTAAGTAATTTACACAGAAGTTCTGATATTGATGTGTTACTTATACCTAAACCAACTAGTATATATAATACAGAAGAAGTGACAACATTAGCAATTAATATTTCTGAACTAATAAAATGGTTTTTAGATAGTAATAGTACAACTATATCATTTTTGACTCCAGATGATAAAAGAAATAAAAATAAAACTATTTGTAAACTTGCTGTTATGTTTGGTACTATACCTTATCCTTTTTCGGACATCGATTTTGGTATTATAATACCCCTATTTGCTCCGTCTTTCTCATCATCCTCATTACACCAATACAGAACTACTATATTTGGGTTAGATGTTTTATTTGAATGTCAAAGTATTACAAATTTATTAGCTGAGAAAATATACTATTATGGTTATTATAGTATATTAAAAGACAATTTAGAAAAATCAAGGGTTATAACAGAAGAAAATCAAAAATTAATGGAGGAATATGAATATTATTTGATAAAATTCAAAAAGGCAATTATTAGTTTAAATAGTGGCTTACATCTTTCACTAAATAATAAATTAACTAAAGAAGAATTATTAGAAGAAAATATTAATTATTTTCTTGACAAACTTCTAAACTATTACCCATTTATTACATTGGACACTTTGAAAAAGATTTTTAAAGATGTGTATGCTGTTGGAGCCGAAAAAGTAACAAAACTAGTGCTTAGTAAAACAAAAAGACACAAACTTCTTGTGCCGCCTGAACCTAGAAAATATACTAAATCTCCAAATCCTATAGACTATATTGACCCTATGTTGCTCTCTGAGATTCCTCATCAAATGTCTTATAATAGTGCTATGCACAATGCGCCTTCTACTAGTGCTATATATGCTGTACCTCCTATGTCAATGCAACAGCAATGGCAACAAATGCAATCGCAACAAATGCAATGGCAACAAATGCAATGGCAACAAATGCAATGGCAACAATGGCAATGGCAACAAGAACAAGAACGGCTACATGCAGAATGGTTAATGCAACAACAAAGGCATCAGTCCAAAGGTAGGACTAGAAAAAAATAACTAGTCATCCTATAATCCTAATCCTAATCATAATAATAATCCTAATCCTAATTTTTAGTATTAAAATAATATATTATAATATAATATAATGGCTAATACGAATCAAGATTACTTAACAAAAGAAGAATTAGAAGCAATTGATTATCAACATTTATTTACTATGGATAAGATGTATTCGTTTAAAACAAGGAGTAAAACTAGAAGCACGCGAAAAACTAAAGACGCAATCATTAAAAGATTATTAAAATATAGAGTTACAAGAAGTAAATATAAATCAGAAGTAGGTTCTTATTTAAAATATGAATTAGAGCATCCAATAGCAAAAGCGTTACCTTCAGGGATCTCTATACCGCCTTATTTAGTTAGTAAAATATATACTATGAAAAAAGAAATTGAAGACAGAGAATATGAAATAGCGTTTCTTAAATCGCTCTTTGAAGCAAGTGAGCCACCTAAATACTATTATGGAGCATTTTTTAATTTACTTTTTAATGGACGCCGAGTTTCTTTGACTAACATAAGCCCGTCAGAGAATAATGATGTTTTTTTAAAACATTTTAATAATTTATATTCGCCTGATTATTTTATTAAAGATTATGGCTATTTAGTACAAAGATTTGGACTAAATGCTGACAAATTGAGAGAAAAAAGGCAATATATAGACACTAAGGGAATAGAAATAGGGCGTTATGGAGATCCATTTTCTAGTAAAATTCCTAATGCAGCTATTTTTGATAGTTATGCGCAATTTAAAGAAAAATATATAGCTAAATTTTTTAATACACATGTTCTAGCAGCATATACGATGATTATTATTATTAATACTATGTTACAAAAAGTAGAAGATTATAGAACTAGTCACCTTGCTAGCCTAGGCTCATTATGTAAACGCATTACACGATGCTTTACACGCTCACGAAAGGGACTTATATATCCAGTAGATGAAGCGTATACATTAATGCGTGAGCGTTATGAGAGATATTTACCGGGCAATGCAAATATACCAATTAATGTATTAAAAGTTTATATTAGTGGTTTAAATAAAATGCTATTGCTATTACGTGGATACAAAATAATATTAAATCCGAAAATAATAAAAGAGTTAAATAAGAGATTAACAAGCATAAATGACTATTTGGCGCCACGCAATCCTAGCATAGTCGGCCAGCCAAACGCACAATTTAAGGAACGAGTGTTAGAAAGTGATTTAGAGTTTTCTAAAAAGCCCCGTTCTTATACTCCGCGTAAAAAATTAAAATTAAAATTAAAATCAAAATTAAATAATACAACACAAAAACGAGGAAAATCTGTTTAAATCTTAGTTATTTTTTAAATCTTAGTTTTAAATCTTATATATTATATTATTATTATATACTAATAATAATATATGGAATTTATAAACTTACCTTTTACAAGGCGTAATTCATATAATCAAGAAACTCAAGAAACTCAAGATACTCAAGAATTTTATACAAAAGAAGAACTTGAAAAAATACCACGTGAAAAGTTACTTGAACTAGATAAAAGTTATTCATTTAGAACAAGTAAAAAAACTAAAAGCACAAGTATGAAAACAGAGGCAATCATTAAAAGATTAGTAAAACATGGTGTCCCAAAATTTAGCAAAACTTATGCTTATAATCGTCCTTTAGTAAAGCCAATACCTTCAGGGACAGCATTACCACGTGATGTAGTTGACCTAATTTATTCAATGAAAAAAACAATAGAACAAGAAGTAGAAGACAAAAAACAAGATATAAAAGACCGAGCTTATGAAATAGAATGCATTAAGGCTGTTTTTCAACCAAAAACATTACCAACTAATGATAGAGACTTTTTTAATTTGCTATTAAATGGTTCTGTGATTCGCTTACCAATGACTGACCCTAATTTTAATATGCATGTTGTTAATTTATATGACCCAAATTATTTTATTAAAGATTATAAATATTTAGTGCATAAATTAAGAGTAAATGCTAAAAAAATGAGAGAAAATGGCGTTCGCTATACACAAGGTGAATTAAGAAAGTTGACTGTGTTTTTTAGTGTAAATGTAACTTTTACTTATTCACTGATTATTGTTATTGAAAATATAATACAAAAAATAGAGGCGTATCGAAAAAGTCACCCTGCCCTACCTAAGTATCCACAAGAAGTAGCCAGTAGATTATTGCAAGAAAGTTATGAACGTTATTATTGGCCTCCAAATAATCCAATAAATGTATTAAAAATTTATATTAAAGAATTAAATAAAATGCTATCAAAATTACGTAGCTACAAAATAATGCTAAATAATAGTGTAATAAAACAGTTAAATAATAAATTAGACAAATTAAATAACTATTTGGTTGAGCCTGACCCAAGCATAGTTGGTCAAGCAAATGCAAAATTTTATATTCGAATTTTAGAAAATAGTTCAAAATATCTTACTAAAACACGTAATGGCAGTAGTCCACGCCAAGAATCAAGGGTTAAAACGCTAAAACGAGCAAAATCTTTTTAGTTTTATAGTAAGGTTATTAAAAAAAATGAAATATAATTTTGTGTGAAATTGAGAGATTATAATATTAATATTGAATTTAAAATGAGCACCAGTTTTAACATTCAAAAATATCGTAAAGATATATTTGAAAAACTTTTTTTAATGTTATTAATATACTCAAATAAAACTTTATAAAAAAAATTGATTTAAAATATTATTGATATTATAATTATAATATCATAAGTAAAAAAATGAATGAAGATAATAGTAATGCTAAAGCAAAATCGGAAAGAAAAAAACCTGTAAAAAAAGACAAAGTAACAAATGAAACAGATTTCTCATATTTAAGATTACCAGATAATGAAATTTTAATGGAATTAGACAAACAAGCTAATAAAGTTAAAAGTGAAGATAAAAAGAATATTTTAAAAATGATTGATAAAGCTCATAACTATTTATATAATTATGAAAATATAGAGGGTGAAGATGCGTTAAATGATATTATGAACTTTCTATTCATTAAATCTATTCAACTAATTATTTCTGATAAAGAAGAAGATGGTAAAATAGATTTATTAAATAAGAAATATTATGAACATTTATATGATGATAAAGAATTAACTGAAATTTTAAGTTATTTTCAAAATTTATCAAATTTATCTAAAAAAGAATTAGATGTAATTCGTAATCTGAATGAATCTAATGATGCTATAAGACAAATGGGTGATATTTTAAAAAATCATCCACTTACTAAACAAATTTTTACAGAAAATAATTTTATTAAAGCAAGAAAAGCACCAACAATTCAAGGTTTATTAAATGATGTAATAATACCATTAAATATTACCGAAATAGAACAAAATGAAGATGTTATTGGTGAAATATACGAACATATTATAAATGGTTATGTTAAAAAAGGCTCAAAATTAGGTCAATTTTTCACACCAAGAAAGTTAATGAAATTAATTTTTAATTACAAGGAAGATAAAATTAATCAAATTATAAAGAAATTAGATAAAAAAGAAAAAATTAAATTTTACGATTCTTGTATGGGAACTGGTGGCTGGTTAGTTACTGGATATAATTTATTCAAAGATAAATACGGAGATAGAATATTATTATCTGGTGGTGAAGTTAAATCAACTACATTTCAATATGGTTTAATGAATTTAATTTTAACATTAAAAAAGTTTCCATATGATGTAAAATGTGAAAGTAGTTTAACTCATATTAATAATAATAAACATCATTTTGTATTAACTAATCCACCTTTTCAAACTGATAAAAAATTCGAGCAAATTAAAGAAAATTTTAAAACAGATAAATTTACTGAGGGAAATAAAATTAAATTAGATGATATATATAATTTGAAAGATAATAGTCCACCAATTCAATTTTTAGAATTAAATAAATATAAATTAGAAGAGAATGGATTATGCTTAATTATTCTTCCATATGGAGAATTATTTTTTGGATCTTCTAATAAAGATGCAAGAAAACACTTTATGAAAGAAACAAATATTACAGATATTATATTATTTGAAGGTGGAACTTTTACACATACAGGAATTAAAACATGTGGATTAATTTTTGAAAAAGATAAAAAAGGCACCAAAGCAATAAATTTTATTCAAGCAAATAAAGAATGTAATACTTTAACAAAAATAACAACAGTATCAATTGATGATATTGAAAAAGAACCATGTGCTTCTTGGTATCTTCGTGATTATTTAAAAGATGAATATATTGAAAGTCTTAGTTCAAAAATGACTAATTTTGAATGGATTGAATTTGGTGATATTTTTACATTAGAAAAAGGTAAATTATCTAGTGAAAAAATAGATAATGATGAAAATGGTAATATATTACTTATAACAAAAGGAGTAATTAGTGAAACAAGTAGAAAAATTCAAAGTGATATTTATTATAATGAAGGATTATTTATAGCAAATGCTTTTAATGGTAATGGAAAATGTCCTATAAGATACACCGAAGAATTATGCGTTCATACTAATTTAATGTCAAGACTTGTAATAAACGACAAGTATAAAAATAAAGTATCAATTAAATATATTTATTATTATTTAAATTCAATCAAAGAACATATAGAAACAGTATATGAAAAAGGTTCTTGTAATAAATCATTAGACCAAAAGAATTTTAACCGTATGAAAATTCCAATTCCACCTTTAGACGAGCAATCTAAAATAATAGAAATTAATGATATTATGTTAAATCAAATTAAATTATTAAATATAATGAAAAATGATACAGAAAAACTATTATTATCATTATTAGAATTATTTATTAAAACTGAAACTGAAAATAATAATACAATTATTAAAAATATGAATGAAATATGTGATATTAAAATAGGTGGAACACCATCAAGAGATAAACCAGAATATTGGGAGGATGGTAATAATTTATGGGTTTCTATTTCTGAATTAAATAACAATATAATTACAGATACAAATGAAAAGATTACTGATTTAGGTGTTCAAAAAAGTAATGTTAAATTAGTAAAAAAAGATTCAATATTATTATCATTTAAATTAAGTATTGGTAAATTAGCAATTGCTGGTAATGATTTATATACAAATGAAGCAATAGCATCTATTAATAGTATAATTAAAGAGATTCCAAATAAGTATTTATATTATTGTTTAAAAATGTTAGATATTAAAAGATATGGTAGAGGAATTATGAGTGAAAATGGTTCTCTAAATATGGATCAATTAAAACTTATAAAAATTCCAATTTTAATAAATAATAATTATTCTAATATTATTGATGATATTATATGTTTTGAAAAAACTATTAATAATTATCTAGTAAATATTGATTTGATAAATGATAAATTAAATAATCAATTAATTAAATATTTATTATCAATTAAAAATAATATAATTAAAATAACAGATACAAATGAAGAAATAAAAGAAGTTCCAAAAAAAAAGACAAAATCTAAATCTAAATAAACAATTTAATCTTTTGGATAATATAGGTCAAATTTAATAGGTGGTATTTTTTTATCTAATTCATTTATTTTTTCTAATTTTTGTTGAGAAGTATATTTTCTATATTTCTCTTTTCCAATAGTATCAGCTAATTTATTATTCATTAATTCATATGCTCTTAATGCTTCTTTTTTATCCCAATAATAATCTATATTTTTAGGATGAATATGTCTGAAACAAAATTTCGGATACTTTGTTTGTAGTCCACCTAATTCAACAATCCAAGTTTGTTTTTCTTTTAATTTATTATATGAAATTTCATCATATATTAAATTACTTTTCAAAAATCTTAAGAAGTCTGTATATTTATTATAACCTGTGGTACAATATTCATTTAATATTTCAGTTGGAATATTAGCTCCATCATAGCTAGTTCCATCACGAGGACCTTCTTTTTTATTACCAATTATAACATTTCCATTATTTTTAAAGATAATATCTTTACCACATTCACCAATTATATAATCCAAGCATTTTTTCAGATGTTCATTTTTAGAACAATTACCAAATTCATCTTTATACATTGGAATTAATAAATGTAGTAATTTATTTGGATATACTTCTTTTTTCCATCTTAATCCTCTACCAATAATTTGTCTTATATCAATATCAGATTGTCGTGGGTCTCCCAAACAGATAAAATCAATAAAATCATTATCATAACCATATCCAATTTTACCAACACAAATAATAACACATTGTTCTTTATCATCTTCAAATGTTTTTAAATCTGTATCACTATCATTTTCTACTTCTATTTCTTTAGAAATATAAATATAAACATTTAATTTATCTTGTTTCTGGAATAATTTATATAAATTTTCTGCATTTTTACAATCATTAACATATATAATTCCTTTTTTCTTGTTATATTTAATCATTGATTCAACTATTAACTCTTTTAAATTATGATATTCTCTTTTTTTATTTTCTAGTTGTTTAACAATAGTTTCAATATTACATAATAATTCTTGATTTATTAATTCATATACTTTTACTTTTTCTATAACTGGACCAAATATAACTGGTGTAATTTCAATACATTCTGGTAGTGTCGCTGAACCAAATAATCTATATTTAGTAATATTATTATTAGTCAAAAATTCTGACATATTTTCAGGATTAATCCATGATGTTATAAAATGTGCTTCATCAAATATAATTAAGTCAAATACAATATCAATTTGTCTTATGATTTTTAATAAACTATTTTGACTTTGATAGCAACTTGTCATTATAAATTTTTCATTAGATATTAATAATTTTTTTATAATTTTTTCTTTGTCTTTTGATTCTATATCACTATAATGAATAATTTCATAATTACCATGTTTAATATAAAACGAGTATTTCTCTTCAACTATCTGATGATTAAGCATAAGTCGCGGAGTTAAAAATAGCACTCTTGCTGAGTTACATTTCACAATAGCTTTATAATATAAATGAGTTTTACCAAACCCTGTTGGGGCTTTTATAGTTGCTCTGTTATATGTAATTAAAGCATTATTTATTGGCTCTTCATAACTTGCTTGTAGTTCATTTCTTAAGTTATTTTGTAGACAATGTGGCAGAGGCCTAGGAATTGTTTCTTTTAATTGTTTTGCTATTAAATTTGCCAAATGTTTTTTGCGTTGATTAACATATTCTTTGCGTTTAATGCTCTCGATTTCCTCAAGCGACAACTGTCTAGCTTCAATATTACGTTTTTTTAATTGTTCTATAATTAATGGAATAATTGATTTTTTATAAAATTCTGTTCCACCATCAATATATACATTGAAATTCTTAAAATCATAGCGCAACCATAATTCAGCACGAAGCAATTTTTCAAGCGGAACTTCAAATACGTGTGAAAACTCGCCGCGCCTTATTTCACTTGTTATATAAGTTGTTTCTCTATTTGAAATATTTTGCGTTATACCTAATTTACAAGCATCATATATATCAAATGCTTCGTGCTCTCTAACATAAAGTTGTCCGGTTTTTGCCATAAATAACACTGCTAATTATATTTTATACTTAATTTTAAATTAAAACATAAAATTACAGTTATCAATTTTTTTAAGTAAAAATATTATTAATGTTATACTAATATATGGATATGCCTTTGCAAAAGAAACACTTAACAAGGAAAAAGGCAAAAACGAAAGCGAATGCTAAAGCTAAAGGAAAAGGAGACATAGTCCCTTTTTTGCTTAAACAAAAATTAGGCAGCCTTAGTAATCAACAAAAACAATCCACATTAAAAAATATATTTTCCAATTTACCTAGACAAAGTGTTGAAGACGCTATAACACAAAAAGAATTGGTGCTAAAAGAATTGGCACAAGAACCAAAGCAACCATTTCAAATAACACCATTACCCGTTTATAATTATCCATTTCAACAAACTGTTCCTAGAGGTTATGAATATAACTATCCATTAGTAAAAGTAATGGGCACGCATACAGAAACAGACTTAGTAGATAGTATATATAGTTTAAAAAGAGATACCGAACTTGTAGACTACCCTAAGCACTTTTTACAAACATTATTTGCCAATTTTTTGAAAATTACTAAGCGGCGAAGAAATGATGACTATATTTTGTCGCGTATACCTGATTATGAACTACAACAAGTATTGACAACAAACAAATTTTTTATAATAGATTTTGATTTTTTGAGTAATGCTTTAGAGCTAACCGGACAAAAATTAACAACTCGTGGAAGTTATAGTGGAACTTCTAACTATAGCAAAGGCATCGCAAATGTTTTTCCAAGCAAAACAAAAAAATTTAAATCGTATAATGCGTTTATAACTAAAAAAATCAAAAATATAATTTTTGACCCTCTTATAAATGCGTATAAAGCATATTGGGCAATAAAGCATACTACAAAAATAATGATTACTTATTATAGCATTGTTAGTGCTAGTAAGCATCGACCTGTATTTTACAGGACTACATATGCTACTAATATTAGACATTTTCCTATTGAACACGACGAACCTAATTTAAAAGGAGAATTACAACGCTTTAGAGATGTATGGCATCATACTGAAGTAGGAAAGCAAAAATATAAAAATGAATTATGGGATTTTGCTGGATATTATGATGTACAACCCGAAGATAAACCGCTATATACTCCCGAAGTAACGAATGTTCATGTATATGATGTATTAACATACTATATTTTAGAATTAAACCGGTCACTTGAATATTTGGCCACTTACAGAATTAGCGTAGTGCGCGAACTATTAGATGCCATAAATAGTGATTTGGCACATATAACTAACAAAATTAGGACTTTATATAGTGTTGATTTAATCCTAACTGTTGCTCCGCAAAATACTGAATTTGATAGTCATAGACCATATTTCAGAATTAGTATTCCTGATTTACCATAAGTACTAATAATCTAAATATTTTTTTCTAAAAAAGTTTATTATAACATTATATATATAATATGGCATTAAGACAACCCCCTATTTTAATAAATCCTATAAATAGGGCAAAACCTAGGCCATCACGAGACCCACATTC
>Ga0194129_10008162_pt1 | contig 12215 bp, 9 predicted proteins | sample TA2KigCa35mmetaG_FD_150862 | JGI IMG/M metagenome (GOLD analysis project Ga0194129, IMG submission 150862) | Freshwater microbial communities from Lake Tanganyika, Tanzania - TA2015038 Kigoma Deep Cast 35m | ecosystem: Environmental > Aquatic > Freshwater > Lake | place: Tanzania: Lake... | reverse complement strand
ACGACAAGCGCACGGGCGGGACCATGGCCCCATCGCTCCGCGATTGGGGCTTCCGCAGAGACCGCTGAGAAACCTCATTTCGCGTGGGCTCGCTGCTGGGGCAGAGCCTCGGCCGCTCCTGCCCCGGCGCCGTATTCCGGGACGAGGTCGCGGAGGCGGGCCCGCACCGCCTCCGGCTTGCCCTCGAGGACGTCGGCCAGGTCGTCGAACAACGACTCCACGGCCAGCAGATCCGCCGGACGATGAATCGCGCAGAACACCTTGGCATGCCGTGTCGCCACCCGCCGCTCGTCGTCGAAGTACAGCTCCTCGAAGAGCTTCTCACCGGGCCGCAAGCCCGTGTACACGATTTCGATGTCGTCGGGCTCGAGGCCCGACAGGGCGATCAGGTCGCGGGCGAGGTCGACGATCTTCACGCTCTCACCCATGTCCAGCACGAAGATTTCGCCGCCGTCGCCCTGCGTGGCCGCCTGGAGCACCAGCTGCGAGGCCTCCGGGATCGTCATGAAGTAGCGCTCGATGCCCGGGTGGGTGACGGTGATCGGCCCGCCGCGGCGAATCTGCTCCTGGAAGGTCGGCACCACGCTCCCGTTGCTGGCCAGCACGTTGCCGAACCGCACCACGATGAACTTCGTCCGCGACGCCGTGGAAAGCGCCTGCACGAACCGCTCGGCGAGCAGCTTGGAGCAGCCCATCACGCTGGTGGGGTTCACCGCCTTGTCGGTCGAGATCATCACGAACGTCTTGACGCCGTGCTGATCGGCGAGCCGGGCCAGGAGCCGCGTGCCGAAGACGTTGTTCTTGATGGCCTCGGCCGGATTCCACTCCATCATCGGCACGTGCTTGTGGGCGGCCGCGTGGAACACGACGTCTGGGGTGTAGGTCGCCAGGATCTGCTCCATCCTGGGCTCATCGCAGATGTCGCCGATCAGCGGCTCGAACGCCGGCCGCGGGTCGAGCCGGCCGAACTCCTGCTCCACCAGAAACAACGAGTTCTCGTTGCGCTCCAGGAGGAGCAGCTGCTTGGGCTTGAACCGGATCACCTGCCGGCAGACCTCGGAGCCGATCGAGCCCCCGGCGCCCGTGACCATCACCACGCGGCCTTCGATCAGGCTGCGGATCGCGGCGTCGTCGAGCTGCACCGGTTCGCGGCGAAGCAGGTCCTTGATCTCCACGGAGCGGAGCGAGACGCGAGAGGGATTCGGGTTGGCCATCAGCAACTCGTCGATGCCCGGCAGCACCTTCACCTCGGCTCCGACCGCGGCGCACTCGTCGAGCAGCGTGCGGAAGCGGCGGCCAGTCAACTGACCGGACTGGACGATCACCTCGTCGACGCCGCGCTTGATGACTTCCCGGGCGACGTCGCGGAGCGTTCCGAGCACCTCCCGGCCGGCGACCCGTGAATGCTGGAGCGTTGGGTCGTCGTCGACGAATCCGACGATCAGGTACGGATTGTTCGAGGCCGCGGTGAGATTACGGGCAATGATTTCGCCGGCATGATCCGCGCCGATGATCAGGGCCGTCTTCGCCTTGTGCCTCGCCAGGAGCGGCCACAACTCTTCCCGGAGGCTTCGCCAAAGGGTGCGAATCCCCCCCACGAGCATGATCGTGCAGGCCCAGTCAAGCAGGAAAATGCTCCGCCGGATACGTGGGATCCCTGGGGCCCAGCCTCGCGATACGAAAAAGCTGTCAAAGAATGCGAAGACCAGCAGGCTCATCGTGGCCGCCCAGAGCAGAGCCGTCAGATCGCCGAACGCGACCCGCCCCCATGACACGTGGCACAGGCCCAGGGCATAGAAGACGACGAGTTTGATGAGGATGAACCAGGGAACGACCGCCGCATACTTGGCGAGCCAGTTGCCCTCGAACGAGAAGTCGCCCATCGTGAAGAAGGCGAGAAACAGCGACGCCGCAAAGACGAGGGCATGGGCGCCAAGCAGGCGGATGGCCCTGCCGTTGACCCTGCGGACGCTAAGCGCCGTTTTCGAAAAGGGAATGTTCATGCGCGTCCTACGCGTGGTTCAGAGCCGTTCGAGATCGACGTCTTCCAGTTCGATCGAGGCGCCTTGATTGAGGAATCGCACGGCGACCAGCAGCCTTTCCTCACCCCGGCGGGAGACGACCATGCCCTCGAGGCCGCGAAGCGGACCGCTCCGCACGCGGACCGTCTGCCCGGCCTCGAGCCGAGCCTCCGGAGTGAGCGGCCGCTCGCTGTCGATGAGCCGCTTGATCGCCCGGAGGTCGACCACAAGCATTCGCGTGTCGGGCACCGAAAGCCAGCGGGAGACGACGTTCGACGCCAGGGCAGCCCGACGCTGCTCGTCGTCGACTGGAGAAAAGACGTAGCCGGGGAAGAGTGGGACCCACGACGTGCGCACGCGACCGCCTGCCGCAGGCAGTCGCCGCCGCACGAGCGGGGCGTAGAACGGTATGCCGGCGGCGGAGAGTTTTCGCATGAGATCCTTCTCGCGGCGGGCCAGCGTATAGAAGGCGACCCAGCTAGACGCAGAGGCTGGCGAGATCGCCTCGCCCGGCTGCCCGACCCGCTCCTCGAGCAAGTCGTCGGGGAAGATGTCCCGTTGCTTTGGCAAGATGGGCATGGTGGGCAGGAACGAACTCCGTTCCCGTGGGTGTCCCGGGCGGGCCCGGCACCTGATGACGTCGCGAGAGAAAACATGGATATCCCACCGGAGTTTACGCTCGCGCCCAGCCGAAGTCTCGCGTCCGCTGCGGTTTTCGATGGTTTCCCGGGAACGCTCCCTTTCCCGACCGGAAGGAAGGGCAAAGTTTGCCGGGTGAACGTGCCGATAAATCCGATCGGAGTGACCGTACCGGTCGTAAGGAGTTTGCCATGGCCCGCCGCTTCGCCCCCAAAAACCGCAACTTTTACCGGATGAGCGTGGTGCTCCCGCTGCTTGCGGCGATGCTGACGTCCACCGGCTGCAACATCTACGGCCGCCCCCAGCTGGCCACCAAGCACCAGGTGATGCTCGACGCCCAGTGCCCCCCCGAGCCGGGCCGGATGCCCGCCAAGGAACTGGCGAAGGTGACGCTCCCCGCCTACGTGATCGAGCCGCCCGACATCCTCCTGATCGACGCCCTCCGCGTGGTGCCGAAGCCCCCGTTCAAGATCCAGTCGTTCGACGCCTTGCAGGTGATCGTGGAGGGCACACTCCTGGAGCAGCCGATCAACGGGCTCTATGTGGTGGAACCGGGCGGGATGCTCGACCTGGGACCGTCGTACGGCAAGGTGATGGTCGGCAACCTCTCGCTCGAGGAGGCCCAGGACGCCGTCTTCAAGCATCTCAAGCGGGTGCTCAAGGAGCCGCAGGTGTCGCTCACGCTCGCCCAGGCCGCCGGCCAGCAGCAGATCGCCGGCGAGCACCTCGTGGCTCCGGACGGCACGATCAACCTCGGGACCTACGGCAGTGTGTTCGTGACCGGCCTGACCCTCGAAGAAGCGAAGGTCGCCATCGAGAAGCACCTCGCGCAGTTCCTCGACGCCCCGCTCGTGAGCGTGGACGTGTTTGCCTACAACTCGAAGGTCTACTACGTGGTCACGGAGGGTGCAGGCTTTGGCGACAACATCGCCCGGTTCCCGGTGACCGGCAACGAAACCGTGCTCGACGCGATCTCGCAGATCAACGGGCTTTCGCGGCTTTCGAGCAAAGACATCTGGATCGCCCGGCCCGCCCCCTCGGGCGTGGGCTGCGACCAGGTTCTGCCGGTGGACATCGAGGCCATCATGAAGGGGGGCTCCACGGCCACCAACTACCAGCTCCTGCCGGGCGACCGCGTGTTCATCGCCCAGGACCAGTGGATCGCCTTCGACTCGATCATCGGGAAGGTCACGGCTCCGTTCGAGCGGATCTTCGGCTTCTCGCTGCTCGGCACGAGCCTCGTGCAGCAGATCAACCGCTTCCCCTTCGGCTTCAACCCGAACTTCGGCGGAATGTGCTGGGTGGCCCGAGAGGTCTACGGCGTGCACAATCCGCAGTGGCTGCTCTTCCGGGCCTGGCTGCTGACCGACGCCCCCAGCTGGCTGCGGGACGCCTACGGTGCCTACGGGCCGGAAGTTGCGGCCTGGATCCACGACAAGCCCGTGGTCAAGGCGGCTCTCAAGGGCCTGATGGATCAGGTGGTGGGGCAGTATGACGTTGCCGCGACGGTTGCGAGCCAACGCTGAAGTTGGCCGTATAATCGACACAGATCCGGAAAGGCGAGGAGACGTTCATGATTACCAGCGGCACGCGATGGCGGGCGGCCCAGATTCTGATGATCGCCGGTTTGGTGCCGGTGATGATCAGTGAGGCGGCGAAGGCTCAGCCGATACGGTCCCAGTATTCTGCCGGCCGCACGGGAGCTGGTGGCGGCGGCGAACTGCCGTTTTCGAGTAGTGTGTACCGACGGCCAACGGTAAGCCCGTATATGCAGTTGCAGCAGCAGGGCTTCAATCCGATGCAGGCCCAGAACATCTACCAGACGATGGTGCAGCCGCAGGTTCAGCAGCAGCAGCAGCAGATCGAGCAAATCGCCCAGCGTCGCCAGATGCAGAAACTCCAAAACCAGGTCCAGCAGATTGGCCGCGACACTTCGGCCCGGCAGATCGACGAGTCGATCCGCCCGACCGGCCACCGCGCGACGTACCTGAACTACTCGCACTACTACCAGTGATCGCGGGGGGCCTTGCCCGACAAGGACCGCTCGTGAATCTGCTGGTCACCGGAGCGCGGGGATTCGTTGGCCGGGAGTTGCTCCCCGCCCTCGCGGCCCACGGCCATCACGGGATCGCCACCGGCCGTGTCGCACCGACGGGCCTGCCCTCCGGCTGGCAGGGACTGGATCGCTCGACGGCGCTGGTCGGCCCATCTGAGCCCGCCGCCTGCCCCGAGGCGATCGTCCACCTCGAGGTGAAGCAGCACGTGCCCCGGCCGACCGCGGCTGACGTGACGGAGTTTCGAACGGTCAACGTGGAAGGCACTCGCGATTGGCTCGCCTGGGCCTCCAGGCATGGCGTGTCGCGGTTCATCCTGGCAAGCACGATCAAGGCCGTGGCGGCCGGGCAGGGGGCGACCCTCGAAAACGCACCGGCCGAACGGTCTTCGCCCTACGGCGGATCGAAGGCCGAGGCCGAGCAGGAGGTGATCGGCTGGGCCGCTGCCGACTCGAGCCGCACGGCCGTGATCCTCCGCCCCGCTCCCGTCTACGGCCCGGGCAACGAGGCGAATCTCGCCGCCTTCGTGCGGCAGATTCTGGCGGGCAAGCCCTGCCTGATCGGCCACGGCGCGACCAGGAAGTCGATCGTGTCGCGGACGAACCTCTGCGCCGCGATCGCCTTCGCGCTGGAGGCGCTCGGCCCGGGATGCCACGTGTTCAACGTTTCGGACGCAGGCACCCACACCCTGGCCGAGCTCGCCGCGATGATCGCCGAACTTGCCGGCTCGCCGCCGCCAAAGCGAGTTCCCGGCTGGGTCGCCGCGGCCGCGGCGCCGCTCGGTGACGCCATCGAAGCCGTGACGGGCCGAGATTTCCCGCTCACGTCGGCCCGGCTGCGGGCCCTGCGCGAGACGACCGTGTTTCCATGCGACGCCCTGGTGGCGGCCGGCTTTCGGCACCCCCAGACGACCCGCGAGGGAATCGCCGAGATGGTCGCGTGGGCGAAGTCGCAGCGACCCGCCTGACGCCGGCCCGTGGCGGCCCGGGCCGGCACGGGTTGGCACGGGTTGGCACGGGTTGGCACGGGTTGGCACGGGTTGGCACGGGTTGGCACGGGTTGGCACGGGTTGGAAAACCCGTGCTACTCAGGCACGTTTCCCACCCGCGTTTTTCCGCCGTACGTAGCGCGGGTTTCCAACCCGCGCATCCGGGAGCCCCAATCGCGTAAGCGATGGGGGCCGCGTCACAACCGGGCCGGCACGGGTTGGAAAACCCGTGCTACTCAACCCGCGTTTTTCCGCCGTACGTAGCGCGGGTTTCCAACCCGCGCATCCGGGAGCCCCAATCGCGTCAGCGATGGGGGCCGTGCCACAACCGGGCCGGCACGGGTTGGAAAACCCGTGCTCCTCAACCCGCGTTCCCCCGCCCGCCGCTGGCCCGCCGATCCGCGGCCCGCTAGGCTGCGTTGATGCGATCGCTCACCCTCGCCCTGCTGCTCCTTGCCCTGCCGGCCCGGGCCGACGACGCGACCGGCGCCCAGGCGGAGCCCCCCCGGCCGACGATGCGTGAGTTTCCAGCCGCCGTGACGGGTGCCGCGCCCCCCACGGCACGCGAACTCATCGACGCCCGGGCCGAGTTCGAACGGCGATTTCCCGGCATCCTCGCCCGGGGCCGGACGACGGCGGGGGCGAACGTGATTCCCGACGCCCTGATCGAGGCGGCCGTCTCCGAGGAGGATCGCAGCGTGAAGTGGCTGATGCTGGCCGAAGCCCGGCGGATGGCCGTGGCGGCCGGCGACGCCGAGACGCTCGATCAGGCGGTCGTGCTCGCGTCGGCCACCTACGAGTTCGACGCCGAGGCGGAGGAGGTCCGTTCGCTGAAGGAGATTCCGATCCGCCTGCTCGCGCCGCAGCGGGCGGTGGCATTCGCCCAGGTGGCGGAGAAGGTGGCCGAGCGGGCGGAGTCGGACGGCCGGCGCGACCTCGCGATCACCGCCTACAACCTCGCGATCCGCGGCTGGCAGCGGGCCGGAGTGATCGACGCGGCCCGCAAGGCCGCGGTCCGTCACGACGAGTTGATCGTCGCGGAGTGAGGGGAGCGAGCGGGGCGGCGGGGGACGCGGCGGGGGCTGGCGGGCACGCGGGTTGGAAAACCCGCGCTACGGGGGCTTGGACCACGGCGCGTTTTGGCACGCACGCGGATTGGAAAACCCGCGCTGCGGGGGCTGGCGGGCACGCGGGTTGGAAAACCCGCGCTGCGGGGGCTTGGACCGCGGCGCCTTTGGGCACGCACGCGGGTTGGAAAACCCGCGCTACGGGGGCACTTGAGTAGCACGGGTTTTTCAACCCGTGCCAACCCACCGTTGACCCACGCCTCCCGGCGCACCGTCCCCATCGCTCAGGCGATTGGGGCTTCCCGGGCCCTACTTCGCCGCGGCCAAGTCGGCCTTCTTCCGCTCCTCGATGATCTCCTTCTGGATGTTCCCCGGAGTCGCCCGGTACTTGGAAAACTCCATCGTGAACACCCCCTGCCCCTGCGTCATGCTCCGCAGGTCGGTCGAGTAGCCGAAGGTCTCGGCCAGCGGCACCTCCGCCACGATCGTCGACGTGTTGCCCACCGTCTCCGTCGAGATGATCAGCCCGCGCCGCTTGTTGAGCTCGCCCGTCACCGAGCCCTGGAAGTCGGCCGGCACCTCGACCTCCATCTTCATGATCGGCTCGAGCAGCACCGGCTTCGTGTTCAGAAAGGCCTCGCGGAACCCCGCCCGGGCGCAGACCTGGAAGGCCATGTCGCTGGAGTCGACGTCGTGATACGAGCCGTCTTCGAGCGTGGCCTTCACGCCCACGATCGGGAAGCCCGCGATCGGGCCCTTGCCGAGCACCGCCCGGAAACCCTTCTCCACCGAGGGGATGTATTCCCGCGGCACGCGGCCGCCGACCACCGCATCCTCGAACTCGAACGCCTCCGTGGCATCCTCGGGCAGCGGCTCGAGGTGGCCGATGATGTGGGCGTACTGGCCGGAGCCGCCCGTCTGCTTCTTGTGCTTGTAGTCGTAGGCCGTGCCCTTGGTGGGAGCCTCGCGGTAGCTCACCTTCGGGGCCCCGACCGTCACCTCCACCTTGTATTCCCGCTTGATCCGCTCGACGTAGATGTCGAGGTGCAGCTCGCCCATGCCGGCGATCAGCGTTTCGTTGGTTTCCTCGTCGGTGAACACGCGGAACGTGGGATCCTCGCGGGTGAACCGCTGCAGGGCCTTGCCGAGCTTGTCGAGCCCGTCGCGGTTGGTCGGGTTGATCGACATCTTGATCACCGGCTCCGGCACGAACATGCTCTCGAGCGTGCAGTACTTGGCGTCGGCGGAGTAGGTGTCGCCGGAGGCGGCGTCGACGCCCATCACGGCGACGATGTCGCCGGCCTCGGCCACGTCGATCTCCTCACGCTTGTCGGCGTGCATCCGCACGATGCGGCTGAACCGCTGCTTGTTGCTCGTCCGCTGGTTGACGTAGGTCTCGCCCTTCTTCATCGTGCCCTGGTAGAGCCGCATGAAGGTGAGCTGGCCGTAGGGGTCGTCGACGATCTTGAAGGCCATCGCCACCAGCGGCTTCTTCGGGTCGGCGTCGAGGTCGAACTTCTCGTCGGGATTCGACCAGTTCTTGGCGATCACCTTCCGCTCGAGCGGGTTGGGCAGGTAGCGGACCACCGCGTCGAGCAGGGGCTGCACGCCCTTGTTCTTGTAGGCGCTGCCGCAGAACACCGGCGTGATGCTATGGCTGTGCACCGCCGCCTTGGTGACGGCGTGGATCTCGTCTTCGGTGGGCTCCTCCTCGGAGAGCAGCTTCTCCATCAGCGAGTCGGAATACATGGCGAGGTCCTCGAGCATCTGGTGCCTCGCCGCCTTCGCCTTGTCGGCAGTGTCGGCGGGGATCGCCTCCTCGCGGACGTTCTCGCCGTTGTCGCCGTCGAAGTAGATCGCCTTCATCCGCACCAGGTCGATCACGCCCTGGAGCTTGTCTTCCTTGCCGATCGGGATCTGGTAGGGAATCGCGTGGCAGCCGAGCTTGTCCTTGAGCTGCCCCACCACCCGTTCGAAGTTGGCGCCGGTGCGGTCCATCTTGTTGACGAACGCCAGCCGCGGCACCTTGTAGCGCTTCATCTGCCGGTCGACCGTCATCGACTGGCTCTGCACGCCGCCGACGCTGCACAGCACGAGGATCGCGCCGTCGAGCACGCGGAGGCTGCGCTCCACCTCGACGGTGAAGTCGACGTGGCCCGGGGTGTCGATGAGGTTGATGCCGCAGTCGCCCCACTTCACGCTCGTGGCGGCCGAGGTGATCGTGATCCCGCGCTCCCGCTCGAGGTCCATGTAGTCCATGGTCGCCCCGTCGCCGTCGCCCTTGACCTCCTGGATCCGGTGGATGCGGCCGGCGTAATACAGGATCCGCTCGGAGAGGGTGGTCTTGCCGGAATCGATGTGGGCCGAAATGCCCATGTTGCGGAGCTTGGTGAGGTCCATGGAGAGACGTTCTTCGGGGAAAATACGGAGGGAACAGGCCGCCCTGGGGCAGGAGTGAAAAACCGGGCGGGCGGCCCTTTAAAACGCGAGTCGGCGAATATACTGCCGTCTGGAAAAAGGGGACAGTCGGCACGTTTTGGCCGGAGTTTCCCAGCCTTGGCCGACTCCCGCCGATGATCACCGACACACCTCCGGAAGTCGCAGGCCTGCCCGCCGAGACCGATCGGGCACCTGATCTCGGGCCCTCGAACCCGTGGCTCTCCTGCGTCTATCCGATGATGGCCTTCCTGGTCGTGGGCCTCTTCGAGCCGTCGCAGGAGGGGGGCGGGATCGCCGGCAGCCTCGGCATTTCGCAGGGCTGGTATCCGCTTCTCTACGCCCTCCGCGTGGCCCTCACGATCGGTCTGTTGGTCGTGGCCTGGCCGTCGCTCCGCGGCTGGCTGGGCAAGGCGACCTGGTGGCCGCCGCTCGTGGGGCTGGCGCTGGTGGTGCCGTGGATTTGGCTCTCGACGATGCAGCGCGACGGCAAGTGGCTCTCCGGTGACACCGGCCGCGTCGGCTTCGATCCCTTCGGCTTCTACGGCGAAGGCGCCCCGATGGCCTGGGCTTATATCGCGCTGAGGTTCGTGGGCCTGGCGATCGTCGTGCCGATCGTGGAGGAACTGTTTCTCCGCGGCTTCCTCCTGCGGTTCGTCGTGCGGGAGAAGTTCTGGACCGTGCCCTTCGGCGCCCTCTCCGGAGCCGTGGCCCTGACCTGCGGCCTGTACGCCGTCGGCAGCCACCCGGCCGAGGCTGCCGCCGCGATCGTGTGGTTCGCGGCGATGACCTGGATCGCCTGGCAGACCCGCAAGCCGATCGACTGCATCACCGCCCACGCGGCCACGAACCTGGCCCTGGGCATCTACGTGGTGCTCTACCGGCAGTGGTGGCTGCTCTGACGGTGGGCCTCCGCGGCCGGCTGGCGCCGACGCCGACCGGTCTGCTGCACGTGGGCCACGCCCGCACCTTCGCCGTCGCGGCGCGGCGGGCGGGAGCCGCGGGTTTGGTGCTGCGGATCGAGGACCTCGACGCCCCCCGCTGCCGGCCGGAGTTCGCCGCCGCGGCGCTCGACGACCTCCGCTGGCTCGGCCTCGAATGGACGGAGGGCCCCGACGTGGGCGGTCCGCACGCCCCCTACGTGCAGAGCGGCCGCACCCCCTGGTTCCTCGAGGTCTGGCGGCGGCTCGAGGCGGCCGGAGCGATCTATCCGAGCCCGCACTCCCGCCGCGACGTCGAGGAGGCCGCGACGGCGCCGCACGGCGACCACAGCGAGGCGATCTTCCCCACGGCGCTGCGGCCGGACCGCTGGGATCGCGCGGCCAGCCCCGGGGGCGTGGCCTGGCGATTTCGCGTGCCGGACGGCCGCGCGATCGAGTTCGAGGATGCGCTCGCCGGCACCGTCCGCCGCACCGCCGGCGTCGACTTCGGCGACTTCGTGGTCTGGCGGCGCGACGACCTGCCCGCCTACGAGTTGGCCGTGGTGGCCGACGACCACGCGATGCAGATCGCGGAGGTGGTGCGGGGCGACGACCTGCTCACGAGCACCGCGCGGCAGATCCTGCTGTACGAGGCGCTCGGCTGGCCGGTGCCCGCGTGGTGCCACGTGCCGCTGGTGCGCGACGCGGCCGGCGAGCGGCTCGCCAAGCGAAGCGGCGGCCGCGCGATCCGCGATCTTCGGGACGCGGGGTGGACGGCCGAAGACGTGCTCACCCGGCCGTTGTGAATCGCGGCCCAGCGGCGCGCGGCCGTGCGGCTTACGCGGTGACGCTTCCGAAGCACGGCACGGGTTGAAAAACCCGTGCTCCTCACGCCGTAGCGCGGGTTTCCAACCCGCGTGAAGCACCCCACGTGGGCGGCCGTGCGGCTTACGCCGTGACGCTCCCGAAGTGCGGCACGGGTTGAAAAACCCGTGCTACTCTTGCCGTAGCGCGGGTTTCCAACCCGCGTGAAGCACCCCCACGTGGTGCGGCCGTGCGGCTTACGCCGTGACGCTTCCGAAGTGCGGCACGGGTTGAAAAACCCGTGCTACTCTTGCCGTAGCGCGGGTTTCCAACCCGCGTGAAGCACCCCCGCGTGGTGCGGCCGTGCGGCTTACGCCGTGACGCTCCCGAAGTGCGGCACGGGTTGAAAAACCCGTGCTACTCATCTCGTAGCGCGGGTTTCCAACCCGCGTGAAGCACCCCACGTGGTGCGGCCGTACGGCTTACGCCGTGACGCTCCCGAAGTGCGGCACGGGTTGAAAAACCCGTGCTCCTCTTGCCGTAGCGCGGGTTTCCAACCCGCGTGAAGCACCCCACGTGGTGCGGCCGTGCGGCTTACGCCGTGACGCTTCCGAAGCACGGCACGGGTTGAAAAACCCGTGCTACTCTTGCCGTAGCGCGGGTTTCCAACCCGCGTGAAGCACCCCCACGTGGTGCGGCCGTACGGCTTACGCCGTGACGCTTCCGAAGTCCGGCACGGGTTGAAAAACCCGTGCTACTCTTGCCGTAGCGCGGGTTTCCAACACGCGTGAAGCACCCCCACGTGGTGCGGCCGTGCGGCTTACGCCGTGGCGCGGGTTTCCAACCCGCGTGAAGCACCCCCACGTGGTGCGGCCGTACCGCTTACGCCGTGACGCTTCCGAAGTCCGGCACGGGTTGAAAAACCCGTGCTCCTCTTGCCGTAGCGCGGGTTTCCAACCCGCGTGAAGCACCCCCGCGTGGTGCGGCCGTACCGCTTACGCCGTGACGCTCCCGAAGCACGGCACGGGTTGAAAAACCCGAGCTACTCTTGCCGTAGCGCGGGTTTCCAACCCGCGTGAAGCACCCCACGTGGTGCGGCCGTACGGCTTACGCGGTGACGCTCCCAAAGTGCGGCACGGGTTGAAAAACCCGTGCTACTCATCTCGTAGCGCGGGTTTCCAACCCGCGTGAAGCACCCCCACGTGGTGCGGCCGTACGGCTTACGCGGTGACGCTCCCAAAGTGCGGCACGGGTTGAAAAACCCTTGCTACTCTTGCCGTAGCGCG
>Ga0194129_10008161_pt1 | contig 12218 bp, 10 predicted proteins | sample TA2KigCa35mmetaG_FD_150862 | JGI IMG/M metagenome (GOLD analysis project Ga0194129, IMG submission 150862) | Freshwater microbial communities from Lake Tanganyika, Tanzania - TA2015038 Kigoma Deep Cast 35m | ecosystem: Environmental > Aquatic > Freshwater > Lake | place: Tanzania: Lake... | reverse complement strand
ATTTGGACAAAAAACCTTACAAGATAAGCCTTCAGCATTGGATAGAATTAATGTAAGAAGATTATTATTAACTGTTAGAAAGTTTATAGCATCTTCTTCTAAATTCTTAGTATTTGAACAAAACTCAGCTGAAACTCGTAACAGATTCTTAAATATCGTTAATCCTTATTTGGAATCAATTCAACAAAGACAAGGTTTATACGCTTTCAGAGTAGTTATGGATGAAAGTAATAATACACCAGATGTAATTGATAGAAACATTTTGAAAGGTGCTATCTTTTTACAACCAACAAAGACAGCTGAATTCATTCAAATTGATTTCAACATTCTTCCAACTGGTGCAAGTTTTGGTGGATAATTTAAAAAACAAATATTTATATAAAATAACATAAAAATAAAACAAAATGCCAGAAATTTTAGAATTTGACAAAATGTTCTATAGAAATTTTGAACCAAAGCTTGGTAACAGATTTATTATGGAAATTAATGGTATAGAATCATACATCATTAAGACTGCAAGTAGACCAACTTTCACATCTGAAGTAGTTGAATTAGACCATATCAACGTAAAAAGAAAAATAAAAGGTAAATCAACTTGGGATGATGTTAATATAACTCTTTATGACCCAATTGTACCATCAGGTGCACAGCAAGTAATGGAGTGGATTAGAACATCTCATGAATCATTGACAGGTAGAGATGGATACGCAGCATTTTACAAAAAAGATATCACTTTCTATTTATTAGGACCAGTAGGTGATAAGATAGAACAATGGACTCTAAAGGGTGCATTTATCACTTCAGCAAACTTTGGTGAATTAGATTGGGCATCAAATGACCCGGTATCGATTGAATTAACTTTGGCATACGATTACGCTATCTTAGAATTCTAATATAATTTATAATAATATATCAAAGGGGGGGAGCAGAAATGTTCCCCTTTTTATTTTTTTAAAAACAGAATATATATAATAAACAAAGTTATAAATTTATATGGAACAAAACATTGAACAGCAGGTTACAAGAGGATTGGCTCAATCAATTCAACCACAAACAAAAACATATGATTTCCCAACGGAAATTATTAGTTTACCATCCAAAGGATTGTGTTATACTGAAAACTCACCATTAGCAAAAGGAGAGGTGACTATTAAACTTTTAACAGCAAAGGAAGAAGATATTTTAACTTCACCTAATCTAATTAAAAAAAATTTAGTAATTGAAAAATTATTAGAATCTATTTTAGTGGAGCCAGGAGTTAAAGTAGATGAACTTTTATTGGGTGATAAAAACGCAGTTCTTATTGCGTCTAGAATGTTGGCATACGGTCCAGAATATAAAATCAAAGTTACTGATAAAGAATACAACGATGAAGTAGATTGGACAGTAGACCTTTCCCAAATCAAAATTAAAGAAATTGATTATAATCTTTTAAATAGAAAAAATGAATTTAGTTTTACATTACCTAATAGTAAAGTTTCTATTAAATTTAGATTACTAACGCATGGTGATGAAAATATAATTAATAAAGATGTTGAGGCATCGGAAAAACTTACAAAACAAAGTAACGAAATTACAGCAAGATACAGAAGAGTAATTATAGAGGTTGATGGTAATAGGGATGTAGGATATATTAGTAATTTTGTATCAAATAGATTACAAGCAAAAGATTCAAAAGAGTTAAGAAAATATATAGCTTCGATAACACCGGATTTAGATTTCAAATTCGAATATACCTCACCTTATACCGGCGATACGGAGGCGCTCCCTATACCTTTTGGGAGTGACTTTTTTTACCCTACCGAATAATTATTCAATAATTCTTCACGATAAGATATTTCAAATGCTATACTACTCTAATGGTAGTTTTAATTGGCATGATATATATTTTATGCCCATACGTTTGAGAGAGTTTTATTGGAATAAATTAATAGAAACAAAAGAAAAAGAAAAAGAAACAAACGATAAGATTCTTTCTAAATCAAAAGCCACAACATCTTCATCAAGAACAAGAAGGAGATAATTATCCATTTTATATTATAAGTTATATTTATAGTAAACAATATGAGTGTGCCTACAAAAAAACAATTTTTATACGAAGTATCTTTTGTTAGAAAATTAATTAACGGGTTTTTGGGTGCAAAAGCACAGGAAAAAGAACGTAGTTTTTTAGATGTATTAAAAAAACACGATGATGAACTAGCAGCTGTATTTGGTGATTTTAATAATAGATTGGATAAGTTTAACAAAGATTTTGGTTCTAGATTAGGAAATAATATAAAATCAACTGATATAAAAGATACACAAATATATAAAGCACTCAGTCGATATATGGAGGAATCCATAAAAAGAAAAATTACTAAAAAAATATAATTTTTCGTAAATAATGCCATCACAAGAAGAAAAAAAATTACAAGCATTACAGAAGTCCAAACAGTTAATGTTGGATAATCTATCTTTATTGAAACAGACTGAAGCTACACATAAATCTGAATATGATGCGGCACGTGAATATGTGAAGGAGATGCAAAAGTATTATGAAATAATGTCAAATGCTGAAAAAAAGGCATTTGAAGCTAGACAAAAAATGATAAAGGGTTATGAACAGACATTAAAAGGTGTTGAATCTGTAAATATAGCACTTGATGAAAATAGTAAACTAATTAAAAAAGCCAATGAAGAAGTACAAAAACAAAAAAAGGAATTTGAGGATTTAAGAAAAGAAACCAAAAATATGTTGAATGACCAATCCGAAATAACAAAAGGATTGATGAAAATGAATAAAGCATTTAAAGGAACGAGTAAAACCCAAACACAAATTAATACTGGGTTTGCGGGTATGGGAGTGGCTTTAAGTAATATAAGTAAATTGGTTGATGAAAATAAAGAGTTAAGTAAAAATGATTTAAAACAAATTAAAAAATTTAAATCAGCATATAATGAGTATGCAAATTCGATAACGGATGTTCAAAAACAAGTAGCAGAAAAAAACATATCAGAAGAACAAGCTATTGAAATAATTAAAAGACAAAGAGAAGCGTTTAATGATGTTACAAAAGAATTAAAATTTACTACACAAGAAGGAGCAAAAGTAAAAAAGGAAATCCAAAGTATGGGCGGATTTGCAGATGAATTTGGAAAAAAATTAGAGGGTGTAAATAAAAAAGCAGGATTTATAAAAGATGGTTTTGAAGAGATAAGTCATCAACTTGGACATATGGTTCCAATGGGCAAAGAACTATTGGATGTATTTGGTAAAATTGGTAAAGTAGGATTTGCAGGAGCATTGGCTGCATTAGGTGCAGCTGCGGGTAAATTTTTAAATGAAACAGGTTTATTAAAGAAAGTGTTTCCTGGCATGACAGATAAATTGGATATTGAACAGGCGGGTAAAAGAGAAACATTTGATAAAGTTACTCAACCTTTGGCTAGAAAAGAATTTGAAATTGACCAAAAATACGCAAAAGATGAGTTAAAGATAGACCAAAAATATGAAGCTCAGAGACATGCGATTACAATGGGTAATAAGCAGGCTGAAGCTGCAATGACTTTTAAAAGTGAAGCTAGTATGGCTTACTTCGGAAAAGCTCTACCAAATTTATCGTATGCGGCAAATCAATTACAAAATGCAGGAATTAGTGCAGATGCAATAGCAAACGCATCAGTATCAATTGCACAATCAATGGGGGTAGGTGGAAAAGAATCAGCCAAACTTGGAACGGATATGGCAGTATTTGCAAAATTTGCAGGTATTGGTGCAGAGGAAGCTGGTAATATTACTGAATCATTTAAATTAATGGATGGAGTTTCAGCCGGACAAGCAGCAAATATGATGCAAGGTGTGAAGGCTATGGCAGAACAATTAGACCTTAATCCAGGTGCAGTAATGAAAGAAATGGCTAGTGCAAGTGAGATTGCATTAGAAATGAATGTTAATAGTGGTAAGGCATTAGCAAAACAAGTCGGATATGCTACTTCATTGGGTGTATCTTTCTCAAAAATAGCTAAAGCCGGACAGAATATGGTTTTAAACTACAAAGATAGTATAAAATCAGAAATGCAGTTATCCGCATTATTGGGTAAACAAGTTGACCTTTCTGAAGTCCGAATGAAATTTGCAGAGGGTGATACTACTGGAGCAATGGAAGCATTGAAAGCTCAAGGTTTAGACCCGGCTCAAATGGATATGTTCCAAAAGCAGGCATTACAGCAGGCAACAGGAATGGATATATCCGATTTAACAAAAATAGGAAAAGGAAAAGGTAAAGATACCGAAGCATTGGATGCAGCGGCAACGAAAATAGATAAAGCAAGTATACATGCCGCAAATAAACATCTTTTAGCAGCTGAGACAGCTAGGCAAATAGGTTTAGATAATGCAAAGTTTGCGTTATCTCAGGCAGAGGAAAGACAGAAATTTGAACTTAATCAGAAACAAGCAATTGAAAAGTTTGAAGAGGACCAAAAAAAGGCAAGAGAAAAATTTGAAGCAGATTTGGGATTTGATAGAGTGAGACAAGAAATTGAATTAACTCATACATTACATGAATTAAAAAATACAATACTAACCGAACTTATTCCTGCCTTATTATTGTTTGGAGGTGGTGGAGGATTTAGTGCACTAGGTGATTTATTAAGTTTTGGTAAAAAAGGAAGAAGAAGTAGACCGAATAGACGAACTAACACAAGAGCATCACAACAAAGTTCTGCACAAAGAAGAACTGCTGCAACAACTAGAACTGCTCCAACGAGTAGAACACCCGCAGCAACTACACCAGCAACACCACCTACAAGAGCACAACAGGTTGCACAAATGAAAGCGGCAAACCCAGGAATGACATCTCAACAGGCATTACAGCAAATTAAAACAGCACCTGCAGGTGGAGCACCATCAGGTCCAGCAGCTGCAGCACCAAAACCCCCAACAGCAGCTACAAAAGTGCCAACAGGCGGAGGTGCACCGAAAATAACACCCCCCGCAGCACCACCCCCACCATCGATGCCACCAGCACCAAAGATACCTCCAGCGGCCCCTATTCAAGCACCTAAAATGAGTTGGTGGGATAAATTAAATCCTAAAAAGTTTTTGGGTAAAGTAGTAAGTGGAGCAGGTGGTGTAGGAAAAGTATTAGGTTCGGTTGCAGGTAAAGTAGCTGGACCATTGGGAACTGCATTGGCCGGATTTAGTATGTATAAAGACCTTTCCGCATTGGTAGCGATGAATGAGGGACCTTTACCTGATTTATATAAGAATGTGGGTGGTAGTGTAATGAGTTTGGTTGGTTCTATATTAGGTGGTGCAATTGGTGCTTCGTTTTTAGGACCTATTGGTGCATTTTTAGGAAGTACATTTGGTTCTACTGTATTTGGTTATTTGGGTGATTTATTTCCAGGTATACCAACATTTTTAGGAGAATTTTTGGTAGATACATTAGGATTATTTGGTAAACCCGGTTCTGCTGTTCCATCAGCAGCAGGTGGTGGAGGAGCGGCCGCGGGACCAGCAGCACCAACCGCACAAGGTGCAACTTCAAAAGCGACAGCAATAGTTGGAACAAGTCAAGCCGTAAAAGCGGCAGCAGCACCGACCGCTGCAGCACCTACATCAAAACCAGCAACTGGTGGTGGAGGTGCGAAAATTTCAACACCCGCAACAATGGGAACTTCAACAAAGGGTGCAGCTTTAGCTGGGGGAATGACAGGTATGTTAATGGGTGTGCAATTACAAAAGATATTCGGACCTACAAATAGTAAAACCGAGGGATTTATTGACCAAGCAAAATCAGATTCTGCAAAGCAGACAGCAGCAATACAATTGCAAACAAAAGCGATTACAAATGCAAACGGATTACCTACACAAGATAATATATTGCAAACGCAACTAAATGATTTATTAAAGGTAATGACAGTTGTATATGGTGGTGAAGGTGCTGCTAATGTAACAATTATGATGGATGGTAAAAAGGTATCAAAAACAATTAATAAAGTAAATTCTAATAACGATTTAACAGGTACCGATAAAGGTGGTGGAACGGGGTAATAAAAAACAAAACAATTTTTTTATTAGAATATTTATAGTAAATACAAAACTATAAATGGCAACAATTAAAGACCTTTTTAAAAGCCAGAAAAAAGATTTATATGGTTTATCAGGCACTGTTTTAATTGAGAGTAGGGGCTTGATTAACGCACCAAGGGGTGCCGCATTACTTACATCATCACCTGATGCATTAGCAGACCTTATAGGAAATCAGATAGGAGGTGCTTTGGGTGGAAACCCAAATAGGGTATCAGATACTATTTTTAAAAGACCAAAAGGAGTATTCACAAAGCCAATAACATTACCAGCAGTGACAAGGGCTTTATTAAGAGATTCTGTAAAGGATAACGTGGATTATTACATAAAGCCATCACCGGCACCAGGTTCAATATTTGCAAAAATTAAACAGGGAGGAAGTTCTATTGGAGGTTTAGCGGCAGCCGGTGCAGTTTCTGCACTAAATTCATTTGGTTCTAAAAAGGGTATAAACCGATTAAAGGAAAATTTAAAGTTTAAAAAACCTGAGGGTCAAATGGAATTAGGGTATGGTGCAAAATTTACACATGATGATTTAGGAAGTAAAAAATTTAGAAAAGAACAATATAATTTTAGTAAATACAAACCATTATATGCAAAAATTGATGGTACTGATGAAATAAAACAAACTGGAATCGAAGAGAGAAAAGGTGATGATTCTTTTGATAATCCCATAAATGCAATTAATTCTCAACCTTATTATAACGAAAAAGAACTAGGTAATTTTATAGACAAGACTAACACCGCAAAGGTAGTAACAATAGGGATAAAACCATATGGTAAAGATTATACTTTACTTTTTCCAGGTACTATGTCAGGATTATCGGAAGATATTTCTAATGAGATAACAAATTTTAAATATGTAGGGTCACCATTTAATACATACAGATATACCGGAGTTGAAAGAACTATAAAATTTGAATTAAAATTATATTATACAAATGAAACAGAAAAAATAGTTATGATAACTAAAGTTAATTCCTTAAAAGAATTAATGTTTCCTTATGATGAAATTTCAAATATGACTTATGCTGATGATAAATATTCACAAATTGCATTTAGTCCAAATTTAATTTATTTAAGTATAGATGGTTATTATAATAATATTTTTGGAATTATGGATACACTATCTGTAAGTGTTGAAGATACTGTACCTTGGGCATTAAATGATTATTTTGAAAAATCAGACGATAAACCTTATCCAACTGCAATCAATATAAGTTTTGGAATGAAGGTAATCGAAAGCCCGAAAGTAGAAACCTCACAAAAAATTACTAGATATAGATATAATTTTGACGGAATGGGATTAGATACGGTATCTACTTTGGATTTTAAGAAAAAAGAACTTCAAAAGGCGTTAATAGATAATACCAAAAAATTTCAAGCTAAATTACCATCATCAACAGCATAACAATAATGGCAAATAGATATATTTATACAAATACAAAGGAAAATAAGAGTAAAAAAAGATTTATGGAATCAACTATATATCCAAAAATTTTACCAAATGATAATGATTTGTATATCATAACTGAACAGTCAGATAGATTAGATATATTAGCCAACAAATATTATAATAACCCAAATATGTGGTGGATTATAGCAACTGCTAATAATATTAGTGATGCAAATTTTTTTGTTGAACCAGGTATACAATTGAGAATACCTTCGGATATATCAAAAATATTAAACGATTTGCAAAAAATAAATAGATAAGTTATATGGGATTTCCGTATTTAGCACCTTTAAAACCTTGGATTAAAAATATATTAGAAGAAAGAGAAAAAAGTAGAAATTTAAAAAATCTTTCTTCTCCTTTTATTGTGCTTACAAGTGGTGCAAAGGTTATTAAAACAACTCCTGAATCTGATGCGGATGAAAGGTTTAACAAACTCAAAAGTATTATAGAGAATAATACTGATGCAAAATATTATGGATGTATCATAACAAATACATCAGGTTCAACAAATTTATATGAACAAAAAGAAACATCATTAGGTTATGATTTTAAAGGTAAAAAAATAGTAGTTGAAGGAGAAACAAATAGAAGGGTATCTCCACCAATTATAGAGGGATTAGATATTGATACCGATGGTGCAAATAATACTTTAAAAACTGCAAAACTTACGATTAAGTGTTTTACTTTGAAACAACTTGAAATGTTTGAAATATTTTTTCTAAAACCTGGTATGAATCTTTTAGTTGAATATGGTGATAATTCTTTAGACAGAAGAAAAGGTGTAGCGGAAGTAAAAGAGCCAGAAAAAATACCAATATTTGATAGAATACAAAGAAGCGGTAAAATAGCCGATGGAAATTATTTTAATAGAATAGAAGATGCATTAATAAATAAAAAAGATTATCTAACATTTGTTCAAGATTTTTCGAGTTATTATAGAGCTACTACGGATTCACTTTCTCAACATTTAGGAAAAATTGAAAAAACATTAGGTACTTATGATTTAGTCGCAGGAAAGGTAACGGATTTTAGTTTTGAGGTTGATGAAAATGGTGTATATACGGTGAATTTAGAAATATCACAAGGAAATCAAATGACACTTGCAATTCCTTTAATTGAAAAAAAAGGACAAAATTCAAATAAAAAAGGAAAATTAAAAGATGTCACACCTACATACGAGCAAAATTTAGAATTAATTTCAACCGATTTTAATTTACCATTATTAAAAGAACCTATGGCACCAAAAAATTACTGGGAAAATCATCTTTTTAATTTTGGCAAATTAAATCAAACACAATCGGATACTTCAAGATCAAATAAACCATATATTTCATTACATTTTATTTTTGAAATTTTAATGAATTATATAATTGATACAAACCTAACAATAGACTTAAAAACATTTAGATTTGATATACCAACTTATTTTAAAGATAAAGATAAAAAGCAAGAAATAAAATGTATTCCAATTTTTTATCATAAAAATATAATTTCATCGAATGAGGATGTTATATTTCCAAACGCAACACTACCAAAAATAATTGCTACTGAAAAATCAACAAAAATAACAATAGATGGTTCAAAGCCAATCGATGGAAGTATCGGTTCTGGAACATCAGCTATACAATTAAGATTGAAAGATAATAATAATAAAGATATTGATGAACTATTTATGAGTGATAATACAAAAATATCGCCTCCAAGCGCAACAAACAAAGATATACTATTAGGAAACGCAGCAAATATTTTTGTTAATTATATTAAGGTTGTAGAAATGTGGAGAAAATCAGGGACTAGAAAAGAATTTTTATTTAAATTATTAGCAATGATTAATGATGCTGGATATGGATTTTACACATTGGTATATGGTAATTTAAGTGATGGTACGTTAGGTGAAAAAGGGACTATTAGAGATGATAGAGGTGGTTGTTTTGGAATGGATGCTCAAAAAAGTATTTATAGATTTAAACCCGGAACAATCAATTCAAATGTAAGAAATTTTTCTTTTAATTTTGAATTGAGTAATTTGGTGGCAGGTAGAACTGTTTTCAACGCTCAATCAGTTTTAATGAATGCTGCGAAAAAAAAGGGGGCTAATGATAACTCATTACCATTAGATAAAGAAGCATATAAAAGTGTGGATTTTTCTATGAATGCAAATGCAGATGGTTATTATTCAATAAATCAAATTGATTTTTATGCTATAAATGACACTTGGAAAGACCTACAATCTAAAACAACAGGCACAATAAATACTGATGAAGAAAAGAAAGATAACGAAACACCAAATTTAGCAGAAATAATAAAATCAAATTCTACAAGCTTTAAAACTAAAGATACATCCATTATATATATCTACAAAGATGAGGCGTTTATTAGAGAACAATTACATAAAGAAATTAAACCAAAAAGTACATTATCCCCAATAGATGTAACAATAGAAATAGACGGATTATCAGGATTAAGCTGTGGTGAATATTTTGAGATAGATGGAGTTCCCGAAATATACAATCAAACCGGAGTTTTTCAGATTACTAATACAAAACATAATATTTCTTCAGATGGGTGGAAAACTACAATAGAAGCTGGATATAGAATAATTAAAAAAGGAGTATAAAATGTATTCTAAATTAAAAAATATTGAAAAGCTTAATATTAAAAATCCTAAAAATTTTATTCCAACACCAACGGATGATGATTATCAAATAGGATTTATAAGAAGATATTTTGTTACAAGGACATCTGATTTAGCAGGATTTGTATATGAAGTTAGTCAAAATGATTATGAAAATTATTTAGAAAATCCAAATTTTATAGGTGTAGATTTAAAATGGCGAATTAGAGGACCTATAGATAGAATTTACAATAATAATGGTTTGGTAGAAGATAATGGTGTAAAATATTCAAATAAAGCGGCTATAGGTTTGGCAGCAGCAACTTTAAAAAATATAGGATTATATTTACCAAACATGTTACAATTCTATAAATAAATTTTGAAAAATAAAAATAAAATCGTATATTTAATTATAAATGGTTATTAATATGAGTAAATACAAATTTCTTACAGAAGAAGAAAAACAACAGCTAACATTTGATTGGCGATACAGAGGATTCACTACTTTAGAATTACTTACAGAGGCAGAGTGTGATGAAATAAATGAAGAACTTAATAGACTTCGTTTAGAAAGAAATCAATTAGAGCCGGATAAGTGGCAAGAGTACGAACCATTTATGTATCCCCACAAACTTTCACCGAAATTAGAAAAATTATTCGCACATCCTAAAATAATTGAGGCGTGTGAATTTCTAATGAAGGGTGAAATAGTCGGAATGCAGACATGGGCATACTTTAAACCAAAGGGTGAATTAGGTAGAGACCAACATCAAAACGGATTTTATACAGGTTGTGGTCATAATGAAATTATTAATACTGCTTTAGCATTAGACAATCACGATCCAGAAAATGGTTCTGTATGGAACTATGAAGGCTCTCACAGATTACCAGTATTACCTATGGAAGATAATGAAGAAAGAAAAGCAACAAATACATCTAATTGGAGAAGTGAGAGAGGAATTAGTTGTGTAATGCCAGAAGGACACGATTTTCGTAAAATTCCTGGAATTTTAAAGAAAGGGCAAGTTGCATTATTGCACTCACATGTAGTACATGGTTCTGACCCAAATAAAGATACAACAAGAATGAGAAGAAACTTTTTGGGTGGATATCTGAAAAAAGGTGCATATTTTAAATCTGGGAATCAAATGAAAAGAGAACCAATTGATATTTACGAATTGAGACAAAAGCATTGGGGAGAATAATTTTTGTAATCCCAAATATTTTTAGTATATTAGTAGGGTATGATGAATCTGATTGAAGATAAATCTACCCTACTTTCTTTTATAAAGGGTAGTAAAAAAATAAAGTTATTAGTGCCAGTATGGAGTTCTCACAAAGCACATCCATTTGCCACCCGTATATCATTTCTTTATTATAGAACAGAGGGTGAAGATGGTATTATAAACTTAAATCATATAGATGCCAAAAAGTTATTAAAAATTGAATTAAATAAACTTTTTGATAACGATACAATAGTTTTAGATAGTCGTTATATAAGCAATTTAGGGTTTGATTTTGAGTGGTTATATTTTGAAGAGTATGGTAAACCATTTCTATTTAATGAGTTTGCTGACGGGGTTTATAGAGGGTATAGGAGAGACTTTACGGAACTGAATGATTGTGTACCTCTAATGAAGTGGTATGAGTTATTGAAGACCTTACCTGACCTTAATCTTAAAACGGACACTAATCGTAAATATTCTTCAGCAATCCGTACATTGGGAAGATTGGAAGGGGCTGGGGTAAAAGTCGATAGAGAAAAATTTATTGATAGTTTTAGCTTCGACCCTCAATTGCTTAAAAAGGATAATATAGTATTCACACAATACAACCCATATACGATAACAGGTAGACCAAGCAATAGACATGGTGGTGTAAACTATTCTGCACTTAACAAATCCGATGGTAGTAGAGCCGCATTCGTTAGCCGGTTTCCAAATGGTACTCTGCTTCAATTTGATTACGAGTCATATCACATACGCCTTATCGCCGGATTGATTGGGTATAAATTACCTACGGATATTTCGGCCCACCAATACTTTGCGGATATATACGGAACAGATTAC
>Ga0194129_10008159_pt1 | contig 12227 bp, 14 predicted proteins | sample TA2KigCa35mmetaG_FD_150862 | JGI IMG/M metagenome (GOLD analysis project Ga0194129, IMG submission 150862) | Freshwater microbial communities from Lake Tanganyika, Tanzania - TA2015038 Kigoma Deep Cast 35m | ecosystem: Environmental > Aquatic > Freshwater > Lake | place: Tanzania: Lake... | reverse complement strand
CCAAGGTTATGATGGCTCGGTTCCTAACTCGCACATGCAACCTAGAGACTTTGGACATGATAGTGTAAAAGAAGTCATTCTCGATATCAACACCTATGCCAAACAGCCCAAGCGTGTGGTGTTGATAAGCACTGTGTTGCCGGGAACCACTAGGCGCCACTTTGCTCCGTTGTTAGATAAAAAACATCAGTTTCTGTATAATCCCTATCTCATAGCCATGGGTTCGATAAAGTGGGACATGGCCAATCCTGAAATGGTCATAATTGGAACTGAAACCGGTAATCCATTGGAGATGCAAGATCTCATTGATCTTTATCGTCCTTTAATGAAAAACAATCCACGCTACGTTACCGGTACCTGGGATGAGTGCGAAGCTATCAAGATTTTCTACAACACCTTTATTTCAGCCAAGGTGAGTCTAGTAAACATGATTCAAGACTTTGCAATCAGAATAGGCAATATCAACGTAGACGTAGTCACTGATGCCTTGGCACAATCTAATATGCGCATCATGGGTCCCAAATACATGACCGCAGGCATGGGCGATGCAGGCGCTTGCCATCCTCGAGACAACATTGCTCTACGTTGGTTGGCTCAAGAATATGACATAGGCTATGATTTGTTTGATACTATTATGCGGGCACGTGAAGTGCAGGCCAAAAATATAGCCAAGTACTTGGTTGACTTAGCCACCATGCATCAAATGCCTATTGTAATCAATGGCAAGGCCTACAAGCCAGACGTAGCATACTGCATAGGATCATATTCAACACTGATTGGGCACTACATTCAAGAAGCAGGGTTTTCAGTTAACTATCTTGATCCCTTGGCCGACGATGCCACTGATGTGGTACAGTCTGTGCAAGGTCCTTGTGTGTTGCTCATGGCCCATAATCGACAAATAACCTATGGTTACACAGGAGATGTGAGAGATGACATGTTTTATGCCCCCATTGCAATGGGGTCAATCATAGTTGATCCCTGGAGAAAGATGTCGTCACTGCCAGGGTATCAAATCATACATTATGGTAACACCAGAAAATAAACGTTGGGGCAAAATCTGGTTCAAGCCATGGTGGAGCGATTATAAAGATCTTGTGTATGTAAACGAACCATTCAATGATCCCATCAGTCTTGAACGCTGGAAACGTTTGGGTTATACTCAAACTAAGTTTACCGGTGACATGTATGACATGCGCAAAGCCGAGCCTGCCTGGATCTCACCTTTTAGAATACATTTACCATGGCAACATTTTTCTTGGTCGGTCTATCGCATGGGCCCAGGTTCTGTGTTGCCCAATCATTCTGATATCTACACTCGTTTCAAAAAGTTGTATAAGATCAACAACAATGACAGCATATTCCGAGCCATAGTTTTTTTGGAAGATTGGCAGAGCGGTCATTATTTTGAGATAGCCGGCGACCCAGTGACGCACTGGATAGCAGGTGATACTTATATTTGGCAATATGACGTTGAACATCTAGCAGCCAATGTAGGTACAACTGATAGGTACACCTTGCAAATCACAGGAGTCCCAAATGAAAATCCATTCCTATAATGAATGGGATCCCCTGCGAAGCATAGTGGTTGGCAGTGCTCGAAATGCCAACTGGCCTTCCAGCGATCCTGTGTTTGCGTCCGAAAGCGAAAGATCCTTGTGGAAAGAAACTCCAGTTCCTTCGGGCGCGGTGCCTCAGTGGATTATAGATGAAGCCGAAGCGGAATTAGACGATCTAGCCCGCAAACTGCAACAGCTTGGGGTGCAAGTTTATCGTCCTGCATCAATGGATTTCGTGCAACTGGGTGGTATGTACAATTACTGTCCAAGAGATAGATTGTTGGTAGCAGGCAGCGACATTGTTGACCCTGCCATGTTGTATCCTTGTAGAGACATGGAGGTACATGCTTATCTAAACATAGTTGCCAGTTGCGCACGTTATTTGCACATGCCACGCAATGAAGGCATGGTGTTGGATGCTGCCAATGTTTGCCGGCTTAACGACACCTGGTTGTACCTTGAAAGTGTATCGGGGAACTTTAAGGCTTATCAATGGTTGTGCGACCAATTTCCAACTATCAACATAGAATTATGTAAATTTTACCAAGGAGTACATATAGATTCTACCATTGTGCCATTACGCGAAGGTCTAGTATTGGTAAATGCCAGTCGTGTAAATCCCGGCAATTTACCCCAATTGTTTGCAAACTGGGATGTAATCTATGTGGATGATGTGGTAGAACAAAGTTTTTATCAATATCCTTACGCCTCAAAATGGATTGCATTAAATACCTTGGTAGTGAATCCCACTACAGTGATCGTTGACCAAGATCAGCTGACCTTGATTCACAGGGTTGAAAAATATGGCATCACAGTGATACCACACAAACTCAGCCACAGTCGCACTTTGGGAGGGGGTTTTCACTGTGTTACTTTGGACCTATGGAGAGAATATGCTTGACCCACAACAATTGGCACAACTAGTAGAAAACCAAATACGCATGGCTGTGGCCAAACAAGTTGAACAAGCAGTGGGCCAAACCGAATGGATTCAAGATCTAGAACAACAGATCATTGGTTTTGTGCAGGATCGAATCACAGCTAAATTTGCCAACATTGGCACTTTGCCTGATCTAGTGTCCATTGTGGAACAAAAAGTTGGTGACATGTTTGCCTCAGGGTTTGTGCCCGATCTTGACAAATATGTTGATCAAGCCCGCATCCGACAAGCTGTGGATCTTGGTGTAGAAAAATTTGCAGCACACGCCATTGACAATCTTGCTTTGGATCCGGCATGGATTGCCAAGATAGAAACTATGATATCGCAAAGAATGGAAGACCGTGTCAAGGCCAGACTGAAAGAAATCGATATAAATCTTGCATTGAGCCAAATTGTTTTGCAGCATAGAAACACACTTACAGAAGAATTGGCAAAAGATTTTCAAAGTCAAGGCATAGCCGATAAAGCATCAACTAGACAACTCACTGTGATGGATGGGGTGGTGGTGGTAGAAGGTGAAACTGTGACCCATGACATCATAGTAGAACGCAACACTGTTCTCAAAGGTGATGTAGTGATCAGTGGCAATCTTGGTGTGCAGGGTCGAATCGCAGTGGACAATAAAGCTTGGCAAGAACTCGGTGATCATGTGGGCAAGGTAACATATGATCGTATCAAAAACGATTTTGCCCGAGAACTCACAGATAGCATGCTCACCACAGTGCGCGAAGGTATAGAAATTCAAAATGTCACGGTGGAAGGATCACCATTGATCGCAGGCAATGCTCTGAGTCCAGGCATAAAATCGACCAATATAACTTCAGTTGGCGCATTGGAGAGCTTGCAGGTAGATGGTCCGGTCAATTTGCAAAATACAGTGACCGTGACTCGTGGTCGTGTAGGTATCAACACTCAAGGGCCAGACAGTGTGTTGTCGGTATGGGATGAGGAAGTCAATGTCAGCATAGGCAAGATCAGCAAAAACACGGCATTTGTTGGCACTGGACGTCAAGGTAATTTGGTGCTAGGTACCAATCGACAGAATCATTTAGAAATTGACAGCAATGGTATGACTACTGTGCGACAGTTACGCATAGGACGCAATACCATCTCTTGGTCAGCGGAAACTCCGGGCTATAGTGGAACCAAAGGTGATGTTGTGTTCAACATCAATACCACAGCCGAAGGAGTATTTGCATGGATCTGTCTCGGAGCATTTCGTTGGCAAGCTCTACGAGTCAAGTAAATGAGACTGTGTTGGATCATCAGCGAAGATTTTGCCAGCACCCATATCACCGCTGATCAAATCAAAGATATTGCTCCCAGTTGGGGTAGTTGGCGCACGTGGCGAGCCTGGAATACAGACAATGTGTTGTGCCATGATGCTGTCAAAGCCCATGAGCTCATACAGCGGACTTTTCACTTGGTATGTAACTTTTACACTGCCAACAAAAATTATGCAATATTGGAACGACCATCCAAGGTCAATCTTTACGAAGGTGATTTTCCTGTCGCTTTGGACCGTCCTGAAGAAATCATTGCCATGCACTTGGTGGCTAATCAAAATGATTTGGTGCTGTTATTGGGCTTTGATTTGTCTGAAAAAACAAATGATGATCGATTTGAAAATCATAAAAGACTGAATTATATCAATGCATTTCGTGCAGCACTGAATTCCCATGTCAACACTCAATGGGTACTGATAGATCATCCTGGTGAAGTGACCAAAAAAATCACTCTGCCAAATCTCAGCAAAGACAGTTTTGACAGTGTGCTGAAACAGTTGAAGGACACATAGACTGTTTGTAGCATTCACTGGTAGTTCCTTGCATAGTTTGATTGAAACATCGAACAAATCGTTACTTGAATTATAGTGATATCACTGTTATAATAATGCATGACCGCTAAATTTGGTTTTTGTTGCAAATGGCTCAACGATCCCAGTGAAACAGCAGGCATGAAAGTCAATGCCAAGGATCGCGATATCAATGGTAGATCAACCACTATGCGCTGGTTACGTGAGCATACTGACCAAGCCGAACAGCGTCAATGGGATATCATGAATCACAATGCCCGTGCTGCACTGAACATGGTCGAGCGTGTAGGCAGTCTCAATGAGCATCGGCGCATGGTGCGTTTGGGTTCAGAAATGTTGCAGGGTTACACAGAACCCACATGGATGGATTGGTGGCAACAGGCAGACATACAACGGCATCTAGAAAAAATATTTGCTCCTGTGGGCGCCCGTGCTCGTAAACTGGGTGTGCGGTTGAGTTTTCATCCCGGACAGTTCTGTGTTTTGGCGTCAAAAAATGATGATATCATAGAACGTAGCATTCAAGAATTTGAATATCATGTTGACATGGCTCGTTGGATGGGCTATGGTGCAAAATGGCATGATCATGGCTTCAAGATCAATGTTCATTTGTCCGGCCAAGGTGGACCTGCCAAATTCTTACAGACCTTAGGCAGACTCACTCCTGAGGCTCGCAACCTTATTGCTATAGAAAATGACGAGATATCAAATGGATTGGATGTTACTCTTGCTGTTGCCAACAATGTGGCTCTGGTGTTGGACATACATCATCATTTTATCAAGACCGGAGAGTATATTTCTGCTAGCGATACTCGTATTAACCATGTTATCGACAGTTGGCGTGGCGTTCGTCCGGTTTTGCACTATAGTCAAAGCAGAGAAGATGTCTTATTAAATCATGATCCAAAGATTCGTCCCAATCTCGAATCTCTATTAGATCAAGGCTTTACAAAACAAAAACTTCGAGCGCACTCTGACTTCTTATGGAATGATGCAGTAAATGAATGGGCAATCACCCATTCTGCGTGGGGCGATATTCAAGTTGAGGCCAAAGGAAAAAATTTAGCATCTGAGTCACTTTACGAGTTCTGGAAAAGCAATAAAAATTTAATGTAACTTATTCAATGGCCAAACGTATTTTGATTATGGGCCTGCCTGGTGCAGGGAAAACCTTTCTAGCAAAAGCATTGAAAAAATATCTAGAGACCCAAAGCGATCTAGTTAAGTTGGACGTTGAAACTTTCCAAGCATCTAGGGCCGAGGTAAAATTGATCAATGCGGATGATGTACGTAAGAAGTACAACGACTGGGATTTTTCTTACCAAGGCAGAATCCGTCAATCCATCCGCATGAGAGAACTGGCCGATAGGTTATCCAACGATTTTGTTATAGCCGACTTTGTGGCGCCTTTGCCTGAAACGCGGCACAACTTCAAGGCCGACTGGACCATCTGGGTAGACACCATAGATGCTGGACGCTTTGAAGACACTAACAAAATGTTCGTACCGCCAGATGTATATGACTTTCGCGTAACGGAACAGAATGCTGAAAAATGGGCTGAGTTCATCGGCGCGCAGGTCCTTGAGAATCGTAGGCGGCCGGTACCGGCCAATAGCTAGAGTGATTGCATGGATTTTTACCGCTCAAATTTCACCATAAAATCTTTGCATGTTCGAAACATCTGTGGAACCAAGTTCTTTTTTTCATCAATCAGTTGTTTGAGATCGGCAAATTCTTTCTCGTACTCAACTGCTTTGAGTGCGTTTAATACTAATTCCACGCAGCTCACATGACTATCATCGGCAAGGTCAAACAAATCATCATATGGTTTGCCTTGTTGTTGCAACAAGGTGTCAATGATTCTAGTCCATTCTGCATTGTCAATACTTACCGGAGTCAGTAAACACACGGTATCACATTCAAACACTTGGTCAAATGTAGAAGTATGCACTCCTATACCTGTTGCTTCCACAAATTTAAAACTGCTGGTATCGGTGGGATCAGTGATATTATCACAGTTCATCAAAGCATGTGTGTAGTTTGCCCACACGCCTGTCTTGATCCATGACAACAATGAAACTATCACCGAACTGAGATGATGTTTTTCTCCTGTGAGTATAATGTAATATCCATTGGCCAGCAAACAAGCCAATTCATTTTTATCGGCCGCCGTGATATATGTTCTTTTGCTCCAGGAAATTTTTCCTGGCAGCATGGCGATCCAATGGTACGCTTTGTAAAGCAGGGTAGAATATTTAGACATATCAACCCCAATGGCTCATGATGTTGGCTTCTATGCAATAGGTTTGGCTTTGACAGCACGTTTCTTGCGGCTAGAATTTTTTTTGGCTACCGGTTTATTGGCCCGAGCATCTTCTAATTTGGCTTGTGGCTGCTCGATCTTGTAGGGCGCAGAATCTGCAATGTCAGTCAGTATCCTTTCCGCGGTTGGCGACAAATGCGGCTGTTGTTGGCCACCAAAATACTTTTTAAGAAAATTTAACATGGTGTCTCCTTAATCTCATACACTGTATTTAAGCAAAAGTGTGATAGATATGCAAAACTATGCGTGATTGGTGTTTTATCATGATATTTTGCGTAAAAACTACAGTGTTATTGATTTGCAACAAAAATGGTAATATGCTATAGTGTTTGCATGCATAGGATGACAGTAAATATATCAAGATGATCGAACTCATTGCCACATTGATCATGACGCACATGACCATAGTATCGGTCACGATATATCTCCATAGGCACCAAACCCATCTAGCACTGGATCTTAGCCCTTGGATCAGTCATCCCATGAGATTTTGGCTTTGGGCAAATACTGGTATGCTGACCAAAGAGTGGGTGGCTGTGCATCGTCTGCACCATCAAAAATGCGAAAAGCCAGATGATCCGCATTCTCCCCAAATTCATGGTATTTGGAAAGTATTATTTGGTGGTGCATGGCTCTACGCCGATGCCAGTCGAGACCGCAAGATGATCGAACAGTACGGTCGGGGCACCCCGGATGATTGGATCGAGCGCAACGTCTATAGCCGTTATCCCAATTTGGGATATCTCGTGATGTTGATAGTGCTCACTGCTCTGTTTCACGGATGGGGTATAGTGATGTGGTTGGTTATTGTGGCATGGATCCCGTTCTGGGCGGCCGGAATGGTCAACGGTATGGGACACTGGTGGGGTTATCGTAACACCAACACTCCAGATTGCAGCCGCAACATATTCCCTTGGGATCTGTTAGTGGGCGGCGAATTTTTGCACAACAATCATCATGCCAATCCTGCCGCAGCCAAACTCAGCCACAAATGGTGGGAGTTTGATATTGGCTGGGCTTACATACAGATTCTGCGAGCTTTGGGTTTGGCAACAGTTAGATCACGATAGTAGACCTAGCTCTTATGCCTGTATAGTTTGCCAAAAAACTACAAAAATATTGCAGGACCGCATAAATAAAAATGCTGCAGGACCACATTTTAGACCATTTCAAACATAGGAGAACAAAATGGACTTTACCAAAATTGATTTCGCAAAGCTTGATCCAACCAAACTGTTTGACGTGGCGGCTGCTATAGACTTTTTTGAAAAGGGCAGCGAATGCGTTTTGGACTGTGTGCCCGAGCAATTCAAAAAACCTGCAGGTGAAATAACCAAAGCTGGTTTTGAATTGGTTCGATCCCAGCATGAGGCATTTATCAAATTTGGTACTGTGGTGCAAAAACAACTCAAATCTACCGTCTAATTCAAAACGGCAAATCTGTTGCTAGACTTTAAAATCCTACTCGTGTAATAATACACGCATTGTAGGATTTTTTTTTGACCAATATTTTGGGAGAAAGTATGAAACATTTGGTCATTATACTGCTGGCAGCCTGTGTCACAGGTTGTGGCACGATCGGTGGCGCGGTTTCCGGCGCCGGCCAAGATCTTTCTAAAGCCGGAGAATGGATCAAACGTCGATGAAAAACACAGCACTCTACGTTGCATGTTTAACTGTTCTGGGCCTCACTGCCTGTAGTTCTACCAAGGTGACAGATGTAGGCAAAGGCACGGCAATACCGGCCGGTGAACAACAGGCCATTTCCGAACAACGCGCTACTTCAGATTTCAAGCGCGAAGGGGTTAGGTTGCAATACTCATTGCTTGGCCAACTAAAGGCCGTGGAAGCCGTGGGTTATGCACCTGTGTGGGGCAACTCTCAAAATGCCATACAAAGTGCCTATGAAGTGGCAGAAACGTTGGCCAGAGACCGTTTGAGTTCGTTCTTGCATCCCGAGACCATCAATTCCAAGCGTTTTTTGGAAACCGTGACCAAAAATCTAGAAAAAGCTCGTGACAACAAGGCCAACAAATTTGCCACCAATCGCGCAGAAAGTTTTATCACCGAAGCCGACGATGCGGCCAATGATAGTGACGTCAATCGCAAAGAAAATACCGCTTTGCGCAACGATGCCCTAAACATCCAAAACACCATCCGCACCACGGTGACTGTACAGCGCAGCGGTATCCTTGGGGGCACTATGTTCAAGGAAGGCAAGATCATCAACGATGGTCGCAATGTGCAAGTGGTAGTACGCTGGGATAGGGATAACAACACTGAACGCAGCATGATCCTCAAAGAGATGATGCTGAGATGAAACTGGCAGTTTTGATACTGGCAGTGATGATTGCTGGCACTGCCAGAGCCAATTCCTCGGGTTCGGGTGCCGGTACCTCTCTCACGCCACACCCGTTGAGTGTGATAATGACAGTGATACCGTGGTTGCTCAAAGAAAAAGAGCACTACTATTTTGTCACGGTCAAGGCCTATGGCGCCACCACAGACCAAGCTCGCACCCAGGCACTGCGCACTGCAGTGGACCAAGCCCTGGGCTCAGTTATCAACTCGGAACGTGAAGTGCGAGATCGTCAGTTGGTACGCAGTGAAGTGGTACAGTATGCAGCGGGCTATGTAGATCGCTACGAAGTGCGCCAAGTCCAGCAGGAACAGGGTTTGGTGGCCATGACCATGGATGTTTGGGTTAAACGTAGTCAGCTGTCCGATCGTCTGTTGGGTAGTCATAACAAACCTGGATACATTGACGGCAGCCGCCTGCAAGCACAGGCCGAAACTCTCACGCACAGTAGACAGCAGGGCGATAAATTGTTGCAAACCGTGCTGGCAGATTTTCCGCATCGGGCCTATGACGTAGTGCAAGGACCCAGTAGGGTATATTACACAGACCAGCGTGAACTGATGTTGGAGTTGAGCTTTGTAATAAAATGGCATTGGCCTTACGTGCAGAGCCTGATCAAAACCCTGGATACTGTGAGCCCCGGCGAAGCTAGGTTATGCATTGGTGATTATTGGGTTCCTTTGCAAATGCCTCAAAGTTATGTTGCGAAATGTCAACATAAAGGCTACGTCACTATGAGATTACGCCCAGGACGTACAGGTCGGCATTACACAACGGCCTTTGACGATGCGGCGACCATGAATATTATATACCAAGATCTATACTATAGTCGACCTGCTGTGCTAATCAGTCTGGAAGATCAGCAAGGTCGCATGGTTTGGCGCGGATGTAAACGTTTTACGTCGTTAGATCCACTTACGAGGGGCAACTATTACCCTGACTTAGCCTTTATCTCTTATAGTGATGAACGGGGAATTGGTGGTCACCTAAATATCAATACTTTTCAAACCTTACATGCTTCGGCAGAATTTGATATTGCACCAACCAAGCAGAGCTGGGGCAGCAATTCCCAACCAATTTCGATCTTGCCCAGTGCAGATCTAGGCCGGGTACAAATGCAAGTGGTAAGGAACAGTCAATGTCCTAATAAAGAGTGATAAAATCTAGACATAAGTATGTGTGCCCTAAAGTATGATATAATACTCATACATTAAAGCAGCATGCTTTTTCATGGATAATGCTGGCGCAGTAAGCATGTGTTTAGAGGTGCATTAGGAGTTAAAAACATGAAATTCAAAATTCGTAAAAAAACTTTGAAACGCCAGCCACTTTGTGTGCTGCTACGCAAGGCCAAATCTCACAATCGTAAACTTGGATTTTCGGCCACCAAAAAACACGCAGAATTGGTTTGGCATGCATTGAATTATGCAGTATTTGGCGGTGTATTAAGATTGCCAGAAAAACTAATGGTACAAGATCGTTCTGATTGGGATTTCTGGGGAGAGTGTGAAGGCAAACAGCAGGGGCATCGTAATGGTCCTTACTACACCAAAGCCATTAGATTACAGAGAAAGCATTCTACGCCCAAGAAATTTATAGATACCATGGCCCATGAAATGTGTCACCAATATGAGTGGGAAATAATTGGTGGTGAGATGTCTCATGGTAAAACATTTTATATGTGGAAAGACAAACTAGCAGAAAAAGGTATTCCCCTTTACACTTCTGCTTGAATATGATACATGGTTATCGGCCTCTTTTCCGGCGAGAACGTCCCAGTATGGCGCGATCGTCTTGAGGTTGCAGAGGGGACCAGGTAGCGCGTTCTGCACCACCACTGCGGGCAGTGACTTTGCTGGGCAAAAGCTCAGAGTCCTGATCCACTGCCGCAGCGGTGCCAATGTCAGAACTGCCTTCTAGTTCATCAGCAGGATCTGCCAGTTCTTTAGCACTTTTGGTGGGGTTATAGGCTACAACCACGCGGCCGTTGATGCCGGTGGCTGAATACACCTTGCCAGCATCCAAGGCCACCTTGCCTTTGAAGTCCGGTGGATATTTGACTTCGAATCCAGAAACTTGATAATTATTCTTGCGGACGGAGCCTTTGAGATGCAATTGCATGATGGGACTAATGTTAAGGAACTTGAGGCAGGCCTGGCTGAATTTGGGATCCTCGTTAATCTTGGTGACTACTTGTTTGGCCAACTGTGCTAGAACATGATAACCCACATTGTACCTGGGGTTATTCAGTCTGGGCTTGCTCATGGCCATGTACTGCTCTAGTCGTTCTCGATCCGGGGCAGACATTTCTACACTCTCTATATTCTTGGCTCCCAATTTTATCAATTCTAAGATCGCAGCTTTCTGCGATTCGGTAATGAATTTAAACTCCTGCCCCAGTTCCAAAGGAAGGTCGCTGCTGCGGAATCGCCCCACACGCTCGATGATTTTGACCTGATCAGCATATTCATTCAAAAGATCGGTCATGCCTTTTTGTTTTGCTTTGGCCACACCATCTGAAATATTCTTGACAGATGCGTCGGCACCTTTATCACCTTTGCTGCTTATGCCAATTGACACACCACCGTCTCCGCGCAGATAACTGTCCACAAGGCTATTGGTTTTGCTGGCCGGGAAATAGATACGCATACCAGCGAAATTACCCTTAGGTCCTAGGATGTCCTCACGGGCTCTTTGCAACGTGGAATTGTTGATCATGCCCTGTACTATGGCTATGGGCCCAATGGTTTCACCTAGGTCATCTCTAACCGCCGAGATCATGTTTTCATCTATGTTAGCAAACAAAGGCCATTGTTTATTCAGTAACTGTTGCATGCCTGGAAGAATCTGCTGTATGGCCTGTTCATGTCCGGCAGTGGCTGTGGCAGTATTGCTACCGATTGCGGCCACGCAGGCCGCCGGTGTTGCAAATTCACTGTTGGGCGGGAACAGATCGTTAGGTTTGAGTTTGTAATAACTGCTTTTGAGGCTGGTAGTCTTTTTCAACTGCCATCCACCCGGCAGTTCATTGTTTTTCCACAAGCCGGTCATATCCGGTTTTATCATTTCGAAAAATCTGCCAAAGATTGTGATCTGACCTGACTCTGGTCCGTCGAATGTGAGTATGGCAAAGGCTCGACTGCGCAAATTACGCTGATTGCTCCAAACTATATTGGGAAATTGTGTTTCCACTTCTTTAATTGCCGCTGCCATTTCCTCGTCACTGTTAT
>Ga0194129_10008155_pt1 | contig 12230 bp, 9 predicted proteins | sample TA2KigCa35mmetaG_FD_150862 | JGI IMG/M metagenome (GOLD analysis project Ga0194129, IMG submission 150862) | Freshwater microbial communities from Lake Tanganyika, Tanzania - TA2015038 Kigoma Deep Cast 35m | ecosystem: Environmental > Aquatic > Freshwater > Lake | place: Tanzania: Lake... | reverse complement strand
GCGGCGCTTGCCAACGGGACCCTCTTCCACGAAATCACGGAGCGAGTGGCCGTCACGGAGCGCCTCGAGCTTCGCGAGCGCCTTCACCTCGACCTGGCGGATGCGCTCGCGGGTCAGGTTCATGATGACGCCGACCTCTTCGAGGGTGATCCCACCGCGATCAGCGACGTCGAGCGCACAGGTCTCCTCGAGCTCCCAGGGTTCCTTGCCCGGAAAATTCTCCTTGAGCGAGCCGGTCTCTGGGTTGACATCGAGGTAGAGGTGGAACCGGCACGACACGAAAAGGCACGGCCGCTCCATCTCGAGGCACTCGGAGCGGGTCTGCGGACGCCAGTACTCGACGACCTCGACCACCTCGCCCCGCGCGCGCATCTTGCGGTGTTCGCGCGCCATCTGCTTGCGCGAGAGCGTTCGAGCCCGGCGACGCTTCTCGCCCGCGTCGACGTCGCTCTCGACGTCGGTCGAGGGTGCCTGCTGCGTGTTGCTGCTGCGGGTCGTCAACGGGGCCTCCACCCACGGGCGCTGTCGGTTGGCGGAAGGTAGCGCCGGGCCCGACGCCACGTCAACGTCACCCGGTTGCGGACGGAGTCACCGTGGGCGAACCACGGGCCGTGTCGCCCTTGTCCCATCCGCCGCGCCTCGACGCCGAGACCCGCGAGGCCCTCCGGCTGCTCGCGCGTGGGCTGACCGGGGCGCTCGAGGTGGCGGGCCTCGAAGAGCTGCCGCGCGTCACCGAGCCCACCGCGGCGACGACGATGGGCGTGCCCCCGGATGCGGCGACAAGGCCCACAAGCGCCACGGCGGCCCCGGGAGCGTCGTCGCTCGGCGTGTTGGCGTCGTTCCCGGCGACCGCGCCCCAGGCTCCGGCAGCCGCGGCTCCCGCCATGGGCTCCGAAGCCGAGGCCCTCGAGATCGTCCGAGACACGCAGCGCCAGCGCGCAGTGCGACTGAAGGTGCTCGCCGACGAAGTCATCGGAGCCTGCACCCGCTGCAAGCTCCACCGCGGGCGCAACAGGCTCTTCTTCGGCGCCGGCAACCCCGACGCCGCGGTGGTGTTTCTGGGCGAGGGCCCCGGCGCCGACGAGGATCGTACCGGCCAGCCGTTCGTCGGCGAAGCCGGGCAGCTGCTGACCCGCATGATCGAGGCGATGCACCTGTCGCGCGACGACGTGTACATCTGCAACGTCGTCAAGTGTCGGCCGCCAAACAACCGCGACCCCGAGCCGGACGAGGTCGAGGAGTGCGAGCGGTTCTTGAAGGAGCAGCTGGCCATCGTGCAACCCAAAGTGATCGTCGGCCTCGGTCCCCACGCCTGCCACACGCTCCTGCGGACGAGGGCCCCGTTCTCGCGCCTTCGCGGCCAATGGCACCGCTACGAAGGCATTGATTTCATGCCGACGTACCACCCGAACTACCTGCTGCGCGAAAACCGTGACCCGTCAAAGACACGCAAGCGTGAGGCCTGGAGCGACCTTCAGCTCGTGATGCTTCGCCTCGGCCTGCGCGCCTGACGAGCGCTGGCCGGGGTCGTGCGGCCTCTCGTGTCGCGTCGTCGCGTCAGGTGTCGGACGCGCTGCGCCGCGCAGCGAGCAGCCTGCCGACGGTGGCCGCGAGCAGCCGCAGCGTCCGCAGGTGCGCGCCCACCGCGGGGTCGCGCTGCTCGAACGCCTCGACGTAGTCGAGGGCAGCAGCGAGCCCCGGACGCAGCGGCTCCAGTCCGTCGATGAGCGACCGGGTGGTCATCTGCGCTGCGGCGTCGTGGGCCGCGAACGCGGCGCGGAGCGACTCGTTCTGCTGCTCCAGCGTCGCGATGCGATCCGCCGCAACGTCGGGTGTGTCGGAGCCAGGCTCAGCGCCGAGCGCCGCCTGACGGAGCCGCTCGAACTCCGCCGTTAGCTCCTCGATGCGTCCATGCGCGCGCTGGGCGTCGGCGCGATCGCGTTGGCCGGCGTCGACGGCAGCATCCGCAGCGGCACGCAGCCGCTGCTCCTCTAAGCGTGAGGCGACGAGCGCGACCTGACGGTCGTCGAGCGCCGCCCGCGCCGCGCTCGCGCTTGCGCGCTCTTCGTCCAGCGAACGACGGGCGGCAGCGAGCTCGGCGACCACCCGCTCGTGCTCGCGCTGCGCCTGCGCGAGGGCTTGTGCGCCGTCATCGCGCTCCTGTTGCGCCGCGGCCTGTGCAGCTGTCGCGGCGGCTGTCGCGGCGGCGTGTTGCGCGTCGAGGCGCTCGACGTGCGCCCGGTCGGCCCGCAGTTCCGCTTCCAGCCGGGCGCGCTCTGCGGCGACCTGTACGTCACGCTCACTCCACGCGCGTCGATGCGCCTCTTCGGCGACGGTTGCGGCATTCTCGCGGGCACGGAGGGCGTCATCGGCCACGCCTCGCGCCTGTCGCTCGAGCTCGCGCTCGGCGCGGGCGGCGCGAAGCTCCACGTCGGCGGAGGCGAGCTTCTCCTCGAGGGCGCGCGCATGAGCCTGGACCGCGCCGAGAGTCGCCTGCGTCAACGTCTGGGCCTGAGCGATGTCTTCATGGCGAGCGGTGGCGGCGGCGAGCTCGTCATGGCTCCGCCGGAGCTCACGCACGGTGGCGTCGCTCCGATCGACCGCCTCCCGGAGGCCCCGAACAAGGTCTTCCCGCTCGCCCTCGAGCGTCACGACCCGGGCGCGCAGCGCCTGGTTGTCGTCGATGTAGCCCTGCAGCTTCAGCGCCGCCTCCTGCGAGCCCGACGCGGCTTGCTGCTTCTCGTCGATGAGCCGCAGGCGCTCACGCTTGAACTCGAGTTCGACCCGGCGAACTCGCTCGTCGGCCTCGTCCCGCACGCGGGACGCCTCCTCGTTGATGAAGTCGATGCGGACACGCGCCTCCTCGAGCTGCAGCTCGACATCGGTGGCTCGGTCGACCGCCCGCTGGCGGTCGACAGCGAGGGCCGTACGTGCGGCCTCATCTCGTCGGCGTGCGTGGTCCACCTCGGCACGCAGCCGGGCCACGGCTGCATTGACGGCGGACCGCTGCGCGGCGGCGTGTTCTGCCCGGGCCGCGGCGACGGCGGCGGCGACAGCGGCCTGCTGCGCGGCGGCGTGTTCGGTCGCCGCCCGGGTGGCGACCTCATCCAGCGCGGACTGCCGCGCCATGTGCTCGGCGGCGCGGGCCCGGGCGAGCGCTTCGTCGACCGCCTTGCGCTCGGACGCCGCGTGCTCAGCGCGCGCGCGGCTCCGTGCCTCCTCGACCGCCGCACGCTGCGCCGCCTCTGCCTCCCGCCGCGTCTGCGCCACCGCGTCGTCGATCGCCGCACGGAGCCCGGCCTTGTGCTCGTCACGTGCCCTGGTCACGGCGACCACCACCGCCGCCGCCTCGTCTGCCTTCGTCGCGGCGAGCGCAGTCTCGTGTTGTTCGACCGCGCGGCCGAGAGCGGCCTCGAGCTCGACGCGCGCTTCGTCCCGGGCCGCCTCGCGTGCCCGGGACGCCTCGGCGTGGACGCGCTCGTTCGCTTCGGCGCGCGCGCGAAGGAGCGCGGCGTGCGCGGCCTCGGTTTCCTCGCGGACCCGTTCCAGGTCGGCGGCGAGTTGGGCGCGCTCGTCGGCCCGCGCCGCGCGCTCCCGCGTATCCGCCTCGGCACGCTCGATGCGTTCGGCGACCAGCCTCCGTTCGGCGGCCGCGAGTTCCTGCTCGAGCCGCGCCCGCATCTCCTCCTCGGCGCCGGCGCGATCGGCGGCGACGACCTTGTCAACGGTGGCGACGGCGAGGGCGTCGCGCGCGGCGCCGAGTTCATTCTGCAGTGCCAGCAGCCGCTCCTCGGCGAGCGCCAGCGCCGCCGCGAGCTCGCCGGCTCGCTCGCCCTGTGCGCGGCTGGTGGCGAGGGCCCGTCGCGCCGTTTCGAGCTCGTCGCCCAGCGTGCGACGCGCGACGCGGAGGTGGTCGAGCTCGCCGAGCAGCGTGCCCCGTTCGACGTCGTTGATCTGCGCGATCTGCAGCCGCGCCCGCAGTTCCTGCGCGACCTCCTCGGTCAGCGGTCCATCGATGAGCCCGTCGAAGGCGCGGGCGACCGCCGCGAGCCGGCCTGCGGCGTCTTCGCCATCGGGCGGACGCGCGGCGTGCGCTGCGGCGCCGGCATCGACTGCGCGCAGCGCGGCGACCGCCTCGCGCGTCAGCGCGCCGAACCCCGCGTCGCCGACGCGTGTCACCCCCGCATGCGTCGCGCTCTCCTCAGCGAAACCGGCGGGGTGGGTGGCCGCAGTGCGCGCCCGGTGGCGGGCCACCTCGGCGAAGAGCTGGTCCTCGGCAAGCGGCGTCGGCACGAAGCCGTCGAGACCGACCTGCAACGCCCTCACGATGGCGTCGGCCTGCGACGGATCGTCGAGCATCAGGAACGTCGTGCGCGGGTGTTCCTGCCGGGCGGCAGTCAAAAACTCGGTCGCGGCAAGATCACCGAGCGCGAGTTCGAGGATGACGACATCGAAGTTGGAGGCCCCGAGGCGCGCGATCCCCTCGAGGCCGGCGCCGGCGCTGGTCACGAGGACACCTCGCGCCTCGAAGAGCTGCCGCAGCGGCGCGACGCCCGGCCCTACGAGCAGAACGCGCGTCGAAGATTCGATCTTTTCCATCACGGGGGCAGCATCGCACCGGATGCGGCAGCGATGCGAAGGGCCCGCCGCCCCGTCGCAAACCAGCCTCCGCCGACTCCCGGGCGGCTCCGGCGCGGCGGGCGCCGTGCGCCCTGCCGGCGCCGTGGCTGTCAGTGCGATCGTTCCCTGTTAGGTTGCCGTCCATGCTGTATGCCGCGCTGCCGGATCGCGTCCGCCTGATGGAGGTGGGACCGCGGGACGGGCTGCAAAACGAGAAGGTGGTCGTCGACACCAGGGCCAAGGTGGCGTTCCTGGCCGACCTCGTCGACGCCGGGCTGCAGCGCATCGAGGCCACGGCGTTCGTCAATCCCCGCTGGATCCCGCCGCTCGCCGACCACGCCGAGGTCGCCCGGGCGACACAGCTGCCCCCGCTGCGCGGGCGGGCGCGGTTCGCCGCGCTGACCCCGAACGTCAAAGGCTACGAAGGAGCGCGGGCCGCGGGGCTCGACGAGGTGGCCATCTTCCTGGCGGCCTCCGAGAGCCACAACAGGAAGAACGTCAACGCCACCAGCGCCGAGGCGCTCGCCCGCTACGCCGAGGTGGCCGCTCGAGCCGCGGCCGACGGCATGCCCGTGCGCGGCTACGTGTCCTGCGCGATGGGGTGCCCCTACGAAGGGGACGTGCCGGTGGCCGCCGTCGTCGACGTGGCACAACGACTGGTGGAGATGGGGTGCTACGAAATCTCCATCGGCGACACGATCGGCGCCGGCAACCCGCGCCAGACCGTGCAGCTGGTCCGCGCGCTCAAGGGCGTCGTCCCGCTCGATCGGATCGCGCTGCATCTGCACGACACGCGGGGCACGGCGTTGGCGAACATCGCCGTGGCCCTCGACGAAGGCGTGCGGTCCTTCGACTCGGCGGCCGGTGGCCTTGGCGGCTGCCCCTACGCGCCGGGGGCGTCCGGGAACGTCGCCACCGAGGATCTCGTCTCGATGCTGCACGGCATGGGCATCGCGACCGGCGTCGACCTGCACCGGCTCGCGCGGGCCAGCCTGCGACTCGAGGGTATCCTTGGCCGCCCCGTCCCGTCCCGCGTGGTGGCGGCGCTGCGGACCAGCTTGACGGCGCCCCCCGCCGACCTGCTGTCCCCCGCGACCCCGGAGTCACCGTGAACCGGCTGATGCTGGCTGTCTCCGTCGCGCGACGTCCCGGAGTGTTCTCCTGGCTCACAGGGAGTCTGCTGCTGCTCGGGCTGCTGCTGACGGGCTGCGGCGCGTGCGGCGACGCCGTTGTCGTCAAGAAAGTGCTGATCGACGTCGACCCCACGGGCGTCGACGTCGAACTCGACCGCGAGCACCTGCGAGCCATCGTCGACGACGTCCTCGACGACGTCGGCACCGTCCGCGTCGAGCCCGTGGGAGACCGCGTGCTGCGCGTGCGGGTCGAGCGGTACAGCCGAGGCGACGCCGCGCCGCTGCCCGCCGGCCACCCGACGGTGCCCGCCACCGCGACGCTGGCGCTCTCGCTCGAGATCTCCGAAGCCGGCCGCACCCAGCTGCGGGGCGCCGCCCTCGCGACTCAGGACGACGCGGGCGGACTCCGCATGCTCGTCGAGCAGGCGCTGCGCGACGCACTGGGTCAGATCGAGCAGGCGAGCGCCACGGAGCGGCTCGACAGCGACCACCTCGTGGCCCTCGTGGCGTCCCCGGACGAGTCGTCGCAACGACGCCGGCGTGCCCTGCTGACCCTTGCCTCCCGGCGCGACCTGCGAGCGACGCCGCTCGCGACCCCGATGCTGCGCCACGACGACGAGGACGCGCGTCAGGCGGCGCTGCAGGCGCTCACGCTGCTCGGCGACCCGCGTGCGGTCCCCGACATCCTCGCGTTCGCGGAGCGCCAGCCGCCGGCCATACGCCGCCAATGCATCGACGCCGTGAAGGCGACGGAGTCGCCGCTGGCCGCCGCGTGGTTGTTCGTCCTGTCGACCGGACACCCCGACGCCGGCGTGCAGGCCCACGCGCGCGCCGCGCTGGCGCTGCTGCCGGCGTCAGTCCGCGGCGAAGAACCCGCGCCGGCCGTCGCGCAGGCCCCCGTCGGCCCCTGATCGCTGGCGGCAACAGCGCGCCCGGCTGCCCGTACCGTACGCCGCCGTCGTCGAACACGCGTCTGCTGCCACGCGGGCGCTCGTTCGCTAGGTTGAACTCTCTTGGTTCGCTGCGCCGCGACGCGAAAGCCCCCTTGCGGGGCAGTCGCCAAGCGTCCAAGAGAGCAGAGGTTACAGGGTATCGGGAATCCCCGACGCTCGTTGTCGATGAGAGGTCAGGTCCGTTCATGGTGAGAATGCGCGTCCACGAGCTGGCGAAGAAGCTCGGGCTGGAGAACAAGGAACTTATCGACAAGCTCAACAAGGCGGGGCTCGACACCCGGTCCCACTCGTCGACGATCGACGAGACCGAAGCGATGCGAGCGCTGCAGCCCGCTGCGCCCGCGCGGCCGGCGACGGTGACCCGCAGCACCGTCGTGCGGCGTGCAGCGCCAGAGGCCGCCGTCATCGCGACGACCGCTGTGGTCCCGCCGCCGGCGACGCCAACCGCGGTCACGTCGCCGCCGACGGCGACGACGCCGGCCACGGTGGTGCGAGCCGCTCCGGATCCCACGCGCCCCGCCATCGTGACCCGCGCGCCCGAGCCCACCGCCTCAGCCGGCAGCGCCGCCGCCGAGTTCGCGCCGTCGGGAGCGACGGCGACGTCGACCCCGGGCCCTGCCGCCGCCTCTGATCCGGCCGCGGTGGCCAGCGCCGCTGCTGCGGTGTCGCCGGCAGCCCCGGTGGCCGCTGCGCCTACGACGCCGCCTGCCGATGCGGCCGGCTCTGGCGTGCAGAACATCACCCGCGTGATCGACGCCGATACGATCCGCGCCCGGCTCGCCGGCGAGGGCCGGGTCCTTGGCCCGTCGGGTCCCCGACGGGCGGGTCCGGGCGGGCGTGGCCCGATTCGCGAGGTCCGGGTCATCAACGACCGCTTCGGTGGTCCGCAGATGGTCGACGTCACCGGCGCCGCGCGCGGCCGGCCGAACGAGCCCGGTGCGCCCACGGGCGACGCCGCGCGGCGTGGCACCGGCGACCGACGCCAGGCGGGCCGTGACATCTGGTTCAACCCGGGCGAGAAGAAGCGCACCGGCAAAAAGGGCAAGCAGACCGAGGTCACCCAGGCGGCCGCGCACAAGCGCGTCGTCGAGATGAGCGAGCTCATCTCCGTGGGCGAGCTCGCGCACCAGATGGCCATCAAGTCGGGCCAGGTGATCTCCAAGTTGTTCTCGATGGGCATGATGGTCACGGTCAACCAGACCATCGACTTCGACACCGCCGGACTCATCGCCTCGGAGTTCGGCTTCGAGGTGAAGAACGTCGCGTTCACCGAAGAAAACCTGCTCGACGTCGAGAAGGAGACCGCGACGGGCTCCGACGTGGTGGGCCGCCCTCCGGTGGTCACGATCATGGGCCACGTCGACCACGGCAAGACGAGCCTGCTCGACCGCATCCGCAACGCCGACGTCGCCGCCGGCGAAGCGGGCGGCATCACGCAGCACATCGGCGCCTACCAGGTCGAGACGTCGAAGGGGAAGGTCACCTTCCTCGACACGCCGGGCCACGCGGCGTTCACCGCGATGCGCGCCCGCGGCGCCCAGGTCACCGACATCGTCATCCTCGTCGTCGCCGCCGACGACGGCTGCATGCCACAGACCATCGAGGCGCTGAACCACGCAAAGGCCGCCAAGGTGCCGATCATGGTGGCGCTCAACAAGGCCGACAAGCCCGACGCCAAGCCCGAGCGCGTCATGCAGCAGCTGACCGAGCATGGGCTCGTGTCGGAAGAGTGGGGCGGTGAGACCATCATGATCCCGGTGTCGGCGCGCACCGGCATGAACATCGACAAACTGCTCGATAGTATCTTGCTCGTCGCCGAGGTCGCTGAGCTGAAGGCCGCCCCCGACCGCCGGGGTGAGGGCACCATCGTCGAGGCCGAGCTCGACAAGGGCCGTGGTCCGGTGGCCACCGTGCTCGTGCAGCAGGGCACGCTCAAGGTCGGCGACTACATCGTCGCCGGCGAGCACTCGGGCAAGGTCCGGGCGATGCTCGACGACCGCGGCCAACAGGTAAAGGAAGCCGGGCCATCAATGCCGGTGCAGGTGCTCGGCCTCGCGGGCGTCCCCGACGCCGGCGACAAGCTGAACGCCGTCGCCGACGAGAAGACCGCGCGCACCGTCGCCGAGCACCGTCAGACGAAGGCGCGCGAAGAGCAGCTGCGGCGCGCCAACCAGAACTCGATGTCGAACCTGCTCGACTTTGTCAGCAAGTCGGCCAACGCCGAGCAGCAGCTCGAGCTGAAGATCATCGTCAAAGCCGACGTCGGCGGCTCGGTCGAGGCGATCAGCAACGCCCTCGAGAAGCTGAGCACGAAGAAGGTCAAGGTCGTCGTCGTCACCAGCGGCGTCGGCACGATCACCGAGAGCGACGTCAACCTGGCGCTCGCGTCGCGAGCGATGGTCGTCGGCTTCAACAGCAAGCCCGACGCCAAAGCCGCCTCGGTGGCCAGCCACGAGAAGGTCGAGGTCCGTTCGTACTCGATCATCTACGAGCTGCTCGACGATGTGAAGCGCGCGATGAGCCAGCTCCTCGCCCCGAAGGTCGAGGAGAAGTACCTGGGACGTGCCGAGATCCGGCAGCTGTTCACGGTGCCGAAGCTCGGCGTGATCGCCGGCAGCTACATCGTCGACGGCAAGATCGTGCGCAGCGAGCGCGCACGCATCAAGCGCGGCAACGCGGTGGTGCACGAGGGCACGTTCGCGAGCCTGAAGCGGTTCAAGGACGACGCCCGCGAGGTCGCCGCCGGCTTCGAGTGCGGTATCGGCTTCGTGTCGTTCACGGACTTCCAGCCCGGCGACGTCGTCGAGTGCTTCGAGCTGGTCGAGGTCGCCGCCGATCTGGGTGAGGCCATCGACCCGACGGCAGCGGCGCTCACCGGCGCCGGCAAGGGCACAACGCCGGCAGCGTCGGGCGCCACCGCCTGACACCGATGGCACGACGGCGGCGGCGACCTCGACATCGATTCCGGTCCGGCGTGCAACCATGGCCGCGTGGCTCGTGAGGGCTGCGCGGCCGCTTCGTTCGTGGTCCGGCGAGCGTGGTCAGCGACCGGCGGGTGTGATCGTGCTGGGGAGCGCCTCGTGGTCGTCGCCACCCTCGAGCTGACCATCACGTTCTACGCGACGTCACTGAAGGACAAGCGCAGCGTCGTCAAGCGCGTGCTCGCGCGTGTGAAGAACGAGTTCAACGTCTCCGCCGCCGAGGTCGACGAGCTCGACAATCCCGGCGGCGCGGTGCTCGGCTTCGCGTCCGTCGGCGTCGACCGCCGCTACCTCGAGGGTCAGCTGCAGCGGCTCGAGGAATTCGTCGACCGTCTCGAGCTCTGCGAGATCGTCGACGCCCACCGCGAGTTCACGGTTTCTTCTTGAACAGGTCATCGAGCCTGCGCTTGGCCTCGTCGGCAGCCGACGGCATCGACGACGACGGCATCGACGACGACGGCATCGACGACGACGGCATCGACGACGACGACGGGGCCGAGCCGCCAAACAGCGCCGCGAGCTTCGCTTTCGCCGCCGCGGCGTCGTCGACGACGGCGCCCGCCGGCTTTGGCTTCCAGTACTCGCAGAGGTTGCGGCGGTCCTTCTTCGCGACAGGGTCGGCCTGATCCTCGCGGCACTCGTTCTCGATGAAGCGATCGTGGAAGCGACAGGTGACGCAGGTGTGCAGGTCGGCGGCGCAGCCCTCGCACTCGGCGCGGAAGGGCACGAGGCCGGCGAAGGTGTGCAGGCGACCGCAGGCGGCGCAGGTGACGGCGATGTCCATACGGTCCGCCTTTCAGGCCGGCTTCGTGGTCTCGTCGGCGATCCACTGCAGGTAGGCCTGCAGGCCGGCGGCGACGGGGAGCGCGATGAGCTCGGGCACCTTGTAGGGGTGCAGGGCCTCGACGCGGGCGGCCAAGTCGTCGAGCCGCGCCGTCGTCGTCTTGATGATCAGCTGGTGCTCCGTGACGGTCTTCGTCGCGCCCTCCCACGGGAAGATGCTGGTGATCCCCGGCAGGATGCTGACGCAGGCCGCGATCTTCTCGTCGACGAGCGCGCGCGCGATTTCGGCGGCCTTGGCGATGTCAGGGGCGGTAACGAGCACGACGACGACTTCGGTCACAGCGTCTCCTCGATGCGCCCATCGACGGGCGCGGGTGCGGGCCCGACGACGACGGCGACCTTCGCGTCGAAGCCGCGGGCGAGGGCCGCCGTGCGCACCGCCACGGCACACAAGGTGAGCGCGTCAGCCAGGCGAGCGCGGCCGATCCCGCCGACGTCGCCGAGTACGACGTCGAGGTGAACGCCGTCGTGGGTCGGGTGGGCCACGACGAGCGGCAGCCCGGCGGCGGCGACGAGCGCGGCGACGACGGCGACGAATTCGCCAAACTCCGAGGCGAAGCGGACGTCGTCGGGGGCGAGGGCGTCGTCGGCGCCCGTCGCCCACGACACGCGCAGCACCAGCCCGGCGTCAGCCCGCGTCGGGTCCGTCGGGTCCGTCGGGTCCGTCGACTGCGTCGGGTACGACGGGCCTGACTGCGCCGCGGGGGCATCGTCAGCGACGACGTCGGCCGCGACGGCCGCGACGAGCGGGTGCAGCAGGTGCGGGCTCTGCAGCGTCGGGCCGCGACGGCGCAGCGCCGGCCAGCCCTGAGCGGCCTGAAGCTGCGCCGCGCCGGCGGGGACGAAGCGCACGAGCAGCGCCGTGTCGCCAGCCCGCCGCGCGATCCACTGCACGAGTTCCATGCAGGGACGCTACCATCCGGCCATTCGAGGGGAAGCGCGATGGCGTCGTCGATGAATGCAGGACACCCGCCGGCCGCCCGCGTCGTCGTGCTGCGCACCGGCGCGCCCGTCGATGTCGTCAGCGAGCGGAAGGGCTCGTTCGCCGCGATGTTCGCCCGCGGCCTTCGCGCCGGCGTGAGCGCCCGCGGGCACGGGAAAGGAGACGGGAGCGGCGCCATCTTCGACATCGACGTCGGCGAGCTCGACGTCACCGTTCACGGCGCCGACGATCCCCTGCCCGACACCGCGGCGTGGCACGGCGTCGTGATGACCGGCTCGCCCGCCTACGTCGGGGACGACGCGCCGTGGATGCGCTGGGGCGCGCGCCTGCTGCGCCACCTCATCGACGTCGACGTTCCGTACCTTGGCGTGTGCTTCGGCCACCAGCTGCTCGGCGTCGCCGTGGGCGCCGACGTCGGCGAGAACCCGCGGGGCCGCGAGATGGGCACCGTCGACGTCACCCTGACCGCCGCCGTCGACGACGAACCGCTGCTGCGCCACCTGCCCCCGTCATTTCTCGCTCAGGTGACCCATCGTGACGTCGTGCGCGCCCCCGGATCGCGCCTGCAGGTGTTTGCCCGCGCGCCCCACGATCCACACCACGTGATCAAGGCCGGCCGACGCCAGTGGGGCGTGCAGTTCCACCCCGAATTCGACGACGAGACGGTGCGCCTGTATCTCGAGGCGCGCCACGCCGCCTTCGACGAGGCCCGGGGAGACGGCGCCGCCGCGGCGCGGCTGGCCACCGTCAGCGCGAG
>Ga0194129_10008150_pt1 | contig 12235 bp, 7 predicted proteins | sample TA2KigCa35mmetaG_FD_150862 | JGI IMG/M metagenome (GOLD analysis project Ga0194129, IMG submission 150862) | Freshwater microbial communities from Lake Tanganyika, Tanzania - TA2015038 Kigoma Deep Cast 35m | ecosystem: Environmental > Aquatic > Freshwater > Lake | place: Tanzania: Lake... | reverse complement strand
CTTGGGTACCACGTAGCGCTCCATTCCCACGGGAAGCTCCGCTTCCAGTTCCCAATCCTGTCCGGCCCGGCTCCACTTGGTCACCTTGGCCGTTGCTTCAATGTGACCCGTCACAAAGTGCCCCCCCACCTTCCCATTCGCCCGCAGCGATCCCTCCAAATTCACCCGTGATCCCACCTGCACGGCCTTCAAGTTGGTCTTGGCTCGCGTCTCATCCAGCAGATCAAAAGTCAGCCGACTCCCCTTCACCTCCGTTACCGTCAGACAACATCCGTTGACCGCAACGCTGTCCCCGATCTTGGCGTCCTTGGCCACCACCCCGGCTTCTACCTCCAGGCTCCAACCCTTCCCCCGCGGCGTCACTGCCTTCACCACCCCCACTTCCTCCACGATTCCTGTGAACATGGCCTTTCTTCCCTTGTTTCCTGCCTCAAAGCAAGCGGGCTTGCCGCCTGCCTAAAGGGACTTCGTGGGCGGGCTGTTGGGTGGCTCGCTCCACTGGGGGTTCTTGCGCAAACCTTCCGACCACAATTCCGCCGCCTCATTCTGGCGGCCGCTTTTTTGCAGGATCTCGGTGGCTCCCTGCCATGCCGCCTCATTGGCCGGGTCCTTGACAACCGCCTTACGGAAATCCTCCAACGCCTCGGGCAACTGACCCGCCCGAAGCCGGCACTTTCCCCTCTCCATGTTGACCCGAGGATCTTGCGGAGCTACCCGCTCAGCCTCCCCATATGCCTCCAACGCTTCAGGGAAACGCTTTTGTGCCGCCAGAACCGCGCCGATCCCTACAAAGGCCTCGGGCCGCTCGGGATAACTCCGGATGATCTGCTCGTAAATCTCGCCCGCGGCTTCCAGCTCCCCTTTTTTGAAGAGAGCCCGGGCTTTCGCGAGCAGGTCTTTGATTTCTTCCTCCGGCTCTTTGGGCGGGGAAACTGGGCCACCTCCAACCGCCCCCCCCCCCCCCCCCTGAACCAGGCTTGCACTCCCCCGGTGAAACAGGCTTCTTTTTCTCGGGTCGCGCCATTCCAAGGCGCCACTTTTGCAGGAGATCCTTTAGGCGGCTGACCGGCACGGCGAAATTAAGATTTTGGCTATCCGTGATTTGCGAACACACCACACCGATCACCCTCCCGCCGGGATCCAGCACCGCCGAGCCGCTGGAGCCTGGGGATTGCGGAGCGCTATGCTGAAACAAGACTCCCTGGGGGAATCTTTTTACCGGGTGCGAAACGATGCCGTCGGAAAGCGTGTACTGCAGGCCCCGGGGATTGCCCATGATGAAAATTTTTTCCCCATATTTTGGCTCTCCCGGGCGTAGGCCCAAATAACCGCCGGAGGTCATCGCCCGGACCAGGGCTAGGTCATCGTCCTTCGCCTCCGCCACACACCGCCCAATTTGGGTGCGACCCTGCTCATCGACGATTTCCACCTCCAGGGATTCCAGGACGTGCTTGTTGGTCACCAGAAGGTCGGGATAGATGAAGAAACCGGTTCCGATGGACTTCCGGCCTTCCAGATTCTTGACCAGAACGGTGGCCCCGCGGGCGTTGTTAGCTAATACCTCGGGAGGAAGCGAAGCCGGCGCTTCGGAAGCCAGAACCAGTCCTGCCAGCAGAGCGCAGCCGGGGTTTCCGCGAAACAATCTCATTGCACCTCCGGCTTGAAACCCTGGGCCGACAAACGAAAAGGGGCGCCGACCGGCCGGGGTTCCCAGGCATAGGGCAGCTGTCGCACCTCGAGGATTTGCCGCAAGGCTTGGTACTGGTCGAAAGAGTCAGCGTAAACCACCAGGACGGGATAAGATTTCAGGGAATCAAGGGAGGCGAGAAATTTGGCCATGGCCTCACCATCCACCAGGCCTTTGCCTTCACGGGGCTTGATTTCATCCGTCGCCACGGTCTTTTCCCTCACCACATGGGTGTCGTCCTCCCGGCCGGCCCCATCCTGCAGAGGATAAAATTTTTTCCCACTCACCAGCACATAAAGGGGACTGGCACCGGCTGTCCGCGCCACCGGCAGGCGGACCCGCACGAATGGCGTCTGCGCGGCTGGGCTCCCCGCCGGTGTCAGCCGGGCCAACCGCCCCTGTAAGCGGGTGGACTCTTCCTTGAGTGCGGCAATTTCATTGCCCAAATTCTCCGTCCGGCTTCGCAAGCGGTCCCTTTCCCGGATCAGCGCTCCTTCAAGCCTTGCTCGTTTTTCCGGGGAGGAGAGGCCACCGGGCAGCGTATCCTCGGCGGCGGCTTGGACCAAAGCCTTCTCCACCGCACTCAGGGAAGGAAGGGCGATCCCGGCTACCGCTTCCCCAGCCAGTCGCAGGTTCTGCCGTTTGAGTTCTTCCGTCTCCTCGCGAACTTCCGCCAAACGTGCTGTCAAAAGTTCCTCGTTGGCAAAAGTGCGTCCCGGTAACTCCTCTTTCCAGGGGCTGGCGGGCTGGTCCTTGGCCAGAAGGGCGACCAGGACCGAGAGGAAGACCAGACCGGCAAAAAAATTACACATGGGGTCAACCAGCAGCTGCATAGCCTGTTCGGTGGAAAAAGAAGAAAAAGGCCGCCGCCTCATGGCGTCTCTCCCCCCTCCACCGGCCATGGCTCGGGATCGCCAAGCACGCTGGACCGGCCAAAGCCTTGGACGGGGCCTCCGGAAATCCCGGTCTCGGGCATCAAAAGGCGAGGATCCTCGGGGACGCCGTCAAACCCCACCTCATAACCAAGGGCCTGTAGGCCTGCGCGTACCTCAGAAAACCACCCGTAGCCGGAAGGTTGCACCAGTAGAAAAATGTAATGGCTGTCCGGCGGATACCCGAAAAGTTCGCGTCGCAGGCGGGAAACCACTTTTTCATCGGTTTCCAGCCGAAGAAAATTGGCGGGTTGGTCCATGGGAAAGAGCTTGGTTTGGGCAAAGGCCAATTCAACGATCACCGGTCTTTTCGTGGTGTCCTCCCCATCCCGAACCAGCCGGATGCCGCGGTCCTTTGCCAAAGCTTCTACCTGTCCGGCCTGGGCCTCCCGGACCTGCCGGTCCAGACGCTCGTGCCTTTCCCTTTCGGACCGGGTTTCCGCCTCGCGTTTTTGCAAAGCCACCTCGGCGGATTGGATCTCCTCCCGGAGTCCGGCGAGGCCCACCTCGGCCAAAATTTGATTCGGGTTGGACTCCCCCGTGGCTGGTCCCTCGGTCGGCAATCCCTGCAAGCGCCGTAACATCCGGCGGATCTCCCGGGGAGAATATTCCGCCCAGCGCTGCCTCTCCGCCAACTCCTCCGCCCGGCGCAGTTCTTGATCCCGCTCCAGCAACCGGCTCCGTAATTCCGCCTCCTGTTGTGGGGAGGAACGTGGTGCCGAACCCGGAAACAGCGGGGCGCCCCGCTCCAAAAAAGTCGTCAGGAACATGGTGATCAGTACCAGCACCCCGCTCAGGGCGGTAATGAGATCCAGAAAGATAAAAAGCCCTAGCGGGGGAACCAGCTCGGACCGGGACCGAACCGCCATGACCGATTCGTCCCGCTCCTCAGGAAAGGCTGCGCCCGCCGGGCAACAGCCGAAGTTTTGAGATGACGTGGCTTTGGCAGTAATCGTTACATTGATCGAGGAATTGCAATTCCGCCCGCTGCCGGAAAACCATCCACACCTGAATGAGGAGGGCAAAGACCAGGGCGATCAGGGTGGTCTCAAAGGCGGTACCCAATCCTCCGGTCACTTGGAGCAACCCTTGCTTGATCGAATCGAGCGAGGCTTCTTGCCCTTGCAGGACCCCGGAGAAACCTCCAATGGCGAAAGCCAGTCCTTGGGCGGTACCGATGAAACCGAGGACCGGCATGGCCCAGACAAACCCCTGCACCAGGGTGAAACTGCTGAGAACGGCATTTTCGTCATCCTCCGCTTGGCCGCGCAGCACGGAGGAAACCTCGCTCACCTGCCCCAGGTGATGAAGATTGGTCAGACCGCGCTCAATCCGGTTTAAAAGCAAAAACTGGCCGGGTACGTCGATCAGGCTCTGGATCCTTTCCAGCACGGCCCGGGCGGTTTCTTCCGTCAGGACAAAATCCGGATTCGCCGGGACGACGGCCCAAGCCATCGCTCTTTTTTGCAGCCGAAGCTTGAGGGTTTTGAACATCAGGAAGACTGCACTCCAGGAAAAGAGCACAACCATCGGAATCACCGTCCAAAGGTTCTGGGGACGAAGGAAGGCGGTGGTCAGAAAACTAAGCCAGGGAGCGAATCGGTCCAAGACCCAGATCATGGCGTAAAAAAGCAAGGCACCGGCCGCACCCAACAGGGAAGTTAGGGCCAGATTGACCGAAGTGAAACGGCCCGCTTCAAATCCCAGCCTTTGTTCCCATCCGAGGCCTTTCCATCGATACGTGGCTCCAGCGGACATGACGAATTGTGGAAAGGGGGCGACCCCCGCGTCAATGAAAGCTTCCGCGCTAGCCGCCGCCCGTAAATAGGATCGTTAAGTGACGACGGACCCAAGGCCGGGCCCATTCCTCCGGAAGGCGACTGGCCCGGACCGCCTCCTGCAGCAGGGCTTCGGGATTTCGGGGAAGAAGGTAAAGGGGGGAAAAGGGCCGCACCTCCACTCCTTCCTTCCATTTGCTGCCGTCGTATCTCCAACCCACGGCCAGTTCCCCTTTCCGCCCCTGCCCGAGAAGAATCTGGCCAGCCTCCAGGTTGGCCAAGCGGTCCAAATTTTGCGGTTTTCCCTGTTCGTCCGTCCACCCCCCGAACGCCAGTCCGGCTTGGCCAGCGCGGCTCCACAGTTGGGCAGCCAATTTGGCCTCGTCCGCAAAGCGGGGGATCTGATTCGAGGAAAAACCGTCCACCCAATCGCGATCGATCCCGGCAACGTCCGCCTTAAGCCAAGCCCCGGGTTCCACGGGAACCCATTCCCCCCAGGTTGTCGTGGTGGCCTGAAGGGAGGGGGAAAAAACCAGACCAAAACGCACAGGATCTTTCAACAGGGAGGCTAACCTCCACACCTTCTCGGCCAAATAAGCCCGGGCAAGGGGCGAGGTGCCAGGCTGGTCCGGGAGCAACTTGTCCAGGGCTTCCTGGATGGGAGCCCGGGCCAGCGGGGACACCGGATCGCCCGACAAAGCCTTTTCCAGATTTTCCCGGACAGGACGAAGCCGTTCCGAATGGCCTTCCACGCCGCACACCACCTGACCACTGAAACCAATCAGTAGCTTTTCCGAGTCCTGACGGATGCCCATAAAGGACTGGCTACGGGGGCGTTTTTCAAACGTCACCGGCTCGTCTTTGGCGCAATCCTTGGGAATAAAAACCTCCCCTTGGCCGTAGGTATAAGGACTTTGGGAACCGGTGCCGGGTACTTCCTTCAGGCGGCCTCGGGCATACAACCGGTAGCTTTCCTTGGAGTCGATGGCCAGCGGGACGTTGTAGGCCCAGATGTCGTGTAAAAAATCATCCTCGATAATTTCGCGAAGCAGATTTTCTTCGGCGGTTTCCAATCGGGTGGGCAACAGACGCGCGTTTCCTCCCGCCAGACCGGACGGGGTGGGTTTCAGCCACGGCAGCCAGAGGTCGGCAAGTAACTCAAATTCTCCCTGCCATGCCGCAAGTACTTGGCTTGCTTTTTCCTTTTCGCCAGCGGGAAAACAGGGGTTCGCGACCAAACGCTCCAGGGCGTTTCGATATTCCGACGCCCCGGTCGCGAGGGAGAGGGCTTGGCGGGCTTTGAGAAAATCCTCAATCTGTGTCTGGGTTTCCGCGATCCGGGCCAGCAGCTCGGTGAATTCTTTTTCCAACTCAGCCGGCATGGCGAGCTCTGGCTCGGATTCCTGCCGCCAAGCCGCGCCATCGGTGAACCTCTCAATCATCGCTTGGAGCTGCTCGGCATCTTCCTTCCGATTTTGATTGGTCCGTCCCCAGGAGGCGAAATCCCCTTCCACCCGCTTGATCTGCTCACGTAATGCACGGGACCGGGACTCCCTCGCCTCGTGGCTTTCGGCACGCAGGCCGTGTAAGGCGCGGTCCCGCCTTTCCCCGAGGCCGGTCTGCCACTGGGGGTGAAGGGAAGTCAGGCGTTTTTCAAACTCATTCCATCCCTGCCAGCGTTGTACGAGACTGGCGGGGCGTTCCGTGGAATTTTTTTCGAGACGGACGAGTTCCTCCTCGGTTTGGCGCAGCAAGAGCCTTTCCCTTTCCAGGAAAGAGCGCAACTTCGCCAGCTCAGCGGCGCCCCGGGCTCGGCCGGCGGCTCGCGCCGCCTCTTCGCTCGCAAGCCAGGCCTCCGCCTCGTCCACTTTCCTCTCCGAGATCATTCGGTCGATTTCCCGAAGGAAAAACTCCTGCCGGATCTCCTCCTGTTTCCACTGAAAAATCGCTACCCCCAAGGCCAACACCGCCACTCCTGCAGCCCCCCCTAACAGCCAGGCCCGGTTCCGTGCACGTCGCAGATCCGTGGCCAACATCTCAGCCTCCTGCCGCAGGCGCCGATAGACGGCCTCCGGCCACATCACCCCGCCTGGGCCGGGCAAGGCCAAAAACTCCTCCACCATGGCGAGGGACTCGCGAAGCCGGGCGACAGGACGTCGGTTTTCATCCCGTCGCAACGCCTCCAAGGCCTCGAGTTCCCGGTGGACCCTTTCTTCCTGCTTTCGCAGCTGTTCTCGCTGCTCTGCCTCGGTCTGATTTTTCCGGACCCACTGGTGTAACTCGGGCCAGAGATGCCCCGTCGGAGGACGGGCCCCCGCCTCCTCCAGTTCGGCCGCTGCTTTCTCCAAAAGCGGTTCGACCGACCGCCAGTCCCCCTGTTCCCGCAAGGTATCGGCCTCCTGCAGCCATCGCTGAACTTTTTCCTGGGCCTCGGTTCTTCGGAGATCGAGCCGACGCAGGCGGGCAGCCTCGTAAATGTCCGGCCGGTGCTTGGCGTCCAGTCCAAGTTGGTCGAATTTGTCAAACTCGACCGCCAAGGCGGCATCCTCGCTGCTGGCAAGCAGGGCTTCCAGCCGCCGCAGGCTCATTTCGCTCTCCTTGACCAGAAGTTTTTCCCTTTCTCCGGCGGCCCAGGCATCGCCGGGTCGGCGACGGAGGACAGTCGCCAGCACCCGCAAAGCCGCCGGCCGGTCCCCCGCCACCATCGCCGCACGAAAGGACTGCACGAGGGCAGGATCCACCTCCTTGCCCCTGGCTTCCTGAAAGGCCTTTTGGAGGGCTTGAAAGCCGCGCTGATCCGGCGTTTCCGAAACCGGCCAACCCTGCTCACGGCATCGTTGGTCCCACGCTTCCAGCTCCCCGGTGGAAAGGGCGCGAAATTGCGCGGACAAGGATGGCTCGGCGTCGCTCAAATCTTGGGCTCCACCCAAATCTCCTCGGCGCAGGCTGCCCATGGCTTCTTCCAGCCGGCGGTTGGCCTCGCGGCAGACGTCCGCCATCTCCGCCGCAATCTGTCCTCCTCCTGTTTCGCTTCCCTGCAAGGCGCTCCGCACTCGTCGGACCAGGCGCTCGATCCGGGTAATGGTCATGGGAACTTTTTTAGGGAACCAGCCGGCCGATCACCAGCTTGTCGTCCAACTGCAACTCGCAACGCAGACCGGGATGCTCCAGCAGCCTTGAAAAAATTTGTGCGGGCCTTTCATCGGAAATGGGCGGTAACCACCACCGCCGGTATTCCTCATCCAGCTTGGTGAACTGACCGAAAATTTCCGGGAATTTTCCGCCTTTCATCTGAGCTGCCAACATGCGGATTTTTCGCTCGTCCCAGCGCTCGGGGTCCTCCCCCAGCCATGGAGTTAGGCTGCGCATGGCTTAGTTGCGTAATTGCCGCATCTGGGCACGATGCCGGTCCAGTCGGTCGAGCCACAGGGAGTCCGTATCGTCTGGACCGATCCGCACCGGCGTGAACGCATCCCCTTCCCAAGGGGGAAAAAAAACCACCAACGACCATCTTTGGGGCTCCAGAAAAATCCTCCTCCCTAGCTCGGCCAAAATCTCACGGGGCGGCCTTCCCTGGGCCGGAATTTTTCTCAGGAGGCCATCGCGGAAGGGATCCGGCAGGTAGGCCAACCCCCGGGAGGCTTCCGGTACGAAAAGGGCCCACGCGGCGGTCTTCCGGGCCGCTTCCCGGCAAAAAGCTTCCCGGTTTTTCATCCCCTGAAGGGCGACGGGTCTGGACCAGCCTTCGGGAGCCCTCATTACCCCGCTGGACGCCAATCCCTGCAGAACCAAATCCAGTTCGTCTTCAAGAAGACCAACGGAGGCCGGCCTGCCGAACAAAATATGTAATACTTCGATCGGTTCTTGGCCTCCCGCTTCGGACCAGAGAGCCCTCTGCAGGGATTGACCGGGGGAGGCGGGGGTTTCGGTCAGACGCACCGGACCCGGAAGGGGATCGAAGGTCGCTCCGGGAGAAGCCGGCTTGGTTTCGGAAATTGGCGAGGTTGGGAGGGCAGAGGGCGGTGGCGCGAACCACCAAAACCAGAAGCCGCCGACGGCCAAGCCCAGCCCCATCAGCAACCCCCCGGCGGTCCAAGGACGAAAACCTGATCGTCTTTTTTCTGGTTCAAAACTTCCGGCTGCCACGAGTACGGCGGGAGTTGCGGGGGTAGACTGGATCGATTCCGGCCGGCGTGGCCGTCCGGCGATACCCTCCCTTCCCGTTCGGGCTAGTTCAACTTCTTCCGCTCTGCCCCGGGGCGGTTTTCCGCGGCACTCCTCAATGCGCAGGGCGGATCGGACTCCATGAGGGGAACTCCCGCTTTTCCAGGGAGAACGCCCCGCCCATTGACACTCTTGCGGGACGGGATTCGCCGCCCCGCCGACATCAAAGTAGACCAGCCAACTCCAACCATTCTGGCCTTCCTCGCGCAAGGCCGCGCTTTCCCCCATGAGGCGGAGGATTACTTCCGAGCGGAGGTCTGCGGACAACCACCCGACGGGAGAAGCCAGTTGATGGGGAAAGGCTGCCCATCCGGCATCATTGGTCTGACGCTTCCATTCCTGGAACGGTGGACGGATCCGGGGCAAATCCTGCCACCATCTTTCCGGCCAACGCGCCTCTAACTCCTGCGGAGGGCCTTCCCATTTTTGCCGCCAACCTTGCCAGCCCAGCAGAATTTCCGCGGGCTGGGTGCCGGCAGGTTCCTCCGCCACGTCCCAAGCAAGGTGATGCACCAAATAGTGTCGGCGACCTGTAAAATCCAGACCGGCATCGAGGGCCCTCGAGAGGACCCGCCAACTGCCTCCACCCAGGGAAATCGGCCGGAAGGAAAAATACACCGGCGAAGGCCCGCTTGGCTCGTGGGCATAGAGGCTGCGGCGCTCCAAGGCCGCCGAGAGATCCTCCCGCATCCCCCGCGTCTGGGCCACCGTGCAATAACCCGAACTCCCCGCCCGAAGACCGCGGGGGGCGCTGGTGTAAATCAGCTCCAACGGCACGTTGGTTTAGTCCGTGGGGATTAGACCGGGGGTCAGTTGGTCCAAAGCCCACAAGACTGGTGCCTCCGCCAGCCAGGGCTGAAGCCTCTTGGGATCGGGAGCCACGCCCCGCGAGGTGCGGATGGGCGTGTGCCCGAAGGAACTGATTGGAAAATACAGGGTCTGGGAGCTGAGGGCGTCTAACCGAGCCGTGATTTCCGGGCAGTGCTCCTGCAAAAGCCGACGGGTCAGGCCGGAATTGTGAGCCAAAGCCGCCCGATCCAATCGCCCCTCCCTCACCACTGGCCGTAGGGCAGCGGCCCCCCCCATCAGCTGGATCCAAGCATCACATTTGCCGACGATCACGCCAAAGGGAATCGCCAGCTGGTCTTTGGCGGCATGACCCCGGGCCCGAGCAAAGCGCACCCGCATTTCGTCCAGCACGATATCTTGGATATCCGGAACATCGTGGAGATCCAGCTGCGGATCCGTGCCTGGCTTGAGATGCTTGCGGAATTCTGTGCTCACCAGCGGGTCGAAAAGAAAAAGAATCGCGGAGGCCTCCGTCACATGCAGGGCCCCCGGGCTTTCCTCCACGGAAATGCCAGGCATGAAATGTTCCCCCGCGTTGTCGTAAAAAACGTAGGCCGCCTGTTGCCCGCTCGGATGGGTCACCCGGTACGTAAAGGGCCGTGGCATCGCCACCACGCGCCCCGAGCGGTGCACCTCGGTGTACATCACCCCGCCCAAGGCCGTTTTCTCCAAGGCCGCCCCCTCAGCGTCCGGCGCGGCAAACAGGCGGTTGCGGAGGTCGTTCAGGGGGATGTTGCCGGTGGGATCCAAGTCTTCCCACCGGACGGCAAAGTCACGGGCTAGGATTTGGGAAAGAATCCGCGCCAAAATGGCCAGAAAATACGATTTTCCCGAGCGTTGAATGCCAACGAGCGAGACGATATGGAAGGGCAGCCGGAAAAGATCCAGCGGGAGTTGGTGGCGGCAGTGGGGACAGGCCAGATCCCGACAGGCGCAACCCATCTCATCCAGGGGGAATCCCTGCTCGTCGAAATTTCGGGGCAAAAATCGCCGCATGGCCGCTGATCCTAGCAACGGATCCCCCCGGAGATCCTCATGGCAGGCGATTGCCATGACTTCTCCGGGACGAAAAGTCATCCAGCACTGGGGACAACGTCCCTTGATACCCGTGAACGACTCGACCGGTTCAGCGGTCACTGCGACCGCCGCCTTGGCCTCCGCCGCCGCCCACGCATCCAGGTTGAAACGGGGCTGGGTTCCGAACACCCGGAAAAGCCTTCCGCGCTCAGGTCGGAAAGTTTGCCGGAAACTGTTCCGCAAATCGCCGGTGGATACCGGCGGCCCGGGATCAGGTCCGTTTTCTTCCGGGGCATAAGACCAACGGACGGGCCGGCAGGAATCCAAACGCGCCGGATCCCTTGTGGAAAAAATCAACACCGGCTGGCCGTGCGCCAGAAACCCATACTCCGATCCGGCGGCCAATTTCATTCCTCCAGCGTGGGGTGTGCCGTCGGCTTGGGCCAAATCTCCTCCCCTCGGCTGGATCAGCAGATCGCCCCCGGAAGGCTTCAGTTCAGCCACCACCTCGGGTAGCCCGGGCTCTAGTAGCCGCAGATCCGCCGTCAGTCCTCCTCCCAGAAGAAATGGAAACCGCTCAATGGGAACTCCCAGACCGCTGTTCGGGTCCAGGACGAACCAGCGCGAATTCACCGGGAGAAACCTTTCCGCCTCTCCCGCTTGGAGGAAGGCCGGCCATGCGGATCCATGGACAAAGAGTACCGGACAGGGCCGGCCTGGAAAAGGACGCGTGTGGGGCCCATCCCGCGCAACTCCATGTCCCGGCCAAGGCTGCGAAATCGGATGTCCCTTGGGAGGGCGTTGAGCCAACCCTCCCAGCGGGGCCCTCGGCTTAACCCAGCTTGAGGGGAAAGGTGAAAAATCAATTCATGAATCTTGCCGGCGGCCTGCAAATCTGCGGCCGTTTCCGCTCCGCCCTCCACCAACATCCGGCAAACACCCCGGCGGTGCAGATCTTTCAGGATATGGCTCCAGTTTTTTCTGCGGTAGACCAGGGTTCGCCCGCGATGGTCATCCGTAAAGATCCTTGCCCGACACGGCAGCTTTCCCGAACGGGTGACCACAACCCGCCAAGGTTGGATTCCGCCCATGTTCCGCACGGTCAGCCGAGGGTTGTCTTTCCTCACCGTCTCCGCCCCCACCAGGATCGCATCGCACCCCGCCCGGATCTTCTGCACTTCCGCCCGTGCCTCCGCACCGGTGATCCATCTCCTACCCGGCACCGCCAACGATCCATCCAAGGTCATCGCTAACTTCAGGATCACCCAGGGTTGCTGGTTTCGAGTCCAGTGAAAGTAATCCTCATTCAACTGATCGCATTCCCGCTTCAAAACCCCCTTCACCACCCGGATTCCCGCCTTCTTAAGGATTCTCTCTGACCTCGCGGCGTTTCTCGGATCCACATCGCTCGATCCGTAAATCACCCGCTTAATCCCCGCCCTTCGAATCACCCCCGTACACGGTGGCGTCCTTCCGTGACTCGAGCACGGCTCCATCGTCACATACAAATCCGCCCCTCTCGCCCTGCTTCCCGCTTCATGGATGGCGATCGCTTCCGCATGCGGCTGCCCCGCTCTTCGGTGAAACCCTGCTCCCACCAACTTTCCACCTTTCACCAAAACAGCCCCCACCCGCGGATTCGGCCTCGTCCCTTCTCCCGCCCTCTTCGCCAACTCCAGAGCCATCCTCATCCACCGCTCATCCTTCATCTTAATCTTAATCTTAATCTTAATCTTAATCTTAATCTT
>Ga0194129_10008148_pt1 | contig 12236 bp, 9 predicted proteins | sample TA2KigCa35mmetaG_FD_150862 | JGI IMG/M metagenome (GOLD analysis project Ga0194129, IMG submission 150862) | Freshwater microbial communities from Lake Tanganyika, Tanzania - TA2015038 Kigoma Deep Cast 35m | ecosystem: Environmental > Aquatic > Freshwater > Lake | place: Tanzania: Lake... | reverse complement strand
GATGATGACCATCGACCCGTAAGCCTTGGTGATCGCCTCGAGCCGGGCAGCGAGATTCACCGGATCGCCGATGACGGTGTAGTCCATTCTCCGGGGCGAGCCGATGTTTCCGGCGATGACTTGGCCGCTCGCCACACCCACCCCGATCCGAAGAACTTCCTTGCCCTCTTCCAAGCGACGTTCATTGAGCATTGCGAGCACGAGGCGCATGTCGCATGCAGCCTGCACAGCGTTGTCAGCATCTTCAGGACTTTCCCGGGCAAGACCGAAAACCGCCATGACGGCATCGCCAATGTACTTGTCGACCGAACCTGATCGATTGCTGATCACATCCTCGACGTAGGAAAAGTACTCGTTAAGCATCGAAACCGTTTGCGAGGGACCCAGCGCTTCTGTCAATCGCGTGAAGTCTCGAATGTCCGAAAACAGGGTGCTGACAAACTGACTGGTGCCACCGAGCCTTCGTTGCGCTGTATCTGCGCCGAGGAGGTCCATCAGCTCGTTGGACATGTAGCGGGCCATCAAACGCCGCGTGCTGGCCTCCTTCTCGCGATTCAACAATACCATCAGGTGGACAGGGCGACTGGCTCCCTTGGAAAGTGCCATTGGGAGGCACTTCAGATCGACCAGGATCCACTCGTCGGTGTGTTCCACATAGAGTTCCTGCTCGGTAGTCTCTACGAGGGACTGCGTTCGGGCAGCCTCCTCGAAAACTTCCAGAACCCAAAGGTTGAGTTCGGAGAGGAACTCCATGAGTCTGCGGCCCTGGATGTTCGATCGATCGAGGCGTAGCGTCTCTGCGGCTGCAGCGTTGCAGATCCTGACCTTTCCATCCGCCTCGAGTGCGAGCACGCCGACCGGCAGCGTATCGAGAAGATCGATATCCAGCACAAGTCCTGATGGGACTGCGCTCACGGCGCTGCGCTCCCACGGAGGCATAACGGCAGCTTTTCGCCGATTGGATCCAGTCCGATTGCATCGGCAATCCATCCTTGACGACCGAAACGCGGAAGGGGCACGACGCGCAAGTTATCGTGCCAGCCGATCAGGGTATCGACCCGAAAGACGGGTGCTGGCTCTATCGAGTCCTGCTGAACGGTGTACACCACGAAACGCCCGGAATCGCTGTCAGGTTCAGGGCGAACAGCTGGATTGAGCAGCGCCGCCAGGCACGGGATTGGGTGGTGTTGGGGGCCTGCCATTTCGATCCGGTCAATCAGCTCCTCGGCAACTGCGAAGGGCTGACCGCCCGCCAGACTTACGAGGAAACGCATCAGATAACGCTCTGTGCCGCCGAAACCGTGCGGCGCATCGGCTCGAGCGCGCGAGCGAGGAGAGCAGCGCCGTCGAGCACCATCAGCACGGTACCGTCGCCTTCAACCGTGGTTCCAGAGAGGAAAGGCACCTGCGCAAGCATGGGGTGCAACTCGCGCATGAAGACGGTGCGCCGCCCGAGGAGTCGGTCCACCGCAAGCGCAGCCTCGCCCTCGCCCCAATTGAGGACGATCACTGGCTGAGGATCACGCTCGGTCGTCGCATCGGCTTCGGCGCTCCCCCAGAGGATCTCAGCTAAAGAGGCGTAACTCAAAGCACGCCCAAGGAGACTCACCAGTCTCGCTTCGCCGACCGTACGTAGTGAGTCCCTCGCAACCAGTCCGACCCGGCTGACGAAACGATCACTGATGCCGAAATGCTCCCCCCCAACCTCAATCCTGCTGATGCCCTGCATGGCAGCAGAAAGGGGCAACCGGATCGAAAATCGCGTTCCACGCCCGCGCTCGCTCGCAGTATGGATGCTTCCCCCGAGTTCACGGACTGTGTTGAGGACAACATCCATCCCAACCCCGCGACCGGAGGTTTCGGTGATCACTGCGGCAGTGGAAAAGCCTGGCATGAAGATGAAGGCGTAGATCTGCTCAAGCGAAAGTACGCGCGCCTGATCCGCCGCCACAAGACCGCGTTCAATCGCCCTGCGCAGAACCGAATCCGTATCGATTCCGCGTCCATCATCCGAGACGACAATTACAACTTCGGGTCCCTCCTGCGAGGCCGTTATCTTCAGTTGCGCGCATTCAGGCTTGCCATATTCCTGCCGGGCAATCGGTGGCTCGATACCATGGTCGATCGAATTTCTCACCATGTGTATCAAGGGGTCGGTGAGCCGATCAACGATGCTCTTATCAATACGCACGTCACCGCCTTCCATGCGCAGTTCGACCTTCTTGCCAAGCTCTTTGGCAAGGCCCCTCACAACCCGCGGCAGCCTGCTGAAGACCGAATCGATCGAAACCACCCTCATCTGCAGGGCGTCGCGATGGAGGCGTTGCAGTCCTGCGTCCAACTGGGTAAAGCTCTCCTGCAGCCGCCCGTGGATCGAGCCGGCTTCTGAGATCCGCCCAAGGCCCGCAATGGCTAGACCGAGCGAAGACGAGAGCGTGGAAACTTCGGCGATCTGGTCGAACACGCGGTCGACGATTTCTCCCGATATACGAAAGACGGAATCCGGGCGCTGAGTCACCGCGCGCGCCGCTTTCCGCTGGGCCCCGGTACCTCTCCCCTCCTCGAGAAGGATTACGCCCGCCTGTTCCCCGCTGATCTGCTCAAAGCGCCTGAGGCAACGAAACTCGGGATCCAGACCCATCAGCTCGGAGCGCAAGACCTCGCCTGACATCTGCGACAGGAGTACAAACTCGAACCAGCTTTGATCACCCCGTATCCTGCTTACACTGGTCGCAATCCTGCCCGACTCGGTCATCCAACTCATCAGCGGCTGCGCTAGTTCCGGGGACTCCTCAAGATAGACCGTGAGTGCGAACATCTCAAAGCCTTGCCGCAGAGCGTCCGCGACCATGTCCCTGACCTGAAGGGGCATGCTTTCCACGATGGGATGCTGCGGCAGACTGGCCTCGCGGGTTGATTCATCGGAGCCCGGATGCAACCCAGCAATCGCCGAAAGCTCGGCGAGAAGTCTCTCGGCGACCTCCATGGGAAACTCGGGAGCATTGAGTGCAGCCCCAATCCTTTGCACACAGGCAGCCAAGGCACCCGAGCCCTCAGCCGACCCTGAAGCCAATCGCCCGCAGAGGTCCTGGAGCAGGGAACAAAGTGCTCCAGCCCCGCGCGCGTCGAGGGCTCTTCGCGCCAATCCGATGCTTCGTTCAACCTCGGCCGCAGTGGACCTCACCATTTGGGCATCGCCCGTGACCAGTGCATCAGCGAGCCAGTAAACCGCGCCATAGACATCGCTTGATGGGTTTGATTCACCCTCGGGAAGCACCGAATACAGCGGGGTGAGGTCCACTGCCTGGCCCGTTAGCTCTGTGACGAGGGCGCACTTTTCTGCGAGCGCGTCCACGTGGAGCCTGACCGCACCCAACGATTCAGCCGGCAGGGGCCAGGATTGCGACTTGATAAGTTTGATCCATTCCGCAAAGATTTCCGCAAGAGGCTCGAGCTCTACCACTTGCGAAGCATGCACCAAGGCCTCGAGTACTTCCTCCAGGGCACCAGAGTTGGTTGCGGCGAGCCCTTGGGCAAGCTCTGCGATCCTCGAGGAGAGCAACTCGGCGTAAAGACCCAGCATCTCGTCGCCCGCATCCGCGGTCGCCTCTTCGCTTGCCTGCGGTGGTGCATCAGATTGCTCGGCGTGATGCGTCGACGGGGGCGTCGACTGGCGCGTTGACTTTGTCGTTCCAGTGGCAAGGGCGTGAAGCCGCGCGATCGATTCGGAAGCCGCAGTATGGTCTCTGCGCTCGAGCGCTGCCGCCCGACGCAGTTCACGCAACTCCTCACTGGCCCCGTAGAGGGCATCGATGAGCTCTTCGGTAAGACTCGCGGTGCCATCGCGCAGAAGCCCGAGTAGGTTTTCAGCCTCGTGCGCGAGGGCCTCCATGCCGCGCATCGAGGTGGCCCCTGCGAGCCCCTTGAGGGAATGAAAGGCCCGGAACAATGCGGCGATCACGGCTTTCCAATCACTGTCATGACGTGAAAGCTGGGGTAGCAGGTGGTCAATCGCGTCGAGGTGCTCGGCGGTTTCCTCGGCGAATCCTCTCCAGAGCTCCTCAATGAAGCTGCTCAAGGACGCATCTCCTGGATTACCAACGGTTAGGATCAGCCACTTCCAAGGCCTAGCACACGCCGCGCTGACTGGAGGATCTCGTGCCCGGACTTGTCCTTAAGATCAAGGCTCATTGCGCCCGAGGGCTTCGCAATCACATCGACGGCACCGAGTCGCCGCGCCTCAAGCGCTGGCGCAGAGCCAAGCTGCCCGAGAGAGGACACGATGATGACTTTTGCCTTCGACAAAAGGGCGACCCTTTTGAGCATGTCGATTCCACCCATTTCCGGCATCTCGAGATCGAGAAGGATCAGATCGGGCTTCAACTCCCTTGCCTTCTGCAGTCCGACTTTCCCGTTTTCAGCCTCGCCGACCACCTCAAAGCCTGGATCACTCTGTACGATCTCCTTGATGATGGCACGCATGATGAAGGAATCGTCCACGATGAGGACGCGTTTGCTCATGACTGAAACCCCGGTTGAGACCGCCCCCTGAGGGGCCACGTTGACCATAGACAAAGCTTATCGGCGATCTCTTCGACGCTCAGAATTGCTGTGGCAAATCCCCGCTGGATCACCGCCTCCGGCATACCGGCCACCGCGCAGCTCACCGGGGTCTGCACCAAGACCGGTCCGTTGCGCCTGCGCACCGCGGCGGCACCGACGGCTCCATCCTCGCCCATCCCAGTGAGAATCACCGCAACGGGCGAAACAGCCGCAATCGCTGCTGATTCAAGGAGCAGGTCAACGCAAGGGTGGATGTTGGAGTCGGTTCGCAAAAGCTTCAGGACTATCGAACTTTCGGAACCCACGCCGACCATTGCATCAATTCCCCCAGGGATCAGCACCACGCTGTCGGGGCGCAAGGGGTGTCTTGGACCGGCCTCCTCAACGTTCCTCCCGAGCTCGGCTGCAAGACTGCCCGCGAGGCTCTGGGTAAATCCGGCAGGAAGATGCTGCGCAATGACCACAGGCGGATGTGCGGAGGGAAGCCTGGCGAGGACACGCCCAAGAACCTTGGGTCCACCGGTTGACGCACCGATCAGGATCAGGTCGACAGGTCGGGTGGGCACAACCGCTGCGGGCAGGCTCAGATCCGGCGCTTGGGTTGCGAGCGCACCCATCAACGACCGACTCGCCCCAGGGGGCGACGCCCGAGGATCCGCACCTTGCGAGCTCCCTTGGGAGCGATGCATTGCAAGCTCTGCCGCATGCAAGGAAGTCGACATTGTCTCCGCGTGCGCCAAGAGCACCTTTTGAAGTGTGAAATGCAGCTTACCAATGTCTTCTTCCATCAGGTCCGAGCCCTTTGGAACCACATCGACCGCTCCAGCGCGAAGCGCCTCGACACTTGCCTGCGTACCCTCGCGCGTAAGTGCGCTCACCATAATGATCTTCGGCGGGGGTAGTACCCGCGCGAGGATCTGCCGGGTTGCCTCTACGCCGTCAATTCCTGGCATGTTCACGTCCATGGTGATCAGGTCGGGACGCAGCTCCCGGCTGAGCCTCACCGCTTCTGCGCCATCGACGGCTTCGCCGCAAACCTCCAGCCCCTCGATACCTCCGATGATCCGCTTGAGCGCCATGCGCATGAACCGCGAGTCATCGACCACCATCACCCGCCTCATGCCAAAGCGGCCTCGGCAATGCTGCTGATACCCGAAGTGCTCAGGAGTACACGTACCTGACCATCGCGGTTGACTACCCGTAGCCCCTCCTGCGTACCGTTGGCGGACGCGTTTGCGTGAATTTCGGCATAACTGGTCAGCCCGATCACCCGCTCGACCCGCAGGGCGAACTCGCCGTGCGGTCCCATCAGCACCAGATCGTAGCCACCCTTCACGGGCGCTCTCGCGGCAACATCAACCCGTTCACAGAGCACCCTCCCGTCGATGCAGGGCAGCACTCCTCCCCGGTCCTCGATCAGCGCAAGTGTCTTGGCTTGCGCTGCAGCGTTGGTTGGGAGGCGTGCCATCCGCCTTGCCCGCATGATCCGCAGCACACTTGCGATTTCTACCGCGCATCGCAAACGGCTACCGCTCGGGCCAACCTCAAATTCGAACGCGCGGCCTCGAAGCTCCGATTCCGCTCGCAAGCGCGCAGATTCAACTAGCGCCCTTGCTCCTGGGATAGCTGCCGGCGCTGAAGGCGCTGAATCAGCGCGAGCGTTTGTGCGGATTCCGTCCAGCCAACCCGGGAGTTCGATTTGGCTGAAGTGCAATCGGGCAGTCGCCAGTGCCCCAGGCTGATCCTGGGGAACAACCTCGATGTCGTCGACCAGCAAGGCGAGCGCCACCTCGCCGAGCGATACATAGGCAAGAAGCGATCCGGCGGATTCGGCGCTGCTGCGCTCGCCCTCCAGCAGGTTTGCAAGCCGGAATACTGGATAGGCACGATTGCGAAAGGCAGTGAGGCTGTGCAAGCCCGGGAGGTGGGCAGGCGAAGGCGCTAAATGACGACCGTCCGAAAAGCCGATCAGCGTTTCAAGCGCGATGACCACGCTTTGTTTGCCGGCTTTCAGTATCAACTCGTCACGGTTGCGTTCCCCGAGTGGTTGGCGTTTCGAAGCCCCGGATCCCACTCCTCGTGTGCCTGCACCAACACCGTCCCGGGGCTCCTGCGCTGCACCGGCTCGCAGGCGCTGCTCCAAATCGGCGAGCAGGCTCAAGTCGGCATCTGTACAGATGGCCTGAACCGGGTCACCCTCAATCGACAGGGCGAGGCGTTGACACCGGGAATCCTCAAGGACTAGCAGGTCCTCGCCCCCTTGCTCGCCATAAAGGGGGCGGGCATCACGATCGTCGCTTGCCTCCGCGGCCAGAAACCCGGTCCAATCCAGGACCGGTAATATCTCGCCCCGAATGGATGCAACGCCTCGCACGAACGGGTGCTTGCCTGGCATCCGGTGAATTCGCACACCCTGTACCAGCTGGCGCGTCCGGGCGACGGGAACGCGCCATTGCCTACCCTTGTAGGCAATCAGGAAACCTGGACCGGTGATTGCTGCGTCGTTCACGGCAGCGCAGTCACGTTGGCTAGCAGCCTGTTCGGGGCACTGCGGTGCTCGACCCGTTTGTAGACCAAAGTGCTTGCCCGCACGGAAAGTTCGAAGCCTGAAGGCGGCGCCGGGTCGGTTGGACCCAGCATAAGGAAAGAGCCTGGCTGTAGCGCTGCAGTGAGCCTCGAAAGAATCACCCTGCGCTGCCGCTCCGAACAATAGACAAGGACATTCTGGCAAAAGATCAAGTCAGGTGCAAAGAAGGGCGGTGGATCGAAGAGGAGGTTGTGTCGCCGGAACTGGCAGGCGGCACGAAGCGCGTCGGACACCCGGTGCATGCCCCGAGTTTCCGCAGTAGTCGTGGCACTGCCAAGAGGCTCAAAGTAGCTGCGAAAACGCGCAGGCAGCTCGCGATCCGCGCCCATGGTTCCAAAGCGGTACTCGCCACGCTGCGCGAGTTGAATCATGATCCGTGACACATCGCTGCCCACCACCCTCAGGCCGCCGGCCGGCGTGGGAGCAGGCTGACCTGCCGCTTTGGATGGAAGGCTTGCCGCCTGCCTGTGCCGTTCGAGGGCTTCCAGTCCCGCCATCGCGAGCGTGTAGACCTCCTCACCCGATGAACAACCTGCAGACCACATCGACAGCTGGATCGGGCTTTCGCCTGCAAGGCTTGCAGCGGCTGCGGCGGCATGCTTGGGCAACTGCAACGCCCGCTGAGATGCTGCATCGTGCTGCGCGAGAATTTCGTCGAGCACCTCGGCCACTGCAATCCACTGCGCGGGGCGACGGTAGAAGCAAGTTTCGTGATTGAGGATGGACTCGATAAGTGCGAGCCACTCGGGAGCATCGTGCGGCGCGCGGATCAGCTGCTCCACCCATCGCATCCAGTCTTCCGAGGAAGCCGTGGAAAGGATCCGCCGCAACTTGAGGAGCATCGGGTCGAGCAGGCGCACCCCGACCTTGGTCTCGATCTCGGCAGCCAGGCGACTCATAGCCGACTCAAGCGTTGGTCCGCGCATGCAAGTTGCCTGCAAAAGGGGTCTCAAGCTGCTCGAGCAGAACGCTGAAAGCCTTCTACCAGCGAGCGTGCCTCGGCGGCAAGCCGTGAAAGGTCGACCATGGTCGCTGCGAGCTCCTCTGCTGCCGTGGCGTTGGCTGTACCAATTTTCGTAACCCGGTCAAGCCTTTCGTTTAGGCTCGCAATTACCGCCTGTTGCTCCTCCATTGCACTGGCGATCGCGCTAACCAGCTTGTCGTTCTCCGCGACTGCCTGAGAGATCCGGCGCATGCTTTGGTGCACTCCATCGGCCACCTGTGAGCCGTCGCGGGCCTGCTCGGCAGATAGGCGCGCCTGCCCGGTGATCTTCTCCGACAGATCGCGCGTGCTCTGCGCCAGCTTCCCGACTTCTTCTGCCACGACTGCAAACCCCCTTCCGTTTTCACCAGCCCGGGCAGCCTCGATGGCTGCGTTGAGCGAGAGAATGTTCGTCGTTTCAGCAATCTGGGTGATGGAGTCGGCCATGCGGCTCACTTCCGCAGAGCTCCCGGCTAGCGTTGTTACCGCCCTCAACATCTGATCGATCTGCGTAATTCCGGCCTCAATCCGCCCCATCATGTCCCGCGATGACTCCGTGGCCTCGATGGTACTCCGAGTCACGTCAGCAATGGCTTCGGTACTCTGGCCAAGAGCAGCCGAAGACTCCCTGAGTTCGGACGACTGTACGGCAGAACCGTCGGCAACCTGCGCCACTGCATCGCGCGACTGGGTTGCAGCGATGGCTACCTGCCGGGTCTTGTCCATCAGATTCACCGCGAGCTGGTCGGCAGTCTCCACGCGCTGGAGAAGCTGCGTCCGCTGCTCGATCAATTGTTGCGCGCACTTCTGGGTCGCCTCAAGCTCCTGCCGCAAATGATGGACTGGTGCCTGCGTTGCGCTGCTGTCGAGCCAAAGCAGCGTTGACTTCTCGAGACGCTTGGCCGGGAGCACTACATCAACGAACACAAGGCGCCACACCGCGAGGAGGCTTACGGCGGTCGCACTGGACAGAACCAACAATACTCCGCGATACTCGCCGGTTATCACCCAGGGAACGTCGGAAAGTAGCACCACGGTTGCACACAGGCCGACTGCCGACAAGACAAGGGCCAAGGTCAGCACAATCCCCAGTTGGATGCGACTACACAAGGCGGGGCGGTTGCCCGTCGCCGCCGGGCTGGCCTCAGCATCCATATCTAGTCCCTGATGCGAACAATCCGGACGCCCGAGGCCCTTTGGGCAACGCCGGCCGAAACAAAGCCGATGGCGCCAGGCTCTGCGGCAACCGCCTTGACCATCTCCTGTTCGTTCGGCACGATGGTTGGAGGTGTTCCCCGACCTCGGATCAACATCATGGCCCATAGGGCTTTAGTCTGCGCGCTCGTTCGTCCAAGAGCCTCCTGGTCGAAGGAAACACGGACAGGGTGTGCTTCATCGAGCGCGTAGAGTTGCAGCGAGGATCCGTCATCCCACTTGGGCAGCAGATACATGTAGAGGCGATTGATCAACGCCCGATCAATATCCCTCTGATTTCCACGGTGTGCAATAACTACCCAGTCCGCAGAGGCGGGCTGCGTCGCGGCTAAGCTTGGCCACCCGAGAACACCAAAGAGCCATTTCCTTCTGTCCATTGCAACTCCCCTCAAGTCTTGAAGTTCCTCACGATCTCATTCAGCCTCGTCACCGCATGGCCGAGCGACTGACAGCGGGCCTCTGTCAATTGTGTTTCGGAGAGCGTTTTCTGCGACATGCTGAGAACGAGTTCGGAGTTTGAAGCTAGCTCTCCCGCCACGGTTGCCTGACTGCTCGCACTCCGTGCGATCTCGCCGATGGTCTGATTGGCCTCGCGCACCGAGGCTGTAATCTCGTCGAATGCCGCCTGCGCCTGAATGGACTGCGCATAACCTCCTTGAGCCGCGAGCCGACCGTTTTCGATCGTTTGGACTGAGGCACTAATGCGCTCGTTTACGGTCCTGAGGATGCTGCTGATCTGCACCGCAGACTCGATCGAGCGCTCGGCAAGCAGACGTACTTCGTCAGCGACCACCGCGAAACCCGCGCCCTGCTCGCCTGCACTAGCCGCTTCGATCGCTGCGTTGAAAGCCAGCAGTTTGGAGCGCCGGGCGATCGCTGTGATTGTTTCGGTCACACCTTCGATGCGGACCGACTCGCGCTGCAACTCGAGAATCATCTCTGCTGCCGAGCGCACTGCGTTGTTCGAAGCCCCCATGTCCGAAATGGCACCCGACATCGTATAGCCCCCGTTAACCGCATGCATCGATGCCTGCTTCGCGCTTGCAAGCGCGTTGGCGGCGGAGCGGGACATCGCGCCAATCTCGCCGCTTGCCCGCATAATCGACTCGACGATACGCTGGGCTGTTTCCGCTTGCGACCGTGAAACGCCAGAAAGATTCTGGCTGCCCGTGAGCATCTCGGCGGACGCAAAACGAATCTCGTGCGTGGCCAGCGCCACTTCCTGGATAAGACCGCGCAACTTGCGAATGAATTCATTCATCGCCTCTGCAATCTCGGTCAACTCATCTTTGCCCCGCAAGCGGATGGTCTGTGTGAGGTCTGCTTCGCCTGAAGCCATGTCCCTCACACGTCGAAGGATGCGATCTAGCGATGCGCTCACCGACGCAATCAGAAGCAGGGAAAGCCCGGCGAGCAGGATCGTAGCTACGGCCGCAATCCCCGTCGTGGCGTCACGGGTGAGCTTGACCGCCGCCTCACTTTTCTGCAGGTTCTCCTGGAGTTGTTGTTCGAGTTCATTCATGGACAATTCGATTGCCACCTCTAAAGCATCGCTTGCAAGGCGGTAGTCTGTGGCGAGACGCATTTGTTCGTTGGCCTCAATTCTGGAGGCCCCGACGTTGGCCTTCACATAAATCGTTGCCGACTCCGCGAACACGTTGACCAGCTTGCGCAATTCCGCAGCCTTGTCGACTTGGGAAGGAACCTGCTCAAGCGCCACGAGACTTCGGTCGACGGCACTTATCATCAACTGGAAGTCTGCCATCGGCAGGTCGTCGAGGCCCGTGGCGGTGCTGATGGCTTCGAATACATTTGCTTTCGCCGCCTTCACATCCGACCTGATTTCGCGGATCAGGTCCAGCGCAGGCAAATTGGCGGCGCGGATCAGTGCTATCGCGTCAAAGACCGAGGATGAGTTGAAGAGGTTGACCGCCGCACCGATCAGATAAAGAGACAAGGCAACCATCGGAATAAGACTGATCCGCGTGCGGATGCTGCGATAGCCGATCCGCCGCCAGGCGAGCGCCAATAGCGACAACAGACGATCGCCCGAAGAAGTGGCCGGACTCGGCGACGCTGGATGGGAGCCGGATGGTGTTGCCATTCAAGAATCCCTGTTTCTGTAGCTCTTCAGACCGGGGGCTAGAAAGCGGAAAGGCTACGCATAGGCTGCGCCAGAAGTATACAACCGGCAGGACCCGGCCCACCCCCAAACCCTTCAACGGGTATCGGCGAGAACCTTGTCGGGCAAGCTCTTGATGTGGCTCTCCCACACCGCGCGGCTGTAGAGGGCTGCCTCGTTGTAGCTCCCTGCAAATTCGAGAAACTGCCTCGGTTCGGAAGCCACCTAGTGTCCTGAGCCAGAAATTCACAGACAAAATCTTTTGATGCTCGCGAATATGTCATCGGCGGATTTGGTCCAGACAACCCGAGTTCGACGCCTAGCAGGCTGCTGAAATACTTCCCGGATAGGGTCAACGACTTAGGATTTGAAGCGTTATAGGTCATAAGCTACTTACTTTACCCGGGATCCACCAATGCGCGCATCCGACACCTACACAGAGAGCCTCTTCACGATGAGCAAGCTCGAGGACTTCATTCCTCAGAGCCATCCGCTGAGGCCCATTCGTAAGATGGTGAATGAGGCCTTAGCCCGTCTTGAGGGTTTCCTTACCAGCATGTATGCCGCTCAAAGCCAGGGTGGTCGACCCGCCATAGCCCCGGAGAAGCTTTTGCGTGCCATGCTGCTGCAGGTGTTCTATAGCATCCGGTCGGAGCGCCAGCTGATGGAGCAGACTCGGTACAACCTGCTCTTTCGCTGGTTCATTGGGCTTGCGATGGACGATCCGGTGTGGGTACCGACGGTGTTCACCAAGAACCGCGCTCGGC
>Ga0194129_10008147_pt1 | contig 12237 bp, 17 predicted proteins | sample TA2KigCa35mmetaG_FD_150862 | JGI IMG/M metagenome (GOLD analysis project Ga0194129, IMG submission 150862) | Freshwater microbial communities from Lake Tanganyika, Tanzania - TA2015038 Kigoma Deep Cast 35m | ecosystem: Environmental > Aquatic > Freshwater > Lake | place: Tanzania: Lake... | reverse complement strand
ACCGATAAACGCCGCCGCGTTTGCCGTGGAAAGAGTATCGTTGGCGGTCTTGTTAATGGTGAGTATTCCGCGAGCCGTGCTAGTATTAAACAACAGATTGCCCGCCACGCTGCTGTTGCCCGCGCCGCTGACGGTGAGGTTGCCCGAGAGGGTGACTGCTCCCGTAGACTGATTCAGCGTGAGGTTGGAGCTAGCGGTGTTATGGTTGTAAAACTCAAGATTGGTGTTTGTGCTAGTTGCGCCAGAGCCTATAGACCAATTATCAGCACCTGCCGTTTGCCATTTTATTAAATTAGACTGCGAGGTCGTCCCTCGATTGAGAAACTGAACAATCGCCGCAGAGCCATTTCCCACCGTCAGGTTGCCGCCCACCGTCGCGTTGCCGCCAAAGCTGGGGCTGAAGGCGTTCAGCTTGCGCGTGCCGTTCGTCGCCCCATCTACGCCAAGGAAGTCGTCGGAGGACGTGCTGGAGGCCGTCGTGGGAAGGTCTTTGAAACGAATGTTAGGCATTTTAGGAAACAGCTACTAGCTGGTTGGTAAACTCATCCACAAGCTCATCTCCTGTACCCGTAACCAGAGTGTATTGGATTAACGGCGGGGCAGGAGTATCGGGAGTGCTAATCAAAACCGCCGACCAAAAGGCCGAATCCGAAAACTGCGGCCTTACGCGATTATTGACGGCGCTTGGCCGCGTCAACAGGGAGGTCTCAAAAACATTAGCCATTACAGAAAGTTAAGCTCCTGCACCTCTACCACCACATTCGTGGAGTCGTCCCGAATAGCCTTGGCCGCCAAGGCCATCGTCCGCGTCCAATAGGCCGTGGAACCGTCGGGATACTGGAAACCCAACGAGGTTGTCGGATTGGTGGACCCGTCAAACGTCACGCGGGCATTGGCCCCCGTAAACTGCACAAAAACGTGGGTGGTGCCAGCATTCAAAGACCCACAAATGGCCGCAGCCGTGCTACCAATGGTCACTTGCGTGTGGGTGGTCCCGCTCTGGGCAATAGCCTGAGAGGGGGTGTTGACGATTTTTGCGTTAGCCATGTGTTTATTCTAGCATTTAGTTGCGCCGAGAGGAGCGGCTGATGGTAGTTGAAATGCGATGGGCAAGAATGCCCGAAGACCTGGTGACATCAACCCGCATCAACGCCTCATTGAGGATGCCCTCTGCAACCTTCTCCTCAATAAGGGCTTTTTCGTTTTGAGCGTCAAGGCGAAGGAAGTCGGCATATGTCCCGTGACCGAGATAGTCTTCCCACTCCTCCGGGATGTTGGTGGCTGCGGTGGTATAGGGGCCATTCCACTCCTTTTTGTAAGTGACAAACGTAGAGGCGGAAGGCGATCTATCTCCCACTACATGAGCACCTTGGCTGTCAACGTAGTATTCCACCTCAATCGAGGAATACAGATAGAACGGCTGATAACTCTTATGGATGCGTAGGTAGGTGTCGATGTTGGAAAGCCCAGCCTGGGTGTAAGGCACTATGTTGCTGTTAAGGGTGGCCGTCCCGTTGCCCGTCCCAACCCCGGTAGCCACAAAAACCACCCCCACCGTGGCCGATGAGGCCCCGATACTGGTCCAGTTGGTGCCGCTGCCCACCGTTAGGATGGTGTAGGTCAATCCGACGACAAAAGACCCGGCGGTCACCGTCGTGGAAGCGTAATTGCGGGACTCCCCCACCACCAACCACCGGGGCCAGAAGTCGGACGCTGAATAGGCCAACTTGGACCTCCGGTTGATGATGGTCGTGATAAGCGCCTGCTCCTCTGCCGTGAAGTCCGTGACCCCGGCCAAAGCCTTCACTTGCCCATAGACGCTCGAATAGGTGATGTCTTGCATCAGATTTTATTGGGGGCCAGGTGCGGGAAACGCTTCTGGTAGTCCCTGATGAACCCACGGTCGTGCATGGCCTGAGCGCCATACTTGCGGCGCAAATTGAACCACTCCCAGCTTGGGGTGACCGCCAAGCACCGCAGGCTTTTGAAACTTAACGGCTCACTCGCCTTCACATTCTTGGCGTGTTGGGCGCAAATCTTCTCCCGCTCGCCCTCCCAAGCCTGCTTTAGGGAAATGCCGGTTTGAATCTCCCGCATCAAGGCACGGTTGACTTCACCGTCAGAATAGCGGGGGAGGGACGTGATGATGTTCATAAAAAAGCCCGTGTGGCTATTCTACCACACGGGCTCTTGTTAGACGAGGGAGCCTATTAGGCAACCACGGTAATCTTGCCGTGGGCCAGCGGGCTGTAGACCTGAAGCGCAATCGCGCCGTCCACAAACCCACGGGCACCACCACCCTGATCCGGGACGCGGGTCGAGCCAAGGCTCATCAGTTCCGCAACCCCGATGTAATCCGGGTTGATGATGTAGCCACGCAACTCATTCGGCAAGCAGGCGGGATTGCCATTGATGACGGTGATGATTCCGAAGTCGGAGTCATAGGTGTTCACCGCAAGGGTGATTTCCTTGTCCGCCGCCATCTGGTTGACGTGGTAGACGTTCTCGTTCGTGTTGTTGTCCGACCGAGCGAAGCCGCTAACCGTGCGGCGCAGGGTCGTGCCAGCAACCAGCGACAGCGCATCCACCGTACCCGTCTGGGTGAAGATGGAGGCGATGAGGCCGTTGAACGCATTCTCCGTCAGAACGCCAGAGGAGTGGATGGAGGCTGTCGGAGTGCGGAAGTTCGAGGGAACATCCGCGCCCGGAGTGTTGGAGGTCCAGAGGCCCAGACCACGGGTGACGTAGCGGACTGACGCACCATCCTCAACGGAACGGTCTTGGTCGCCGCACAGCGTCTTTTCCATGTCACGCTTGATTTCACGGACGGCTTTGCTCTCAGCCTCGGCAATGCGGGCCGGTCCAACCGATTCCACCGCCTGCTGGAGCTGGCTCACCATGTAATCACGGCGGAACAACTGGATGTTGTTGCCCAGACGCGCACGCCCAGCGAACTTGTCCGTGTAGGTCGAGACATCCGCACCCTCCTGGATACCAGTTGAGGACGGAGCAGCCAGCACGTCCACAGTCCACTCATTGAAGGTGGCGGTGGCCTTGCTCTTGTTGGCAAGCGAGAGGACGGGGGTCTCCTCGGGAGCCAGAATAGTTAGAACGTCCGTGAGGTCTTCACGGTTGGAAACGCCAGAACCGGGGTTCGTGACGCTGTAGGTATTAGAAAACGCCATTGTAGTAGTGGATTAAGATCGAGACATTTGAAGAGCACGGATTGCCTTAAAGTCCTTGTAACTACCGCTTTTGTTAAAGCGGCTGGAAAGGTCATTCAGGGCCTTTGACTGACGGATCTCAGGCTTTGAGGAGTCGGCTGATTGGCTTACCACGGGAGACGGGGGGGAGAGTCGCGGGGACGACTTGGCATCCACAGCGCGACGGGCATACAGGCTGTTCGCTGCATGGGCCAGCAGGTAGGGAAGCTGCGGGGCAACGTCGGGGAGGGCACGCTCAACCCCCTTCAGTCGCTCATCAGACAGCATCGCCTCGTACTGCTTTCGGACATCATTGTCCTCTCCTTGGAGCCAAGGAAGCTCGGTTTTGGCCCTCTCAATGAGGGCCTCCTTGAGAGACTTCCGCTCCGCGAGGAGTTTAATCTGCTTGTCCTGATCGGGCAAGAAGACCTCCTTCGCCTTGCGGGCCTTTCTAAGGGCTTCCTTGATTTCTCGCTTAGTGTAGTCCTTGCCGTTGACGTTTGTCAGAACGTCCTCGGCACCTAAATCTTCGCCCTTTTCGAGCAGATCGTCGGCCCAATCGATAACCTCACTAACTTCCTGGAACTTCGCTTGAAGTTCATCAGGCTTTTCAATGGTGGCGTAGGGGTTGTCCCTCACCTTGGCTTCTAATTGGTTTGAACCACGCTTCGCTAGCTCGGCTTGGAGAGCGGCCAGTTGCTCCTCGGCAGCCTTTCGCTTGGCGGTTAATTCGCCAAACCTTGCGACGGCTTTGCTACCGAGTTTCTGGGCAAGCTCCCTAAGCTCTGCCTCACTCATGTTTTCCAGCTCAACGTCCTTTGAAAGAACCTTCTGTTCCTTCGCTTGCTGATCGGCCTCGGAACTAGGCGCGGGCTCTTCTTGCGCGGCCTCTTTCTGGGGCTCTTCAGGTTCGCTAGGAACCACCTCTTTAGGCTCCTCCTTTGGCTGTTCTGGCGGTTTTTGCGCCTTTCCAGCCTCCGTCATAGCCTTATACCGCATAGCGATTAGCTCGCTATTTGATATGTTTTTGACCACAGGTTTTGGGTCGGCTCCTGCGTTAGCCGATTGGACTTCTTTTGACATTATGGGTGCCGTCTTTACGCCACGGGCTTGCGAGGCCCCGAGTTTAGCACACCGCCGATTAAGCTGGAATCCCCTGCGCCCTCTTCACCGCCCGCAAGTAGAGAAGTTGGTTGTAATTACAGAGATGCAGAATCTCGTCATACACCTGTATCTTGCCGCTAATCTCGCGCAATCTGCCCTCGGGGGCCTTGGCTAACTGGCTGATGGAGTGCTCCTTACCAGCCGCCACCCAATCCAGGAAGTCCAGAAACTGCTCCCGCTCCCCCAAGAACCTAACCTGTTCCTCCAGCGGATGCTTCTTGTTCCCAAAAAAGTTCATCGATTGATCGCTTGGGTGGAAACCTCGCCCATTTGGGCGGGGGCCGTACCGATGCGACCAATCTGGGCGTTCTGCATTTGTGTCAAGGCAAACTGGTATTGGCTGGCGTACTTCTGGAGACGGGCGCTAAACGCCTCGTCCTGCTGAAGGCGCTGGGCGATGTCCGGCTGCGCGACATATTGCTGGACCACCTGAAGGGCAATCTGCGCCCCGTTGGGTCGGGCACCAGCCTCAATGCCCGCGTAAATCTTAGCCAGGTCATCCGTCACCAACTTGACGACTTGCTGTTGCGCCTGTTCAGCGGGCTGGAGGACGGCGTCAGCCATAATGGGGTCAATGGAACCGGCCATCGCCTCCAGCAGGCTGTCCGCGTTGATGCGCCCGTTCTTGTCAAGTTGCAGCAGGCTGACAAACTGACTGAGCTTGGCCTCCTGGGTTTCGGGGTCGTTGTTCAGGACATCAAAGCTGATGCGGATGTCGAAGTCCTCATTCGGGTCGCCCTTGTCAAACTGGATGGGATCGGCCACCCCGGTTACGCGGAAGAACACCTGATCGGGGCCAAACCTCTGATAGCACTTGAAGGCCATCTTGAGCACATCCTGCGCGTGCGTGAGGAACTTATTGACGAAATGCTGCTGCCGGATGGGGGAGAGCGGGTCGTCCACGGCCAATCCAACAATCTTGTCTGCCGCCGAAATCATCGTTCGCTCCATCTCGACGGAACCCGGATTGTAGGGCGGGACCGGCCCAAAGGTGATTTCCCCGGCTCGGCGCACGGGGACATAGCGCCCAGGCCCCCAATCGGAAGGGGCGTTTCCGGGAGCGTGAAGGATGGGGGGTAGGGTGGCGAGGCTGTTACGATCCGTGCGGCTATCACGCTCCGACTTCACCAAATCCTGCGGACCACGAAGGAGGTCCGAGAACGTCTGCACCTCGTAGAGCCGTTTGGAGTCGTTGCTGAGTCGGGTTACGACGAAGGGGTAGTCGTTGTACCCGTTGAGCAGTTCAAACTTGGCGTAGCCCTGCGTCTCGTTGTTCCCCGAAAACTTGGGATGGAAAATGGTGCAGTAGATGCCCTCGGAGCCGTCCTCGGAGTCAATAAGCCGCTGGAAGCCGTACACCACCTCCACCAATTCGGCGGCGTTATACTGCTGGGAATAGCGGGTGGAAGAAGAACCCCGGCTGCCGTAGACGTTTTCCAGGTTGTAGGTGTTGACGCCACGGAACTTGGAGCAGGCGTATTCCGCCCAAGACTCATCCCACCCATCCGAAGCCACCCTGGAGAGCACCTCCTGCACCGACAGGAAGGTGCGGTAGAAGACGAACGGTGCCCGTTGCGGGTCGATGCAGTAGGAGGGGAAGAAGACATCCCCGTCCGGGGCACACGTTTGAAGAAAAGGCCGGTCTACCGACAGCCTGCTTACCGGGATTTCGCTGGACCCCGTTGTCCTAAGCTCCTTGAGGGCCTTCCTCGCCCGCTTATCCACCAAATCGGGATAGACGCTCCTAAACATCTGGATGATTTCGTCGTCATTCTGCCCCTCCAGAATGAGGCGGGCCAAATCCGGTGAACTCAGGGCAATTTGGTTGAGCTCCACCTTCTGAAGAAACTTCTTCTCCATACGCTCCCACCCGATGTAGGTAATCATCAGGCCGCGCTCCAGAAAGTAGTTGGCCCCCAGCTCCATCTCCTGTCGGAAGCGGGGAATGTAGGAGGCCACCATCCACTTGAGAAATGCGCTCACCACGCGGGACCGACCCGTGTCCGAGAACTCCGTTGGGTAGGCCCGGATGTTCGCCCTAGCCAGAGAAGCCATGAACAGGGAAATGTAGTTGTTCAGCCGCTCGTCTATGATGCGAGCCTCCGTGTCTGAGGCCCCCTCCCACGGGAACGCATCCGACCCGTGCTTCCTCATATCCGCCGACTTACCCGGCCAATAGCAACGACGGCTGTCCGAACTGCTGATGCATTGGTTGAAGTAGGTGGATAGCTCGGTTAGCGTGCGGTCATAGGCTCCGCGAAGTGCAAGTACATCTGGACCTTCTTGGTCAACGAATGTGAGGGCGTGCTGCGACTTGGTTTCTTGCATGGGCTTGCTGGGTATGATAGCATTCCCTTGCACGGGAAATGGCATTTTTTATTATGGACGCCACATACTCCTTGGGGCGGCCTATCCGATCAGCCAATTCGTCGGGGAACATCTCCTGCGTCACCCCCCCCCGCATTCTTAGGGTGTACTCATAGGCTATCAGCCTGTCCGAGTGATGGATGAGCCACTTATTGTCCGTCGTGGCATCAATGGGGCTGTCCTTCAACGTAGCGGTGGGTTGTACCCGTTGAGTCTGAAATGGCTTCAATGAAAATCTGTTTGCCCACCAGCTTGCCGGAAAGACGGCGGGGGATGACCACGGGCAGCTTACCCATCCCGTTGGGGTCAAGGACATATACCCATTGAGGGTTTTGCGCCTGCTGCAACACCCTCACCCTGCATTGGCTCGTCACCTCGGGCGGGGCCTCAAGCGGTTCCGGGATGTCCTCCACCGGAGCCTTCACTTTCTTTTTCATCAATACCCTCCCTTGGATTGTTTAACCACCTTCATTGATTCCGGGTTTACATATCCCACCCCGGACACAGCGAGATAGCGGATGACATCAATGGGGTCTTTCCACGCCTCGTCACTCCCGCCATCTGCGGTGTATTCCTGTAAGGCTGAAATAACATTCTGACATCTTTCCGAAATATAGAAATGGGGTCGATTGATTGAGTCAATGGGATTCTTCCTGTTGTATGCCATTTTGGTTTGGAGCGCCTGTAAGCCATCCTCTATGTCAATGCCAGGGGCCGGGATGAAGAGCAGTCCGGCGTCCGCCAAGTCCTCAATGATCGACGAGGCCCCCTCCTGGGTCTGGTACTTGGCCGCGCCAAGACGCGGGTCGATGAACCTCTCGAAGATGGTGTCCTTGGTTTCTGACTCCAAATTGGTGATGAGTTCAACGTAGTCCTTTATCCCATAACCCAACCCCTTGGCCCCCTCCCCGCTCGACCACTTACCCCCCGTCCACTTCGCCCACTCCCCCACGTTGCCATCCGGCCACTCCCGGTAGACAAACCAGCTATCGGATTCGTCTATCGCCACCCACGCCATAAACCAATTCTTCCTCCCGGCTGGGTCCAGAATCATATACTTGGTCTTCCCCCGCAACTCAATCTTGTCATGGGGGATGACGTTTACCTCCCTTGAGAAATTGGGGAACTTGGTGCTGATGGACTTCGTGGCGATCCCATACGCACGGGTGAGGATTTCCGGCTCCGGTCTGCCCGCCAGGTCTTTGGCGATGCGCTCGTAACCACCGAAAGGGTTGTCCTTGCTGTGGAAATAGATGATGGCTGCGTCTCGGTTCTTGGACCGCTGGAGGTAAGGGACGCTCCTGCCACCCAACAACTCGGCCTGCTTGAACGCCACCGTTTCCGCCCCCTGAACATAATCCCGCACCACCTCGGTGTAGCCATCAACCGGCGTGAATGTAACCACCAGCTTGCTGTTGCGAGTAGCAAGGCGGAAACGCAGAGTGGCAAGTAACTCCGGCCCAACCAGATACTCGTCACACCAAGCCCCAATGTTAAGCCACTCAGGTGCGCGGCAACCCAACTCAGCACCCTCCAAAATCGTATCGTTATTAAGGAATTGGGCATAGGTCTTAAATATGATGGAACTCTTACTAAAGGGAAGAATAAGACTGCTCTTGGAAAACCCGTTCTTCCGCGTGTAGGACACGTTCTCCTCCGTCCCCAACACCTTCACCTTAAACTCCTCGGGCAGAGCGTCATACACCGCAGACTGCTGCTGACGAATGGACACATCCGCGTTCTGGGCAAAACACATAATCACCGCCTGGGGATTCTCCACCGCCGCCCTCACCACCGCGTGCGCCGCCCAACTCGTCTTCCCGCTCCGATTACCCCCACTCACCAACAACTCCGAGTGCGTACCCAACAACTCCTCCGCATCCTTCCAATGAGGCAACTTCCACCCATACCTGTACGGATCACGTTTGCTGTTCGCTATCGCTGAATGATAAAGCCCATGCAACCTCAACACCTCCTCCGGTGACATCACCGCCAACTCCTCATCCCCAGGGGGCTTGAGAACTTCGTGCCTTTCCCAAATCAAACTCACAAAACCACAGGCTTCGCAACAACCTCCACCTCTAAAGAACCAGCCTTCAGCTTCGCCCTCGCCTCCTCAATCGCCCTCATCGCATCCTCCAAACTAGGGGCCGCACTCTTGTGCTCCACCACCACCCTGTTCTCCCCCACCGCCGACAAAAACTTGTCATTGGCTATACCCCAGGGAATCGACAAATCCCGAATGTTAGTCCGCGCCAACTGCTCAGGATCTTCAGCCAACATCCTCATCTTCTCCTTCTGAAGAAGCCTCAAACCCTCCGCAATCTCCAGAGCATCTTCAGCCAGCACCGCCCGCCGCTCATCCAACAACACCTTGTGCCTAGCCTTCAACCTAGCCACCGTGTCCCATTGAAGCCCCAACTCCTTCTGGATCGTCCTAAAACTCTCCCCCTCCGCCAACATCTCCAACGCCCGCGTAGCCCTCACAGGGTCCGTCCTCTCCAAGAAATTGCCAGTTCTATCCCCAACCTCCGCCACAGCCCTAGCCAACTTACTCGCCTGCCGCTTTGTCGCCATAGCCCATTAAAACCCACAGCCTCCCCAATTAACAAGCCCAAACTCACCCCAACCCACCAAAGACCCCATTTGCGTAATTTTTAAAAGGGCCGGTTTACCAATCCCAATTGTCCTACCCCCGACCGGCAGCGACCCCCCCCTCCCCCTCCCTAGTAAGTGGGGCCGCTGTAGGCGCAAGCAAGGGGGTGCCAGGGGGGCCAGGGGTGCACGCGGGCCGCATAAGGGGGGCAATGGATTGCCGACCCGGTTGCCGATCCCATTGCCGGGTAGCGGAACCCTGCACGCTGCCCTTCCCGGCTTGGGATGGCTTGGGGGTTCTCTCTCTCTCTTCCCTTCCTTGGTTGCCTTGGTTTGCGGGGCCTTGGGGCTTTAGTTGGCGGGGCTTCAAATTGCGGGGCTTAGCTTGGGCCTTGGGGCGCTTGAGGTGCCGGGAACAGATGCGGAAAGCCCCCCGAAAAAAAAGTGAAAAAAAGGCTTGCGCGTGCGGGAAAGTAGTTTCTATTAATACCCAGCGAGGCGAAAACCGCCGAGCGAAACAAACAAACAAACAAAATGACCACCGCCAAACTGACCTCAAAAAACAACATCGAGTCCGAGATGATTCGCATCAATGCTCGCTCGCTTTACGAAGCTCTAGTCGTCGTTGCATTTACCAAGGAGACGCGCAACTGGCTCGAGGAAAATGACCCGCAAGCCCTCAAGCAGGCGCTAAACGTCCTGCGAATTATCAATCCGCAGACCGACGAAATCATCAGCCGCTGCTGAAGAGCCAATCCCGGCGCAAGACACACAAAAAACCACACAAACATAGAAACGAAATGACCAAGACCCACACGGCGAACATCGCCATCAAACCATCAAACGCGCCGCGCATCGCCGCCGGAGTCATTCTGGCGGGCGCTGACCCGGAAACCCCCGCCGACGCTGTTTTAGATTTAGCCAGCTAACACACACACACGAAAGACCTATGAAAGAAACTGTCACCGAATTCCGCTTCATTGACGCTTTTAGTCGATTTCGTTCTGAAAATTTCTCGAGGCCCGCGCTTGTCGCTCTTTTCGAACACTTGGAGGAATTGGAACGCGACTTAGGGGAAGAGACGGAATTTGACGTTGTTTCCCTCTGTTGTGATTGGACGGAATACGCGGACGCCATTGAAGCGGCGGAAGCCTACGGTTGGGAAGCGCCGGAAATCCCCGAAGGCGAGGAGAGAGACGACACATCAAACCGCAAGGCGTTGGAATTCCTGCAAGACAAAACGCACCTTGTGGAGTTTGAAGGCGGGGTTTTGGTGCTTAACTTCTGAGTGCTAGCAACTAACAAAGGAGACAAGATGCAAACATACGTCAAGATCGCGTTTCGGCACGGTGCCGAACAAACGGCGGGACTCGTTGTCCCGTTTGAAGAATACAAAACGGCGAGCCTTTCCAGGCTTTCCCGCCTTTTCCCCTATTGGGAGGCGCGGAAGATGCGGGACCTCCTGGTCTCTCCCCAATTCCCTACCTTTGAAGAGGCTTTCGGCTTTAGCTTTGAGGGGAGGGCCGCGAAATGAAATCAGGAAGCCAAGTCAAACGCCAGATTCGGCGGATTGCGAAATCCATTCAAACGCGAATCGACTATGTGCAGCAAACGAGGCAACTCCACCGGCGTCCTGGTTTGCGGGCACGTTTTCAGCGCGTGGTCGATTTTCAGGCCGAGGTTGGACTCAGTCCAGCCCGCCGGTTGATGGAATCCGACAATTACAATTGTGTATGAAACGCTATCACTTCATCATTTCCGCGCTCTGGGTCCTGGTGAGCCTCGGCGCGTTGCTTGCCTCAATTCTGTACGCACTTTTTTTTGAAAAATGACTTACAAACTATTTTTAGAAATTAACCCCGGCGCGATTATTGAAAGGCACGCGCTCTCGTGGCCCTGCGCCTTGGCGGAAACTTTTGACCATTTCCCCGAGGCGGAGTTTTTCGGAAGTGATTTCGAAGGACGCTTTTGCGTGGTTTCCTGCGGGGAGGAGGTCGGGGAGTTCATCACAGAAAATGAAGCCGGGCGGGAGGTTTTGCGCTCCCGCGTCTAGGCTTTCCCCTTGCCTTCCGGCCCCGCTTCGTGCGGGGCTTTTTTGTGCCCGAATCCGCCTTGCTTGCCCTTTTCCTCGCCATTGTGCAGCTAGAAAGCGGGGGTAACTTAGCTGCGCGAAATGGGGACGCTATTGGCCCGGCGCAAATTCGGCCTGGCGTGATTTCGGATTGCGCGGCGCTTGGCATCCGGGCGGATCCGCGAACGCTTGCGGGGTCCTTTGTCCTTTTCAAGACGTACACGGGCGCGACCCTTTCCCGGCGCGGGCTCCCCGACACTCCCCGCAACCGTGCCAACGCCTGGCGGCACGGCCCTTACTCGCGCCCCGTGACTTGGAATGCGGAAACTACCTATTCCCGGAAAGCGGAGGCGCTTATGCAAGACCTTAGCTTTACCGCAAAATGGCCCTTAAAGAGTCGATCCCAGCTTAACGCCTTAAAGCATCGACCCGAAAATCTCCGATAGGAAGGTTTTAACCGCTGGGGTGCCGCGATTCGGAGGCTTTGGCCGTCTCCAGAATGGCCGCAAACCCTGTTTAAATCGATTTTAAGGGGTTTCCGGCTCATTCCATATCCAAGTACGGTTTCCCTCCTTAAAGGCTTTAAACGGCCTCACCTTAAACCCTGGAGGCAAGCTGGCCCCAGAATGCGCCTTAAGGGCTTTCACCTCCATACCCTTTTTGGGGGGTAGTCCCTCAATACCCCTTTTCGGGGGTAGTTTCGGGGTAGGGGTAGATTCGAGGGTGAAATCGTCCAAGGGTGCGGAAGGTGCGGAAGGTTGAATTCCCTAGTTCAGGGAATGGACAAGAAAAAAGAGTTTTGGGGGGATAGGGCCTTAAAGGGTCAAATCCCATCTT
>Ga0194129_10008146_pt1 | contig 12240 bp, 11 predicted proteins | sample TA2KigCa35mmetaG_FD_150862 | JGI IMG/M metagenome (GOLD analysis project Ga0194129, IMG submission 150862) | Freshwater microbial communities from Lake Tanganyika, Tanzania - TA2015038 Kigoma Deep Cast 35m | ecosystem: Environmental > Aquatic > Freshwater > Lake | place: Tanzania: Lake... | reverse complement strand
GTACGCAAAGTCTACCTATTTATTTTCAAATAGAAAAAACATTTACTAAAGATGGTGATACACAAATCACCCTCGTCCAGGGAAAATTTAAGACGTATTCTACCGCGACAGACGCCCAAAAGACACAATACAACAACGACAAAACGTCTTTTTATATCCCTACATCACTCCTCCAACTCGACGAAGAGAGCAAGAAAAAATACGCACAAGCGAAACAAGAAAAAACCACCGCCGAAGTCACCGAAGCCGCCGGATTGGCCCTAACTGAATTTATGTTACCTGCGAACAACGCGATCGTCAGGTCTTTTGAATCGACTAGCGGTAAAGGAATTGCAGGATTTATCGACTCGTTGTCGTTCGATTGGTACGATAAAGTTACGTGGGACACGACCGACATTGAAAGAAAAGCGCCAAAGATGTGCAAAGTGACGATAGCGTTTACACCTGTTCACGATATAGCACCAGGTCTGGACAGCGAAGGCTATAACCGTGCGCCGATATATCCCCTCGGTCCTTATCGACATGGAATAAGAAAAGTACCTTAAACTGTAATAAACTAGCGAGAAATTATGGCATTTAGTAGATACACGCGAGACGACATCGGTAGAGGAGGATTGGGCTTATCTGTCGCACTGGCGACACGAAGAATTCGTGCGGCCATGAGGGACGGGTTTATCGTGCCCGATAGAACATTGATAGTGACTCAAAGAGACAGACTCGATACGATAGCAGGCGAAGTTTATGGTGATGGTAGATACTGGTGGGTCCTTGCAGCAGCCTCTAATATTGGTTGGAGTTTACAAGTACCGCCAGGCGTCGTAATTAACGTGTTAGATCTCAACACCGTTGAAAGGTTAGTTGGATAGTGCCCAATTTTAAAGACGAAATTACGGATTTTTATTCTTATCTTTCGCCTGCTGACGGTTTTGGTAATGCCACGATCGACGCTCGTACAGGGGCGGCCGCTAGTAATAGTACGGCGAGCAACGCCAAACCTATTTCAATACAAGCCGATCAATTTCTCAAGGAAAAAATAATATCGGGATATTTTTCTGGAGAATATTTTTTAGAACTAAAAAATAAACTGCCTAATACGCCGCCGAGCGGCCTTAACGACCTAAGTCTCCCACAACAATTGATGTTGAACGCGATAAAAGGAGTTTATAACGTCGTGTTTCAACCTTGCGGCATCGCCAGTTCTGCGGCACTTTATACGCCATATTTCTGCGACTTACCCAAGCCAGCCCCTGCCCCGCCAAAACCCCCTGCAAAACCTGCGCCACCGCCACCTCCCAAGCCTGCTAATCCTCCTACTAGCCCAAAATCGAATCAGAAGCCAGCAGGAGGTCAACCTGCCCCGCCGCCGCCGCCCGCACCGCCGCCGACCCTACCAAGCATAAACGATATACCAAGAAATTATTTCGGAGAAGTGTGTGCCGCTCCCGATACGCCGCCTATCGATTTTTCTATGGTTTTCATAAGGGCGCCGATGTTATCGCGCACGACCAGCAATGCTGAGTTGTTAAAGCTTTATCTAACTGCGATGCCGCCTACTTTTGCGAATCAATTAATGCCATATTGCGACGTCGAATTTCAGTTACCCGTCGCTACGGTTAACAACACAACAAATATTAGAAGACCTTCGCTATATAGGTTTTTGGTGGGTTCAGGAGCAGATTATTCCAAATTAACTGAAGCCGACAAATCAATAGCTTATATAAATAAACCCGACCCGCAGAAAAAAAATTTCCCGGGCGGTGGCGAAAATCAAGCTTTTTTTGGCATGGAAATGTTTACTACGCCACAAACCCTGGTAGACATGGGTGCATTGCGTAAAAACGACTCGACAGGACAAGCTAGATTAAATGACGCTAAACCATTTTTACCGTTAGCGACCATAAAAGATGTCGGCATAACGGTTCAAATGGCCGGTGCGGGTTCTTATGGAAAACGCAACGCATCTATAAAGTTACATGTTCACGATCGAAAACGTCTTGTCGAAATGGGGGAATTTTTTCGCGGCTCAGACGGATATTCAAAGGCGACAGTTTGGATTACTTACGGAATGCTTGCGCCACGTAATAGAGGCAACGATGATTTGTACGCCAAACTAATAAACGAAAATATGCTTGTAAGAGAAGCTTACGGAATATCGAATCAACAATTTAGTTTTACGGCAGACGGTGGTTGCGAAGTAACATTAACCCTTGCTGCTCGAGGTGGCCGTCGAATACAAGAAACTCCCATAACATTCGACGGTATACAACAATTAAAAAATTCATTAAATGATCTATTGCAATCTATAAAAGAAGACGCTGGTTTTTTTGGAGAAGAAAGAAATCCAAAGCTCGGGTTTTCCAAACAAGAGATTCGAATGGCGCAGTTCGTCTCCAGCGCAGCTGCTGGAACAGTTCCAAGTACAGAAGAAGAAATTAAGGAATTTAGGGCGGCTGTGCAAAGTGTAAAATCTGCTTTACAAACTAGCGTAAGTGGTCGCGGTAGTAGTTTTAATAAAGAAAGAGCCACAAAAGTTCTTGATGACCTTGAGAAAGCAGTAACTGCCAATGCACTACTGCAAAACGAAGGTAGAAACTTCGTCGGGAAAAAACTAGCAGGATTGACAAACGAAAAAGATCCTTTCTTACCAGCGATAGAAAAAAATGATGTTGTTAATTTTCATTCAGTTATTGCTGCTGCGAGCCCCCCGATAAAAAACTTATTTCCACTTGCACTGGAAGAAGATGGCAAGTTAAATTATTTCGATGTTACTATGGCCGACCCGAAGGTCATTAATAGAGCAAGTCATGTCAGTTTTGGTCGCTTATTTAGTTCGTTCTGCCTTCCTTCGATATTGTACGCTATAGCAGATGAATTTAATTGGACTAAATCAGATATCACTGCCGACGACGGTAGAATAAAGTGTCCTATCGAATGCCAGGTTATTTTTTATCAACTAAATAATCATTGTGGACCGATAAGTTCTCACAATATCGCCGAGTTTCCAATGAACGTACCGATCTTTACAGAAGCATTCAATAAGTTTATCGCAGCGTCCGGCGGTGACGCGATAAACTTATCCCAGATGTTTGAATTAATAAATGATCAGTTTAGTGATCCAAGACAACCTGGCTATGGAAAATCTGCGTTTTATAAACCGTTCAACGTGAAAGAAGAAGGCTTACAACCCGCCACGAATGAGCAAGCATTCAATAAATCTCTTGACAATTGGGCAGGTAAATACGGCGGCGAATTTATCAACCCGAACTTGGTGTTTGAATTAGAAGTTGGTTATTATAATATTTCGACCAAGATAACTACGACGGGTGCCCGTTCGAAGGATCTATTGTTTTCGCTGGCGGGTCAGGTTGCGGCGGGCTATAATACGCCTTCTTATCAACGTTTTACAGACGGAAATATAAAAACGATCGTCAAATTACACATATTTGATAGAACGTGTAATCCTCTTGACTCAGCAATGAAAAAACTGCGTATTGCCGCAGACGGTACTTATTTTTTTACGTCATCAGAACATTCGGACCCGAACTCCGATAATCAAAAATATCTGCAAGCGATTAATGCGAAACAAGTAAGAGATCTTCCTGGAAATATGACGTACGATCCACGAACTGGCAAGTATAGTGTTGGTGGACAAGATATTGCGGTTAATATAGGTAGAGGTAAAGATGCCTTGATCGAATTTTTGGGCAACAAGGTTCCGTATATTCAAATAGGAACCGAAGGCAGTCTAATAAGCAACGTTAATTTGCAGTCAAAGACAGATGGACTAATAGGAACAATCGCGTTGCAAGGTGGTTCTCAAAGAAGAGAGAATTCAATAGCGACGACTGGTTTGTCGCAAGAACAGTACAATTTTCCTATGATTCTTTATCCTGCTCAGCTGTCGATGGAAACCGCCGGCTGTCCCATTGCCACCATAGCGCAACATTTTTTTATAGACTTCGACACGAACACGACGCTCGACAACAATTACGTAGTAACACAGCTACAGCATAGTTTTGGTCAAGGAAAGTATATGACGAACTGGACCTTATGCTATTACGATGGTTATGGTAGGACACTCAGCGACAACGATTTAACCACAAAACTAAAAGATTTCGAAAGTGCACTTAAAGCAGCGAATGAAAAGAAGGCCGCCGCGTTCAAGGCCGCCGATGAAGTCTATGGTGAATAAGTGGAAATGACTCAACCAGTTGGCCGCCGATGAAAAAGCCGCAAAAGACGCACAGCAAGCGGCCGCCGCTCGTGCGAGCCACGCTGCAGGAAAAAAACCAAAAAAATAGTTTGATACAAGTCGTACATTTTTATGGTACGATTACGAGAGCATGGAATCGTTTTGTATTTCTGCGAAGATCCTTGGTTCTGAAAAACACATGGTGGTCTCGTCAGATGGTTTTGAGACGACATCGAAAGTGCCCACCGACAAATGGTTTCTTAATGGAGTTCTTGATCCACTAAAACCGTTGTGTCTCGATACGCTGATAAAACTAAAAAATGCTACGATACCAATAAAGCCGCCAGAAAAATGGACACGATCAATGGCGTTGTTAACCTCGGGTTCGTTTATACCGTGGTCTCAAACGATGCCGTCAGGAGCTTACAAAGCTTTCATAAAGAATCTTGTAAAATCTATTTCAGAATCCATCGACGAACTTCCGAAAGATTATTATAAGAGCGTCTGGTGTCCGGGTGGTCAGCTGTTGTGCAGTCTCAAGGCGGCGAAGGTCGATCCTAGGTTATACAAAGAACTTGCGCTTGAATTAGAGCACGATTCGGGAGCTTTTGAAACGTTTCGACCCGGTCCGGGCGGTTTTTTACAACCCGTCGTATACGATCGGTTCGCAACAAGAACTGGTCGCTTAACGGTCGATAGTGGACCGAACATTCTGACACTCAAAAAAACCTTTAGAAAAATATTGAAATCGACCTTTCCAGATGGCGTCATTTGCTCGTTGGACTTTAGTGCTCTTGAAGCGCGTATTATTTTAGCAGAAAGCGGCAAGGCTTCGGATTCACTAGACCTATACGAATCTCTTTCACAAGATTTATTCAGAGGCGCCATCGACCGTGAGGCTACGAAGATAGCTGTTATTAGCGAATTATATGGTGCCTCGCGAAATGCATTGGCCTCACGTTTGGGTATCGCTAACCATAAACTAAATGAGTTCGTAACAAAAGTGCGATCTTACTTTGGAACTGTCGAGCTGCGTAAACGTCTAAAAGAAGAATTTATAAAGATTGGTAAAATTCGCAATAAGCACGGACGGTTCCTCGACCTCGACGATCCGCAGGACCACTTGTTCGTCAATACCTTCGCGCAGAGCACCGGGGTTGACGTGTCTCTCCTCGGCTTCAAGTCGGTGATGGACCGCCTTGGGACGGACGGCGTGCGGCCCCTGTTCGTCCTCCACGACGCGCTGATCCTCGACGTCCGGGGGGATAGGTTGGGCGACGTGGAGGCGATAGATTCGGTCGAAGTGCCGCTTTACGATGCCAGGTTCCCGCTCAAGTTAGAAAAAATCTGACGTCTTTTTTTTTTTGAAATTGGGTATAATTATGCAGGTCGCCCAGACGCAAGAGGAAACAATGAAGATTACAGCTAATCAACTTCGCAGGATTATTAAAGAAGAAGTTCAAAAGGTTGTTCTAAAAGAAGATAGCAGCCTTTCTGTTGTTGATGCAGACTCAAATGAGATGTTCGATGTTGCGGTCGAAGAAGGACCTGTACCTTACTCAGTAAGGTTAAAGTTCGGTGCATCTTTTGGCATCACTTTGGATCATAAAGATGCTGCAGATCTAGCAAGAATGTTAGGTGAAATGGCTCGCATTGCAGGAATGTGACGCCGCGAAGATCACAACATCACAACATCGCATAAATCGTCAATAAAAATTACCTAAAAATTGGGTGAACAATGGGGCCACGGTGTAATACTGTGGCCTTATGACTTTGACGCCCGAAGAAATTACAGCCAACTTTGACAAGTTTCGATCGCTCTGCGAGAAGCTAGGGGATCGGTCGGAAGCCGCCCTGGCGATGGTTGATGCCCTCGGCGAACAGCTCGCCCTGTGTCCGGCTTCTAGCAGGAAAGAGTTCCACGCTGCTTATCCCGGTGGGCTTTGCGAACACTCGCTTCGAGTCCTTTCCAATGCGATGAAGCTGACGAAGGCGTACGGTTGGCAGGTCTCCAAGGAATCTCTCATCATTAGTTGTCTCTTCCACGACATCGGCAAGGTCGGCCTCGCGAACGATGACGGCACTGTGACAGACTACTATGTCCCGCAGGATTCCGATTGGCACCGTGAGAAGCTTGGCGAGTTCTACAAGCACAACAAGGAGATGCAGTACATGTCGACACCTCAGCGCAGCGTCCACATGTGCCAGGCATTTGGTCTGAAGTTGAAGAAGGACGAATACCTCTCCATCCTCCTCAACGATGGTTTTGTCCTCGACGAGAACAAGCCATATTGTTTGAAGACGAGTCCCTTGGTCTTTACGACGATGACGGCAGACTATATCTCCACCATGCAAGAAAAAGTTGGTGGTGACTGGGCGCCTTGAGATATACTTATCCCCATGAACGTCTTGCTACGTAGGTATGTCAGGGAAGCGCTACTGGAAGTTCAAGCTAATCCAGCCGTCGCTAACCAGTTACCTGGCACGCCAAAACCCGGTGAAAAGGCAGAAAAAGACAAGGATAAGGACGAGGATTCGGATGAGGAAGAATCATCAAATGAATTGGACGAGTTCAGCGGAACAGGCGCGATCGTTGGTTTCACTGCCCCTCTCGGATACACAGGCAAAGACGCCGAAGGTCCGGGAGCCCGAGGCGAGCGTCACAAGCGTAAGAAACCAGGTTGGACCTGAAAAGAAGCGTTGAACACAATATAAGGTTTGTGGTAAGGTACAGTTACCTGCACGGTGCAGGAACATATTCCTGCCACAGGGTATGGAATAAGGAAACGGAAAAGGAAAAAACAAAATGGCAATTGATCTAGAAGCAATTAAGCGTCGCGTTGCAGAGCTCAGCGGTGTGAAGAAGACCTCTTCGGTCCAGCTGTGGAAGCCAGGTCTAGGAGAGCACAAGGTTCGATGTCTACCATGGAAGAACGCTCCTGATGGGCAACCGTTCATGGAGAGATGGTTCTACTACATCGGTGAGAATGCTGGTATCCTGGCTCCAAACCAGTTCGGTAAGCCTGATCCAATCAACGATTTGATCCGCAAGCTGTACGGTAGCGGTAAACCGGACGACAGAGTTCTTGCTAAGAAGTTGCAGCCGAAGATGCGTTGCTATGCTCCGGTCATCGTCCGCGGCGAGGAGGACAAGGGCGTCCAGATCTGGAGTTTCGGCAAGCTAGTCTACCAACGGATGCTTGGCTTCTTCCTTGATGAGGAGGTCGGTGACATCCTCTCTCCGACGGAGGGCTTCGACTTGAAGGTTTCGATAACGAAGCAACCAGGCAAGCAGTTTAACGACACGACCGTCGATCCTGCTCGTCGACCCACGAAGTTACATGAGGATTCAAAGACGTCGGAGGTTTGGCTCAATGCGATCCCAAACCTCGACGATATGTATCGTCTCAAGTCGATTCAGGAGATTGAGGCAGTCCTCAACAACTGGTTGAACGGAGGCGCAACTGAGGATATCTCTGCTCCTCCTACGACCAGAGGTCCTGCTCCGACTAGCGATGCTCTCGACGAGCTCGTCGCAGAAGTGAAGGCAACTGCGCCGGCGAAGAAATCGAAGAAAGCTGACGATGATGCTGTTCCTGTTAAGAAACAGTCGCTGGACGACGCATTCGCCGACTTGATGGGCGACGAGTGACGTCAATTTGAGACGCAAACGCCGGGAATCAAATAGGTTTCCGGCGTTTGTACTATGTGCCCTATGAAGAGGATAATAGACACATGGCAAAGGCAAAATCAGTAGAAGAATCAACTCCGAAGAAGAACGAAGTCGACAATATGATGAGGGACCTCATTTCCTCCATCAACAAGGAATTTGGCACGCGAATCGCTTTTAACTTGTCGGAGATGGATGCACCAACGATTGTTAAGCGCTGGATCGATACAGGTTCAATTCAGTTGAACTACGCTATCAAGAATGCTCTCGGTGGTGGATATCCTGAGGGTCGTATTATCGAGATCTCTGGTTTACCTTCTTCAGGAAAGTCGCACCTGGCTTATCATGCCGCCGAGGTCGCGCAGAAGATGGGTGGTCTCGTCGTTTACATCGATACCGAAAACGCCACTCCCGTTCAGAAACTGGCTGACATGGGCATCGACGTTCGTAAGCGATTTGTTTATTGCGATTCTCATTGTACCGAAGAGGTCTTCTCCATTATCGAGTCGACCATTCTCAAGGCGAAGCAAATCATCGAAAAGAACGTTCCTATTCTCGTCATCTGGGACTCGGTCGCAGCAACTTCACCCAAGGCCGAGCTCGATGGAGAATATGAGCAGAATTCTATCGGTCTTCAAGCTCGCGCAATTTCGAAGGGCATGCGTAAGATTACTGGCGTAATCGGTCAGAACAACGTTACCTTGCTCTGTCTCAATCAGATTAGAGACAATATCGGTGTGATGCACGGCGATCCACTGACTACGCCCGGTGGTAGAGCTATTCCGTTTCATTCTTCTGTTCGTATTCGACTTGGTAGTGGAAACCAAGTGAAAGACAAGAACGGTATGCCTGTTGGTATTCATACCACGGTGACTATTAAAAAGAATAAGGTCGCGCCACCTTTTCGCAAATGTGAGTTTGATATCATCTTTGGTAAAGGCATCGTAGAGGATGAATATCTCTTTGACGAATGTAGGGCTCACTGCAAGGAGAATGGTTTAGTGAAGAGAAAAGGTCTTGCTATTAATATCTCTGGTGAAGGTGCCTGGAAGGAACTTAGCGTCGTCAATGAGAAGACTGGAGAGGTCGTCGTAGAGAAAAAGTTTTATAAGTCGGAGTTTGGTGCCTTGATGAAGGATTCAGCGCATGGTCCATTTATCATGGAGGTTATTGATGCAGCGTTAACTATGACTTCGGGCCCCGCTGTTGACTCTACAGAGCTCGACGATAACGTTACAGACGATGGAGACGGAGATGAGTGAGCGCTTCACAAATCCTATTTGGGTAAAAGTCTTAACTGATGATAATTCTCAAATACCGAAATATCAAACACCCGGTTCTGCGGCTTGCGATTTAAAGTCGACTGATGATGTTGTCATTCCACCTGGATCAAGGATCGTTGTCGGTACTGGGATCAAGCTTGAAATTCCAAATGGGTTTGGTGCAATGGTTTGTTCTCGCTCAGGTCTAGCGGCAAAGAATGGTATCCAAGTGCTAAATGACCCAGGGTTAATTGATACTGATTACCGTGGGGAGGTGAAGGTCATTCTTCATAATGCAGGTAAGGAAGAATTTATTGTTAAAAAAGGCGATAGGATTGCACAACTTTTATTTTTCCCTATTTTTCAAGCCATCTTCCAAAAAGCAGAATTAATTGAAACGACTGTTCGTGGAGAAGGTGGACTTGGAAGTACTGGTGTTTAATGACTGATCGACCAATACTGATCGTAGACGGTGTTAATCTTTTTATTAGATCTTGGGCCGCTTATCCAACGATGTCTGCCCACGGTTATCAAATGGGTGGTTGCGTTGGGTTTATGAAGACGCTTGGTAGAATTATTATGGAAATTCAACCGAGAGGTGTTTATATAGCGTGGGAAGGCGGCGGATCGCAACGTCGTCGACAATTATATCCTCAATATAAGATGGGACGTAAAGCGCAAAAGTTGAATAGGTTTTATGGAGAGGATATTCCTGAGTCAGAAGAAAACAAAAAGCATCAATTAGTTTCATTGCTTAATATGTTGAAATCGGTTCCTGTCTGTCAAATTTATGTTTCGGATTGCGAAGGAGATGACGTCGTCGCTTTTTTATGTGAAGGACCTTTTAGAAACGAAGATAAAGTTATCGTTTCTTCTGACAAGGACATGTATCAATTATTGGATGATAAAACCAAGATATATTCTCTTCACAAAAAATTGATACTCACCGCAGAAGATATTTTTGAAGAATACAGAATAAAAACTCACAATTTTGCTTTGGCGAAAGCGCTATGCGGCGATGTAGGAGATAATGTACCAGGGATCAAAGGTGTAGGTTTCAAAACTGCTGCTACAAAATTTCCGATGTTGGGAAATGATGTAGAAATTCTTTTGCAAGAGATAGTCGATTTTTGTCAGGCTCACTCTTCCGAATCGAGTATTTATCGACGCGTCTTGGAGAGTGAACATGACCTTAAGCGGAATTGGCGTCTCGTGCATCTTGACGGTAGTATGTTGTCAGGAGACCAGATATCTAGAGTACAACACGTCATCGATACATTCAGTCCTCGTATAGATAGAATCGGCCTTATCAAGGCCCTAGTAAAAGAAGGTATCAATGATTTCGATACCGAAACTTTTTTTTACGCTTTTAGATGTGTAGACGGACTTGGATCGTCAAAACAACGAGAGAACGAACACGATGTTAGATAATGAAAACAAAATGAATACGAAAGTTACGTTCGGTACGTACGGTAAATCTTTTCAAGAAAAGATTATGCAAGCTTTGCTATCTGACGCAAAGTTTGCAGAACAGATGATGGAAGTATTTGAATCTTCTTACTTCGAGTTGAAGTACTTACAGTTTCTTGCAGATCGTTATTTTTCATATTCAAAAAAGTACAAAGTTTTTCCAACACTTCAGCTTCTCGTCACGATTATACGAGATGATCTTAAAGTTGGGACAGATACGATCTTAAGAGATCAAATTATTGAATATCTCCAGAGGATGAAGGCAAACCCCGATCCAGGAGATTTACAATTTGTTCGCGAAAAATCCCTTGACTTCTGCCGAAAGCAGGCCCTCAAGGCTGCGCTGGAGAACGCAGTCGATCAGATGCAGGCAGAGAAGTACGAGTCAATCGTCGAAGAGATTCGTAAGGCTGTCCTCGTCGGTACGGCGCCGGCCCTTGGTCACGACTTCTTTACTGATTTTGAGGCGAGGTTCACGAGACTGCAGCGTAATTGCGTTGCGACTGGTCTCGATGAACTAGATCGCAAGGAAATCCTTAATGGAGGTTTAGGAGCAGGAGAAATCGGCGTTATTGTCGCAGCAACAGGTGTAGGTAAGTCTCATTTTCTTACGATGCTCGGTGCTAACGCATTGAAACAAGGTAAAAATGTTTTACACTATACTTTTGAGCTTTCAGAAACTGCTGTTGGTGTAAGATACGATTCAAATCTATGCGATATGGAATCTAACCAAGTCATAGATCGAAAAGACGAAGTACTTGAGAAGTATAAAGAGATGAAACTTGGTAGATTAATTATCAAGGAATTTCCAACTAACACAGCATCGATTTACACCGTACGTTCTCACATCGAGCGTCTGGATGTAAAAGGATTCAAACCAGATTTGATTGTTATAGATTACGCCGACATTATGAGGTCTACACGGCAATACGATTCATTGCGCCACGAGCTTAGATTAATTTATGAAGAGCTTAGAGGTTTTGCGTCGGAGAAAGGTATTCCAGTATGGACAGCTTCCCAATCGAATAAAGAAGGATCGAATAGCGACATCGTAGATCTTAGTAATATGTCAGAAGCGTATGGTAAAGCGATGGTCGCCGACGTTGTTCTTTCTATTTCTCGTAAGTCTCACGAAAAGGCAACAGGCTGGGGTAGACTTTTCGTAGCGAAAAATAGAGCTGGTCGTGATGGATTAGTTTTTCCGGTTAAAGTCGATACTGCACGTAGTAATTTTGAAATCGCAGGACAAGCTGGTAGCATGGAAGAAAATAAATTAGAAGATGATGCAGCGCAAAAACAAGCATTACGAGCTAAGTGGCGAGAATTAAAAAACGATTTTACTACTCGTAAAGAACATCACGATGATAATGTAAATTCATCGACTCCTACTGGACATTGAGTTATAGTTATCTAACCGTTTGTTATCTGGAGAAATACATGGATACATTTACTCGTGACGAGGCCTTTACGGCATCATTGAAGTATTTTAATGGCGATGAATTAGCTGCAAGCGTGTTTATCGATAAGTACGCTTTACGAAATTCACGAGGCGATTTACTCGAATCGACGCCTTCAGACATGCATCGCAGACTTGCTAGAGAGTTTGCTCGCATCGAAACGAAGTATCCCAATCCCATGTCCGAAAA
>Ga0194129_10008144_pt1 | contig 12242 bp, 9 predicted proteins | sample TA2KigCa35mmetaG_FD_150862 | JGI IMG/M metagenome (GOLD analysis project Ga0194129, IMG submission 150862) | Freshwater microbial communities from Lake Tanganyika, Tanzania - TA2015038 Kigoma Deep Cast 35m | ecosystem: Environmental > Aquatic > Freshwater > Lake | place: Tanzania: Lake... | reverse complement strand
ATTTGCTGAACCGCCTGCAAGCTGCGCTCGCGTCGCATTCACACGTCGGAGATGTCCGCGGCAAGGGCCTGATGTGTGCCGTCGAACTCGTCCAAGACAAAACCACGAAGGCCGATTACCCGCCAGCCGACGGCATCGGCCAAAAAGTCCACTTGGCAGCTCAACGTCGCGGCTTGTTCACTCGCCTTCGTGGCGACGTGTTCTGCCTTGCGCCACCGGTCATCACACCTGTCAAGCTGCTGGACCGCATCGTAGAAATCCTCGCTGAGTCTGTGCGTGAAGTGCTCGGCGACTGACACTCTTCACATTGGCGTGAAGCCATCTTTGGCCGACGCTCGGGCGAGGGATTTCTCATTTACTCCGCGCTGGCGCGTCAAGCGGGCTTGAACGTAGCCAAGCTTGTAGAGCCGCTCGCAGTGTCGCGACTTGTTCGGGATTCTGTTCTGCCACGTCGTTGACCTCCCAAACATCTTCCGGTTTAAGAAACAACCAGCCCTTAACGTCGTCGGCAGACAACTTGGACGCAAGCGGTGTGGTCACGTCTGGCTGCACAAAGAAAAACTCCTCAGTTCGCACGCCTACGTGCCCTTCGACGTCTTGAAAGAACAACTCCGATCGACTCGATGTTTGCTCGTTTCGCAACAGCGGCAGCAGACTGATAGACCCGCTGCAGCCAAAAGGCCCCGCCGATCTGCCGAACCATTCGCTTAACGTGGGCAATAGATCCAACGGAGTGACCAACTCTGAACGCCGGCTTCCCAGCAACTCGCGTGTTGCGCCCGCGACGAACAATGGGACATGCACGCGCTCCTCGCGAAAAGAAGTCGCGTCGGTGGTCAAATCAGACGCGTGATCCGCGAAGGGCGACAACATTTCGATTTCGCACACCCCTTGCCCGTGAGCAGCCACGACGACCATCAGTGGCGGAGCCTCACCGAACAACCTGTCGATCGTCCCCAACAAGCAGCCCAGCGAATGATCGAATTGAGTCAGCATGGCGGCATAGGCCACTTCGATTTCTCGAATCGCGGCCAACTCTTTCGGAACTTCATCATCATCAAGTTCGTCGGCATACAGTTCCACGAACTGCGACGTCGCAAGGCCGGGCCAGCCGATCCCAGACGACTCCAGCCACAACATCCAAGATGCGGTCGGATCACAACTCAATTCGACCAACGCCTTCTCCCCCGAAGTCACCAACTGGCCAAAAGCTGTCTCGCGGAACTCGTCCGTTTCGCTCGCAGGCGATTCACGCAACTGCCGGACAACGATCCCCTCATCGGAAAATCCAGCGCACAAAATATTCATTGCGTCGCGAAGTCCAAACTCAGGGGCCGGCGATGAGAAGCACTGTTCAAACACGACGCCTCTGGATGCCAACCGATCGAAATTCGGCGTCTCGATCCATTCATGCCCGTAGCAACCCAGACAACGGCGGCTGATTTGATCCAAGCTCAAGACAATGGCACGTTGCGACATCAGCGAGGTTCCACTAAGGAAGGGCGTACATGTCAAATCTACCCCATGTCATTCGATCCCGCCGAGACTCCGCAGATACTCGGCGGTCCGTACCGCTGCATCGCGCGGACCCATCAATTCGGCGTACGCTTGGTGGATCGTGACGAATCCCTGATAGCCGATCTGCCGGAGAGCAGCGAACACCTCAGGAAAATCGACACCACCTGGTTCCCAAATCGGGATGTGATGAAAGCGACGCACACCCAGACACCAAGTTTCCAGCTCAACCGGACCGGCCGGATCGACTCGATGATTCTGAACATAGACATTCATCAGAAATGGCTGGAGCCTCAGCAGGGATTGCAAGCCATAAGATTCGCCACAGAGCATCAGATTGGCCGGCTCATAAATGAGTCCGAAATTCGGCCGACCAATTCGGTCCAGAACCTCCAGCATCCGATCCACTGACTCGAACAAGGTCGTCGTGTGACACTGATGAGCCAGCCGAATCCCGCGTTGCGCCGCCTCGTCCGCCGCGCGCCGAGCGGTTTCAATGTCCGCTTCGTTCTTCAGGCAGACGCGGATTAAATCGCATCCCAACGCCGCCGCCACATCAAGACTCGGTCCAATGTTTTTCAGACTGTCCGGCCCGTGCTCGTTGTTCAGGGGCACGTCGCTGTCTGCAGTAACCATCGACACGTACAACCCCGCTCGTTCGATCTCTCCGCGCATCCGTTGAAGTTCGCTGTGCGGAGTGCCAATCCCTCCCGCGCTGGCTCTCATGCAGATCGCGCCGTAACCCAACTCGGCCGCCAACTGCACCAGATCACCAAAAGGAACATTCAGTTTTGTCTTGCAAGAAGCCTCCGCAATCCGCACCGACAGCGATAATTTCATGACTGACCCCGACACCGCCCAAGCGCATCGACAAACTCAAGAACAACCAAAGAATAGCCCGCAATTCGTGGACAGCAATCACGATCACATCATCTGCGCCGTTGCTTGACGCTGACCGACTCGACCACCACACTCCGCCCTCTCGGTCGACCAGTCCACGGTTGACGCTGGAGGTGTAGCTCAGTTGGTAGAGCAACGGACTTTTAATCCGTAGGTCTCGGGTTCGAGTCCCGACACCTTCACTGATTGGGGGCCTCAGTGATTCCCCCCCTGCCTGCAAAATAGTCATCGGGAGATTTGGGGACCGGCAGCTGGTCGCAAGGAATTGGGCCTCGCCAAAATTTTTAATTCTGGGAATTCGACATTTTCAGGTTGAAAACCACCGGTCTGCAGCCGGCTTGGGGGCGAAGAAGCGTGGGACCAGCCACTTCGGCACGGTGCTTGCAAAATTGATTAAAAACAGACTCGTTTTGCATTGGAAATAAGGTTTGTCTCATTGAACCGGCCAATCGACCATCGCCAAGTGTCCAGATTTTGGAGAGAGTCACGACAAGATTGGTACCCGCGTGATTTTGCTTCTCGTTGCTGGATTGAATTGAGAGCATGCGTCATCCGATGCACCTGCGACTCGTATCGTTTGTGGTTTATGAGTGGCAAAGCTAGCACCAACACTCTAACTTATCAGAAGTTTGATCGTTACGACGAAAGATCGCGACAAACAGACTGCGTTAGAAACGGGCGACGTCCGAGGTCGCGGACACGTTTTGAGCGAAAAACCACTTGCATTTTTTTGAATTCCGAGAGACGGCCGCATGCCAAACGATTGCCTTTGACTCAGATAGCAGTGAAGTCAATCAGGAACGCCGGTTGCGGGCAGATTTACTGATTCGTATGAGTCAGTGACTGTATTTTTAGTTTTGGATTTAGAGCGGGGAGGCTTTGATTTTTTCTCGAACTATTAGGTCTTAGGAGGTTTTGTATGACTAGGGTCGCAGTTCGCAAGCAGGCATTCACACTCATCGAACTTTTAGTAGTCATCGCGATTATCGCCGTTTTGATCGCACTGCTGCTCCCCGCCGTTCAACAGGCTCGGGAAGCGGCTCGCCGAACCCAATGCAAAGGAAACCTCAAGCAAATTGGCATTGCGCTGCACAATTACCATGACTCTGCCAAGCTATTCCCGCCATCTCGACTTAATGTTGGCCACGTTGGCTGGAGTTACGGCAACCCAACGCCGAAGCAACCGTTGAGATATACCAACGCTAGCGGTTGGACGATGCTGCTGCCGAATCTGGATCAGGCCGCCTTGTTCAAAAGCTATAATCACCAACAGGCCGCCAGTTGGTCCTACGTCTACGGTGCTTATGCCCTTTCCGAAATGCAAGGCAATCCGGATACGTCGGGAAATGCTAAGATCATTAAGAACCGACTTCCCATTTTTGAGTGTCCGTCTGATTCAAATCCGTTCTTTTATGAAAGCACAAACCAATACTACTCGATTAGCAGCACGACGACGGGTGGTGCTCGCACGAACTATGACTTTAATGTCCAATACCTTGAATACTACTATCAGGGATGTGCGATGAATCCAAGCTGCTGGCCCTCAAATCGACGATCGATGTTTGCTAATAACTCCAGCTCGAATATGGGCTATTGCACCGATGGATCAAGTAATACTGCCTTCGTTACTGAAACTGTGAGGAATGTTTGGAATGGGGTCCCACCCACATGGGGACACGCTGGGCATGTGCAAGTGGGTATTGCACTGGACATGCCTTGGCATGTGGGGATCAACAAATGGGGAAGCCCGAGTGCGGCCTGGCCGGGACCGTCGTACAACCCAAACGACTACGTTCGACAGGGCAGGCTGTTGAATTGGGCAGCTGGCGGGAGCCTTCATGCAGGTGGCTGTCATATGTTGATGGGCGACGGCGCTGTTCGCTTCGTCAATCAGAACATCAGTGACACCACACTGACTTATATTTCCCGGATCTCTGATGGCAAGGTTGTTGGTGAGTTCTAGGAAATTGACGGCAAATTTGATTATGTCGTCAGACATTTTGTCCTAGAATTGTTGATGTAAAGACTTCTGTCGATTGCTGAGCGTAGTAGTTTCTGCTGAATAGCTGATTGGGGTTTCGATTACTCTAGGATACTTCCAATTTACCTCGTCGTTGAGGGGAATTCATGACTGCAAGTTCACGTTATTTGCTCGGATGCCTCTTTGCATTCTCAACACTGTTTCTCGCCGGCTGTTCAGACGGTTTATCACCGCCGCCAAATCTGCCGAGCACCGTAAAAGTGACAGGGACGGCGACACTTGATGGAAAGCCGCTAGAGGGTGCAGTCATACGATTTGCCCCCATCTCAGATAAAGGTTTCCACGGTGCATCCGGAGTGACCGACGCCTCAGGAAAATATGAGCTTGTCACGGACATCGGAAACGGACAGAGCCGTCCGGGCGTCATTCCAGGGGAATATACGATTCACGTCAGCCGGATGGTCAAACCCGATGGATCGCTGGTGCCCGCCAACTCAAAGGAACCACCCATGATGCTGGGAGCACGGGACACGATCCCGCTTAAATACGTCACCGGAAAAGTTAATTTTAGGTACACAGTGGCGCCAGAAGGCGGTTCATTTGATCTCAAGCTGGATTCGAAGGAATAGGATCGGTCATCAACAAACAGCCGGGGCGCACTGTTTATTGGTTGAGCATCGGCTGGGTGACTTCCGCGCGGACTGGTGATTGCTCTGCCCCTGCTTGGGCGAGCAATGAAGAATCAAATCGTGAATTCGAAGCGATATTGGTTTGGCGTTTTGGCAATTGTCGCGATCGCGGCGGGAAGCTTCTTCGTAAGACGAGAATGGAGACCCTCGTCTGCTGACCTTGTCTCTGCGGCCAGAAAGGCCTTTCTCCACGGCGATTTGACAGGCGCTCGCCGCATCGCCCTGGATGCCGTGGCGCTGTATCCCAACTCTTCAAAGGTTCGCTTGACGGCGGCGGAGATTGAATTGGGGCTAAACCACCCCAAAGAGGCGCTGGCACAGTTGGAACAGGTTTCAGACGACGGCAGCGCTGCCGCTTTAAACGCGATCGGAAACGCCGGAGACCTCCTGTTTCAACTGCATCGACTGACAGAGGCAGAGCGGCGCTTCCGCCGTGTATTGGAGGTTGATCCCAAAAGCCTGTTGGCGAAGAAGCGGCTGGCGACTCTGCTCGCACTTGCAGGACGGCGATTGGAGGCGAGGCGATTCTATTTTGAGGTCGTCAAATCCGGGCAATTTGACACTCACGAACTTGGTCTGCTCGGGGACGTCGAGCAAGTTTACGAGAACCCCGAATTGGTTGATCATCTTGCTCAGCCAAGCCTCGATGATCCGTGCCTCCTGCAAGCTGCCGCTCGGTACGCATTGTTTCGTCATGAATCGACAAAGGCTTTGAGTTTGTACCGCCAACTCGCCCATTTGCGCCCCCAGGATATCGACATGCAGGCAGGCTTCGGTCGGGCGTTGATTGATGCCGGGACGGACGAAGAGTTTTTGAAATGGCACTCGTCGCAGCCGAATGCGTCTGACGAGCATCCCGACATATGGGATGTTCGTGGACGATTCGCTCAAAAACGAAACGAGCCCGACGTTGCGATCCGGTGTTATCTCGAAGCCATTCAACTCGACCCAAATTTGCGACACGCGCATTATCAGTTGACGACATTGCTGCACCGACTTGGCGACACCGAGCAATCGAACTTGTTTCAGCAGCGCACCGATCAATTGAATGCGCTTTCGGACACACTCGCCCTCATTCACATCGACAGTAGCCGAAGTGATTTGTTGGAACGAGCGGGACGATTGAGCAGTGCTCTTGGCAGGCCTTGGGAAACCTGGGGGTGGTTGCAGGCAACAGCTTTAATCCCAGGCCGAAATGAACTTCGTGGTCAGGCCGAACGTCTCATGCGGGCCTTCGACACCGATACCCCGCTGGTGTTGCCCGAAGGCCGACTCGCGTCACGATTTGACCTTTCAAAATTCCCCTTGCCAGCCTGGAAGAGCCCAACGGCAACGGCAGACAAAGAATCGTTGCTGACAAGTTCTCACCGGCTCAAAAGTATCAAGTTCAAAAACACCGCTCATGAGGCCGGATTGGATTTCACGTATTTCAACGGCCACGATTCGGATGTCGCCGGAATGCAAATTTGGGAGGGTCCAGGCGGCGGAACGGCAGTGCTCGATTACGACAACGATGCCTGGCCTGACCTCTATTTCACTCAGGGTTGTGACTGGCCGCAGCAACCTGGCCAAACGAAATACCTCGACCGCCTGTTTCAAAACTTGGGTAACAATCGATTCGTAGACGTGACAGAGGAAACATGTTTGGGTGACGCGAATTTCAGTCATGGCGCTACGATCGGCGATTACGATTCGGATGGTTTTCCCGATCTCTATGTTTGCAACATTGGCTCGAATCGCCTGTATCGAAATTGTGGCGACGGGACGTTCATGGACGTCACGAACGAAAGCGGCCTGACGAGCAAGGGCTGGTCGACAAGCGGCTTGATCGCAGATCTCAATGGAGACTCCCTGCCAGAAATCTACGATGTCACCTACTTGTCTGGTCGCGAACCTTTTGAGCATGTTTGCCACGACAAGCAGCGAGGCAACTCACCGCGAACGTGTTCGCCGGCGGTCTTCCAAGCGGAACAGGATCGACTGTTTCTCAATCGTGGCGACGGAACGTTTGCGGACATCAGTGCTGAGTCGGGAATTCACGCTCCCGAGGGAAAGGGGTTGGGCATTGTGGCCGGAGATTTCGATGGGACGGGACGGCTCAGCCTGTTCATCGCCAACGACACGACCGCCAACTTTCTTTTCATCAATCGAACCACCAACTCATCCGAGGCTCCGAGTTTTCTGGAGCAAGGCATCCTTTCTGGCTGTGCTTTTGATCTCAGTGGGAAAGCCCAAGCCAGCATGGGCGTCGCGGCTGATGATGCGGACGGCGATGGACTGACGGATCTCTTCGTGACGAATTTTTACAACGAATACAACGTGCTCTACAGGCAGCTGCCGAGCGGAGGATTTTCTGACATTTCCAACACAGCCCGACTGAAGGAACCGAGTTTGGCGAAATTGGGATTCGGCACGCAATTCATCGATGCTGATCTCGATGGCTGGCCCGACTTAGTGGCCACCAACGGTCACGTCGACGATTTTCGCTCTCATGGCATCCCGTTTCGGATGCAGGCTCAGTACTTTGCGAATTTGGGAGCTGGCCGGTTCGCCGAATTACCCGCTGAGCAATTGGGTGACTACTTCCAGCAGGAGCTTCTCGGCCGAGGCCTGGCTCGGCTCGATTGGAATCGAGACGGCCGCGAAGATTTCGTGGTATCCAATCTCAATTCGCCAGCCTGTCTAGTCACGAATCAGACGGCCGAAACTGGTCACTTCTTGGCTCTGCAACTCCGCGGCGTCGATTCCAATCGAGATGCATTCGGTGCCGTTGTCAAAATCACGACTCATGGTCAGACGCGAACGAAGCAATTGACCGCCGGCGACGGGTATCAAGCGAGCAATCAGCGACAATTGCTCTTCGGGCTTGGCGATGACGTTATCGTGGAATCGCTGTCTGTCCGATGGCCATCGGGCCGCGAGCAGATTTTTCGGAACGTCACCGGCGACTCGGAATTCATGCTCGTTGAAGGACGAACCGACTTGGCACGAATTCCGAAACCGTAGAGGGGCGACACTGCAAAGGCCGGATTGTCACTCGGCGGATCAACGAATTTGTGAGTTAGTTTCTCAGTCAGGAACGCTGTCGATCATTGGGTGTCAAAACTTGCGGTGAGTCGCGATTTTGGCGGAGCCCATGTTACGATCTTGACATCGTGTTTCGTTGGCCTTGGTCTGAGGAGTTCGCCAAATGCTGACTGCGGAATCTCGTTGTCGTTCGTTTCCGTCGCTGGCGGAAATGGTCTATCTGAACACCGCTGCGGAGGGAATCCCTCCGCTTGAAGTTCGCGAGGCGCTCGATCAGTACTTCCGCGACAAGCAGCTCGGTATGGATGGCCGCGAACGGCACTTCGCGGCGCTTGAAGAAACGAAAGCACTTGTCGCCGATCTGTACGGGTTGACTCCGTCGGAGATCAGCATCTGCTCGTGTTCGTCCGAGGCGTACAACCTTGCGGCTCTGGCGTTGCAGTTGCGTGAGGGAGATGAAGTCGTCATCAACGATCTCGACTTCCCCGCCGGAGCGACACCGTGGCTGTTGCCAACGTGCCCAGCGAAGGTTCGCCTTTGGAAATCTCGCGACGGAGCGCTGCGAGTCGAAGACTTGATCCCGTTGTTGACCTCAAAAACTCGACTCGTGACGGTTTCGAAAGTGAGCTTCTTCAATGGATTCCGCTTGTCGCTGCCGGCGGTCGTCGAGGCGGTGCGTCGACACTCCCCTGCCCTGTTGGCCGTCGATGTCACTCAAGCCTTGGGTCGTATTCCGCTCGATTTGACGGGAGTAGATTTGATCGTCAGCAGCACTCATAAATGGATTTTGGCCAGCCACGGCGGTGGCCTGGTCGGAGTCCCCTCTGAGCGAGCGTCCGATTGGCATGTGCCGGCTGGAGGCTGGTTCAACTTGGACGACGCCTTCGGAGCGACTCGATTCGACCGTGCCGTAAGCAAGCCGGGAGCAGCCGGCTTCGCGGTCGGAATGCCAAACTTTCCCGCGATCTACGCGATTCGTACGGCACTCGTGTACCTCAAAACTGTGGGGGTGACGGCGATCAATCAATCCGCTCAACCTCTGGTCGAGGAGTGCCTTACGGAAATTGCCAAACTGCCAATCGAGCTGCTCACTCCGCGAGATATCTCGCTTGTGGCGGGAATCATCGCCTTCCGGCATCCGGCCGCCGAAACGATCGCTCAGCGGCTGCGTTCACAGCGCATCCATGTCATGTCTCACGCTGGGCGATTACGAGTCGCCATCCACGGCTACAACACACGAAACGACATCACCTCTCTATTGCGTGAACTTGCCACATCGCTGAAATCGTTGGGTTGACGAGCCGTCCATCAATCTTTGCGAGAATTCGTGGCGGTCAAATCGAACCGATCTTACGCTCGCGGTTCGACAGACGCGTGCTTATAGTCTTGCTTGGTTGGTTTGACGACGCGACTCGCTGCGTAGGTTCATCTGGATCCACTGGCTGCTTTCTCCTTCGCCTTGCCCACCTGGTGAGCCACCATCTTTGGCTCCTTTCGATTCGGCCCGGAAAGTCCGCAGGGCCGACAATGATTTTTGGGAGTGCGAGCAAGTGGGAAAGAAGTTGTACGTCGGAAATTTGAGCTACGAAGTAACGAGCTCAGACCTGGAAACTCTATTCGGCCAATTCGGCACGGTGCAGAGCGCTCAGGTCATCCAAGACCGGGACACTGGTCGGAGCAAAGGTTTTGGATTCGTCGAGATGGGGGACGAAAATTCCGCCAACGAAGCGATCCGTGGCCTGCACGAGAAGGAACACAGCGGACGCCCATTGACCGTCAATGAAGCTCGCCCTCGCGAAGAACGCGGCGGAGGAGGTGGCCGTGGTGGCTACGGTGGCGGAGGTGGCCGCGGTGGCTACGGCGGAGGTGGCGGCGGTGGCTACGGTTGGCGCTAAGCTCCTGGCTTCGTGATCCAACTCAAAAGCCGAAGGGACACATCGGTGCTCCTTCGGCTTTTTCTCTGGAGCGCGGAAATTCATACCTTCGCCGCGCCGAACAGTCGAGCGATGCCATTCTCGAGATTCGCCCACACATCAACATGCGGGGCGATTTCAAATAACATCGGTGCGACATGCTCGCGCTGTCGCAGCGTTTTCAAGAGCTTCGGCCAATCGAGGTCGCCGTCACCGACCTGCGACTGGACTTGTCCGTCTCTGCGCTGCTTGACATGGATCATCGACACGTCGCCGGGGGCAATCGACTCGACGATGCTTGCGATATCGTCCGATGGTTCCGTCAGCAACAAATTGCACGGGTCGAAACAGAGTCGCAAGCGTGCACTTCGCTCGCCCAACATTCGACGTGCCGCGTTCATGACCGAATCAAACCACGGCCACGGTTGCCAAGAATGCTCAATCGAGAGGATCCCTTCGACTTCGAGCATCGCCTCGGTCAACTCGACCAACCCACGCGCCGCCGTCTCGATCGATGATGTCACGCATTGCTCTGGCCGAGTTTGCAGATCGACCAACCGCAGATGCGGTCGCTCGCGATTCGCCAGCGCGATCGCCGCCGACCGCCCAGCAAGGAACATTGAATCCTCGCGAGTCAGTGCACTTCCCAAGCACGGCAAGCTCAACGCCACATTGAATTTCACGCTTGGAAAGCGGCGAGCCAAATCGGCCAAGCGATCCGCCTGAGGCCTACACGTCGACCCGGCTTCGTACACACCGAGACTCCCTTGCCGCAGTTCGATGGCCGCCAGTTTCAGCCGCACAGCTTCAGCGACCAACGAATCAAGCGAGTTACCGGAATCCAGTTGAACCTTCCAGCAGTTCGACACCAGCCCCAGTGGCCGCAATCCGTCGCGAATGTTGTCGCAGGGCATGTCGATCTCGATGAATGGTCAGCTCTTCGCCAAATCGCGCAACACCGTGTGCAGAATGCCGCCATTGCGGTAGTACTTGACCTCGACCGGCGTATCGATGCGGCAAGTGGTGACGAAGTGGACAACACTGCCATCGGTCTTTTTCGCAGTGACTTCGACCGCTTGACGCGGTTTAAGGTTGTCGTCGAGAGCGATTTCGAAAGTCTCGGTGCCGTCGATTTCAAGGAACTCGCGAGACTCCCCTTCGCGGAATTGCAGAGGCAACACGCCCATGCCCACGAGATTTGAGCGGTGGATGCGTTCGAAACTGGTCGCGATCACCGCACGAATGCCTAGTAGGTACGTCCCTTTCGCGGCCCAGTCTCGCGAACTGCCGGTGCCGTATTCGGCTCCGGTGAGAACCACCAGCGGCGTGTGGGTTTGCTTGTACTTCAGCGAGGCGTCGTAGATCGACATGGTCTCGCCGGTTGGCAGGTACTTGGTCACACCACCTTCCGTTCCAGGTGCGAGCAGATTCTTCAAGCGTATGTTGGCGAACGTCCCGCGAGTCATCACACGATCATTGCCGCGGCGGGCACCGTACTGATTGAAGTCTGCAACGCCAACACCGCTGTCCAGCAGGAACTTGCCCGCCGGGGAGTCTTTCTTGATCGAGCCGGCAGGACTGATGTGGTCGGTCGTCACGGAATCGCCGACGCTCACAAGGCAGCGAGCCCCGGTGATCGACTTGATCGGCGCAGGGGTCGCAGGCATGTCGACAAAGAACGGCGGCTCTTGAATGTAGGTGCTCTGCAAATCCCATTCGTAGAGGTCGCCGGTGCTGGTCGGGATCGACTGCCACTCGACGGGGCCTTTGGTCGCGTTGCCGTATTCGTGGAGAAACGTCTCCGGCGACATCGACGAGTCAATCGTCTTCGCAACCTCGGTTTGCGTCGGCCAGATGTCCTTGAGGAACACGTCACGGCCATCCTTGCCTTGGCCAAGCGGTTGCGTCGTGAGGTCGATGTCTGTCGTGCCGGCGATCGCATACGCCACCACCAGCGGCGGACTGGCGAGGTAGTTGGCCTTCACTTGCGCATTGACTCGGCCTTCAAAGTTGCGGTTGCCGGAGAGCACGGCCGAGACGACAAGATCGCCTTCAGTGACAGCCTTCGAAACCGGATCAGGCAGCGAGCCGCTGTTGCCGATGCAGGTCGTGCAGCCGTAGCCGACCGTGTTGAAGCCGAGCGCGTTGAGCGACACGTCGAGACCGGACTTCGCCAGGTAATCGGTGACGACGCGCGATCCCGGAGCGAGCGATGTC
>Ga0194129_10008140_pt1 | contig 12243 bp, 7 predicted proteins | sample TA2KigCa35mmetaG_FD_150862 | JGI IMG/M metagenome (GOLD analysis project Ga0194129, IMG submission 150862) | Freshwater microbial communities from Lake Tanganyika, Tanzania - TA2015038 Kigoma Deep Cast 35m | ecosystem: Environmental > Aquatic > Freshwater > Lake | place: Tanzania: Lake... | reverse complement strand
GACGTCGACGTCGACGTGAAAGAACGTCTGAAACTTCCTCATTATAAAAATAATATACGCGGTGCATCACGAATTCTCTCGCAAGATGCGATGTCACTCGTTGGTTTGGATTGGCCAGAGATGGCGAAATGGATCGGGTATGGCGAAACGTCGTCGTCGTCGCCGTGTATTCCACCCTATTTCATCGCAAATCAAGTCGGCTATCTCTCGTCAATCATGGATCTTCTCAAAAAGGAATGGGCATCCGACGCATGGAAGAGTTACTGGTATTTCATGTATTTACGTCAGCTCATCTGTTTCCACGACAAATGGAGAGAGATTTACCTTGACTTCAACGACACACTTATTCGTGGAAAGGATACACACTTTCCGAGAGAATATTTCCCGATAATTGGATTGGCGTATGCTTTTCCAAAGACGATGACCGAAGAATTCACTCGCCGCTATAAAAACGAAGAAATGATTTCGAAGGTTCGAGAGATTGGGAATACGATGTTGGATTGTTATAAGGCACGTATCACGCGGAATACATGGATGTCGGCAATTACCAAGAAAGGCGCTTTGAAGAAACTCAATACAATCAAATTCCATATTGGCGAGGCAAATCTCTCGGCACCAGATCCATCAAATCTAGATTATGATCCGAAAGACGCCTGGGGCAATCTACTCAAACGAAGCATCCAGCGAACGGAATATATTGCGAAGCATCACCTTTCATCAGGCGATTCTAAATTATCATCAGAAGACCTCGACATCATGAACTGGGGCACGATGAAACTCGTCGGTTTTCAATCCTTCGTGGTAAATGCGTACTATACACCGAACACGAACAGTATTTATATCCCGACTGCGTATATGCATAGCATGAATGTTCAGTTTGGTCGCGGTTACGAATACGATCTCGCATCTGTTGGCTTTACATTCGGGCATGAAATCTCTCACGCACTTCATGTGAATTCTCGCATCTACAATCATAAAGGCATCATTAAAAACTGGTGGTCCAAGGACGACATCGTAACATATGAACGTAAAATCGCCGCAATCCGCCGGCAATATGAAGAAATCTCTCGAAAGGATGGTTTCGTAATAGACGGCAATCTCTCGTTATCCGAAAATTTAGCGGATGTAACCGGTATCGCCGTTTGCGAAGATGCGCTCAATAAATATCATCGGCATTTATACGATGATGTGAATGACATTACGAGAGATGAACATGTGCGCGAGAGCTCTTTCTTGAATTTTTATACTTATTATGCGATACAGAATCGTCAATATGCGAATTTCCGAGAGATTCTTGTCCAAGTCCTCACGAATCCACATTTGAACCTGAAGATACGAACGAATGTTCCGCTTATGAGAAGTAAGACCTTTCATGATGTCATCGGAATTAAGAAAAGCAATAAAATGTATAATGACGATTTTGACGTGGTATTTTAGGCGTTTATAATTGTCAATAAAATAGGTATAAAAAATCTAGTTTATTGTATTTTATTGTAATAAATGGGAGCAAATGTATCGATGGATGTTAGTGCTTCATGCACAGAATTGGACAATAGTGTAGTTCGTGATGCGAGTTCATCGCCGTTGTTACTACCTATGCTCACGCCACCTCCGACGCTTCATGCTCCAAAATCGTTTGAAGATAACTGGCGCACCGAATCAATACTCATACCAGAAGATATGACAGATATTCATATAGAGGCTACTGCTCTTGCTGATGATAGTGCGGAGGCCAACGTCGGCGCCAGCGCCACCACAGCCAACGCTGATACACCCGCTGATAATACACGTTATGGTAAAGGAAAGCACTGGAAACGTAATATGAAGAAAAGACAAAATACGCAAGAAACAAGCACCGCGATCCCAGTTCAAACCGAACGCACGATCGAACAACGCCGCGAACAAGTTCGTCCTATCATCGATAAACTCACCGAATTACAGATGAATATATCTTATCCGGCAATCCGAGAGTTATACAAACAGCTGAATCATTTTGTGAAGACGGGCGAGGATACGAAAATCAAGATCGCGTTTCCGGAATTCTCTCGTAAAATCAAGGGCGAACTCACCAACGCCACGTATAAGCCATGTTGGGTGAAACTCGAAATGGAGTGAGTAACATTTGATATTACACAATACATAATAATTATCTCATTATTATATATCATCATTCATAATGGGTCGTGATAATCACCAATATGGCGGTACAAAAACTAGCATACTAATAGATAAAGGCACATCTACAGAAAAGTGGGTTCCGACAGCGGACCCTATAGTAATATCAAGAAGCATTCTTGATAATCTTTGCTCATTAAAACTAGTTTCGTCGGGCTCACTATGTTCGATGGTTTTAATGGGTATGTTAAACCCAGATGGAAATATACGAAAACGAAGTCAGATATATCGAACTGATGGAACACAAACTACACCAGTAGAAAGAGCTGATAGATTACGAAACGTGAATGAAGGAAAATTAGAACCGTATGTTTGTATGAAAATATCGTTGATTCGTAGGACAATTTCTGACCCTCGTACTGTAGAATGGAGAGAACCTAACGGAGAATCTTTACTCAAAAAAACTAAAACAGAATTCGAAGTAAAAAGTGAGGTAAACTCTCAACGTCTTGCGGCTTTACAAATGTTATGCGGTGAAAATGCGAGTGATATCATTCCAGATATTTTATCAGATTGCTATATGGATCATAGTGATTTTAATACATCAGTGAATAATATATATTTACACTGCGATGAGTATTCTACAAAAATGGAGATTCCAGAAATCGATGATAAAACGAAAAGAGTGGTTGAATGGATTATAAAAAAAGCTAAATGGCACAACTTTATTATTCATATCGCATTTATGGATTATATCGAAGGTTACATGACTGTATATGAATTTTTTAATTCAAATCTTGACCCGACCAAACAACTTGCTATTTCATATCAAGCGGCTGCTGTTATACTAATATTACTATTAAAAGGAAGAATAATGTCATGGGATTTTCATTCTAGTAATTTACTTACAAACGGTAGTATGATAAAAGGTATAGATTTAGGACGAATCTATGAGTTAGGTATCGGTAACGATGATCGTCGTATAAAACAAGATAGACACCAAATAAAAAATTTTGTTTTCTCAGATATACTAGACAAGCGAGGGGAAAAAATAATTAAACCATTTCTCCATTTTTTTAATTTGAGTGTATGGGGTAGCACAAAGACACCCAAAGAACGTGATTTGGACCGTTTTAGTGAAGATTATAAACGAATATTAGTTGATTTTCCAGACCAGGCATATGAATTTTCAACCTTTCAACCTGAACAAAAGCGTAAATTGGTCTACGAAGCACTTATGATGATTGCGTTTATAGATGGTATTACAAACACATGTCTATATAATTTAAATCGTATTAAAAGTTCGTCTATATTTCGACGCGTGTTTCATGATGCTCCAGATTTTACTAAGAGAGACTCGGGTTATTTTACTAATTTTGAAAAATTTTTGAATCATTTTACAATCGATTATGATATATTTGTAAGTGAACAAGCAGGTAATGGAACGGTTGTAGTTGATATGAATAACGCATTAGATGAAATATGCCGACGCCTAGAACCTATGTTGGTTCCATGTCCTCTGGCAAAACGTCAAGACTATCGTATGTTTGAATTACAGGATAGACTAGATTACGATTCTGAACGGGAAGGCGAAGAAGGCGATTCTGAAGGCGAAGAAGGCGGTTCTAATCGCCGCCGCCGCCGCCGCCGCCACAAATCAAACAAGAAAAAAAAATATAAATCACGTAAGATTCAAAGTCGCCGCAAACGTAAAATAACACACAAACGAGGTCATAACATACGATAGTATATGATTATGTTCTTTGTTTATTACGCCTGTTTTGTTACCTAACATTAAAACACAATATTGTCATCAATCCATTTTTTGATGCGAATATTCACCGGCTCCAATATTTTATTCAGTCCTTCCACGTAATTCAAGTAATATTGCGGGTCATTCTGGATTTTTACGAGCGTATGGTAAATAATCGTGTAATCTTCTTGTGAATACAAATCGGTGATTTTAATAAATATTAGGTCGATATTTGTATCGGCTAAACTATCGATAGGAACACTCGTTCCGAGAGATGACATCGGCCGTAATGGAGGCGATGACGAAGACACAGACACAGACACAGACGTAGATGACGCAATCCGTTTTGGAAATTGGCACGGCAAGTCATCATCTTCTCCGCTGGCTCCACCGCCGCCACTCGCCGCAGGCGTTTCTGATTTATCTGTTACTGCTAGACGACGAACCAACTCTGGATTGTCGAGCATTCCTTTATACATTTGAAGTGTGTGAAGAATATGTATTTTATCAGTCTGATTATAGGTACGTATCAAGTTATTAATCCCTGTCTTCGCGAGTTCATTTAGAAGAGTAAATAATGCCGCATTCTCACCGCCACTCGAAAGCACACTTTTATAAAATTTGTTGAATCGAGAGAATACGTTATATAAGTAAAACACATCCTCTTTTTTATCGTTATTATACCATCTACGAACATGTTGTGTATAACCAGGTGCTTGGATCGTGAGTATATTATTATGAATCGCTAGTTTGCTTCCAATCGGATAATACGCAAGAAACCCAATCTGAAGAAGTGCTTGAAGCGGCTCTAATATCGTCTCAAATCGTTCTCTCGGTTTCTTCAATTGACCTGCTATAAATTGTAACGTGCTTTGCATCTTCGCTATATTACCATACATTTGGATATATATTTAGACTGTTTTTAACTTGGTCCCATCGCATCAATAGCCGCAGCAGCACCACCTCCCAGCGACGTATTCAAACGCATGTTCGCATTAGGCTGAATCGATTTATGAAGAAAAATATTCGTAGATTGAAAACACGCATGCTGTGCGTTATAGGGTATATCGTATTTTTCACACCAAGCAATACATTTGTTTACATTAGTGCGCTTATACTGTTCCAACTTCTCAGTATTCCTATGATTTGTAATAATGGAAAGAGTTGATGTAATATTTTCGATTTGCTGAAAGCTTACCATCGCATTCATCTCTTCAATTCGGTTCAAATAATAGAGATCATGGTTGAATGAAAGAAACGACGACAAAACACCATTTAATAACGACGGAAATACTCTCGTAAATTGTTGTATCAACGATTGTGAATCACCGACCTTGAATCCTTGACAAATAATATATTTTTCAGAATTCGCAACACGACTCGTATAAGGTTTCATAATCGATACATTATTGTAATAATAGCTTAGAATGTATAAAATATCGACAGTTGTCTTGTGAAATACATCGAAAATTTTGAGTATGAATGAACCTCCTTGTTTTTGCATTACAAGCGCATAGAATACTTCGCAAAATATAAGTTGGGTCGCCATGTTTTCTTGTTGATTAAAGTCCAACGAAAAATCGAAACCGCCATCAGCAGTTACAATATCCATCGTATTTTTATATTTTTCAGCGCAATAGATGAAATTTTCTAAGGAGATTAAATTGCCGGTTTTATCCGCGCCGTTTTCGATCATAACATTCGGGTGACTTTCAAGAAATGATCGTGTTTTTTTCCAACCAGGACAAATCGGATCATCATTTACTAATGTCATACCATAATATCGGTCATTCCCATATGTAATATGAGTAGTTGCCGGAGAAGCGACATCTTTTTGACTATCAAATATACGACGCGACACTTTTAAATATTCTTGCTCTTTCATATATTCATCATGAAATTCGGTATTACGTTTGAGAATATGTATCGGTGAAGTTGTATTCTCGTTCGACTCATATACGCTGCCGGATTTTTTTTCATTATACTCATTATAACTATGTCGTTGATACTCCAATCCTCGTAAATATGCCAACGCTTCAATAAATCCACCAGGCCCTTCCGCCAGATGAAACGTTTTTATACCCATTTTTGAATCCGGTTTTGTCGCATACGTTTCATCGTACTGTGATAGTAAATTTGTATTTTTCATGATCTCGATCATCTTATAAAATGAACGAGATAATGGTCGTAACTTGCTAATGTTTGTTTTATTTCCAGAGATGTTGGAATGGATATACTCATATGGATTCGTAAATTTCTTTATGTTATCCCATGTATCTTGATATTTCTCAATTTGATGCTTGATGTCGCAGAGGTGTGCGTAAATCGACGACGAAACATACACTTTTTGTTCGTCGTTTGTATGTGTAATAGTTAAATCAAGTGGAATATAATCACCATTTTCACATACTTGTATATCAACCTGTGGTAATAAAAAATAATTAAAGTATGATAATATGGGGCTGGTGGCATGATTCGACTTGTTCATTTCAGTTGATGCTGGATGAACACTAGAATTCGATGTATCGTTCGTATTTTGCCTGGTGGTTGTTTGTGTTTGTAATAAAGGCTTGAAGCAATTTTTGGGCGACTTTTTAAACATTTCTTGCTCGATTACATTCTGTATGTAAATGTTTATAAGTCACTTTTTTTCTTGGTCTGACGTTTAGGTTTTGCTGGGGGTTCGGCTGATGCTGCCTTTCCTGTTTCGGATTCCGATCCTGCTTCAGCTGCCGTCGCTTTTACTTTTTTTGTGCGTTTTTGTATTTTCTTCTCGATTTGTTCAATCGGCGCAGAGGGAGCACTTACTTCTTGAGAAACAGCCACAGAAACCGGAGGAGGAGCAGCTGAAGCAGATTCGGCTGACTTGGCAGATTCTCCCGCTTTTATTGTTGTAACCTTTTTCAGTTTTGGTTTTGATTTTAATGTAGTAGATGATGCCGCCGCAGAAGTAGATTCACTTATTTGACGATCTTTGCGTTCCTCTAAAATGTGCGCTGCGATCGCAGGTTTTGACGCGACATCAATCGGTCGTGATGCCTTCGCTATTTTTTCAAGTGCTATCGACTCAACCGTAACATCACCTGGCTCGGAAGAAGATACCCGATGCTGTTCTTCTTGTAATCCAGCATAACTTAAGAAACTGCTTTTCAGTTGCTTTGCGTTAATATTTCGGTTCTTTCGAAATATGAAATATCGATTATAGAACGAAATTTGCTTTTCTTCTGGTGTCATATATAACGCAGAGCCATACTCATGTTGGCAACGGCGCTCCCATTCATTTCCAGCGCTTCCGCTGCCACTGCCGCTGCCACCATCGACTTCGCGCTGTTTCTTCTTACATTCAAGTTCCATTTCATGATACATCGTTTCAAATGTTGCGGTTCCATCTGGCATACGAAACATTAGCGTTGTTTCTGCTTCTTCTGGTGTCACGAGGTCAAACCCGTAATTTTCAAGGAGTTGTGTCAAGTAATCGAAATTCACGAGATACTCGCGTGTCAGCTTATTAATCGAATCCTGATATACCTCGATTTCATATCCAATACTACTGCTATCCGGTTCAAATTCAGTCTGATGATACTTCTTACGAACCGACCACATTTTCTGAGGGTCGGAACCTGAACTCGACGCCGACGCCGACGACAAAATACTCAACTCAGAACCACTCTCAAGACGTGATAATGCGTGAAAGATACGCGCACCATCAAAACATGTTCCGATGAAATATCCACCAAGCTTCGTGCATTCCGACACATTTTGAAGAAAGGTATGGACTTTCATTATGTTTTCAAAGAAATAGTGAATCGCAAACTGAACAGAGCAAACATCAAAACCATCGGCCGCACGACCATAATGCGGATAAACACCACGACCTAATATGCTTGCGTCTTTCGCGCCTTCACCGAAAATTGCGCGTGATATGATACGATATCTTTCACTAATTGCCGCTTGACCCGTTCGTATTTCTTTACTGCTGTCTCCGTGAATAAATATCGCATCTGGTATATTTCGTTTTCGTTTCTTCGTGTCAAGATATCGCGCACAAACACCGTCGAATTTATGTTCTAGATTATCTTTTGAATAGTCTATACCGAAAACAAATCCCAGTTTTGCGGCAACCCATTTCGGTAAGTCGCCACCCTTTCCAACCGCAAGGTCAATAAGTGTCTGTCCTGGTCGCGCAACACTCATGATCAGTTTGCGTTTCACAAACAAGTTATGGAAATCACGCATCCCTTTTGTCAGTGTGCGAATTTTCGTGCCTCTTCCAATATCAATACCTCGCCCACCGTTGGCAGTTTCGGCATTATTGTAATAAATATCGTCACTTGTAAGTTCATCTGGTATTCCTTCACCGGTCATAATCATCTCTGGAGTAATGGCGTTATGGATTGAATGCCAGTTATTATTCGCGACGTGATATGCGTTGCCATAATTCTTTCCTCCTGCGCGATATTCAGCCGTTTTATCATGACGAACTCTCAAGGCCGACCATCGCCAATTCACCGGCTGTGATGAATCATAACTAAACTCCACAATCGTTTCGTCTTGGATGATATCATTTTCAAGTGTCATCATCTGGCTTACACCGGCTTCATCTGGTCGCAACATGATGTGACAAATATGTGCGTCGTTATCATAAGGGTATGTCGGGTAAAATGGTGCAGGTTTATAAGAGTCAGTATTGTCGGCGCTATTGCCGCTTCTTCCGGCGTCACCGCTGCCACTTCCACCGCCTTCAATCATCGAAACACACGGATTCAAGTAGCCATGTTTTCGTTCATCATAACCGACGCGTAATACCAACGTTTTATATTGTTGAACCTGAACACATCGCGACATATCCACACCGCTTTTAAAGACGTTACTAACAAGATCCTCATTATCTTCGCCCTTTTTCGTTGTAACAAGAAAGTCGATTGTATTCATGTGCGCTGGTTTCCATTTAAATGAATATTCCCAAGTTGTTTTGTATAATGGTCCTGCCGATGTAGTATCGTTTCTCTCGACACTCCCTACACCAAAATCAATCGGTGTAAAGATGAGTCCATCTGTATGATATTCGAATTGATGTTCGGCAGCTTTACGCAGTATCAAAGCACAACAATCGAAAATAGTTTTTGACGAAGATTCCGACGCGATTTCAAACTTCTTCGTTTCGATGCGAATCGGTGGCAACGAATCAGCACCACCCGAAACACATTTCAGTTGGAGGTTTCTTACGACACTTTCCATTAATGGAAGACGAAAGTTGGTTAGAACTTCGTCTTCGTTGATCGGAAAGAATAGTCGTGTGCGGACGTCTGCCTTATGAACGAAATATACATCAAATACAAGAAACAAGTTAATAAATTCGCCGTTTTTGTTATGAAGGATATGCTCGCCATCAAGAAGCGTATTATGTAATTTGGTATTGAGTGATACTGCGCCAGTAAATTGGAAGTTCATGTTTGTGTCGATTAAATATACGTGCCCTGTTTTTGGGGCGACAAATAGAAGTTTGCGATGTCCATCTGCTTTTTCTGTAACCGAATAATTCAACCGAATATTTGGCACTTTTGAATCAGAGTCGATCGGTTGAATGTTTTGAGTTTGAAGTGTATAAGAACACGGACCAATAAAATGCTTGGGGCGAAGTTGTAATCCAGATCGCCCAGTTACATGTTCGCGTTCGCGTTCACGGTCTCGTTGCTTGCGCTCACGCGCTCGTTCATGTTCGCGCTTTCTTGCGAGCTCTTCATCGTCTTCTTTGTCTTTACCATCACCTGCCCCACCTTTACGCTCGCGCTCACGTTCGCTGTCGCTTCCGTCACTGTCGCTTTCACCGTGTTCCTGATTCTCATCAGGATAGAGTAATTCATAATATCGACGCTGTACTCCACGCATATCGGATAACGAAACGGGGTAATTTGTTCCTTGTAATCCAGACATCACAATCTTCACCATTTTACGCAAGTTATCCAACAAATGCTTTGAGTGATTGAATGCGGTTCCCGGACCAACAAGGTCGTTGATCACTTCGATCTCGATTTCATATCGAATCGGACTTTCAAGAACCTTTGCGGCATCAAATGTGGATGCTGAAATATAACCGGTTTGATCCTTATGTGATTCCTTGACAACGCTCATATCGATCTGAAATGGAAAATCCGGATGTTTCAGCGTGCTACGATTAATGTAGCGAAACGTTTTCTTGTTGTCGTTCCATGTTTTCAGAATTGACCTTGCGAGTGTCGATGTATTTGGAATACGTTTTTCACGTTGATAACTTACCTTGAAATTAAAGTCGTCAAATATAACTGGATGGATTGTAGTACCGCTGCTTTCGAATTCTCCGCTTCTTCCGCTTTCGGCGCCGGGACCACCGCCACCGCCACCGCCAGTCTTCGCATACATCTTTTGAGTAAATAGAACATATTTCTCGTCCGGCGTATTTGTTTTGCAGTAATTCTGAACTTCGTTGATACCATGGATTTCTGCGCGAATCAACGATAGTTTTGTTTGTCCAGTTTTCTGATCCACGAATTCATTCTGAATTTTCAAAGAATACGCATTTTTTTTCATGAACGAGAATCCTCCAGACAATAGCTTTTGAAGAACTCCATCGAAGTTTTCGCGGGTTGTCCCCGGATTTCCACGTGTGCCGAATCGTATTTCCAATTCTGGAACACCATCAGTCTTGTCTGTGATACCTTCTAAATAATGTTTTACGATATTTGAAAATTCGGATTGCTTCGCCGACGCAGTCTCAGATGCCGACAGCGAACTTCTTTCGCGATTTCTCCGCATTATATATATGAATAGGATATATTATTTATACATTAATTCATATATATACTTCAATTTTATACATACCGACAAATTGATTCATACAACTCAGGTTTTGTTTTTCGTTTTTCTGTTCCGATTGAACCAAACTTGCCAGGTATCTTTGTAACGACTTCCAGCCCTAATTTTGTTGAAATATCGATCAAATCTTGTAATTTATACGCGGATAATGGACGAATTGGAGCGGAAATACTCTCCATCCGCCAATAATTTTCTTTAACATACGTGATATACTTCACCGTCATGGGGGGCGGAGCATCATACAATACATATCTGCCCTTTATTTTTTCGAGAATAAAAGTCGTTGCGCCACTTCCGCCGCCGCCACCACCGACATCATAATACTTACGGTCTTGAACAATATACACCGTCGTCATCGATTTACACACAACTACTGCGTGTAGTGTTTCTAATGTAATGAATGGTTTATGAACAAGTGACTCTTCCAATGCGCTTATTTTCAGCTTGTTAGCTTTTAAAATTGGTTTGTTCTGTCGGAGTAATTCAATAAGTTCAAATTTGAATCGATTCGATTCTGTGTAATAATTATCGATCATTTCAAATTTTTCATAACCATACATCATGATATACAAACACCATAAGATGGAATCAGCACATTTTGTTTCATTTATGTTTTGACTATATTTTCTTATGTCATTTGGATCGAATGAGACAATTTGATTGACATCGGGTGATGGAGCGTTGTTGGTGTTAGTCTTGGTGCTAATGTCTGTGCTGGTGCTGGTGCTGGTGCTGGTGCTGGTGCTGGTCTCAATACTAGTGTCGGTGTCGGTGTCGGTGTCACTCCCGTCGGCTGATTCAAATAACTCTGGGGGGTCTTTAATATACATAGGTTCAGGCAATCGTTTCGGTAAAGCCGGTGTTGTCATAACTACCCGACTAGAAACACCCGTATCCTCATTATTATCACTATAAATATGATCGATATCATTAATTTTCGTGGCGCTGCTATTATTGTCGAGACCACGACTTTTTATGTCATAACATATAATATTTCCACCTTCCAAATTTGCTTGAGTGAATGAAAATGAATTATAGAGACAAGGAATGATTCCTGTCATCATGTCGAGTATATAATCTATCGCATTCGCTTTATGCGTTATTTATCAAAGAACTCTTTCGTGAGATTTTGCTTCTGTTCTTCAACTTCGTTCAAGTGTTTCTCTTGATTGATGACGTATTTCATATAATCATACAATTGAGTTAGTATATCATTATTCAATTTGGAAATATTTACAAAGACGCCGTTTTTATTTTCGTTGATTTGGGTATTCTTTGAATGTAAAATACGCAAAATCTCGATTTGATGAACAACCGGCATGTTTTCGATCCCGTCTTTCAACGACATCAAATAATTCGTTTTTGTTTCGACATGTTGAGCGATTGTTTGAATCTCATTCATCGCAGATAAACTCGCAATCGCAGCCGTCATTTTGTTTTCACAATAAAAAGAACTTGAATTCGATGCGGATGACCCGGAGGCAGATGACATTTACAATACATTACTGTTTAAACTTTATACT
>Ga0194129_10008138_pt1 | contig 12245 bp, 7 predicted proteins | sample TA2KigCa35mmetaG_FD_150862 | JGI IMG/M metagenome (GOLD analysis project Ga0194129, IMG submission 150862) | Freshwater microbial communities from Lake Tanganyika, Tanzania - TA2015038 Kigoma Deep Cast 35m | ecosystem: Environmental > Aquatic > Freshwater > Lake | place: Tanzania: Lake... | reverse complement strand
CTCGAGCAGACCCTGGCCGCCGCCGCCGACGTCGATCGGCGCGACGCGCTGCTGTCACGAGCGGTGCAAGCGCTGCAGGACGCCGGCGGCGACGGCGGCGACGCCCGCCGCGCGGCGCTGCTGCGCCGCCGCGTGACCCTGCTCGAGGACGCCCGCCGCGACGCGCCGGCGCTGCAGGCCTGGGCGCAGCTGACGCTCGAGCACAATGTCGACACGCCAACGCGCATGGCCGCCCGCCGCGCCCACGAGCAGCGCGCGACGCCCGACGAGCGCGCGCGGTTCCTCACCCGGCTCGCCCGTCGCGCCGAGGCCTCCGGCGCCGGCGTCGCCGAGACCGCCTCGATCCTGCGCGAGCTGCTCGAGCTGCGCGTCGCCGTCGACGACCACGTCGGCGCCGAGTCCACCGCGCGCGAGCTGCTCGCCCGCGTCGCCGACGACCACCGCGCGGTGGCGGTGCTCGCCGACCTGCTCGCCGACGACGCCCGCCGCGCCGACGAGTTCGTCACCGTGCTGCGGCTGCGCGTCGACGGCGCGCGCGCGGCGGGCGATCGCGCGGCCACGCGCGAGGCGCTCGAGCGGCTCGGCCGAGCGCTCGCCGCGCAGGGCAAGGACGACGACGCCGCCGCCACCCTCGTCGACGCCGCGCGCACGAGCCCCGATGACGCGCCGCTGGTGGCGCGGGTGCTCGATGGCCTGCTGGCCGGGCAGCGCGCCGGCGAGGCCGTCGACCTGCTCGAGGAGCTCGCCGCCGGCGCCCCCCCGCGGAACGCGGCCCGCCTCCTGTTGCGCGGCGCCGAGCTCGCCACCGAACGGCTCGCTCGCAAGGACCGCGCCCGCGCGCTGGTGCAGCGCGCCGCGGGGCTCTTGCCCCACGACGCGCGCGTCCTCGAGGCGCAGGTCGAGCTGCTCGTCGACGACGGCGACACCGAGGGCGCCGTCGATGCGCTGGCGAGGCTCGCCGCCGACGAGGCCGATGACCGCGCCCGCGCGCGGCTGGAGCTGCGCATGGGCCAGCTCCTCGAGGAGCAGCTGTTGCGCCCCGACTTGGCGCTGACGCACTACCGCGCCGCCGTCGACGGCGACCGCACCCTGCGCGAGGCGTGGGACGCGCTCTGGTCGCTGTCGCGGACACAGGGCGACAAGGCCGGCGTCGCCGCCGCGATCACCGGGCTCGCGCAGCTCGAGACGGGGCGGGCACGCGCGGCGCTGCTGGTGCGGCTCGGTCGCATCCACGAAAAAGAGCGCAGCGACGCCGGCGCCGCCGCCGCCGCCTACGAAGCAGCGCTGGCTGCCGACGCCGGCGACATCGACGCGCTGACCGCCCTCGTCGGCGTCCGCGCGTTCGCGCTGCAGGGCGAGCGCGACGTCGACGCGGCGCTGGCGGTGCCGGCCCCCGAGCTCGTCGACGAGATGCGTCGCCCGTTCCTGCAGGCCGAGGCGGTGGGCGCCTCGCTGCCGTTCTCGTACCGTCGCCTGCTGGCCCTGGCCGTCACGCAGGACGGCGACACCGAAGGCGCCCACCGCCGCTTCGAGGCCCTGCTCGACGAGAAGCCCGACGATTTGTCGACGTTGCTGGCCTTCGCGCGTCACCTCACGACGATGGCGCGGCCGCCGGCTCCTGCCGCCAAGGCGGCCACCGCCGACGCGCGTCGCCGCGAGGTGCTCGAGGCGGTGCTGCTGCACCACACCTACGCGCTGAAGCCGCTGGTGCACGTCGACATCTGGGGCGAGGTCGGCGCGCTGCGGCTGCAGGCCGGCGATCTGGCCGGCGCCAAGAAGGCCGCAAAGAAGACGCTGGCCCTGATCGCGGCGTCGGACCACCCCGAAGAGCTCGAAGACGCGCTCCGCGATCGCGCAGTGCGCGCGCTGGTGCTCGCGCTGGACGACCTGCTTCCCCCCGAGGGCGCGGGGGGCGTCGGCGGCACACCGGTCGTCGACGAGGTCGACATCGACCTGCTCGAGCGGGCCATCGCGCTGGACTTCCAGCGCGCGCTGGCGCCCGCCGAGAAGGCGCGGCTGAAGGAGCGTCAGGCGCGCATCGCGCTGGTGCTGCGACGCGACGCTGAGCAGGCGCGCCGCCTGCTCGACGAGGCGCTGCGCATCGACCCCGCGGCGTCGTCGGCGCGCGAGGCGCTGTTCGATCTGGAGCTGCAGGGCGAAGATCCGCGCAAGGCGCTGGAGCAGAGCCGGGCGTTGCTGGCCGCCGAGCGAGACCCGGCGAAGAAGGCCCGGCTGCACCTGCGCCTGTTCAACCTGCACAAACGCCTGCGCCTCCCCGACGAGGTCGCCGCCGCCGAGCTGCGGGCCGCCGTTGAGCAGGACCCGAAGAACCCCGCGGTGCTCGAGGCCGCCGAGAAATTCTACGTCGACAAGAAGGACGGCAAGGGCCTGGACGGACTGTACACGACGCGGCTGAAGTCCCTCGACCGCGCCGACGTCGCCGGCCGCCTCGTGCTGCTCGAGCGGCTGGCGCAGGTGCGGCGCTACGACCTGCGCGACCTGCGCGGCGCCATCGACGCCTGCGAGGCGCTGTCGGCCCTCGACCCCGAGGCGCAGAAGCCGCGCGAGGACGCGGCGCGGATGCACGTCGAGCTCGGCCAGTGGAGGGAGGCCGTCGCCGCGTGGCGCGCGGTCCTCGACCGCGACACGCTGCTCGTCGAGGCGTGGCGCGGTCTGTTCTCGGTATTTGCGCGGTCGCGCCAGGGCGACGAGGCGTTCGCGGTGGCGGCGACGATGACGGCGCTCGAGCTCGCTGACGACGAGATGGTGCGCGCGGTGCGGTCGGTGCGACCGCCGTTCCCACGCTGGCCGGTGCCCCCCGCCGATCTCGCCGGCGCGCGTCGCCGGCTCGCGCATCCGCTGGAGCGCTCGCCGGTGCGCGCGGTGCTCGAGCTCGTAGCGCCGCGGCTGCTGCCGCGGCTGGGGCGACCGCTGTCGGACTTCGGCGTGCGCCGCAAGGACGCGCTGACTGAACGGCAGCTGTCACCGGCGTTGGCGACGGCGCTGCGGACGGCCATGGCGCTGTCGGAGCTCGGGGCCGGTCGCGAGGGCGCGCCGCTGTTGCCGCTGTACGGCGCCGAGCTCGCCAGCGACGGCGCGACGCCGCCGTTTGCGGCGTTGCCGTCGCGCGAGCCGGGGCTGATTGTGACGCAGGAGGTGCTGCGCGGCGGCATGACCCCCGAACGCGCGTTCGCGCTTGGCCGCGCGGTGGCGTGGTTGTCACCGTGGGCGCTGCTCGCCGCGGCGCTCGACGCGGTCGAGATTCACCAGCTGCTCGAGGCGCTGGTGGCGGCGTACCTGTCACCACGCGACCTCGAGAAGCCGTCGGTGGAGCTCGAGCGCAAGGGCGCCGCGCTGCGCGCGGAGCTGCACGAGGGCATGCCTCCCGACGAGCGCGACCAGCTGGCCGCGGCGCTGACGCCGGCGTTGCGCGACTGGGTCGTCAGCCGCGCGCGGCTCGGCATGTCCGAGTGGAAGGCCGGCGTCGGCTACACCGGCGACCGGCTGGGCTTCCTGCTGTGCAGCGACCTGCCGGCAGCGGTCCGCGTCGTGCGCGCCGCCGCGGGCGCGACCACGGCGGCGCGGTCGTCGATCAAGGAGCTCGTGCTCTTCTCGATCTCGCCGGTCTACCTGCAGCTGCGCCGCGAGCTGGCGCTGTCGCTGCCCGAGCACGCCATAGCCCCGATGCTCGACCTCGCCTGAAGCACGAGGACAACCGGTACCGCGAACCCGCGCGGTCACCGACCGCCAGGAAGCGACGCGCCTACCGCAGCCGGCGACGACGACACCGTGGCAACGCCGTGCGCTGGCGGACAGGCGAAGCGACCCGCGCGCCGCAGCCAGCAACGACGACGACGTGTCCCCGCGGACAGGCGAAGCGACCCGCGCGCCGCAGCCAGCGAGGACGACGAAGCGAGCGCGACCGCCTGCGGGGCCCGGGTCGCTTCGCCGTGCCGGCACTCCGCAGAAGCGCCGGGGTTTCCGAAGGGGTGCGGCGCAACGCGCCCCTTCGGTCGCGCCGAAGGCGTAGGTCGCCACGCCGCGAGGCAAGCGGGTGCGCATCGCCGAGAGCGAAAACCTCGTCGAAGACCGATCCGCTCGAAGAAGAAAACGAGGACGACGAAACAGGAACCGCGCCGTCGGTCGTCGTCAGAGCTTGAAGGGCGACGTGACCTCGGATTCACCAAAGCCGCTGTGACTGCCCGACAACAAGCTGGTCGCATCATCGAGCCGCAAGCTCAGCACCTGGGCAAAGCTCCAAAGAAGCTTGACCCCCAGCTGTGGCTCCTTGCGGATGAGCTCGTTGAAGCGGGCGCGCTCGACAACGAGCAGCCGCGACTCTGCCTTGACCCGGACGGTGGCCGAGCGTGGGCGCGAGTTGAACAACGCCATCTCGCCGAAGTGCTCGCCGGTCTGCAGCACCCGCAGCACGGTGCCGGCGCGCTCGACCTCGATGGTCCCCGTGAGGATCGCGTAGAGCGCATCGCTGGTCTCGCCCTCGCGCATGATCACCTCGCCGGGCGCGGCGTCCATCGCGCGAACGATGGACATCATCTTGCACTGCTCGCTCATGTCGAGGTGACGGAAGATGACGACGTGGCGCAGGGTGTCGAGCTTGAGGTTCACCTCGGTGGTTCGCTGGCCGTCGCTGGCCTCGCCGTCGTCGCCGACGGCGCGCAGCACCACGGTCGAGACGTTGTCGGCGCCGCCGCGCTGGTTGGCGAGGTCGACGAGCCGGCCCGGGGTGCCGTCGACGTGGTCGGCGTCGAGGAAGGGGCCGAGCTCCTCGTTGGACTCGAGGTACTTCGTCAGACCGTCGCTGCAGAGCAGCAGCGTGTCGCCAGGCAGCAGGTCGAAGGTCAGCGTGTCGGGGCGGATGGTCTTCTGGATGCCGACGGCCCGCGTGATCACGTTGGCGTAGGGGCCCTTCTTCGCCTGCTCCAACGTCGCCACGCCGCGCTTCACCAGCTCGGCGACGTAGGTGTGGTCTTCGCTCAGCTGGTAGACGCGGCCGGCCCGACGCAGATACAGGCGCGAGTCGCCGACGTGGCCCATGACGCCGATGGTCCGGGTGCACAGCACCATCGTCAGCGTCGTGCCCATGCCCGCCTTGCCCTGCTCGGAGGTGGCGACGGCGTAGACGGCGGCGGAGGCCTGCTGGATCGCCTCCTCGACGAGGCGCAGCAGCGCGTCGCGCGAGACGTTGCTGTCGTCGAAGGCCTCGATGCGCGCGCGCTGCTCACGGATGTAGCGGACGATGGTGGCCGACGCGGTGGTGGCGGCGACCTCGCCGCCGGAGTGGCCGCCCATGCCGTCACAGACCATGTACAGCGACAGGTCCGGCGCGAGCACGATGGCGTCTTCGTTGTGGTCGCGCTTGCGACCCACGTCGGTCTTGCCGGCGGCGAGGATCCTCATGCGACGACGTTGTCAGGTGTCGGTGGGGGCGCGCAAGCGCGCCCCGATCACGCGATGAGCTCGCCGACCCGCTGCGCCGCCGCCGTCATGATGTCGAGGTTGCCGGCGTAGGGCGGCAGCCAATGGCCAGCGCCCTCGACCTCGAGGAAGACGCTGACCTTCGTGCCCTTCTGGGCGGCCTGCCCGGGCGGCGCGAACGCGACGTCTTCGAAGACGGGCGCCTTGACGATGCGATAGCCGGGTACGTAGCGGGCGACGTCGGCGACCATCGCCTCGATGGACCGGGTGATGGCCGCGTCGTCGGCGACGCCGGGCACGAAGCACTGCACGGTGTCGCGCATGATCACCGGCGGGTCGGCCGGGTTCAGGACGATGATCGCCTTGCCGCGGGCGGCGCCGCCGACGGTCTCGAGCGCGCGCGCCGTCGTCACGGTGAACTCGTCGATGTTGGCGCGCGTGCCCGGCCCGGCGCTGCGGCTGGCGATGCTCGCCACGACCTCGGCGTAGGGGACGCCCGCGGCGCCGGCGGCGCGCACGACGGCGTGGACGATGGGAATGGTCGCCTGCCCGCCGCAGGTCACCATGTTGACGTTGCGCGCGTCCTTGTATGCGTCGAGGTTGACGGCGGGCACGACGTAGGGACCCACCGCCGCCGGCGTCAGGTCAACGACGCGCTTGCCGCGGTCGGCGAGCACGCGCGCGTGGTGCTGGTGGGCGCGGGCGCTGGTGGCGTCGAAGACCAGGTCGAGCTCGTCGAAGCGCGGGTGGGCGAGCAGGCCCTCGATGCCCTCGTGGGTGGCCGCGACGCCGAGGCGCCGGGCGCGCTCGAGGCCCTCGCTGCCCTCCTCGATGCCGACGAGGACGACGGGGGCGAGCACGTCGGACGTGCGCAGCAGCTTGATCATCAGATCGGTGCCGATGTTGCCCGAGCCGAGGATCGCCGCCCGCTTCGGCTTGTGCGTCTGCCTGTCCCGCGTCGTCGTCATGGGGCGCCGCGTAGCAGACGATCGGCGGGATCGACAGGGCTGTCACGCGGTTGTTGCCGAACGCTCACCGCCGTGGCGCAGACGCCGCCGAATCTCTGGCCGGATGTACCGGAGGTCCCGTCGCTCCCGTGGGCTGCTGCCTGGCGTCATCGCCGACGTCGTCGCTGTCGTCGGCGCTGTCGTCGGCGCTGTCGTCGGCGCTGTCGCCGGCGGCGGCTGCGCCCCCGATCCCGCCGCCGCCCGCGCCGACTGGCTGCGCGCGGTGCTCGTCGACGACCACCGCGACCTGCTGCTGCGTGAGCCGGTCGAGGTCGAGCACAAGCTCGCGCGCATGGCGCAGGATCCGTTCTCGTTCCTGCGTGGAAACGTTGGCGTCTTCGCCCGCGACGCCACCATGCCGGGGGCCCTGCCGTCGACGGTGGGCGACGGCCCCACCAGCGCCGTGCTGCTCATCGGCGATCCGCACCCCGAGAACCTCGGCACCTACCGCCCCGACGGCGCCCCCGGCGGCCGCGGTCTGGTCCTCGACTGGAACGACTTCGACGCCGCCCGCCATGGGCCGTTCTTCCTCGACGTGCGGCGCCTCGCGCTGGGCTTCGCCGCCGCCATCGCCGACGTCGTCCCCGTCGACGTCGCGGCGGACCTCGGGGCCGCGGTGGCCGACGGCTACGTCTACGGCGCCCGCGTGGACGACGATGACTTCGCGCTGCGCGAGCACGACGCGCTGCCCGCGCCGCTGCGCGCGCTGCTCGACAAGGCGCGCAAGGACGGCGACGACGGCGAGGCCCTGTCCGAGCTGACGACGCTGACGGCAGGGACACGGCGGCTGCGCACGGTGGCGGTGGACCCGGCCGGGCGCGGAGTCGACGCCACGGTCACCCTCGCTGTCGATGACGAGTCGCGCGCCGCGGTGGTCGCCGCGCTGCAGCCGCTGCTCGCGGCGCGCGGCGACGGCGCCGCCCACGTTGTCGACATCGCGCGGGTCTACGGCCGCGGCGTCGGCAGCCACGCGCTGCGTCGCTACCGCGCGCTGTTGTCCGACGACACGCTGCTCGAGCTGAAGGAGGCGCGCGACCCGTTCCCGCTGCCGGGCCTGCAGGTGGTGCCCGAGCGCTTCTTCGTCGACCCCGCCGAGCGCATCGTGTTCGCCCAGCGCGCGCTGTAGGGCGGACCCGACCGCGACCCGTGGGCCGCCGCCGTCACCCTCGGCCCCACGGGGTCGCGCGTGCGCGAAGAGACGGGCTACCAGCGGTCGCTGCGGCGGGAGGACCTCGCGGACGCCGCGGAGGCCGACCGCATCGCCGAGGTGCGCGCGGTGGCCTTCGCCAGCGGACGCCTGCTGTTCTCCGCCCACGCCCGCGGCCCGGCCACAGACGGCGCGCCCCGCCGCGCGGCGCTGTCGACCATCGTCACCGCCGGCGACGCCGCGCTCGGCGCCGAGACGCACGCGTTCGTCATCGACGCGCTCGCGACCCTAGGCGCCGACCACGAGACCTTCGTCGCGCTGCTCGACGAGCACGGGGCGCGCCTCGGCTGGCAGGCGCCGTGATCGCCCTCGCCCTCGCCCTGCTCGTCGCCGGCGCTGACCCCGACCGCGGCGCCGGCTCGCCGTGGGCGATCCCCGCCACCGGCGACGACACCGGGCTGTTCCTCGGCGCGCAGCTGTTCACCAGCGTCGACGCCACCTTCGTCGACACCGCTCCCGACACCGTGCTGCCGGCGTTCCGCCTCGACCGCCTCGAGGTGGGCGGCGGCGGCCTCTGGCAGCGACGCCTCGGCGGCCTCTGGCGCATGGAGACCATCCGCAGCGCCACGCCGCAGTCGGCGTTCGGCATCGACGGCAATTCGCTGCTGCCGCGGCTGAGGCTCGCCTACGGCGTCGTCCGCGGCGGCCTCGCGCTGGCCGGCGTCGACGTCGACATCGAGGCGCGCGTGGGCCTCGTGCCCGAGCCCTGGCTCGAGACGCTGGAGCGTCGGCTCGGCGCGCGCGGCCTGCTGCCGCTGCCGTCGGAGCGCGCCGGCCTGCTGTCGGTCAGCGACCTCGGCGTCACGGTCGACATCGACGTCGGCGACGGCGCCGTCGACGTGCGCGCGTTCGTCGGCAACGGCGAGGGCCACACCGAGCTCGAGCGCAACGCGAGCAAGAACGTAGGCGCCGTCGTGGTCGTCGTCCCCGTCGTGGTCGACGTGCTCGGCGGGCCCCTCGCGCTCGGCGGACAGCTCGGCGGCCGGTACGGCACGCTCGGCGTGGCCGACGTCGCTGACCACCGCGCCCAGGCCGCGCTGTTCGCCAGCCATCCCCGCCTGCGCGTGGGGCTCGAGGCCGCGGCGGGCTTCGGCTTTCAGCAGCGCGCCGCGCCGCGGCCGGTCGTGGCCGGCGGCTTCGTCGATGCCGTGATCGTGCCGGGGTGGCTCGGCGTCGCGCTGCGCGGCGACACGGGCAGCGTCGACAGCGCGGTGGTTGGCTCCACCACGTCGCGCGGCCTGCTCGCGCTGTTCTGCGACCTCGGGCTGCAGCCCGGGGCGACCACCCATTCCCACGCCGGGCGCGCGCGGCTGTCGGGCGGTCTCGAGGGCGTCGTCGTCGGCGTCGCCACCGGTCCCGTGCCGGGGGTGCCTTCGGCGGGCCGCGCGCTGCGGGCCTTCGTGCAGCTCGAGGTCACCGGGCTCACCGACATCGTCGACCTCGCGGCGCGCGGCGCGGTCGACCGAGGCAGGCGGTGACGGCGGCGGCGGCGGGCTTTTCCTCGTGGCGGACCCGTGGTCTGCTCGCGCCCATGAGCGAGAACGCCGACGACAAGCCGGTGCACCTGCTGCTCGTCGAGGACGAGCCCGACCTGCGCAACACGCTGCGCTACAACCTGAAGCGCGCCGGCTACGTCGTCACCGACGTCGGCAACGGCAGAGAGGCGCAAGAGGCGCTCGCGGCGGCGCCGCAGGGCGACCGCGGCGCCGTCGACGTCGTCGTCTCCGACGTGATGATGCCGGTGATGGACGGCATCGCGCTGGTCAAGGCGCTGCGCGCCGACGTCGTCATGCGCGAGCTGCCGCTGATGTTCCTGACCGCCAAGGGCGACGCCGCCGACCGGCTCGAGGGCTTTCGCTCCGGCGCCGACGACTACCTGACCAAGCCCTTCAACCTCGAGGAGCTGCTGGCGCGCATCCAGGTGCAGGCGCGGCGGGCGCTGGTCGCGCGACGGATGCGCAAGCTGCTGCCGGCGCCGACGTCGGCGGACAAGGCGGCGGGCGACGACCTGTACGCCAAGGTGGCGATGTGGGAGGCGCGGTTTCCGATGCTGGCGGTGCTGCGCCGCGACCAGATCGTGGGCGGCAGCAAGCGCACGCTGGCCCTGCTGCGCGAGATCCTGGTGCGCGCGCCGGGGCGCGACCCGGTGTTGATCGTCGGCGACACCGGCACCGGCAAGACCGGCGTCGCCGAGGCGCTGCATCGGCTCGGGCCGCGCGCCGACAAGCCGTTTCGTGTCGTCAACTGCGCCGAGCTGGCGGCGGCGGACCAGGCGATCACGGCGGGCAAGCTGTTCGGCTTCGGCAAGGGCTCGGGCCTGAACAACGTGAGCAAGGACGGCCAGCCCGGCCTGCTCGAAGACGTCGACGGCGGCACGCTGTTCTTCGACGAGATCCACCGTCTGCCGCTGGACGCGCAGGCGATGCTTTTGCTGCCCATCGAGGGGCGACCGTTCCACCCCGCCGTGGGCAAGGGCAACCCGCGCACCGTCGACCTCAAATTCATCTTCGCCACCAATGTCGACCTGAAGGCCGAGAGCGCCGCCGGGCGGTTCCCGTTCGACCTGTACCAGCGGCTGGCGCAGAGCCAGATCAAGGTGCCGTCGCTCGGCGAGCGGCGCGAGGACATCCAGACGCTGGCCGAGCACTTCCTCGACGAGTGCAAGGCCGAGTTCGACCTGCAGAACGCCACCTTCGCGCCGTCCCTGGCCCGTCACCTCGTCGAGCGCGACTACGACGGCAACATCCGCGAGCTGCGCAACCTCGTGCGCGAGCTGGCGCGGCGCGCGGCGTTCGAGCTCGACACCGTGCTGCAGCTCGAGCACCTGCCCGACGGCTGGGACGACGTCGACGGTGACACGCTGCGGCCGGCGACGACGAGCGCGCCGACCACGCAGGCGCCGGGCGCGCCGGCACCCTCGTCAGCGCCGCCCGCGACGTCGGCCGCGGCGACGACGAAGCCGCCGTCGTCACCGCCGGCGAAGGCGATGGCCGGCCTCGACGACGACGCCTGCGGGTTCTGGAACGAGGTCGAGATGCAGGAGCTGGTGGCGCTGCGGCGGCATCGCTTCCGCATCGCCGACGCCGAGAAAGAGCTCGGCCTGTCGTCGAAGTCACGGACGCTGACGAACCACCTGCGCGGCCTGTGCTTCAAGGCGCTGACACACACCATGCGCGGCGACGCCTTCGACGTCGCCGGCGCGTCCCGCCTCGTCGTCGGCCGCGACGACGAGGCGCTGCTCGACCGCACCGTCGAGCGGGTGCAGAGCTACCTCGAGATGGTCGAGAAGCACGTCGCCGCCCACACCACCGAGCTGCTGTTCAACAACCTGCCGCGCGACTACCGGAAGTTCGTCGAGCGGGCGATCGACGCGGCCCGCGTGCAGCTGTCATCACGCGCAACCCATTGAAACCGCGGCAGTCTTTGGCGCCGCTTCCGGGCGGATCGGGGGCGGCGCCAAAGTCGTGACGTCGTTGGTAGAAATCCCGCGTCGGTCTTCGTCGCGAAAGGAGCAGCGGATGGTCGAGATCAAGAGCCCCGGGCTGCGCGCCACGACGCCCGTCACCCCGGCCGCGCGGCCGGTGGATCTGTCCTCCATCCCCGACGTCTCGCTGGCCGACGTGGGCGGCTGCCTGCGGCGCAGCAAGCAGGCCGCGGCGCTGCACGACGACCTCCTGAAGCGCGTCGCCGACGGCAGCGCGCCGCTGTCCCAGCGCGACGTCGAGGGGCTGCTGGCCCGCGCTGGCGCCGAGACCACCGACGTCAAGACGGTGCTCGCCTACCACGCGAAGCACTCGACCCGCGCCTTCGACGATGGCGCGCTGCGGCTCCTGTCGACGCTCGACTTCTCCGACGTCGCCGCCGCACACGTCGAAGAGTTGAAGCGCCAGAACAAGGCGCAGATCGAGGGCCACCAGCGCTTCCTCGACGTCGACCGCAAGGACTTCACACGGGTGCGCGCCGACGACGCGCAGAAGCTGCAGCGCGCCCACGACGAGAAGCAGCGACTGCAGAAGAAGTCGGCGTTCGAGCTCGAGGCCGAGGTCGCCGCGCAGGCGCAGCAGACCGGCCTGTCGGAGAAAGAGGCGACGGTGCTGTTGCTGCACCGCAAGCGCTTCTCGAGCTCCTGAGCGCCTCCCACGTCACGCCGCCGGGCGCGCCACCGCGGCGTCGAGGCGTTGGCTTCACGTCGACCAGGACAGCTGCAGCACGAAGGTGCGGCGGTCGCCGGGCACGGTGGTGTCGGCGATGGCTTTGCCGACGGGGAAGCGCACGCGGCTGTCGAGCAGGTTCTTGACGCCGGCGTGCCAGCGGGCGCCGAGGCCGCGCAGCTCGCCCGACAGGATCGCGTCCCACAGCAGCTAGGGATCGACGACGTCGCCGGCGCGGTCGGAGCGCCCGGTCTCGGCGTACAGGCGCGAGCCGAGGCGCACGTTGCGCCCGTCGACGGGCACGGTCGTTCGCGGGCTTCATCGTGTCGTCGACGCGGCGACGGCGCAATCGGTTCATGGTCCGCGAGAGAGCTTTTTCCGAGCAGGAATCAGGAACCAGGAATCAGGAACCAGGAATCAGGAACCAGGATATACTTTAACCTA
>Ga0194129_10008135_pt1 | contig 12247 bp, 21 predicted proteins | sample TA2KigCa35mmetaG_FD_150862 | JGI IMG/M metagenome (GOLD analysis project Ga0194129, IMG submission 150862) | Freshwater microbial communities from Lake Tanganyika, Tanzania - TA2015038 Kigoma Deep Cast 35m | ecosystem: Environmental > Aquatic > Freshwater > Lake | place: Tanzania: Lake... | reverse complement strand
TAAAACGCCACCGTGGTGAAATAGGCAGACACAAGGCACTTAAAATGCCTCGCCAAAAGCGTGCCGGTTCAAGTCCGGCCGGTGGTACCATTTTTTGATAGTTCTTTAACAATTTAAGATAGTGACGGAACAACCTTTGTATAGGGGTAACGCACAATGATGATGAAGAATCATCGTTGATTAGTCCTTCCTATTTGAATTTAATGCGGAATTAGTGTCTATGAGGAGCACGGTGGACTTCCAGTCCACAAGGCCGGTGCAAGTCCGAGATTCCGCTCCATTTTAATGCGGGTTAGATGTAATGAGAGCATTCTCACATTCCTGTGAGATGGCGAGGTGAAATTCCTTGAACCCGCTCCATTTTCAAATTAATTTATACCATCAATAAATAGATTTTTTCTCGACACAGGTTTTTTTTATGATAAACTTCAAAATTAATGGCACAAATGTCAGCAACTAACAATAAAATTATTAAAAAAAATCTAAAGAATTTGTTGACGAACTGAATATTTGTGGTATAGTGATTTTGTTGAGTGAATCACTCGACACGAACAAAAACAAAAACAAAAAAAAAATAAAATAAAATGAACACTGTTGAAAACACTGAGACCGTCACCGATACCGTCGCCTCCACTGAGGTTGTGGCTCCGAAGACTACTAAGACCAAGACCCTTAAGGCAAAGTCGCCTAATGGCTCATCTGGTAAGGCTGGCCGCAAGGCTACCAACGTTTCAATTCCATCTGGTGACTTTACCATGAAGGATGTTGAGTATCTCAATCCTAATATCAAACGTAGCACTATTCGTGCTCATGTCAATCGTAACGTCAAGACTGGTACTTATAAAATGACCGGTGAGACTGTTAAGACTGGCGGTCGTGGTAAGCCTGCTTACAAGTTTACTGTAATTGCTTAAGAGATAAAAAAATTTTTATAAACAGGCCGCATAGTAATAAAAAATATGTGGCCTGTTTTTTCAAATATATTTATACTTAACATAAGTAACATATATATGGGCAAAAGTTGGAAAGATAAACGTGACAAATGGGAACGAGTTTCAAACAACAACAAAAACCGTTCTCGTAAAGCAAACAAAAACATCAACAATACTAAAACTTTAAAGAAAAATTGGGAAACTTATGAAGAGTACCAAGAAGGTTATTGATAATATTAAAAATAAAATTGAACAACGTAAGCAGCTTATTGAAAGCAAACGAGACATTTATGCACAATATGCTTACATTCAAGCAATCAAACAAGTAGCTGATTCGATTCTACCTGAATCAGTTGATCTGCTGAAATATAAATTCAAACTTTGAAATAAAATAATGCTTCAGGTTTTATAAAAAGCATATATTAAAGCAATTGAAGCATCTCTTCTTTCTTTTTAGATTGTTAAATAAGCATATACAACAACATATAGCTGCTTGACTATGCTTAGAGTTATTATAAATGAATATTTACGACAATAAAGGTAAACGTATTGGTCAAACAAACACGGTCAGTAAAAATGATGTTATTTACGATCATACAGGTCGTAGACTTGGTTATTACAATAGTAATACAAATAGCACCTACGATAACAAAGGTAAACGAATTGGTTCTGGCAATCAGACCACAAAACTTCTGAAGTAACAGTCAAGTATTTTCGGCAGAAAAAAGTTGAACTCTGTGGAAAAAAAGGTTGATGTTCTCGTCAACCGATGGTAGGATATATCCACAATAAGTTATGAATCTTCTTCAACCGCAAGTCGAACACGCTAAGAATCTTCTCAACAGTCTGTTTTTGAATGGTATCGCTTACGACAGTTCCGAAACCGGAACTGGTAAGACCTACGTTGCTGCTTGGATTGCCAAGAACTTCAATGCTCCTGTGACTGTTATTTGTCCCAAGACTGTTATCAAGTCTTGGACTACGGTTCTGTCCAAGTTTGGTATCAAGGCACATATCGTCATCAACTATGAAAAGTTAACCCGTGGTAACAGCAAGTATTATACTTACAATAAAAACTATTGGAAAGGTAACATTAAGGGTCGTGAGTGGTATCATTCTGTTGGTATTGATATCAATTTGCCCGATGGTGGTCTTGTTATTCTGGATGAAGTTCATCGTGCTAAGGCTCTTAACAGTCTTAATGGAGAAATGATTACTGCAATTAAAAATGCGGGACACCATATGTTGTTGCTTAGTGCTACTGCTGCTACCAACGTTACCGAAATGAAGAATTTCGGATTTATCACTAAACTTCACGGTGGTTATGACTATCGTAATTTTTGCTATAAAAACGGTGTTTCTTACAATCGTTTTGGTGCTATGGTTTGGCATCAAACCAACTCCGTTTGTCAAGAAGGTATGAGGAACATCCATAACAGTCTTTATAATGTAATGAAGATTGCTAGTCGTATGACTCGTAAGATGTTTGGTGATATTTTTCCTGACAACCGGGTGTTTGCTGAGGCTTTTGATATTGGTACTAACACGGCCAAGATTCAAAAGGTTTATGAAGTAATGCAGGCTGAATTGGCGGCACTTGATGAACGTGCCAAGAACTATCGTGAACATCATTTTGCTATCATTATGAAGGCTCGTCGTCAGACTGAACTTCTTAAGGTACCTGCTATGGTTGATTGGATTGAAGATATGTTTGCTGAGGGTGTTAGTCCTGTTGTGTTTATCAATTTCCAAGATACTATGCAAGCACTTGTAAATCGACTGAACAAGAACTCTAAATATAATGGGCTTATTGCTCGTATTGAGGGAGGACAGTCTGCTAAAGCTCGTGATAACGATATTGAATCGTTTCAAAACGATACCAAACGTATTATGTTGGTCAATATTCAGGCAGGTAACGCTGGTATTAGCCTTCATGATTTGAATGGTAAGTTTCCTCGTCACAGTCTTATTAATCCTAGTTGGAGTGCTATTAACACTCTACAGGCACTTGGTCGTATTCATCGTGCTGAAGCGAAGACTCCTTGTATTCAGAAATTTATTTTCGCCGCTGAAACTATTGAAGAACGTCAACGAGAACGTGTACAGATTAAGTTGAACAACCTTGATTTGTTGAATGACGGTGACCTTGTGTTGTCGGTCGATCTGTACAACACTAAGTAAAAGGTTGACACACCAAACAAACGTGGTAAACTAGTTTTGTAGTATGAATAACACTGTACTCTGTAAAATGATTGGTATTCGGTTTCCTTCCTATCAGGACGCCAAGATTGGTCATCGACCTGAAGGTGACGTAGCCGTTGTAAACGATAAAAATGAGATTAAAAATGTAATTTCAACGTTTATGATGGGCGGTTACGATAATGTTCTGGTTAATTATGGTGGAAAGTATTATTTGTGCCACAACACTGGGGAAGGTAATTTTGTTCGTCGCGAGATAAGTTATCATCCTCTGATTAGTAAAGTTAACTAATACATCAACGGTGTTTTTGTAGTTTCACCGTTATCTACAAAATCAAAAAACGTAGTTACATAAGTTCATTGTAGGTTTGGCAGTTTTCCTTAAAAACTGCCTTTTATATGCGTAGATGATATGACTGCAAGAAACCCCCCTCAAACTATTGAAGGTTGATTTTTTAACTGTTTAGTTGTGTTTTATTACTACCACAACTTATACAACTTAACTTTAATATTTCATCCAACTGTTCTTTTACTCTTACTGGTTGTTGATAACCTTTAGTAAAAACCAAACTATGTATCAATGATGGTTCGATATGGGTGACCATATCCATGTTAATAAGAGTAGGTATATATTTACGATTAGTTTTATTTTCAACATCATCGTGACCCGGATCTAATACTGATAATTTAACAAAATGTGCCATAGACAAATACTATACCATCTTTTTTATTTTTATTAATTACCTTTTTGACCCCAGCTTTTGTTATATACATCTTGTACGTTCTTAAAACTGTTAGGTACTGATTGATTTGGATTGGTGTTATTTTGTTGATTGTTGGTTTGTGGCATGGCGGTTGCAGTCACATTTGGATTTTGTGTAACTGTTTGACCTATTGCATTTAATGTTTTGATTGGTAATACTTTACCTGGCATATGTTTTCCTTTGTTTATTATCAATACATATCTATTTATATTTGTGAAATTACTGGAATTATTATTTGAAGGTAGAATACAAGACTTTAAAAAGCTTTTGGATGGAAAGTTTAACAGTGAGTTTTTACAACGTATAGTTGATAGAGATACCAGCAAGAACCACAAAAATCTAATGTGGATCGGTAAAATATTACAGTCCGAACCAGATATTAATGTTGAAGAGTTGCTTAATAATCTTGATATATTTAATAGAATAGGCAAATCATCAGATTTGTATCAGTTTAAAGATTATCTAACTTTTCTTAATTATTTGCAACAAAAAAGCAAAGAAGTACAGATGGGTAAAATGGCTACAATAAAACGTAGTATCCGAACCATAGCAGACACAAAACGTTGGCAAATTGTTGCTCCACATTCACATGATGCTAGTAAATATTTTGGTGGTGGTACAAATTGGTGTATTAGTACTAGCAACGATAGTCATTGGAACAATCACTATTACGAAAACACAATCATAATAATCAAAGATCGTCATGAAAAACCAGACGATAAACTGTTTAAAGTTGCACTTGTTGGTGATGCAACAGGTGGTTTTAATAGTAGTACAGATAAAAATGAAAAAATTGAGCAATTAGTAGATAGTGTAAATTTTTGGAGATCGGATGATACAAGAATGTCCAAAATTGAAGCTGCTAAATATGCTAGTAATCTACCAGATGATTTAATAGATGATATTATTTATTATTTAGAAGATGATGATATTAACGAAAGAAAATATGAACATCTTTATAATTTGGCACATGAAAAGTTTAATGAAGGCGGTAGAGAAATTCTTGTAAAACAACTATATAAAACTTTCGAAGATATATTAACTAGTACAATTGAAATTGATTCGGATGTAGACGAAGATGTTTATGACAAAGTGATGAACAGCATGTTCACACAAGAAGAATGGAATTGGAACGAATTTCTAAGTCAATTGTGGGCAGCTTGTATAAGTGAACAAGGTGTGGACGACGAGGATTTTTATCCTGATTTATATGATTTAAAAAATTTAATAGATCGTAATACTGAATATTCTTATAATGACGTACTAGAATATTCTAAAGAAGCTTTAAAAAGATCGAGCGCTTATGACATAATGGATACTATTATCAGAGATAGTATACGTGGTAATATTCGTGATGAGTATGATGAAAAAATTGATCCTTATTATAAATTACGTAGAGACACAACAAATGTATTTCCATTAGAAGGTTATGCTGGTATTTTGACACAATCACTACAAATGTATAACAATAAAGTCAATCCATCATTTACACAGGGTCAACGTTCGTTACCAAGTAGTGAGTTTCGGGGAGTGATCAATAAATATACGCCAAAAACTATTGATGATATTATTAAAGTATTAAGTGTGAATCCTAAAGCAATTGATATGGTAAAATGGATTCAACGATATCGAAAGGATTTAAGAGAATCCAAGAAAAGACGTTTTTATAAATTATTTTACAAAAATTAATTAATTTCAGTATCAAAGAAGAATACTTGAAATAGTCTACTATCATTTTTGTCTTGTCCGAAATAATCTACACTTGCGTGATATTGTGTACTATCAAATAGTACTATTCGATTATATACGTTACCAACTCTATCAACAACATCCCATTTAGTATAATCTTGACTATCATTACCAAGTTCTTTGTTAACTTGCTCTGAATATGGTGATTTACGTACCCAATTTCTAACAATGTTGTGTTTTTTATGTCTATAAATTGCTGTACCACTTGTTAACGGTGCATTAGGTGTTAAATAAAGAACGCCTGCCCAGTTATTATTACTATCTACATGAATCCAAGTTCTATCTCTCGACGTTGCGTACTGAAAACTACCATTATAATCTTCTGGTTGCATTGGCCAACTGGTTATTTTGCCTATTAATCCACTTAATTTACTATCCATATAGTCTTTTATTTCTTTGGAGGCAAAACTGACTGTTCTTGCGCCTGGATAGTTACCTTTAACTCCAAAATCCAGTGACAATGCAAACAGACGAACTTCATCTGGATTTGTTAAAAAATCATCTAAAACTATTAATGATGGTTTCATATATATTTATATATGTTACAAAGACTATGACTTGTTTTTTTATTTTTGAATTTAAAATTGACAAGTAAGAATGCTCTGATAGATTATAGACAAATGGAACAAGACTTGATTATCAAAGACAAAGCAAAAAATTCTATCATTATTCAACACGACGACTTGAAATTTGATGGTAAAACTGTTACCATTCCATCATATTGGGTAGACAGTCTCTGTGAGTATATAAAAAATCATGACCTCTCTAAAGAGACAGAGGCTGATGTTGATGACTATATAGCTTTTCGAAGTTTTCTTTGGGAAGTTCAGGAATATAAAAACGGAGGAAACTAATTTATGGGAATGTATGATGACATTTTGTGTAAATATCCTTTACCGTTACCAGAAGATACAAAAGGATTTCGTCCTTTTGCATTTCAAACTAAAGAATTAAATAATGCTTTAGATTGTTTTGAAATACGTGAGGATGGAACAATCTGGTTACGTGAATCTGAAAGAAAACATATTGAAGGTAATCCAAACGGAAAAACATTTCTTGAAAAATTTGGTCGCGTAATAGAAACCAAAGTTTGGTGGACACAGTTAAAAATTACACAAACTATAACCATGTACACCTACGAACATGGATCTAATCAATATGATTACTGGGTTGAATTTATAATTCAGTTTGTTAATGGAGTTATTTTTAAAGTTGAACTTAAAGAGTTTACTGCTGAGGATAATACCGAAAGAAAAGAAAATTTTAGAAAGCACATTGAAGAAATCAAACAAAGAAAAAAGTTTGAGTCTACATTATTTTATAAATTAATCGGAAACCCATATAACAGAATTGTTAAATTTTCAGCAAAGTCTGTATATCGATTTGCAAGTTTTTTAATGGAAGTTTCTTGGAAACTTGACCGTAAATTATTAATATGAATGATGATTCAACATTTTTAATTTGTGATTGCCATAGTCATGGACTTTTAGTTGAAAAATTCAAAGGTGAAGAAGAATTACACATAAGTTTATTTGAACGTGGATTGAGTGGCAGAACATTGAATTGGAGTGAAAGATTACGATGGATTTGGCAGATAGTAAGATACGGAAAACCTTGGTCGGATTATGTTATTTTAGATAAAGAAAAAACAAACAAATTAGTAAAATTCATTAATGAATATGAACAAAACTGAAATAAACTGTGAATGTAGTAATTGTGGAAAAAAAACAAAGGTCAGATCATTTAAAGATGCATATATGGAAGGATGGTCTTTTACAGATGAACGAAAATACGTTTGTTATGATTGTGTAGATAAAGAAAAAACTGTTTACAGAAAAACAGTTGACATCGGACACAATTAAGTTTAATATAAAAATATTGTGGATAAAACTCTAAAAAAAATTAACGAACGTTTGGAATCGTCGGAAAATACTCCGATTGAATCGGAAATCGTATGGTATCGGACCAATAAAATCGGTGATTGGTTTTTGGATCATATGCCGTACGGTTGGAAACTGTATTACAAGTACAGTGACGTTAAACGTTGGTTTATTAGTACATATCAACGTATACGCTATGGTGTTGCAGATGAAGAATGTTGGAGTTTGGATAGGACTTTCACCAAATTCATTTTACCTCGTCTAAGATATTTCAAGAATATGAAAAGACAGTCTTATCATCCAGATCATACACCCGAAGAATGGGAGCATGTACTTGATGAACTTATTTGGACATTTGAATATTTGGATGATAATGGTGAAACTATTAATCCATTTCCAAATTTACATAAAAGTTCAGATGATTTAATAAATTTTTCTAATAAAGAAAAAACAGCCAAAGAAAAAAATATTATAAGTAAGTGGTCAAAAAAGAACGAAAAATTGGAACAACGCTGTCAAAAAGGTTTACAATTGTTCGCCAAATATTATTGTCATTTATGGGATTAAACTATACACCGCCTGATTGGCATGATTGGTTTTTGCAAGGCGTTTATTGGGTAGCAAGTAAAAGTAAAGACCCTAAAACTAAAATTGGAGCCATTATTGTAAAAGATAAACGTATAATATCTACGGGTTATAATGGCATACCAATTGGCGTCGATGATAAAGATGAAAACAGACATCAACGGCCTGAAAAATACAAGTGGTATGAACACGGTGAACGTAACGCTATTTATGCAGCTGCCAAATATGGTATAAACACCGATGGCGCAATTCTTTATACCAATGCTTTACCTTGTGCCGATTGTGCTAGGGGAATCATACAAAGCGGAATCAAAGATGTTTATATACATCAACAATTTAATGACCTTTGTATTTCTACAAATAGAGAACAATGGAAAGGACATGATAATGTTACCTTTACAATGTTTAATGAAGCTGGAATAAAAGTTCACTTTGTAGACAAAACACTTGGATGTAAAGCTTATTTTGATGGCCAAGAATATACCGTGTAATATATTTTATTGTTATGGATATGCATTTAAAAGACACAATCGGTATTTATCCTAACGCTTTTTCCGATGAATTTTGTGATGAACTTACTCTTAGATTCGAAGAAGCATTAGAACAAAAGTTAGCATATGAACCTGCGCAAAATATACCAGGTAATGCTGAGTTTGTTAAAAAACACGTTAAACATTCAATGGATTGGACTGTGAAAAATTCTGGATGTTTCAATGAAGAATTTTTAGTTACAACACTTGAATCTACGTATAGACACTACATGTCCAATTTTTATACAGGCGGATTTCCACATCAAACTATTGTTCATAAAGACGCTTTGTTTCAAACACCACAGTTTTTTGAACTGTTTCAAATCGCAAGATATAAAAAAGGTGAAGGTCATTATAATGCTTGGCATATTGAACAATATAATTTTGAAACAGCACGTAGAATTTTTATTTTCTTACTTTATTTAAACGATGTAAACGAAGGTGGTGAAACCGAATTTTTATATGCAGGTTTAAAAGTTAAACCTAAAAAAGGCACACTGATTATACATCCAGCTGGATTTCCATATATGCACCGTGGAAATGTGCCGGTTTCGAATGATAAAACAATTATAGTTTCGTTATTATCACACTTACCAGTTACATAAAATATTAGTTATATGGAAAATGAGAAACATCTTCTGGCAAATGTAAAAATTTTACACGAAGAAAATGCTAAACTAAGACAAGAAGTTGATAATCTAAAATCATATAATGATCATTTGTGTGATATCAATCTTAAGTTGTCTCAAGAGCGTGATGACCTAAATGTTGAAAAAAACGAATTAAATCGTAAATTAAAGAGTATTCAAGCACTATTTTTATGAACGTTCATGTTCCAGATAATATAAAAGACAAGTATCCTCACATGGAATTTAGGGGTAAACAAAGAATTATAAATGATAGAACTGTCATTGAAGCATATAATCATGCTACAGAACAAAACTTTTATTATAGTTTTGAAGAAGATTTCTTTTGGTTTGCTGGTCAAATTCCTGACTACAAACTTCCAAAAGTGTTTTGACTTAGTATAAAACTAGGGTAAGTTGATAAATAGAATGAGTGAACAAATCTAAATTATTTAATTATGTCAAACAAACTAAAAATCGACTTAAAAAATCCAAGTCTGGTTGGTGTTATTACTAAAAGGAACATGCGTAAGTATGTTACACCTTGGTCATTCAAACGATTGATTAACGGCGGTAAAGGTGAGTTTGTAGAAGAAATTGTTTTGGACTGGTTAGTAAACGTTAAAAAATATACCAATATTGTAAAATCAAAACCACAAAGTTCTCATGATTTTCGTTTTAAACAAAGCAAAAATGTATTGGTGGATATACGTAGATTTGGTTTCAAAACAAATAAAGAAGGAATATATTTAGGATATACTAGTATTACAAAACAGAGGGAATATTCCTGGGATCATAAAGCCCATTATTTAGAGCATGGTGGATATCTAGGAGCCAGAGTTTATAAAGAAAAGATTTTTCTATATTACTTGCCGGCTAAGTTTGTATTATGTAATCACTCAGCTAGTAGAATCCATATTGATAAAGTTACCGATTGGGTTTCTGAGAATAAAAAGTCTAATGTAAAACAATAGCATAAAGCTTTTGCTTAAGTGTATGAATATCGAAATTGACGAGATTGTCCGCACCCAATTCATGGTGCATGAACACATTCTCAACGGAGAAATTGTTCATTTGATTCAACCTCAACACATCGGCACTAAATGGCATCAAGGTAACAAACACATGCGTAGTGTAGTTGTGAACTATGAAGGTGAAGTGATTAGTGCTGGTTTTCCTAAGTTTACTAACTATGGCGAGAATCCTGAACATTTTCCTGTTCCTACTTCGTTGCGTAACTGCACCGTCATGGAAAAGCTTGATGGTTCTCTATTGATTGTTAGTAAGTATAAGGGTCAATATATTCTACGAACCCGTGGAACCATTGACGCTTCTAAATTGGATAATGGTTTTGAGTTAGAAGTGTTCAAGTCAACTATTCTAAACAAGTTAGAGGATAACAATGATACTTGGGGTTATTCTGTGTTGTTTGAATGGTTGTCTCCTGTCAATAAAGTTGTCTTATCATATGGTGATGAACCTATATGGAAGTTGATTGGTTTTATTGACCACACTGATTATTCACTTGCTACTCAAGATATGTTGGATTTGATGGCAAAGAAGTATGATTTTCTTCGTCCAGAAACTTATACTTTCAATGATGTCAATGATTTGTTACAGAACGTTGACCAATGGAAGGGTAAGGAAGGTGTTTGTGTATATTCCAAGAATGATCAATACATTCATAAGGTAAAGGGTGCTTGGTATCTTGCTCTACATCATATGAAGAGTGAACTATCCAACATCGAAAAGGTTATAGATGTTTGGCTTGAACAGGGTATGCCCGACTATAATACTTTCTATAACTACATCTTCAATACTTTTGATTATGAGTTGGCTGAACAGGTCAAGGGTATGATTAGCCGTATTGCGGATGGTAAGAAGGAAGTGGATAAGATTGTTGTGGGTATGAATGATTTTGTGAATAACAGACTTCGTTCATTGCCTACTCGTAAGGAACAAGCACAAACTGTGATTGCTTCTTATGGTGAAACCAATCGTGCTTCATTTATATTCAAACTTTTGGATAACCGTCCACTAGGTAAAGAAGAATATAAGAAGTTGATGTTTCAAGTATTGAAGAATTAAATCAAAAACCCCGCTATTAATTTATAAAATAACTGACCAATAACCCACATCATTTATTTGGTGTGGGTTTTATATTTATTACATATGAGCAACATACTTAATGAGACATTTACAAAACATTTAAATCTTATGAAAAATAAGATCAATGAAGGCGGTGACGAACAAGATAAAATGTTACAGTATCTTCAAAGATTAGCAGATGAAGGTAGTGATGATTTTTATGATGCAATGCGTGATTTTAAAGCGACATATGGATACACACCAAATATTCGTGCTCGTAAATCATCATATCGTCCAAGACCATCATTAACTGGCAAGACATTGTATTTTTACAATGTTCCCTCTGACAAACAAAATGAGGCTAATCGTTTGGGGCTTAAGAAAACCAAGACCGGCAAATACTATAGTCTCACACCAAATCCAGAGGCTGACAAACTATTTGGAAAAGGTAGACCTTGGACCGCTAAATAATTAATCTAAAATAACATTTATTTATTAAAATAAAGGAACAATTATATTATAACAAAGAGTGAACTTAAAAATTAAATTCATAATAACTAGATTTCGAGAAAAAGAGCAAGAATTTTCTTGGATTAAATTAGTAGATGATTTTGTAATTTTTAATAAAGGAAATAGGGAAGAGTTAAGTCCAGAATTACAAAAGCGAACAATTGATAAAAAAAACGTAGGCAAAGATCTAGAAGTTATTTTATCGTATATAATAGATAATTACGACAATTTAGAGGATGTATTAGTTTTTACTCAGGCTAATATTATTCCTCATTATTATTATACAGATGAAGATTTCGTCAGATCCATTGTTGACGTTGAAGAATTTGGATTTTCTAATAAATTTACTTGTTGGCATGAAAACCAGATACCAAAAAATTTATT
>Ga0194129_10008131_pt1 | contig 12252 bp, 8 predicted proteins | sample TA2KigCa35mmetaG_FD_150862 | JGI IMG/M metagenome (GOLD analysis project Ga0194129, IMG submission 150862) | Freshwater microbial communities from Lake Tanganyika, Tanzania - TA2015038 Kigoma Deep Cast 35m | ecosystem: Environmental > Aquatic > Freshwater > Lake | place: Tanzania: Lake... | reverse complement strand
TGCGGCGAGGTGAGGCTCATGCCGCAGGCTCTGCCACCGCCGACGCGAGAGCGGAGGCGGTCGCGTGGCTGCTGCGGGCAACACCCGAGCAAAGGCGAAGGCGATGAGACGACCGGCGTGACTCGCGCCCGCGACCTGAGCATACGACCTCGTCGCTGCGGGCCCGTCGCCGTCGCGCGAGCGCGCGGCTGCCGCTCGGGGCCGCTCGGCGCGGGAGCGCCGCGGCCGGTGTTGGCCTCTCCGGTCCGATGCTCACGACCTTGAAGGTCATTCCGCTTCGCTCCTCGGCCGCGCCTTGAGCTCGCCGCTCCTCGCCATCGCGGCGGTGGCGGTCGCGGGCGGTGGGTGGGTTGACGCACCCCGGGCGCCGTGAGCGAATCCACCTCCGATGCCGTTCCTCGCGCCGGGCTCGCAGCTCACCGACGTCCTGACGCTGGTTCGCGTGCTCGGCGAGGGTGGCATGGGGACCGTGTGGCTCGCGGAGCATCGCGCCCTCGGGACGCAGGTCGCCGTGAAGGTGATGAGCGCCGACCTCGCGCGCCGAGACCCGTCGCTCGTCGAGCGCTTTGCCGTTGAAGCCCAGGCAGCGGCGAAGATCCGTCACCCGCACATCGTCCAGATGCTCGACCACGGCATGACCCGCGATGGCTTGCCGTGGTTGTCGATGGAGCTGCTCGAGGGCGAGAGCTTGCGGGATCGCATCGAACCACCGACGCAGGCGTCGCCGTACACCGCGACCGGCGCATTCCTGACGGAACAGGTCGCCGCGCAGCCCGTTGCGCGTCCGTTGCCGCCATCATTCGTGCTCGCCGTGCTCGAGCAGGTCGCGAGCGCGGTCGCGAAGGCGCACGCCGCGGGGATCGTGCACCGCGATCTCAAGCCGGAGAACCTGTTCGTCACCGACGTCGCGGGCAAGCCGTTCGTCAAGGTGCTCGACTTCGGCATCGCGAAGCGCGTCGACGCGGCGAGCGGCATGACCGCGACCGGGCAGGTGTTCGGGACGCCTGCCTACATGAGCCCCGAGCAGCTGCTCAGCACCAAGAAGGTCGATCAACGGACCGACCTGTGGGCGCTCGCGGTCATCGCGTACGAGATGCTGACGGGGCGGCTGCCGTTCTCAGGTGAGACTTCCTCCGCGATCGCGGTCGCCGTCGCGATGGGGCAGTTCGTCCCGGCCACGGCCGTCGAACCTGGCCTCGGCCCCGCGGTCGACGCCTGGTTCGCCCGCGCGTTCGCGAAGGAGCCGACCGCGCGATTCGCGTCCGCACCTGAGCTCGCGCAGACCCTCGCCGTGGCGCTCGGCACCCTCGCTCCCGCGCCATCGGCGCCGACGGGCAAGCCCGTCGCGCGGACCGAGTTCTCGACGCCCGGCGGTCCCGCCTTCGGTGCCGCCCCCGGACCGTCCGCCGTCGTCGTTCCTGGCGGCGTGCAGGCGGTCACCGGCGAACCTGCCCCGGTCCGGCCTGGCAACGTGCCCACCTCGCCCGGCTCGCGCTCCGGTTGGGGCATGGCGACCGTCGCCCTCGGGGCCGTCGTGGTCCTCTGCGCGGCGGGCGTGGTCGGGCTGCTCGTCGCGCGGCGCTCCCCGACCGGCAAGGAGCCCGCGGTCGCGGCGACGCCGACCACCGCCGCGGCCTCGGCGGGCGCCGCAGCCCACCTCGACGCGGTGGCGCGCCAGGCCGTGCTCGCGCGCTGTCCACCCGGCATGATCAGCATCCCGGGCGGCACCTTCCGGATGGGGGACGGCGCGAACTCCGGCAAGGTCGGCGAGGTGGTGATGCCGCCGCTTTGCATGGACCGCACCGAGGTCACCGTCGCTGCCTACAACTCGTGCGTGGCGCGCGGTCTGTGCAAGGCCGCCGACAAGGGCGGGACGTGCAACACCGGCGCGGCCGAGCGTGAGAATCACCCCATCAACTGCGTCGACTGGTCCCGCGCCAAGAGCTTCTGCGAGGCCATGGGGCAGCGCCTGCCGACCGAGGAGGAGTGGGAGTACGCGGCGCGCGGCACCGACGGACGGACGTTCCCCTGGGGCAACGATGCTCCGAAGGACCAGCTCTGCTGGAACGGTGAGGGCAACCGCGTCGGCTCGGGCAAGCGCACCTCGACGTGCCCGGTGGGTGCGTTCCCGGCTGGGAACTCGCCCTTCGGCCTCGCCGACATGGCTGGCAACGTCTGGGAGTGGACCTCGTCGGGCGACGAGGCGAACCGCATCAACCGCGGCGGCAGCTGGTTCAGCGTCGGGGCATCGTACGTCCGTGCCGCGGACCGCGATCGCGACGCGCCGGGCGATCGTGACGGCGATCTCGGCTTTCGCTGCGCCGGCCCGACGTTGCCCTGAGCGGCGGCCGTGCCCTGAGCGGCGGCCGTGCCCTGAGCGGCGGCCGTGCGCGCGCTTTCGGTTGACGAACGTCCGAGCTTGTTGAAAGCTACATTCATCTTCAACGACCGGTCGCGGGTTCCCCCTCGACCGCTCCGAGGGGGAGCCAACCGCCATGCTCGTCTGCATCTGCAAGGCCGTCTCCGATCGCGACGTTCACCGCGCCATCGCGGAGGGCGCGCGCTCGGTCGACGAGGTCGCTCGTTGCACGGGCGCCGGTACCGGATGCGGCGTCTGCCGTGAATCGCTGGCCTGCGCCGTCGCCTCGGGGTGCCCCGGCCCCACCCGCTCGGAGCGAAGCCCGCTGGTCGCCCTCCGCACCCTCGCCGTGCCGGCCTGAGCCCGACGTCGTGCCCCGTCGAGGCTGGCGCGACACCGACGCTGGGGCGCCACCGAGGCTTTTGCCCCGGCGAGGTCGATGACCATGCGCCTCCGCGTGCGACGAAGCGCCGAGGTAGCCCTGCGGCGGAAATGGGGGTAGGTAACCTCCATGAAAGGTCAGCCTGAGATCATCGCTCTCCTCAACGAGGTCCTCGGTGGCGAGCTCGTCGCCATCAGCCAGTATTTCGTGCACGCGAAAATGTGCAAGAACTGGGGCTACGATCGCCTGGCCAGCAAGATCCGGAGCGAGTCGATCGAGGAGATGCGTCACGCCGAGGAGCTGACCGACCGCATCCTGTTCCTCGAGGGGACGCCGAACTTCCAGAAGCTCGGCAAGCTCAACATCGGCGAGAACGTGAAGGAGCAGCTCGAGAGCGACCTCGCGCTCGAGATGCGCGCCCACAAACTCCTGAACGACGGTGTCGAGCTCTGCCGTCAGAAGGGGGACAACGCCTCCGAGGAGCTCGTCCGCAAGATCCTCATCGCCGAGGAAGAGCACATCGACTGGATCGAGACGCAGCTCGAGGTGATCGGGCGGATCGGGCTCGAGCTCTACCTCTCGCAGCAGCTCGGCAACTGACCGAGTCCATCGACACGGTCCCGTGCCCGAGAAGATCCTCGTCGTCGACGACCAGCGCAACATGCGCACCACGCTCGCGCTCATGCTGCGGAGCGCGGGTTACGAGGTCGACGAGGCCGGCAACGGCGCCGAGGGGGCCGAGCGCGGCGCCACCGGCGAGTACGATCTCGTCATCACCGATCTGCGCATGGGCAGCGAGAGCGGCATCGACGTCCTCCGCGCCGTGAAGCGCAGCGTCAGCCTGACCGAGGTGATGGTGATGACCGCCTTCGGCACGGTCGAGAGCGCGGTCGAGGCGATGCGGCTCGGGGCGCACGACTACATCCAGAAGCCGTTCACCGAGGAGGAGCTGCTCGTCAAGGTCGAGCGCGCGCTCTCGAAGCGACGGCTCGCGGGGCAGGTCGAGCTGTTCGCGACCGAGTTCAAGGAGCGGTTCAAGTTCGAGAACATCATCGGGCGCTCCGGTCCGATTCGCGCTTTGCTCGGTCGCATCTTGCGCGTCGCACCCACGGACGCCACGGTCCTCATCACGGGCGAGAGCGGCACCGGCAAAGAGCTCGTCGCCCGCGCGATTCACGCCAACTCGAAGCGCGCCGACAAGCCATTCGTGCCGGTCAACTGCGCCGCGATCACCGAGACGCTGCTCGAGAGCGAGCTCTTCGGGCACGCCCGAGGCGCCTTCACGGGCGCGATCACCGCGCGCAAGGGGCTGCTCGAGGAGGCTCAGGGCGGGACGTTCTTCTTCGATGAGATCGCCGAGACCAGCGTGCAGTTTCAGGCGAAGCTCCTGCGGCTGCTCGAGCTGCGCGAGGTGCGGCGGGTCGGCGAGAACGTCCCGTTCCAGGTCGACGTCCGCATCGTCGCGGCGACGAACCAGGAGCTGCGCGACGCCGTGCGCGAGAAGCGCTTCCGCGAGGACCTCTACTATCGGCTCAACGTCGCGCGCTTCATGCTGCCGCCGCTGCGCGAGCGCCGCGAGGACATCCCGCTGCTCGTCGAGCATTTCGTGGCGAAGTACAACCGCCGCCACGGCAAGAGCGTGCGCGTCGGCGATCGGGTCCTCGAGACGCTCGTGGCCATGGATTTTCCCGGCAACATCCGCGAGCTCGAGAACCTCGTCGAGCAGGCGGTCGCGCTCGCTGCAGGGGACGTCATCGGCATCGACGACGTGCTCACGCAGGAGTCGAGCGAGCCGCGCCCACGCGGAAACCGGACGCTGGCCGACATCGTCGACGACGCCGAGCGCGACGCGATCGAAGCTGCGCTGCGTGAGGCGAACGGCAGCCGTGACCGCACCGCGGAGCTGCTCGCCATCAGCCCCACGACGCTGTGGCGCAAGATGACACGGCTCGGCGTGAAGGGAGACGGATGACGTGAAGCTCGACGAGCTCGACTACGCGCTGCCCGAGGACCGCATCGCGAGGCACCCGCTCCCCGAGCGCGCGGCGTCGCGACTCCTCGTCGTGGCGGAGTCCCTCGAGCACGGTGCGGTGCGCGATCTCCCAGGCAGGCTCGAGCCTGGGACCGTCGTGGTCGTCAACGACACGCGCGTCTTGAAGGCGAGGCTCTTCGGCCGCAAGCAGGGGAGCGAGGGGAAGGTCGAGCTGCTCCTCGTTCGCATGCAGGACGACGGGCGCTGGCAGGCGATGGCCCGCAGCAGCAAGCCCATGCGCGTCGGCACCCGGGTCAATATTGACGCAGGTCAATCCATGGTCGTGGCCCACGTCGAGTCCGAGCGCGACGCCGAGGGGCTCTTGACGGTGCGGATCGAGAGCGACGAGCCCATCTTCGCGCTGCTCGAGCGCGTCGGCCACGTGCCGCTGCCGCCGTACCTCGGTCGCGGTGACGAGCCCGCTGACGACGATCGGTACCAGACGATCTTCGCGAGCGTGCCCGGCGCCGTGGCCGCGCCCACCGCGGGGCTCCACTTCGACGAGGCGCTCCTCGCGGCGCTCCGCGACCGAGGGTGTGAGCTCGCGAAGGTCACGCTCCACGTCGGCCCCGGGACATTTCGTCCGGTGACGGCCGACGATCTCGATCACCATCCGATGCACTCGGAGTGGTTCGAGATCCCCGCGGAGACCGCGGCGACGATCGCCGCCGCCCGTCGGGGTGGTTCGCGCGTACTTGCGATCGGCACGACGGTGGTGCGGGCGCTCGAGTCGGCGGCGTCCGCAGCCGAGCCCGGCTGCGTCGCGGTGACGAGCGGCGAGACGCGGCTCCTCATCCAGCCCGGGTACCGCTTCAAGGTCGTCGACCAACTCGTGACGAACTTCCACCTGCCGCGCTCCACGCTCCTCGCGCTCGTCTTCGCCTTCGGCGGGACCGACCGCGTGAGGGAGGCCTACGCGACGGCCATCCGCGAGGGGTATCGCTTCTATTCCTACGGCGACGCGATGTTCCTCGCGTCGTGCGCATCGCGAGGAGCACGATGAGCGTCACGCTGTCGATCGAAGCGCAAGACGGGCACGCCCGCACCGGCATCCTCGACACCCCGCATGGCCCGGTCCCCGTCCCGACCTTCATGCCCGTCGGGACTCAGGGTAGCGTCAAGGGGCTGAGCCCGGACGAGGTCGCCGCCACCGGCGCGCGGGTCGTGCTGGGGAACACGTACCACCTCTGGTTGCGTCCGGGTGCGGAGGTCGTCGCGGGGCAGGGCGGCCTTCACCGCTTCAGTCGTTGGCCGCACGCGATGCTGACGGACTCGGGCGGTTTCCAGGCGTTCTCGCTCGCGACGATGTGCAAGCGCGACGACGATGGCTTCGAGTTTCGCTCGCACCTCGATGGGCGACGCTGTCGGCTCTCGCCCGAAGAGGCCGTACGCGTGCAGCGGTCGATCGGCGCGGACATCCAGATGCAGCTCGACGTGTGCCCGCCAGGAGGGTCGGCGCAGCCGGTCCTGCGCGAGGCTTGCACCGTCACGACGGCGTGGGCGAAGCGCTGCCTCGAGGCGCGCGCGCGGGCCGACGAGGTGAGCCCGATCGCGCAGGCGATGTTCGGCATCGTGCAGGGCGGCACCGACGTCGCGCTGCGGCTCGAACACGCCGCGGAGCTCGCCTCGCTCGAGGTCGGTGGTCGTCGCTTCGAGGGGCTCGCGCTCGGCGGCTTCTCGGTCGGTGAGCCGATCCCGGCGATGTACGAGGTGCTCGGCGAGGTCGCGCACCGTGTCGATCCGGCGCGGCCCCGCTACTTGATGGGCGTCGGCACGCCGCGCGATCTGCTCGTCGCGATCGGTGCCGGCGTCGACATGTTCGACTGCGTATTGCCGACCCGGAACGCGCGCAACGGGCAGGCGCTGACGCGTGACGGCAAGCTCGTGATCAAGAACGCGCGCTGGAAGGACGACCCGCGCCCGATCGACCCCGAGTGCGCCTGCGCCGCCTGCGCGGGTGGCTATTCGCGGGCCTACTTGAGGCATCTCTTCATGTGTGGAGAGATGCTCGCGTTGCGGTTGCTCAGCATCCACAACCTTCACCTTTACGGCGAGCTGGTGCGGGGCGCGCGCGACGCGATCCGGGCAGGCGTTTATGCGGCGTATCAGCGCGCGTGGCTCGACCGACTCGATGCCGGCGAGCGCGGCTGAATGCGCGCTCGCATCGAAGGCAGCCCGCACCCGAGGTTCGGTCTTGTCGACGTCGCGCCATTGAAACTAGTCTATCCGCTCGTGAAGCGGGGCTCGCGCAGCACCCGCACTCGGCCCCACTGACTCCCACGCGAACGAGAGCGCATGCGCTTCAGTTGCCAGAACTGCTCGGCGAAGTACCAGATCGCCGACGACAAAGTCGGTGGCAAGACCATCCGCATGAAGTGCCGCAAGTGCGGCGTGAGTCTTCAGGTTCGCCCGCTCCCGAACGGTGAGGGCGAGCACGTCCCGGACGGCGCCGAGGCCACGACGAGCGTGCTTCCGAGCGCGAGCGTGCCTCCGTCCGCGGAGCCGACGGCCGCCGCAGACCAGCCGAGCCCCGCGGCTTCGTCGGGTCCCCCCGCCGCGAGGCCGCTCACCCCGACGACCGGTCCCGGAGCGCCCGGGCCGTCCTCGTTGCCGCCGAGCTTCGCAGCCTCGCCGCGCGCGCCGTCGATCCCGCCGCCGGCACTCCCGCGAATGCCGCTCCCCTCGTCGCCGCCCGGAGGCTTCCCGCTCGGGACGGCCCGGCTGCCTTCGTCGCCGCCCTTGCCCGGACGCCCGCTCACGGCACTGCCCGGGATGGGTGGCGGCCCCGTGTTGCCGCTGGGCGCGCCGCGAATTCCGACGGGCTCGCTGCCGCCTGGCCTCACGTCGCCCGTGCCGGTCACGCCCGCCATGACCCCGTCGCGCATGGCTGCCGGGCCGACCGCCCCGCAGGCGGCGCCAGGCACCGGGGAGCTGCCGTTCGCGGAGCCGACGATCGGCGACGCGCCGACGACGCGCCTCGAGCTCAACGTCGCGCTCGGCGTGCCAGCCGAGGAGAGGACGGGCCCGAGCGCGGCGATCCCCCTCCCGTCGCTCTCGGATCCATTCGCATTGACGCGCGTCAAGTCCGAGGCTTCGCCCGAGCCCGGCGCCGCGCCAGCCGAGAGCCGACCGGCGTCCGACCCGCTCGTCGGGTTCGAGGTGGCACCGCCGGCCCCGGCCGCGCTCCCGATCGACGGGGAGGCCACCGTCGTGGTGCCGGCTCCGCCGATGCCGGCTCCACTGCCGCCGGCTCCGAGTCCGCCTGACGCAGCGGCCGGCGCGCTGCCGCAGCCGGATGGGCCGCAGCCGTCGACGCCGTCGGCCGCGCCGCTCGCGAAGCCCGCATCGCCGCAAGCCCCCTCGGGTTCGGCGGAGGGCGTGAGCACCCTCCTCAGCGCCGAGGATCAGACTGCCGAGGGGCTCGCTCGAACGGTCGCCGACATCCGGCTCGAGATGGCCGCCGATGCTGCGCGCGACGCCGCGTTCTTCGGCGCCGGCGGCCTCGCCTCCGAGCCCCCGACTGGGCTCGACCCGATGGGGCCCGCGCCGAGACCGGCGAACGATGCGTCGGCCGAGGTCCGCGCCGACCTCGAGCTCGAGATGCTCGGTGACCGCGAGCGCCGGCGGCGCCCGCGTGGGATGCACCCCATGGCTTGGGGCCTCATCGCGATGTGCGCGGCGCTCGGCGGCGTGGCGGCGTGGGTCTTCTTCGGGCCGTCGGCGCCGAAGCCCGACCCGAAGGGCGCCGATGCTCGAACCGAGGCCGCGCCGAGCGCCACGGCCACCGCGAGCGCGGCCACCACCGCCGCTCCCGCCCAGCCGACCGCCGAGCCTGCGGCGGTCGACAGCGCCGCCGCCGCCAGCGCCTCGGCGAGCGCCCCCCTCGAGGCGGCGGCGGTCGCCCCCGGGGTGAACCCGACGATGCTCTCGAGCCCTGGTGCGACGAGCCCCAGCCCCGCGACCTCCGCCGCCTCGAATGATCGCGCGAACCCGGGCAAGGCGAACGGTGCGCCGTGCGATCCCCGCACCGATCCGTTCTGCAGCTCGGTGGGCGGTCCGGACGGGGGCGCGTCCGGGCCCGGTGCGGGCGGCTCGTCGTCGGGCCTCACGCCCGAGCAGATCGCCGCCGTCGTGGGGCGCAACTCCGGCTCCGTCAAGGGCGCCTGCCTCCCGCTCGTGCAGAGCGGGGCCGTCAAGGTCAGCGTGTCGCTCACGGTCGGACCAGGCGGCAACGTCACGTCCGTCTCGGCGAGCGGAGGCGGCAACAACGGCGCCGTCGTGGCCTGCGTTCGCAGTCGGGTGCAGGGCTGGACCTTCCCCTCGTCGGGGGGGGCCTCGCAGGTCTCGGTGCCGTTTCAGCTCATCTCCCAGAATTGATTCATATCAATGCATGGTGGTGCTGTGAGCCCGGCGCGACCCGTGAGCTCACTCCCAGAATCGCATGACTTCAGTCAAGTCGCGCGTGTGGCGCGCCGGCGGCAAGCTCGCCAGCAGCGTGCGGCCGTAGCTGCGTGAGGTGAGCCTGCGGTCGAGCACCGCCACGATCCCGCGGTCGCTCCGGGTGCGCAGGAGCCGGCCGAAGCCTTGCTTCAACGCGATGGCCGCGCGCGGGACGCTGTATTCGGCGAAGGGCGAGCCCCCGCGCTCGCGGATCGCCGCCGAGCGCGCGACCACGAGCGGATCGGTCGGCACGTCGAACGGCAGCCGGTCAATCACGACGAGCCGCAGCGCGGACCCCGGGACGTCGACGCCCTCCCAGAAGCTCATCGTCGCGACGAGGACCGCATCCCCCGTCCGACGGAACGTCTCGAGCAGGGCCCGCTTCGGCGCGTCGCCTTGCACGAGTCGGGTGCGCTCTGGCAGCGACCGGCCGAGCTCGCTCGCGAAGGCTCGCATCGCGCGGACCGAGGTGCACAGGACGAACGCCCCGCCCGGCGTGGCGCGCACGAGGTCGACGATGCGCGGCGCCGCCTTCTCGACGAAGTCCGGCTCGGTGACCTCGGGGAGATCGTCCGGGGTGTAGAGCAGCGCGGCCGTCCGATGGTCGAGTGCCTCCTCGACGATCAGCTCCTCGACCGGGGCGTCCAGGGGGTCGGCGAGGCCGAGCCGACCGCGCAGGTAGTCGAAGTTGCGCCCCGTGGTCAGCGTCGCGCTCGTCAAGACGACGCCGAGGCCCCGCGAGAACAGCCGTTCACGCAGCATCGGCCCGACGTCGACGGGCGAGGACGCGATCGAGATGCTGCCGCCCCCGTGTCGGTCGAGCCAGCCGATGCGGGCGCGACCGGGATAGAGGATCGACGTCAGGTCGTCGCAGAGCCGCGTCACCCGACCGCCGAGGTGAGCCAGCGTGTCGTGGACGGCGCCATGCTCGCCGAGGATGCGAGCGAGCACCGAGAGGGCGTCGTCGGTGGCGAAGTAGCGCTCGCGGAGGTTCGCGTTCGACTCGAGCTCCGGGAGCGGCTCGCGCCCTTCCTCGCTCGCGCGGACGCCCCCGACGTTGAGCGCCGCGAACAGCTCCTCGGTGCGCTGCCGTGCGGTCGCGAGGTAGCCCGGGGGCAGGGGCCCCTCCGCGAGGCGGTGCAGTCGAAGCGAGCGCTCGCAGTCGTCGAGCAGCCTCGCGACCTTGCCGCTCGAGACGCTGGCTCCGAAGAACGTCGTGGCCACGTCCTCGACCCGGTGGGCCTCGTCGAGGACGAGCACGTCGTAGGGCGGGAGGACGCCGCCGGGGTGGTCGCCCTTGATCGCGAGGTCGGCGAACAGCAGGTGATGATTGACGATCAGCAAGCGTGCGCTCTCGGCAGCGCGCTTGATTTTGGTCACGTGGCACTCGTCGAAGTGCTCGCATCGCGGCCCGATCCGAGTCTCGCTCGACGAGGTGACGAGCGGCCAGATCGGGTGCGATTCTTCGAGCGCGGAGAGCTCCGCGCGGTCGCCGGTCGTCGTCTCGCGCGCCCACGCCTCGACGACGGGGAGGGCGCGGGCGATCGCTCCCTGAGCCCGTCCACCACGACCCTCGACGAAGCCGTCACGGAGCTCGCCGAAGCGCCGGAGGCAGAGGTAATTGGCGAGCCCCTTGATCACCACGGCTTCGACCTCGAGGCCGAGGTGCTCCTGGATCAGCGGCAGATCCTTCCGCGCGATTTGCTCCTGGAGGGCCTTGCTCGCCGTGGAGACGACCACGCGTCGCCCGCTCGCGAGGGCCGGCACCAGGTAGGCGAGCGTCTTGCCGGTTCCCGTCCCGGCCTCGCAGAGAAGGATGCTGTCGTCCGCCAGCGTGCGCTCGACCGCCTCCGCCATCGCGAGCTGGCCGCCCCGCTCCTCGTATCCCGTGAGCCGACCGGCCAACGGCCCGTCCGGCCCCAGGAGCGCCGCGGCCCCGCTTCGTTCGGTTGGCACGGGCGCATCCTACACTGCCGGTGGGCTCGATGGATTCCGCGGCTCGCCAGCGTCCGAAGTCCGTGTTAAGGCCGCACGCCTCACGCATGTCTCGCTCCGTAAAACAGTACATCTGGGGCGCCGCCATCCTCGCGATCGCACTCGTCTTCATCATGCAGTTCCGGCCCGGAGCGCAGCTCCAGGGCATGGGCGCTGAAGGTGGGGCCGAGCCGACCTGCGCTGCGGAGGTCGACGGCAAGTGCATCGTCACCCAGTCCGACTACCTGACGGCCTTCAGGCTGATCGCGTCCGGCAACGTCGACGACGACAGTCGCCGCGAGATCGTGCGTCAGCTCGTCCTCGAGGGGCTCGTTCAGCGCTGGCTGCTCCAGGAGGATGCGGCTCGCCTCGGCATCGGCGTCTCGGAGGAGGATGTCTCCCGCAGCCTCTCGCGCGGCCTCGTCCGCGTCTCGCTGCCGGCGGACCACGAGAACGACATGCTGGCGTACCAGCTCGGCCTATCGCAGCCCGATGGTGCCGCGCGCGCGGTCCCTTTCAAGGATCCGAAGACCGAGAAGTTCGACTACGAGCGGTACAAGAAGTGGGTCCAGCGCGTGTCGGGCAAGACCCTGAAGGACTTCCGCGAGTTTGCGGCGCACGAGGAACTCGCGGCGCGCATGCGGGTGCTCGTCAAGTCGCGTGCGCGCGTGTCGGACGAGGAAGCTCACGCCGAGTTCGCGGTCACCAGCGCGAAGCTCGTCGTCGACCACGTCCAGCTGAACCGCGACTGGTACCAGCGCCAGGCGAATGCCTCCGCGGACGCTGTCGCCAAGTGGAGCACGGACCACGCGAAGGAGCTCGACGAAGCCTGGGCCGAGAAGAAGGACGAGTTCTCCCCGGCGTGCCGTCGCACCCGTCACCTCTTCGTCCGCGTCGATGACTCGGGAGACAAGGCCGCGGCGACGAAGAAGGCCCGCGAGGCGATCGACGCCGCGAAGGCGCGGATCGACGGCGGGGAGGCTTTTGCGGACGTCGCGCGCGAGGTCAGCGAGGATCCTCAGTCGGCATCGGCGGGCGGCGCGCTCGGCTGCTTCGCGGCCGGCA
>Ga0194129_10008126_pt1 | contig 12257 bp, 7 predicted proteins | sample TA2KigCa35mmetaG_FD_150862 | JGI IMG/M metagenome (GOLD analysis project Ga0194129, IMG submission 150862) | Freshwater microbial communities from Lake Tanganyika, Tanzania - TA2015038 Kigoma Deep Cast 35m | ecosystem: Environmental > Aquatic > Freshwater > Lake | place: Tanzania: Lake... | reverse complement strand
GGCGAACAACTCAAGGTGGTCCGGGGACCGTTCGACGCGGTCGTCAGCGTGGCCCGCCGCCGCCTCAGCCTGCAGCTGGGCGGAGCCTATGCCGGTAGCTTTGCGGTGGTGGTGGGCCGCGAGTTCCTGCCGCGAATGGGCAGCGGCTTGCCGGTCGCAGAACCGCGGCCGGCGACGGTCGGCCAGGCGATCATGCTCGCCGACGGCCTCGCCATTCAGGCTGCCGACGATCCGGCACTCCTCAGCGAAGACACCGCTCCCACCAGCCTCGTCGTGTCGGCCCGTGACTTCGCCGATCTCGTCGACATCCTCGGCCCCGGCTCGCGGGTGCTCGTGCGGCAATGACGGCGGCCGGGCACACGGCACCGAAACGCCGCGGGCCCGCGGCGCTCATCGGCGCTGCGGGCCCGTCGGGTTTCACCGCGTTCCCCTGCCCGGGGAAGCCTCTGATTCGCCGGCCGACTTCAGGGCACGGCGACCATCACCACGCAGCGCGAAGGCCGTGACGGGCTTCGCCCCAGCGACCTCACCGCACGGCCTCCTGCAGCATCTTGGAGTTGGGCACCGAGTGCCGCGACACGCCGCCTGCCTCGCGGGTCTCGATGATCGTCGCCACCGGGCCCACCTCTCGCACGACGCCCTCCAAGCCGGACACGCTCACGTGGTCACCCGCCTGCACCCGCTGCCGGACGTAGTAGCCAGACAGGATGCCCGCCATCACGTCGCGGCCGCCGAGGCCGAAGGCCAGGGCGAAGCCCGCCGCCAGGCCGGCCGACCCGATCAGGATCAGCTTCTCGAGCAGCGCGAACTGGATGCCGAGCTGATTAAAGGCCGCGATGAAGGTCAGTATCGAGAGCACCCAGTAGCAGCCCGCCGCCAGGTATTCGGCATAGGACAGCCCCACCCGGTCGGCACTTGTGGCCACCACGCCGCGGACGAATGTCGCCGCGAGCAAGCCCACCACCACCACCACCGTCGCCACGAGCACCTTCGGGATGTAGTTGACCACCTCTCGCATGGCGAGCGAGACGCTCTCCAGGCCGAGGATGCTGAAGGCTGCCATCACGAACACGCTCATCAACAGCCAGAACACGATGCCGCCGACGATCGCCGGCACAGGCCGCCGGATGCCGACGTCGTTCATGCTGCGGGCCAGGCCGCTCTTCTCGGCCGCCGCCTGCAGGCCGATCTTCTCGCTCACCATCCCGACGATGTTGCCCATCCAGCGAGCCACCACGTAGCCGACCACCAGCACGACAACCATCGCCACCATCTTCGGGGCCAGCATGATCACCTGGCTCCAGGCCTGGGTGAAGCTGTCCACGAGCGCCTCCCGAGAGGCGTTCACCGTCTCCCGGGCGGTCTCCGCGGCCGTCTGGCCGATCAACACGACATCGCTCATCGTTTCGAACCCTCCTCTGCGGCGACCGTCCCTCGTGGACCAGCGCCGACGGAACTCCGCGGGAAACCCGTGGTTGGCCCGCGACCCAACCTGCCGGCAGCCGTGCCGGCGTGTCTCGTCATCTCGCTCCCCTGTCCGGCCGCTCGGCCGACGGCCAGGTGCCGGTCACCGTGAACCGCACCGCCGCCGCCAGGGCCGGAAGCATCTGCCCGATCGCCCATGGCATCGCCGCCAGCGCGAAGGCCGCGACATGGCCGGCCAGCAGCCGGGGATGCAGCTTTCGTCGCACCCCGGCCGCGAACCGCGGCGCCTCCGGCACGGGCGGTACGGTGAAGTCGGCGAGCCTGTCGAGCAGGTCCATTCGGCGCACTTCCCGTACCGTTGTGCCTCGGACGAACCGAGCGTGCCGTCCGGCGGCCTGGCGGCCGCATTCCCGGGCGACACCAGATGAGTTGCCGCCCGAGACCGCCGCGTCACGGATTTTTTTCACCGCCGAGAAAGGCCGGGCTGGCCGGCGTTTTCTTCAGCCGCCCGCCGCCAGCCGCTCGCGGATTCGGCTGATCCGCATCCGCAGGGCGCCGGGTGTGGAATCGAACATCTCGGAGAGGGCCTCATAGTCGTGTCCCTCGGCAAACTTCATCAACACGAGCGCGCGATCCTCCTCGTCGAGGCGGGCGAGCAGCCGCTCGAGATCGTGGGCGGCGGCGACGGAGTCCGCGGGGTCGGGCTGGCCGGTCGCGGCCGCCTCGGCCGGGAGCGGCCCCTCAGCCACCTCCGTCGTCTCCCGCCGCCGCCGTCGCGTCCGCGACCGCCGCAGCGTCAGGCAGGTGCGGATCGCCACGCCATGCAGCCAGGTCGCATAGCGACTGCGGCCGGCGAACTTCCCGCGATCGAAGAACAGCCGCACGAACACCTCCTGGGCGGCATCCTCGGCGTCGTGCCGATCGCCCATCAGCCGCCAGCACACCCGCCAGACGCGATCCCGAAAACGCTCCACGAGCGTGTTGAAGGCGACGCCGTCGGAGCCTTCGCGAGCGGCGAGGCTCGCCAGTTCCTCGTCGGTCGCCGCGGCGAGTCGGTCGTTTGTGCGGTCGTCCACACATCGTCCCCAGGAAAGGCTGGCCCCCAGTCGCCGGTGCCCGTCACCATGGCCGACCATTGTGATCCACGCCCGGAACGCATGCCGACCCCGCGGACGGGATCAGCCCAGGGCGGCGGCGGCGGCGGCGATCGCGGCCTCGACGGCCTCGGCGGTCGCCGCCTCCCCCTCCGGGCCGACCGCCGCCTCGGCCACCAGCCGCACGATGGGTTCCGTGTTGCTCGCCCGCACGAGCAGCCAGCCACCGGGCCAATCGAGCCGCAGGCCATCGAGACGACTGGCCTCCGCCCCGGGAAAGGCCCCGGCGATCCGAGCGAGGCCCGCGGTCAGTTCCGGACCGCGGACAGCCGACGAGACCGCGACCTTCGCCTTCTTCATCACGAAGCGGGGCAGCGCCGACTCGAGATCGGCCACCGTCGCTCCGCCGCAGAGCCGCTCGAGCACCAGTGCCATCGCCACGGCGGAATCGCGAACGAGCACCACCCGCGGGTCGATCACGCCCCCGTTGCCCTCGCCCCCCAGCACGGCCCCATGCGCGAGCATGCCGTCGACGACGTTGGCTTCGCCCACCGCGGAGACGTGACACGGGACGCCGAAGCGGGAGGCGACGGCGGCGGTCATGCCGCTCGTCGAACAGTTGACGACCACGGGACCTGGCGTGCGGGCCAGCACGGCCTCGGTACAGAGGGCGAGCGTCGTCTCCTCACCGAGATACCGACCGGACGCGTCGGCGATGGCCAGCCGGTCGGCGTCGGGGTCTTGAAAGAAGCCCACGTCGGCTCCGGCGGCTGCGACCCTGGGCAGCAGTCCTGCCAGATTGTCGGCCGTCGGCTCGGGCTCGTGTTCGAAGCGACCGTCGGGCTCGGTGCCCTCGGCGACCACCTCGCAGCCGAGGCGGGCTAGCAGCGGCAGCGCGACCCGGCTGCCGGCGCCATGCCCGCAGTCGATCCAGACCCGCGGCCGGCGACGGTGGATGGCCTCGACGTCGACGAGGCGGGCCAGGAGGTCGACATGCGTCGCGGTCGGATCGGCGGCCGTCACGACGCCAGCGCGGGCGGCCGGCATGGCCGCGGCCGTGGTCGGACGCTGGTACTCGGCCAGGACGAGGCGGCCCGCCGCGGCCGTGAGTACGCGTCCCGCCGCCGCAAAGAGCTTGAGGCCGTTGTAACGGGCCGGGTTGTGGCTGGCCGAGATCTGGATCCCGCCGGCCGCGCGGAACTGCCGCACGGCGATGCCGACGGTCGCCGTGGCGGCCACGCCGCAGTCGATCACGTCGCGGCCCGCCGCCACCAGCCGCGCCGTGATCGCCGCGGCAAGCGCAGGTCCGCTCTCCCGCCCGTCGCGGCCCACGACGATCGGCCCCGCCGGCAGCGTGGCGGCGAAGGCGGCCGCGTAACGGCCGGCCACGGACTCGTCGAGCGTCACGCCGACCACGCCCCGCAGTCCCGAGACGCTGACGATCAGCGGTTCGGCCTGCGGGCGGTCGGAGGGCTCGTGCGTGGCACCGCTGTCGGACATCACTCGCGGCAGTATAAAACGTGGACCCGGCCCCGGGCGTCCGCGTTGGCCCGTCACCGCCGGCCCGCCCTGGAGACGATCATGCCCGCCGCCACCGACGCGTCGCTCGCCCGCCGCCTGGAGGCCGTCGACGCGGCCCGCCAGGCAGGCACGATCACGGCGCATTCCGCCACCACGATGCGGGACTGGCTGGTCAAGCCCCGCTACGCCGAGTTCGCCGCCGACTTGGCGGCGCGGATCGACGCGGGCCTGTGGCGAGAACTCGACGACGCCTTCTGGACCGTGATTCCCTTCGGCACCGGGGGCCGCCGCGGCCGCATGTATCCGGTGGGCTCCAACGCGATCAACGACCGCACCATCGGCGAAAGCGCCCAGGGGCTGGCCGACTACGTGACGAGCGTCGTGCCGGCCGGCACGACGCCGACCTGTGCGATCGCCCATGACACCCGCCACCACTCGGAGCACTTCGCGAAACTCTGCAGCGAGGTCCTGCTGGCGGCCGGCTTTCGCGTCTTCTTCCTACGGGGCGTCCGCAGCACGCCCGAACTCTCGTTCGCGGTGCGGTTCACCGGCAGCACCTGCGGTATCATGGTGACCGCCAGCCACAATCCACCCACCGACAACGCGGTCAAGGTCTACTGGGCCGGCGGCGTGCAGGTGCTGCCTCCGCACGACAGGGGCATCATCGACCGCGTGATGCAGGTCGACCAGGTCCGCCGCGAGCCTTTCCAGGAGGGCGTGGCGAGTGGCCGCGTCACGTTCGTCGAGGGTCAGGTCGATCCCGCCTTCGTCGCGGCCGTGCTCGAGCAGTCGGCCGCGGGCCCCAGGGAACTCTCGATCCTCTACTCGCCGCTGCACGGCGTCGGGGCGACGGCGGTCGTGCCGGTCCTCCGCGGAGCGGGCTTCGACCGTCTGCGGGTCTTCGGGCCGCACGAGCGACCCGACGGCGACTTTCCCAACGTCCCCGGACACGTCGCCAACCCGGAGGTGCCCGCGGTGCTTGAGCAGGTGATCGCGGAGGCGGTCGCGACCGGCGACGATCTCGTGCTGGCCAGCGATCCCGACTGCGACCGGCTCGGCGCCGCGGCGCCGCTGACCCGCGGGACGGGCAGCCGCTGGGGCGTGCTCACGGGCAACCAGCTCTGTGCCCTGCTCTGTGAGCAGGCGATCACCGCCCGCGGCTCACGCGGCCGGACGCGGCCGGGCGATTACGTGGTCACCACGCTGGTCACCAGCGGGCTGGTCCGCCGCGTGGCGGAGGCGCACGGCCTCGCGGTCGACGACACGCAGCTCGTCGGCTTCAAGTGGATCTGCTCGGCCATCGATCGTCACGGTCCGGATGGATTCGTGTTCGGTGCCGAGGAGTCGCACGGCTACCTGGCCGGCACCCATGTCCGCGACAAGGATGCCGCCGTGGCCGCGTTGCTGATGGCCGAACAGACCGCGGCCCTGGCGGCCCGCGGCCGCACGCCACACGAACTGCTCGACGAACTGTATTGCCGATTCGGCTGCCACCAGGAGCGGACGGTCAACGTGATGCTGCCCGGTGCCAGTGGCATGGACCGCATGAAGGAGATGATGGCGACGCTGCGCTCTCGGCCGCCCGCCGCCTACGGCGACCTCGACGTGGTTCGGACCCGGGACCAGGCGAGTCTCACCACGTGGACACCGGGCGGTGCACGCGAGCCGTACGAGGGCGTGCAGAGCGATCTCGTGATCTTCGACCTCGCCGGCCTGCCCGACGCCGGCACCAGGACCGCCGGACGATTCCCTCCGCTGGGCAACGCCGTGGCCGCCCGGCCTTCCGGCACAGAGCCCAAGATCAAGTTCTATCTCTTCGCCGCCGCGCCGCCCGTGACGGCGGCCGACCTGCCGGCCGTGAAGGAGTCGCTCCAGCGCCGGCTCGACGCGATCGCGGCGGACCTGCGCACGCTGGTGGGCGTGTGAGCCGAACCGTTGGGCCACGTGGACGGTGAAGCTATACTTTGCGTTGGTTTCGGGCGTCGGAACCAACGAGTCGCCGGCGTCGCCCCACTGGTGATGCCCTCGATGAAAACCGTCGAGGACGCGGCCGCCCCCAACGGGAAGGTGTTCGCATGGGTTGCTCGACGCCCCGCTTCCGACTCGGGCCGCTGGTCCTCCTGGCGACCGTCTCGCTGCCCGCGGCGGCGGTGCGGGGGGATCCGGTCGCCCCGCCGCCCGGACGGAAGCTCTCGTTCAACGAGCACATCCGGCCGATCCTGTCGGAAAACTGCTTCGCCTGCCACGGGCCCGATGGCGGCAAGCGTCAGGCCGGCCTCCGGCTCGACACCCACGAGGCGGCGACGACCGAACTCGAGAGCGGCATGCGGGCGATCGTGCCGCAGGACGTGGCCGCGAGCGAGATCCTGGCCCGCGTCGTGTCGGACGATCCCGACGTCGCGATGCCGCCGCCGTCGGCCAAGCTCGGCCGGCTGACCACCGAGCAGGTTGCCACGCTCCGCCGTTGGATTGCCGAGGGAGCGGAGTATCAGCCGCACTGGGCCTTCCTGCCGCCACCAAAACCGACCGTCGACGACCTGTCGAGCGGCCTTGACGCCATCGTGGCCCGGAAGCTCGCCGACCGCGGGCTGGCGCCGCAGTCCGAGGCCACGCGGGCCGCGCTGATCCGGCGGGCGAGCTTCGACATCACCGGCCTGCCGCCCACACCTGAAGAGGTGGCGGCATTCGTCGCCGACACCGCCCCCGACGCCTACGAAAAGCTCCTCGATCGTCTGCTGGCCAGCCCGCGGTACGGGGAGCGGATGGCGGCCGATTGGCTCGACCTGGCCCGCTACGCCGACAGTTACGGGTTCCAGGTCGACCGCCCCCGCCCGACGATGTGGCCGTGGCGTGACTGGGTGATCAAGTCCTTCAACGAGAACCTGCCGTGGGACCAGTTCGCGGTCTGGCAGGTTGCGGGGGACCTCCTTCCCGATGCCACCGCGGAGCAGCGGTTGGCCACCGCCTTCAACCGGCTCCACCAGCAGGAGTCCGAGGGGGGCAGCGTGGAGGAGGAGTATCGCGTCACCTACGTCAACGATCGGGTGACGACCTTCGGCACCGCGTTTCTCGGCTTGACGCTCGAGTGCTGCCGTTGCCACGACCATAAGTTCGACCCGCTGTCCCAGCGCGACTTCTACTCCCTGTTCGCCTTCTTCGACGACATCGACGAGGCCGGCCTCTACTCCTACTTCACCGACGCCACCCCCACGCCCAAGATGCGGCTCCTCAACGGCGGGGCGGCCGATGCACTGACAAAGGCCGAAGAGTCCTGCACGGCGGCGGCGGCGGCGTTGATCGCGGCCGAGGAGGCGGCGGTCGGGGGGGTGGCCGACTGGCTGGCCGGCAAGGCACCAAAGCCAGCGGCAGTGGCGGCCCGATCGGCGGGTACGATTCCCGGTGAACTCGCCCGCTACGCCTTCGATGGCTCCTTCGCCAATGGCGTCGCCGGCGGCCCGGCGGCGTCGTCGCCCGCCGAGAACACCTTCGTCGCCGGTCGGGACGGGCAGGCCATCCGACTGACCGGCGACCATCCAGTGAACGTGCCGGCGGGTAACTTTCGCCGCAGCCACCCCTTCACGGTGGCAGCCTGGATCAGGCCGGCGGGCCGCTCCGAGCGGGCCGTCGTCTTCCATCGGTCGCGGGCCTGGACTGACGCCGCCAGCCGCGGCTACGAGTTGCTCGTCGTTGACGGCCACCTGCGCTGGTCGCTGATCCACTTCTGGCCCGGCGACGCCGCCAGCGTGCGGATGCAGGAGCCGCTGCCGATCGACCGCTGGGTGCACGTGGCCGTGACGAGTGACGGCTCCGGCACCGCCGCCGGGCTCGGAATCTTCGTCGACGGCCATCTGGTCGCCACGTCGGTCGTGCACGACAATCTCAGCCGCGACATCACCGGTGGCGGCGGCGACACCATCACGATCGGCGAGCGGTTCCGCGACCACGGCTTCAAGGACGGACTCGTCGACGACTTCCGCGTCTTTGACCGCCAGCTCTCGCCGCTGGAGATCCGCGAACTGGTCGAGCCCGGCCCTCTCGCTGCGGCGGTGGCAGGCAACGGTGATGCCGAACGCCTCGGCGGCTACGTGGCCGCGGCCCTCGACGAGACGGCGGCAGGCCGCCGCAAGGCGCTCGAGGACATCCGCCGCAGCCGTGACGATCTCGCCGAGCGGCCGACCGAGATTATGGTGATGCGTGAGTCGCCAGCCCCCAAGACAGCCTTCGTGCTCGAGCGCGGCGAGTACGACAAGCGTCGCGAGGCGGTCGGTCCCGGCACCCCCGCCGCCCTGCCCCCGCTGCCCGCCGACGCCCCGCGGAACCGGCTGGGGCTCGCCCGCTGGCTCGTCGACCCCGAGCATCCGTTGCTGGCGCGGGTGACGGTCAACCGTGTCTGGCAGGGTCTGTTCGGCACCGGGCTCGTGACGTCGCCGGAGGATCTCGGCAGCCAGGCACCGCGGCCCGAGTATCCCGAGTTGCTCGACCTGTTGGCCTGGAAGTTTTCGCATCCCGTCGCGGACGGGGGGTTGGGCTGGGATATGAAGTCGCTCGTGAAGGCGATCATGCGTTCCCGCACGTACCGGCAACGGAGCGTCGCCGACGCGAAGACCATGGCGGACGACCCGCTCAACACCTGGCTGGCTCGTGGGCCGCGGCACCGCCTGCCGGCAGAGATGATCCGCGACGGCGCGTTGGCTGCCTGCGGGCTGCTCGTGGAGAAGATCGGGGGCCCGCCGGTGAAGACCTACGACATGCCCGATTCGTTCAAGCCCGAACAGGCCGGCTCCGGTGAGTCGCTCTACCGGCGGAGCGTCTACACCTACTGGCGGCGGACCGGACCGGGCCCCATGCTCGAGGTCTTCGACGTGCCGTCACGGGTGGTCTGCGTCGCCCACCGCGACACGACCAACACGCCGCTGCACGCCTTTGTCCTGCTCAACGGCCAGCAGTTCGTGGAGGCGGCCCGCGTCCTCGCCGAACGGTTGCTCGCTGACCAGGAAGCCGATGCCAGGCCGCCGCTCGAGCGGGCTTTTGAACGGCTCACCAGCCGGCCCGCCGACGACCGCGAGCGGGAGATCCTGCGGACGATGCACGGCGGTCAGCTCGACTGGTACCGAGCCCATCCGGAGGATGCCGCCCGGCTCGTGACCGTGGGGCAGACACGGCGGGTCGAGTCGCTCCCCGCCGTGGAGGTGGCCGCGACCGCCGCGGTGATCAACGCCCTGCTCAACTACGACGGCTGCGTGGTGAAGCAATGAACGACTTGTCACGTGGCTGCACCGGACCGCAGACCGTCGTCGACCGCCGGCAGTGGCTCGGCACGTTCGGCATGGGCCTGGGCGGCATCGCACTGGCCGACCTGCTTGGCCGCGAGGTGACTGCCGCCCCGGCGAGCCCCCCCCTGCCGGCCGTGCCGCGTGGGGGTGCGATCGACGCCTTCCACGTGCCTCCGCGGGCCAAGCGGGTGATCTATCTCTTCCAATCGGGCGGGCCGTCGCAGCTCGACTTATTCGACCACAAACCGCTCCTCAAGGAGCGTGATGGCGAGCAACTGCCCGCCAGCGTTCGCGGCGAGCAGCGGCTGACGGGGATGTCGGGCAACCAGAGCTCGATTCCGCTGGTCGGCTCCCCGTTCCCGTTCGCCCGACACGGCGAGAGCGGCGTGTGGGTGTCGAGCCTGCTGCCGCACACCGCCTCGATCGCCGACCGGCTCTGTTTCATTCACTCGATGCACACGCCGAGCATCAACCACGGCCCGGGCGTGACCTTCATGCAGAGCGGCTCGCAAATCCCGGGGCGGCCGAGCATCGGGGCCTGGCTCGACTACGGGCTGGGCCGTTTGCAGGATGACCTGCCCGCGTTCGTGGTGCTGATCACCAAGAACAAGGGCGGCCAGCCGCTGATGAGTCATCTCTGGGGGGCTGGCTTCCTGCCGACGAAGCATCAGGCCGTGCGTTTTCGCTCGGGCGCTGATCCGGTGCTCTACGTCAATAATCCTCCCGGCGTGTCGATTGCGAGCCGGCGGCAGGCGCTCGATGGGCTGCGGCAACTGCACGAGCATCAGTTCGCCGGCGCTCCCGACGCCGCGATCCAGGCTCGCATCGCCAACTACGAGATGGCCTTCCGGATGCAGTCCAGCGTGCCGGAGGTGACCGATTTTTCAGACGAGCCGGCCCACGTGCTCGACGCCTACGGGCCGGGTGCCCGCGACCCCGGCACCTTCGCCGCCAACTGCCTACTTGCCCGACGGTTGGCGGAGCGTGGCGTGCGGTTCATCCAGCTTTACCATCAGGATTGGGACCATCATGGCGGCCTGCGTGGGGGCATCGCGGGAGAATGTCGGCAGACCGATCAGCCGTCGGCAGCGCTGGTGAAGGACCTGGCCGACCGCGGCATGCTGGACGACACGCTCATCGTCTGGGGTGGCGAGTTCGGCCGCACGAACTACTGCCAGGGTCTCTACAAGCCGGGGCAAGATTTCGGTCGCGACCATCATCCGAGGTGTTTCACGCTCTGGATGGCGGGCGGCGGCGTGAAGCCCGGCGTGACCTGGGGCGAGACCTGCGAGTTCGGCTACAACATCGCCTCGGATCCGGTGCACGTCCATGATTTCCATGCGACGATGCTGCATCTCTTGGGCATCGACCACGAGCGGCTGACCTACAAGTTCCAAGGCCGCCGGTACAGGCTCACGGACGTGCACGGCAAAGTTGTCGAAGGCATTCTTGCCTGACCGACGGGCACGATGCCCGTCTGCGACCAGCGACCGGAGGTCGCCAAGCAAAACACGGCACGACGGCGTGGTTTTGCGTGTCTCATCCCGTGCAAGGCACAATTGTCGAACGCATTTTGCCCGACCACACCGCACACCGCGCCCCCGTCTCGTCGGCCTTACTTCGCGGCCCCGAGGTAGGCCACCAGATCGGCAAGTTCCTGCGGCGTGAGCAGCTGCTCGAACCCCTTGGGCATCAGCGAGACGGTGCCGGCGGTCAGCGACTCGATGCCAGACCTCAGAATCCGTTCGGCCATGGTGGCGCTTGTCTGCAGCACGATCTCGGTGGCGGTCTCGTCCCGGATGATGCCGCTGAAGGCCCGACCTTCGGTCGTCACGATCGTGACTGGATCGTAGGTCCGCACGAAGGAGGCACTCGGCAGCAGGATCGCCTCGAGCAGGTCGGCCGGGGTGCGGATCGCACCGATCGTAGTGAGGTCGGGACCGATGCGGCCGCCGACCGCCCCCATCGCGTGGCAGGCCGTACAGGCCGCCTTGCTCGAGGCGAATACCACCTTGCCGCGGCCCGCATCACCGGAGGGCAACTCGGCGGCGAGCTTCGCATACGACTCGTGTTCGGCGGCCCGCGCGGCGTCGATGCGGGCGATCAGGTCACGCCCCAGGCCGGCCTGCTGGGCCGGAAGCGCGGCGACGGCGGCGGCCACGGCCGACCGGTCGATGGCCTCGGGGCGTGCCGTGCGGCCGACCGCTTCCACAGCCGCCACGAGCGGGTCGCCCCCGCGCTTCGTGAACGACGGCAGCAGGACGGCGACGTCGTTGCCGAGCAGCCGTCCGAAGGTGGCCGCGACCCGCGTCAGCTGCCCCTCGTCGAGCGCGGCTGCCGCCAGGGCCGCCGTCGCGGCCGAGCGGTCGAGCAGCGAAGCGCCCTCCCCGTCGCCGGCGGCGAGCAGGTCGATCAGCCGGTCGACGAGGGCGGGGGGCAGTCCGCCGCCATCGTGACCCGCGACCTGCAGGGCCAAGGCGCAGGTGCGGGGCGGCGTCGCCGGGTCGCACGCGATGCGGATCGCAGATGGTCGCACCGCCGCCCGTTGCCGCGGTGCCAGGGGCAGGTTCGCGAGTGTCTGCAGGGCGGCCGCGACGTCGTCGGGGGTGGTCTTGGCGGGGTCGGCGGTCAGCACGGCCGCCAGCGCGTCGAACCAGGACCGAGGCGTCACCGCGGGGCGGGCCGTGCGCATCACGGCCAGCGTCGCCCGCCGGACGGCCGCCCCCTCGGGGGCCGCGGCGGCGTAGACCGCGGCGATCGCGTCGGCCGCCGCGGGCTGCACCGACAGCCGCGCGAGCATCGTGATGATCCGATCGGCCTCCTCCGGGCCGGCGCCGGATGCGCGGTCGAGCTGGGCGGCCAGGCCCGCTGCCACCGCATCCGACCAGTCGGGGTGTTGCGAGACCACCCACCAGGCGGCGTCGCGGACGGTCGCATCGGTCGC
>Ga0194129_10008113_pt1 | contig 12269 bp, 11 predicted proteins | sample TA2KigCa35mmetaG_FD_150862 | JGI IMG/M metagenome (GOLD analysis project Ga0194129, IMG submission 150862) | Freshwater microbial communities from Lake Tanganyika, Tanzania - TA2015038 Kigoma Deep Cast 35m | ecosystem: Environmental > Aquatic > Freshwater > Lake | place: Tanzania: Lake... | reverse complement strand
TCTTGCTCTTCCCCGGGTCAGTCAGGGGCGCGCCCAGCACTCGACGCGCTGCGTCGCCAGGGGAATTATGGCCAAGCGACCGGTCACGCCGCCGCTTGCGTGCCAGCATCGTCCCGTGCCCCGCGCGTGCGTCGATCCCGTGCCCGTTGCCCCGTGTTGCGCCAGCGCGCCGCGCGGCCGTCGGCGCAGCGGCGTCGTCGGCGCCGTCGTCGGCGCCGTCGTCAGCGCCGCTCTGCCGTGCATCGTCGTCGCGCTGCAGTTCTCCGGTTGCGCGCACCCGGGCGCGCCCTCGGCGACCGCCGGCGGCTGCGCGCGCGCGCGGCTCGCCCGCGAGTGGCAGGGCGCGTCGACGCGACCCTTCGTCGGCTGCTGGCAGGGGGCGCCGCTGCCGGGCGTCGTCGCGCTGACCGAGCGTCCAGCCGACGTCGGCGACTACGCCGACGAGCCGCCGACGTTCGCGTTGGTGGGCGACCCTGTCGTTGAGCGACCGACGCAGCAGACGTGGGAGCTGCTCGGCCACGGCCTCGCGCGCCTGACGTGGTCGACGGGCTTTGGCGGCGTCACCGCCTGCCTCGCGGCGCGCGACGGCGACCACCTCGTTGGCGAGCTGCGGACCTTGACCCACGCGAGCCCGCTGCCGTCGGCGCCGGTGCCCGTTGCGTTGGCCCGCGTGCCTTGCCCGGCGCGGTGAAGGCCTGATCGAAGACCGAGCGCGGTGCGGCGCCGGGCATCGGTCGCTCGTCCGAGCCGGCGCACCACGGACCGACATTCACCGACAACCCGAATACCTTCCCGTGGAGCCCCGCATGGTCAGCATCTCGAATCGTCCTGTGTCGGCCACTGTCGCTGGCGCCGCCCCCGTCGGCGTGCCCACGGGCGGTGTGCAGCCGTGGCTTCGCGGCTTGTGCGCGGTGAACCCGAACCTCGCTCGCGACTACGCCGGCGACCCGGGGCTGCGCGCGTTCCTCGACGCAAACAAGTCGAACCTCGTGCAGTGGGAGAAACCACCCTCGGGCAGCGTCGCCGACCGCGTCAACTGGCAGACGTGGTGCCACACAACGAGCATCGTGCCGGCGTCGGTGCGCGACGAGGAGTACATCGTCGTCGTCGCCCGCGGCAGCGCCTACGACAACAAGGGCCAGCTGCGCATCGCGCTGCAGGACGGCGGCGAGGCGACGTCGGCGGGCCGCATCGCGTGGGTGGGCAAGACGAAGGATCTGCTGCACACGCAGCAGAAGGCAGACGAGGGTGGGCACTACCCGGGGGCGATCACCGTCGACGTGGCGGTGCCCGTCGCCGGCAAGGCTGGCGAGCAGGTCGACCTCTGCTACGCGCGCCTGAAGCCCGACGCGCAGGGCCGCGCGCACCGCTCGCACTCGGGCTGGCCCGACTCGTTCCACGGCGTCGCCGGTGGCTATTCGGGCCGTGAGCTGTCGCTCACCCTCGCGGGCGGGCGCAGTCAGCAGGTCGATAGCCCCGACGGCTGCTCGACGCGCTCGACGGCCCGGCTGGTGTGACGCGCTGACGGCGAGCCGCCGACGGAACGTCATCTCCCGCGGCGGTCAGCCCGCCAGCGACGCCGACGCCCTGGTCGTTGAGGGCAACGTCGCCGCCCGCGTCGTCGTCGACGGTAGCGCGGCCACGATGCCGTCCCACAGCGCGAGGCGGGCGCGCAGCGCGCGCAGGGCCGCCGCGGTCGCCTCCCGCCAGCGCTCGTCGTCGTCGCCGCACAGCGCTGCCACCATGCGCAGCGCCAGCGGCCCGTGCTCGTCGCCGTCGAGCCCGATGTGCCGGTCGAGATACCAGACCAGATCAGACAGCGACCCCGGCGCGCGGCCGGCGAGCTCGTCGACAAAGCGGCGGAACATCGCCGGGATCACGTCCTCGCGGCCAAACGTGAAGGCCGCCGCCCACGTGTGCGGCCCGCCGGCGCGCAGCAGCGCGAACGTCTCGCCGACGAACGCCCGCGACGCCGGCGGCGCCGACGCGCGCAGCAGGGCGTCGTCGACGGCGACGCCGTCGGCGATGGCTGCGACGACGGCGTCGATGGGCCCCGTGTCGACCGCGAACGAGCGCATCGCGCGGCGGTACAGCTCGAAGTGGCTGGCGACCGCGCCGTGGGCGTCGACATCGCTCTCTTCGGCGAGCACGATCTCGTGCAGGAACCGCCGCACCGACGGGTCACCGCGCGGCACCCACGGCACCGTCGTGCAGGTGCACGTCGACTGCAGCGCCTTTAGCAGCGACATGAAGTCCCAGACGGCGAAGACGTGGTGCTCCATGAACACCCGCAGGTCGTCGGCGGTGACGAGCGCGGCGTACAGCGGGTGCTCGACCAGTGCGCGCCGCACCGGGGTCAGCTGCTCGACCACCGCGTGCACGCGGGCCTGGGCGTGGGGGGACAGGGACGCATCAGCCATGACCTCATGGGTACCGATGTCGTCGTCACCGGCCAAGGCGCCGTGGCTTATCGCCGCGGGTAGTCGACCAGCCGGCCCTGCCACGAGCGCAGCGTGATCTTGTCGTCGTCGACGGCGACGATGGGGTCGGGGTACAGCGGCGCCTTGCCGGCGCCGCCGGGCAGGTCGACGACGAAGGTGGGGATCGACAGCCCCGACAAGGCCCCGCGCAAGGACGCGTACAGCGCCCGCGCGTCGAGCAGCGGCACGCGAAAGTCCTCGGTGCCCGGCGCCAGATCGGCCTGGTGCAGGTAGTAGGGCCGAACGCGCTGGCGGGTCAGCGCGCGAAACAGCCGCACCAGCGCGTCGCGGTCGTCGTTGACGCCCTTCAGCAGCACGGTCTGGTTCAGGATCGGCACGCCGCCGTCGACGAGCCGCGCCAGCGCCGCGCGGGTCGCGGGGTGGGTGACCTCTTTTTCGTGGTTGAAGTGCGACAGCAGATAGGTCGCGGGTCCCGGGCCTTCGGGGCCACGCAGGAGCGCGGGCAGGGTGTCAGTGACCCGCTGCGGGCAGAACGCCAGCATGCGGCTGGCGATGCGGATGACGTCCAGATGGGGGATCGCCCGCAGCCGCGACAGCAGATCGGCCAGCCGATCGTCCGACAGCAGCAGCGCGTCGCCGCCTGAGACGATGACTTCGTGCACGTCGCGGTGTTCAGAGATATACTGAATGGCCGAGTCCAGATGCTCCGGCCGCGGCGTCGGCCCTTGACCCACCATGCGCTTGCGGGTGCAGAAGCGGCAGTAGGCGGCGCAGCGGTCGGTGGCGAGCAGCAGCACGCGGTCGGGGTAGCGGTGCACGAGGAAGGGCGCGACCTCGAGGTCTTCCTCGCCGAGGGGATCGCGGCGATCCCACGACGACGTCGCCAGCTCGGCGAGCCGGGGGACGACCTGCCGGCGGATGGGGCACGCGGGGTCGTTGTCGTCGATGAGCGCGCGGAAGTGCGGCGTCACCTGCAGCGGCAGGCCGCCGTCTTGCGCGAAGCGGGCGATGGCGGCGCGCTCGTCGTCGGACAGGCGCAGCCCCATCGCTTGCAACTCGGCGGCCGAGCGCGCGGCGCGACGAAGCTGGTCCTGCCACGACGGCGACGGCGACGCCGCGCGGGCCCCCGTGAGTGGCAGCGGCGCAGCGCAGCCGCCGGTGTCGTCGTGGGCAGGGGGGGCGTCGACGGCGGCCGAGCCGGGGGCCAAAACGAGAACGGGCAGCGAAACCATCGCTGCCCGTTCTTGCATCTGTGTCGAGCCCGGCAACCGCCGTCGACGACGGCAGCTACTTCTTCGCCGGCGCCGGCTTGGCGGCGGGCTTGGCGCCGGTGGCGGGCTTGGCGCCGGCGGTCTTCTTCGCCGCAGCGTCGCGGGTGGCCTTGTCGACGTCGACCCCCGACTGCTTCAGCGCCTCTTCGAGGATTGACGCCGTGGCGGCGGCCAGCGCGCGGGCGCGGACGCCGAAGGGCTTCTCGCCCTTGGGGTCGAGCTCGATGGCCTTCTTCAGGTCCTTCAGCGCTTTCTCGATGTCGCCGTGCTGCAGGAAGATCTCGGCGCGGTTCACGTAGGCCGACAGGTTTGTCGGGTCGAGGTCGAGGGCAATCGTGTACTCCTCCTGGGCCTCTTCGTGCATACCCTTGCGGCCGTAGATGGCGCCGAGCAGGCCGTGGAAGTAGCCGTCGTAAGGGTTCGAGATGACCAGGCCCTCGACGATGGTCTGCGCCTGATCGTACTTGCCCTGCTCGAACAAGTTGTAGGCGATCTCGGCGAACGAGTACGCCTCCTGCATCGTCAGGCCCGTCAGCTCGGCCCACGTGATCTCGCCGACGACGAACTTGACGAGATTGTCCTGCGTGAACGACGCGGGGACCTCGCCCTCCTTCATCATGTCGCGCAGCTCATCCGGCGAGTACGTCGACGGATCGCGCAGCGGATCGATCAACGACTTCTCTTTCTTGCCCTTGCCGTCGACCTTCTTGTCATCGAGCGCCTTGTTCAGCGCCGCGGCGCGCCCCGAGTCTTTCGTCACGTTGCTGCCGGGGGGAGGGATCTTTGAGGCCATGTCTGCGGCTCCTTCGGGGGCGGGGGCGACGACGGCATCGTCGACTTCGCGCGAGCGCTCACGGGTTAGCATGGCGGGCTTTTGGCGGTCAAAACGTCGCCGGACCCGTCGTCGAGACGACGAAGTCGTCGTCGCGTCAGCCCTGCTTCGTCGGCAGCGTGCGCTGCACCGGCTGCGGCAGGTTCTGCTGGTTGCGCACCATCTGGTTGTCGAAAAACGTCGAGAAGCAGGGGCGGTCGATGTGGCGGCCGAAGCCGCGCTCGGTGTGCAGGTCGCGGCCGTCCCACGCGAGCTTGCCGCGCACGAAGGTCATCGCCGGGTTCCCGACGGTCTCCATGCCCTCGTAGATGTTCACGTCGATCTTCTGGTGGTGCGTCCGCGCCGAGATCGTGCGCGCCTTGTTCGGATCCCACACGACGACGTCGGCGTCGGCGCCCGGCGCGAGGGTGCCCTTGCGCCCGAAGATGTTGAAGATCTTCGCCGCGTTCGACGACGTCACCGCCACGAATTCCGACGGCGTCAGCCGCCCGGTGCGCACGCCGTGGTGCCACAGGATGGTCATGCGGTCTTCGACGCCGCCGGTGCCGTTGGGGATCTTGCGGAAGTCGTGCAACCCCGCCTGCTTCTGCGGCGTGCAGAAGCAGCAGTGGTCCGTCGCTGTCGTCTGTAGCATCCCCGACTGCAGCCCGCGCCACAGCGCCGCCTGGTGCTCCTTGCTGCGAAACGGCGGGCTCATCACGTAGTGCGCCGCCGCGTTCCAGTCGGGGTTGCGGTAGACGCTCTCGTCGATGACGAGGTGCTGCGCCAGCACCTCGCCGAAGACGCGCTGCCCCTCGAGCCGCGCGCGGGTGATGGCCTCGAGCGCGTCGATGCAGCTGGTGTGCACGACGTACAGCGGCACGCCCAGCACCTCGGCGATGCGGATGGCGCGGTTGGCCGCCTCGCCCTCGACCTCGGGCGGGCGCGACAGCGGGTGTCCCTCGGGGCCGGTGAATCCCCTCTCGAAGATCTCTTTTTGCAGACGAAAAACCAGCTCGCCGTTCTCGGCGTGCACCGTACACAGCGCCCCGAGCTCCCGCGCGCGGGTGAACGAATTCACCAGCACTTCGTCGTCGCACATGATGGCATTTTTATAGGCCATGAAGTGCTTGAACGAGTTGACGCCGTGCTTCTGCGCCAGCTCGCCCATGTCGGCGCGCACGGTCTCGTCCCACCAGGTGATGGCGACGTGGAAGCTGTAGTCGGCGGCGGCTTTCTCGGCCCAGCCGCGCCACTTCCTGTAGGCGTCGAGGATGCGCTCCTTCGGGTCGGGGATGACGAAGTCGATGATTGTCGTCGTGCCGCCGGCGGCCGCCGCTGACGTGCCCGAGAAGAAGTCCTCGGACGCGACGGTGCCCATGAAGGGCAGCTCCATGTGCGTGTGCGGGTCGATGCCGCCGGGGATGACATAGGCGCCGCCGGCGTCGACGACGCGGGCGCCGGCGGCGGCGTCGAGGTCGGGGCCGACGGCGGCGATGGTCTCGCCGGTGATGAGCACGTCGGCCCGCGTCTCGCGCTCGGCGGAGACGACGGTGCCGCCGCGGATCAGGGTGGATTGCGCCTGGGACATCTCGGCCTCCTGTGCGTGGGTCTCGACGGCGCGACGATCACCGTTGCACACCGCCCAGCGCAAGCGCGGCCGCCATCGACGACCGTGGCGTCGCTAACGCGTGGCGTCATCAATGCGCGTGGCGTCCACGATGCGCGCGACGTCCCACGGCGCGGTCGGACGTTCAGCCGCTCCCGAGCGTGTACGCGCGCGTGTACCCCCGCGCCAAGTCGGTGATTGTCACCGCGACGAGTCCGGCGGGGTCGATGCGGTAGCTCTCCTCTACCTCGGGGCCGGCGTCGGTGCGCTGCACGGTGACATCGACGAGCGACGTCTGGTCGCGCAGCGCCGCGTCGAAGGGGAACAGGATGTCGCCGACGGGCACGACGTCGCCGACGGGGTCGCCGGCGCCGTCGACGCGTGAGCACTCGACGTAGCGGAAGTGGCCGACGTTGTGCCGCGCGCGGTAGCGCCGGGCGACGGTGATGCTCTCGCCCGTCGGCGGCAGCGTTCGCTTCGGGTCGAAGATCGTGTCGAAGCGCAGGCCGCGGCCGGCGTCGCGCTCGCGGAACACGCCGAGGCACCGCGAGAACCGATCCTTCAGCGTGAAGCCCACCTCGTTGGACACCGCGATGGCCAGGCCGATGGCCGTCGAGCCCGCTGGGTACGGCGAGCGAAAGACGCGCCGCCCGAAGCGCTCCTTCAGCAGCCGCGGCACCAGCGGCAACCCCGACGCGCCACCGACGAGGTACACGCCGGCGACGTCGGCCATCGGATCGCCGTCGAGCTCGCCGAGCAGCGGCTGCATCGCCGCCAGCGTCTGCTCGACCAGCGGCGCCGCCGCCGCGTGGAAGGCATCGACAGTGACCGACACCTCGCCGTGGCCCTGCTCGCTGAAGTCGAGCGCGACCTTCTTCGCCTGCGCCGTCAGCCGCTCCTTGGCGGCACGGCAGGCCTCGCGCAGCGCGTCCAGCGTCGTCGCCGACAGCGCTGCGCGATCGAGCTTCTTCTGCGCCAGCGCGCACGACAGCAGCGCGTCGTCGAAGTCGTCGCCGCCGAGCTGGTTCAGGCCCGCGCTGCCGACCACCTCGTGGTGGAAGCCGTCGACGCGCACCAGGCTCGCGTCGAAGGTGCCGCCGCCCAGGTCGTAGACGATCACGCGCGTGCGCTTGGACGACAGCGACTGCGGCTGCCGGTGCGTGTACTCGAGCCCCGCCGCCGACGGCTCGTGCAGCATCGCCTTGACGTCGAAGCCGGCGCGCTTGAACGCCTCGAGCGTCAGGAACCGCTGCGCGGCGTGGGCATGGGCGGGCACCGCCACGGCGGCGGTCAGCGCCGGGTCGTTCTTCTTGCGCGGGGCGTTGCTCTTGTGCAGCACCGCGTCGCGCACCGCGACGACGAAGCCGGTCAACAGCGACGAGAGCGGCACCTCGACGTCGCCGATCCGCACCGGCTGGTCGCCGTGTACCGCGGGGCTCGCCAGCAGCCGCTTGAACGAGCGCACCACCGGCGCGCCGTCGCGGGCGGCGGCCACGGCGTCGAGCCCGTAGACGAGCCGCCCGTCGACGGCGGCCACCACCGACGGCAGGTGCTCGTGCAGCTCGCCGTCGTCGTCGAGGAAGCCGACGACGGGGAAATTGCCGCGGTCGGCGGCGGCGACGAGGGTGCGGGTGGTGCCGAGGTCGATGCCAAGGAGCATGGGTGCGCGGATGACGCGGAATCGCCGTCGACGCAAGGCGTCGAAGCCGGGCGGAGCCGGCGTGCCGACGCACCCGCTGCGGGGTTGCAGCTTTTGTGGTGAGTATGGTAGCCCGCCCGAGCCACGGCAGAGGGGAAAACGCAAATGTTCGGTCACGTTGCGGCAAGGTCGCGCGCGAGGTTGTGCATGTGCATCCTTTCGTCGGGGAAAAACCATTCGGGTGTATCGTGCGCCCGACCAGCCAGGAGAGAGTGAGATGAAGAAGCTCGTGGGAATTGCAGCGCTGCTGCTCGCGACGTCGTGCGCGACGACGGTGAGCGTGAAGTATACGACGAACGCGCAGGCGCTCGTCGACGAGATGACCGGGGCGACGCCCGGCTTCGTCGAGAAGATCCCGGTGCCTGAAGGCGCGCGAGTCGCGCTTTTCAACCTCGACGGCGAGATGCCCGAGGCGGCGAACCCCACCGAGTCGGTCTACGACCACCTCGCGATCGCGCTGGCGAAGCGCAGCGTCAACGTCGTCGAGCGCGACGCCGAGGCGCTGCAGGCCTCGGTGCTCGAGTCGTGGAGCGACGCGCTGCCGTTCCGGGTCTCATCGCCGTGTCAGGGCGAGTGCGACGTGACAACGCCGGCCCCGCCGGCGCCAGCGCCGGCTCCGGCGCGCAGCGGTCCGGCCATCGTCATCCAGACCTGCGGGTCGACGCCGTGTGACGGCAAGGACGGCGCAGGGCCGTGCACGACCTGCAAGGGCCCGCTCATCGCGACGTCGGCAGATGACATGCTGAAGATCGTTGACCTGCTCGGCAAGCTCGACGGGCCTGCTGCGTCCGTCGCGCCCGCCGCGACGACGAAGCCCGGCGTCAAGGCCGGCGCTGTCGTGGACGTGCCGGTCGCTGAGCGCGGCTACGCCGATGTCTTTGGCCGCGTGCAGCTGCCGACGTGGTTCAAGAAAGACGGTGGCAAGATCGTCGCCGAGCAGGCGTCGGCGACCCACGTCCTTGGCTTCCGCGTCCTGACGCTCGGGACGGCGATCGTGGACGGCGAGAAGAAGGACGAGGTCGTGCGTCACACGCGCATCGACCTCGTGCTGCGCCTGATCCGCACCAGTGACGGCGTCATCGTGTGGTCCGACCGGGTGAGCACCGAGAAGCGCGAGAACTTCCCGCGCGGCATCGTCGGCCAGCTGAAAGACGCGCCCTTCGAATTCTCGAAGTCGCAGTACGCGCCTGCCAGCGAGGACCGCGGCGCCGGTCTCCTGCCGCGTGGCATCGGCAACCTGTTTGGCGGCTGACAGCACAGGAGAAAATCTGCGTCGGTCTCCCTGAAGACGACGAGGCCCGGCGCAAGCCGGGCCTCGTCGTCTCCAGGCGGCGATCGTCGCCGGAGTTCGCCCGACCTCAGCGCCCGCTCTCCGCGCGCGCGGCCGGCGCACGCTCCCCGCGCGCAACGGACGCGATGTCAGCCCTTGGCGGCCTTGAGCGCCACGGTCAGCTCGGGGGCGGCCTTGAACAGGTCGGCCACGAGGCCGTAGTCGGCGACCTGGAAGATGGGCGCCTCGGGCTCCTTGTTGATGGCCACGATGCACTTGCTGCCCTTCATGCCGGCGACGTGCTGGATGGCGCCGGAGATGCCGACGGCGACGTACAGCTCGGGGGCGACGACCTTGCCGGTCTGGCCCACCTGCCAGTCATTGGGCACCCAGCCAGCGTCGCACACCGCGCGGCTGGCACCGATGGCGGCGCCGAGCACGTCGGCCAGCGGCTCGACGACGGTCTTGAAACCCTCGGGGCCCTTCACGCCGCGGCCGCCCGACACGATGACGCGGGCGTCGGACAACGCCGGGCGGTCGCTGACGACGGCGTCGAACTTCACCCAGGTCATCTTGCTGGTGCCCGGGTCGACGGCCACGGCGCCGATCTCGCCGGCGGCCCCTGGCGCCGGGACGGCGAACTCGGTGGGCCGCGTCGTCACTACCTTGATCGTCGTCGTGATCTCGACGGTGCCGATGATGTTGCCCGCCCACATCGGGCGCTTGAACGTCTTGTCATCGAGGACCGCGCTGACGTCGGAGGCCATGCCGGCGTCGAGCCGCGCCGCCACGCGCGGCATCAGGTCCTTGCCCGCGCCCGTCGCGGCCGCCCACACGTGGGTGGCGCCGAGGGACTTCGCGACGTCGGCCACGCACTTCGCCCACGGCTGGGCGAGGCGGTCGCCGGCGGCCTCGCCAAAGTGCACCTTCCCCGCGTAGGGCGCGACCTCTTTGGCTACGTCGGCGGCGCCGTTGCCGAGCACCAGCGCGTGGATGTCGCCGCCGACCTTCTGCGCGGCGGCGACGGCGGACAGGGTGGCCTTCACGAGCTTGCCGCCGGTGTGCTCGACGACGATCAAATGGGTAGCCATGATGTCTCCTGGTTCGAGAGGTTGGAAAAACGTCCTGACGACGGACGGCGTCAGATGACCTTGGCCTCGGTCTTCAGCCGGGTCACCAGCGAGGCGACGTCGGCGACCTTCTGGCCGGCCTTCTTCGCCGGGGGCTCCTCGTAGGCGATGGTCTTGACCTTGGCGGCGATGTCGACACCGAGGCTGCCGATCTCGACCTCCTCGAGCGGCTTCTTCTTGGCCTTCATGATGCCGGGCAGGGCGGCGTAGCGCGGCTCGTTCAGGCGCAGGTCGGTGGTGACCACCGCCGGCAGCGTCGTCGATACGGTCTCGAGCCCGCCATCGGCCTCGCGCACTACGGTGGCTCTGCCGCCCTCGAGGGTGACGATGTTGGCGAACGTGGCCTGACCCCAGCCGAGCAGCTCGGCGAGCATCTGCGCCGCCTGGTTGCTGTCGTCGTCGATGGCCTGCTTGCCCATCAGCACGACGTCGGGCTTCTCTTTGTCGACGATCTTCGCCAGCACCCTGGCCACCGCGAAGCTGTCGAGGGGGCCGTCGTGCTTGACGAGGATACCGCGGTCGGCGCCCATGGCCAGCGCCGAGCGGATCTTGTCCGTGGAGTCCGACGTCCCGATGCTGACGATCACGACCTCGCCGCCGTGCTTCTCGCGCTGGCGCAGCGCCTCCTCGACGCCGATCTCGTCGAAGGGGTTCATGATCATGTTGACGCCGTCGGTGACGATCCCGCTCTTGTCGGCCTTCAGCTTGATCTTGGCCTCGTAGTCCGTCACCCGCTTCACGGTCACCAGGAACTTCATGCCCGCTCCCTCGGCCGAGTCATCGGCAGCCCCACGGCGCTGCCGACGACGGCCTGTTGTTGACCCGAAAGTCAATCATGGTTGTGACGACGCAGTAGCGGCTTGGCGTCAGGCGCGCAAGCCGACCGGCGCGACGCGGATCCCGCGCACCGGCGATCCCGCCACAGCGCCCTGTGGAGCGCGGGGGCCTTGTGGCGAGGGGCCCGGCGGGCCACACGGTGGCCATGGAGCCGTGGACAAGCAAGAAGCGCGGCCGCCCGAGCAACGCCGCTGTCCGCCGGGCGCAGATCGCCGACGTGTTTATCAGCGTCGTCGCTGAGCGCGGCTTCGAGGGCGCAACCCTGCCCGAGGTCGCCCGTCAGCTCGACGTGTCGCCGGGGCTCCTGCACCACCACTTTGCCGACAAGGACGAGCTGGTCGCCGTCGCCGTCGAGCGCCTGGCGCTGCGCCTCGAGCTGCGCGCCGAGCAGCGGTTGCGCCACGCGAAGACCCCGGCGCAGCAGCTGCGGGCGCTGGTGGCGGCCTGGCTCGCTGTCGACGACGACGCCGACCCCGAGGGCGTGCGCGCGTGGGCCGCCTTCGAGTCGGCGGCGCAGGGCAACGAGTGCGTGCGCGCCGTCATCGACGTCCTGCTGCCCCGCGCCCGCGGGCGCTTCGTCGACGGCCTCGCCGCCGCCCGCCCGTCCTGGTCCCCCGTGCGCCGCGAGCGCGTCGCCACCGCGCTGCTCTTCGCCGTCGAGGGCGCGCTGCGGGTCGGCACCGCCAGCAGCTTGCTCGCCCCCGGCGACGCTGTGGACGCCGTGCTGGCCCTCGTGGACGCGCTGGACGGTGAAGCGAGCTGACGGCGAGGCGCACCGACGACAGGGCGCTTCGACGACAGGGCGCTTCGACGACAGGGCGCTTCGACGACAGGGCGCTCCGACGACAGGGCGCTCCTACGACAGGGCGCTCCGACGACAGGGCGCTCCGACGACAGGGCGCTCCGATGACGAGGCGCTCTGACGAGAAGGCGCACTGATGGCGCTCGCCGCGCACGGTCCACAGGACGCGCACGGTCCACACGACCCGACGAGGACACCGATGACCCGACTGACCACCCGGATCCCCGAGCCCGAGCTGATGGATGAGGCGACGCAAGCGCAGGCCTATGCCGACGCCGACTTCGCCGCCCCGCACGAGCGCTTCGTCGACCTTTTCGTCGCGTCGTGGCCGGCGGCGCGCGGCCCGGTCCAGGGCGTCGCGCTCGACGTCGGCTGCGGCCCCGCCGATGTCGTCGTGCG
>Ga0194129_10008112_pt1 | contig 12269 bp, 13 predicted proteins | sample TA2KigCa35mmetaG_FD_150862 | JGI IMG/M metagenome (GOLD analysis project Ga0194129, IMG submission 150862) | Freshwater microbial communities from Lake Tanganyika, Tanzania - TA2015038 Kigoma Deep Cast 35m | ecosystem: Environmental > Aquatic > Freshwater > Lake | place: Tanzania: Lake... | reverse complement strand
ATGTCCTTTTTTCGAAAATGTTTTTCAGAATGGACCCAAAAATATTCAATATTTCGATAGGGGTCTTTAAGTTACTTTGGGAATTTATTATATTTTGATTTTCCTACTTAAAGAGATCTATCAATCGTAACCTCCCGTGCGATGCGTCGGATAATCTTTTCATTATGTTGAGGTTCATTATCTCCTTTTCCTCCCAAAACCTCCACTACTAACTTATTGTATTGGTCTGATCTCTTTGAATAGCTTTTAATACAATCTGGATATTTTTCCTTAAAAACATTCAACATTTTTGCATTCTTATGCATTATATATTTCAAAGCCTTCTTAATCCGATCTTTATTATCGGTTTCTTTTTCCCATTTGTTTTCATCTTTTATATACATTATTTCTCTCTTGACATCAGTGCAGTGTAACGGTCTTTTTGTAATATCTAATGCTTTTAAATTTTTAATTATTATATTTGTCATTCCATTTACATAACCTAATTCACCTACTTTCTCCAAATCATCCAAATTAATTTCCATTGAATTCACAAAATCCATAATATTCATAGCATCTTTACATGTCTCATTTAAAAATACTTGCAAATTGAATGTTTTATTATTTGTTGTATTATAATAATTATTAGATACATTATTATTTTTTACTGCTTCACATATTTCATTTGTTTGTTTCATTTGCTCTGTAATAATATTTTTTAAATCACAATTTTCTTTCATCAAATTTTGGATTACTTGATAAATATTTGATTCATTTATAAAATTGTTACTAATTGGAAGACTTATAATTTCATTTTTATCATCTATTTTTACTTGACTATCTATTTTAATGCATTTTTTATTATGTTTCCATAATCCATCTCTATTTTTATAAGCCTTGTTGCAATTTTCACACATAAATATGTTGGATGGGGATTTTTCTGTTTCCAATTGGTTTCCTAAATGTTTGCGTGTCAATAAATGTTTATTGTAATCCTTTTTATTGCTAGTAGTATAATCACAATTTTTGCAGCAATATTTTGAAATATTTTTTTTGGGATTTTTTGTTTCCATTATCCTTAATATTAGGAAACATTTTTATCCCAATTTTTTGTATTAAAAAATGAATGCAAAAAAATATCGTCACAAAATGAAAAATATTTTTTATGTACCCAGACGTTAAAAATAAATTATGGTCACAAATGAAATATTTTCCGGCATTTTGGGTTCACTTTTCAAAAATGGACAAAAAAAATGTCCTTTTTTCGAAAATGTTTTTCAGAATGGACCCAAAAATATTCAATATTTCGATAGGGGTCTTTAAGTTACTTTGGAAATTTATTATATTTTGATTTTCCTACTTAAAGAAGAGTATAAAATGTATTTATAATCATGCGAAAATAAATATATTTATTTTTTGTGTCTGGTTTTATTGCGTTTTTTTGAAATTTTGAACTTGCGCGTTCTTTTATGTTTTTTTCCTCCTACTGGATTAATTTCCTCTGATTTAACTGGTTCTTCTTGAGCAGGTTCCTGAGATGACTCAGAAGTATCATCTGATTTAACGGGTTCCTCTGGTGCAGTAGTTTCTTCTGGGACAATTTGTTCAGATGCAGGTTCCTCTGATGGAGAACTAGTTTCTTCTGATTGTGTAACAGGTTCCTCTTGTGGCATAGAACTTTCCTCTGATGGACTAGCAGTTTCCTCTGATGGAGTAGCAGTTTCCTCTGGAGTAGCAGTTTCCTCTTGTGATATAGAACTTTCTTCTTGGACAGTTTCCTCTGGAGTAACAGTTTCCTCTGGAGTAACAGTTTCCTCTGGAGTAGCAGTTTCCTCTGGAGTAACAGTTTCCTCTGGAGTAGCAGTTTCCTCTGATGGAGTAACAGTTTCCTCTGGAGTAGCAGTTTCCTCTGGAGTAGCAGTTTCCTCTGGAGTAGCAGTTTCCTCTTGTGGCATAGAACTGTCTTCTTGAACAGTTTCCTCTGACGGAGCAACTGTTTCCTCTTGAACAGCTTGTTCTGGAGCAGCAGCTTCCTCTGGATTATCAACCCCTATAGCATCAATCATTTTATCAGTTGCAGTTTGAACAGCCTCAAAACCATTTTGCATTCCTTCATTTGGGATAGGAATATTCATTTTTTGTACAATTTTATCAGCTATTTTATTTGAAACATAATCCATGACGTTAATTAAAGATTTTGATATTTCAGCATTATCTTCAGAAGTAGATAACTCTTTTTTCTCTTGCGCTATTATTTCAGCTTCTTTTTCTTTCATAGCCTCCTTCATGGTTTCTTCTTGCTGAGGAGTTGGCTCTGTTTCAGATACAACTTCTTCGGGTTTTACTTCTTCTGATACGACTTCTTCAGGTTGAACTTCTTCGGATGCAATTTCTTCAGGCTCCACTTCAGTTTCTACTATTTCAGGTTGAACTTCTTCGGATACAACCTCTTCCGGCTCCACTTCAGTTTCTACTATCTCCGGTTGTATTTCTTCAGGTTCTTCTTCTTCCGGGTCTAGTATTTGAGGCTGAAATTCTTCAAGTTGTTCTTCTGGCTGCACATCAGTTTCTTCCTCAGTTTCTTCTTCTGGCTGCACAGGCTCCGCATCTTCTACATTAGTTTCTTCTTCTGGCTGCACATCAGTTTCTTCCTCAGTTTCTTCTTCTGGCTGCACAGGCTCCGCATCTTCTACATTAGTTTCTTCTTCTGGCTGCACATCAGTTTCTTCATTGGTTTCTTTTTCTGATTCTACAATTTCAGGTTTAATTTCAGGAACCGGCTCATCTAATTTAGTGGCCTCATCCTGAGGTTCTTCACCTCCTTTAATTCTTTTATATCTCTTCATAGTTTTCTTGGAAAGATCCAACTTGGTTTTCTTTCTAAACGTTCTTTTGTTCTTAATATCAGAGTTCTTATTTTTAATCTTTCTACGGGTTTGTTTTTTTTTCTTGTATATTTTTCTAATTTTTCCTTTAGTCAATTTCATTTCTATATAAATAAATTAATATTTTTATTTATATCCTTATTATATTAATGAGCAATAATTCTTTAATAAACATCTCTCCACAAAATATCAAGGGTGATTGTGATTTAAAATGTGCTTATTCATTCAATTATGCGAAAACTAATTTAACAATGAAAAATAATGATATTATGCTTACATTAAAGCCAGATGGAACAACTAGTGGTTCTGAAGTAACATATAATGAAAACAAATATACGGTTTCACAAATAAATATTTATGCACCGTCATTACATTTATTTAACGGTCGTAAAGTAGCCGGAGAAATACAAATAGAACATATTCCTGAAACTGGTGGAAACAATCTATATGTTTGTATTCCACTTGTAGGCAGTGGAGATGAAACGGAAGCCTCTGGATTAATTAGCAAATTGATAATACTTGGTTCTCAAAAAGCGCCTGCCAAAAATGAATCCGCCAACGTAAATACAGGTGATTTTAGCTTAAAAACTATTGTCCCGATGAAATCTTTTTATAGTTACACAGGTGGTTCAAATTTACCTGGTGACTTTATCGTTTATGGCATGAATAATGGAATTCCACTTAATATAAAACTAGTCGGCGTATTAAGTAAAATCATTAAACCTTATGATTTGGAAATGACTGGAGGTTCGCTTTTTTTTAGTCCTAAAGGACCGCGTTCAGGATATTCTGCAGGGGATGGTATATATATATCATGCCAACCTACAGGCAGTTCAGGCGAAACCACTGTAGAAACTGAAAAAACAACCACCACATATAATTTAGGCGATGTTTTAAGAAGCGATGAATTCAAAATTGTGGTTCAAATTGTATTATCATCTACAGTATTTATTATTTTGATTTATGGGTTAAATAAAGGGTTTAATTATTTGATGAAAGGAAATGTGAAAATGCCTACTATGAAAATGCCATCTATGAGTATGCCCACTATGAAAATGCCATCTTTAGGTACGACAAAATAAATAAAAAAATTATTTCATTATTTTATTTATTTAATTAGATGAAGTCAATGGTGTCGCACCATGAAGATCATTAAGTTTAGGTTTGAATGATGATTGTGAGAGAGAAACACCACTATTCACAGCAGGCGCCATTTTTTTCACTATCTCTTGCTCTAATGTATATGGGAATTGATTGAATGCAGAGAACTGCGACATTTTTTTCTCTTCGGTAGGTTCATATTTCTTTAATGAGTCCATGCCGGTTGATTCCGCAGAACGGCGCATAAGATCAAAGATAACAAGGAGACCCAATACGGCTAAAACAGGATGGAAATTCAAAAACATATAAACGGCAAGAATAAACAATACCATTTTGCCACCAACAGTATCTATCTTATCCGCAATTTTTTCAGGCGTCTCAAACCCAATCACAAGATAAAGAATAAACAACATTCCTAATATCATCTGGCCCACATTGTCTTTTTTGAGAGAAACTTTCACGAAAAATTCTTGCATATAACATATTGATAGATAATATTTGCAAACAACTCCTCTTTATGAAAAGAATATATGGAAACCATATAAAAACTTTGTCCTAAATTTATTAAGTTGAAAATTCATGGAAGAAAAAAAGATTATGAATAGTTACCTTGGACAAAAAGGTTATACTATACCTAAAAATGAATTAACTGTAGAACAGCAAAAACAAATCAGAGATGAATTAACAATTAAGCCATTTACGTCTGGCATGCCTGGTACAAATGCTCAAGTATCATTTCCAGCTTATCGCGAATCCAACAATAAAATGTATGTGCCACATTATTATGGTATTGAAAAATTTGGCATGCCTAAAGAATATAAAATTCCTGAAGGTGATAATATTGACTTAACCTTTCACGGAAAACTCCGCGATTATCAAGAACCAGTTGTCAATATATTTTTAGAACATTGCAAAAAAGAACACTGTATTGGTGGGCTTCTAGAATTATATTGTGCTTGGGGAAAAACATCTGCATCTTTGTATATTATTTCTGCGCTAAAAAAGAAAACCATTGTCATTGTTCATAAAGAATTCTTAATGAACCAATGGATAGAGAGAATTAACCAATTTTTGCCAGATGCTCGTGTTGGAAAAATACAGGGTCCAGTAATTGACATTGAAGGTAAAGATATTGTCATCGCCATGCTCCAAAGTCTCTCTATGAAGGATTATCCAGCCTCAACATTTGACAGTTTTGGTTTCACTATTATTGATGAAGTCCATCATATTTCAAGCGAAGTATTTTCAAATTGTTTATTTAAGCTGGTAACTAAAAATATGCTAGGATTGTCGGCAACCATGAACCGAAAAGATGGAACGACCTATGTTTTTAAAATGTTTTTGGGAGACGTTGTTTTTAAGGCAAAGAGAGAAGATACTCATGATGTCATTGTTCGTGCCATAGAGTATCAAGTAGATGATGATGATTTTAATGAAGTCAAATTGGATTTTCGCGGAAAACCTGCCTATAGCACAATGATCTCAAAATTATGTGAATATAATCGCCGCAGTGAATTCATATTAAAAGTATTGGGTGACATGCTTCAAGAAAATCCTGCGCAGCAAATTATGATTTTGGCGCATAATAAAAATTTATTAAAATATTTGCACGACGCAATTTTGCACCGTAATATGGGGTCTGTAGGTTATTATTTAGGTGGCATGAAAGAGGCTGCGTTAAAACAGACCGAAAGCAAGACAATTGTAATTGCGACTTATGCAATGGCAGCAGAAGCGTTGGATATTAAAACATTGACAACTCTTATCATGGCAACGCCGAAAACAGATATTGAGCAAAGTGTTGGACGTATTCTTAGAGAGAAACATAGCAACCCAGTAGTGGTAGATATTGTAGATAGCCATGATCTTTTTAAGAACCAATGGTACAAACGCAAAACATTTTATAAGAGAGAAAATTATAAAATCATTTATACAACCAGTCGCAAATATAATCCGGACACAGATTCAAGTGCGTGGAATTTAGTATTTCAACCGAATTCAAAAAATAAAAAGGGTGAATGCAAACAACCTGTGAAAAAATCATTAATTAAAAATAAAAGTAGTAGCTCAAGTGATCGGAGTATTACTAATGATTCGGAAAGCGAAGAAGAAAATGAGGTAGAAGTAGACATTAAAAGCAAGGATCCTTATTTATGTGGCAAGTGTTTGCTTACAATTAAGAAAAAATAATATGCATAAAAATCTTATAAAAATAAAACAAAATATATAATATTTATTACCTATATATTTTGTTACATAATTCCGTTACGACTTGGGAATCCCATGTTTGTATAATGATTATAGTTATCTACGCAACTGCTTCCTCCACGGTGACGACGACGAGTGCGTCTTCTGCCACCATTATGTATTTTAATAGGAGGTGGGTTAGCAAGAGCTGATTGTTGGGCAGTTAATTCGCCGCCCACTGAGTAACTAGGAGTGAGAGGAACATTGTTTTGATATTGACCATATCCAGGAGGGTAAGGAATGCCTGGAGGTCCAGGGGGAGTGTAACCGCCACCTTTGCTCTTTTCGGTCATCTTTTTATATGCTTTGCGAAGCAAAAAAATAGGAACACCGCCCTGTTTTCTTTTACCATGCTTCGTTCTACTATGGTTTCTTCTGCCATACTTCGTTCTAATCTTTCTCTTAATGCTGGAAGTGCGTGTTCGGCTATGTCTCATCTTATACTTTTTAGTGATATTTTTTATTTTTTTCTTCAACATTCTTGAACCTCCCTTAATTATAGAATTTCCAGGCCACATTCCTGCTGCCGCACTTACATTATCTTTTGTGCCTGCTAGTCCAGGAAGAGGTCCTGGAGGTGAGCCTGGTATAACTGTGCTTCCAAAACCGCTTGGACTATTTGAATTATCTACATTTACATAAGCTCCATTAATATTACTTAATGGCGCTATATTTCCATAACCTAAATTTGAAGCGCCTGATCCAGACATATATATATTATTGTTTATTTTTTCTCTCTGCAATTTCATTTTACCATGTATTTTTATTTTACACCATCCTCAAAGGTACCCATTTTTTAAATTTATGGTTATACGCACAAACCATATCACATTCTTTATCCAAATGAACATATTTATCAGGCTTTTCATTTTCAAATTCCTCTTCATCATCACTTTCTTCTAATGCATCTAAATTTTCATTTTCCTTTATATTTCTAAATAACTTATTCATCATTACGCTTGTAGTAAAATTCGGAATAAAAGCAATATCAATAAGATCATATTCATTTCTATCATTCAAAGAATACAAATGGTAAATATCATTTTGAATATCTGGTCTTACCTTAAATACTTTTTCTCTCTTCATCTTCGTTTCAAGAGTAGTTTTATTATGGTTTTTCTCTTGTGGAACCTTAATAACTTCATTTTTATCAAGCACCATGTTACAATACTTGTTCTTTTTCTCACTAAGTAAATGAAGTGGCATAAAATAAGATACATTTCTTTTATGATAATCTCGCGTTTGAATACAATTTAATTTATACTTTATTTTTTCCAAATTTCGTTCTAAAGTTTCTAGTTTATCATACATTAACGGGAGACCGATAAACAAAAATGTATTATTCAATGCAACTTGACGAATGTCATTATTTACGATATGATCAAATATATTCATTTTACTTTTCCAATTATGTGTAGCCACCTGGTTACCTTTATAATAAAATATATCCTCCATTGTAAAACAATTCATGCCCAAATGATAAAAAAATGTTCCGTATAAAATAGTGCAATAGCTTAACTTAGGGTCGTAACAAGCATTTTTGATTTTAATATTTAATATTTCTTTTCTATCTCCTAATTCCATAAGAAAACATGTTGGTTCATTTTTATAATAGGAAAACCAAAGAAATGATTTTCTCCCATCAGGAATGGCTAAATACATATCCGCATTATAAACTTTTTTATGCACAATATTTTCATAAGAAAGTTTGACATTAGGAAACTGGCTTAAAATTTCAGTCTTTGCAAATTCAGATAACATGTTTATCCTTTCAAATATAGAATACATTGCCTTTATATATTTTTCATATATTAACTATATTGCGAATACATTTGGGAAGAAGACATACTATCAAGCGCAGAAATATCAGTAGATGATGATTGACTATTGTCCGATTTTAGTTGCTCCTTCAAAAAGTTTTTTAATTCATTTTTCATATCATTTTCCGATTTGGGCAATAAATCTGTATTTTTATAGAATAAATCATTTATATTACTAGTGTTTTGAATATGGGACTCATTTTGAGAAAGAACGTTGAATATGTTTTCATATTTTTGAGTAGGCGCATTTACTAAATCTTTTATTTTTGGAACTGTCAATGTAGATTTGAAGAAATTAAATAAATGATGCACTAAATAAATCAAAATAAAAGATATAATTGTAGTTTGGATGATCCAATATAGCATATAATATTATTATATTAGTTTAACATGGATAAAAACACATTTATATGTTCGGGTTCCATTTTCAAACCTTCTAGATAGAAATCTATGGGCTTATTTCTTTCATCAAAAATAATAACTAATTCCATAGTACATTCTTTTGATTTAGTTACACGATAACGTGCCATTTGTGTTTTAATAAGACGATGATCTAAAGGTAACCAATGTACTTGCGTTTTTTTAATTTCACTGTCATCAATACAAATATGCCATTTTTTATCGTGCATAACAGACTTTGTATTATCCTTAAGGATGTCTATTTTATAAATATTATTTTGGTCAATTTCAAAAAGTCCATCTTCTGAATATACCTGAATTATTTTGTTTTTGTTTGTAAGATATTTCTCCAAATTATCAAGACAACTGGTTAATTTTTCAATATCATAATTTTCAATATATATTTTCATTTTCAATAATAATATTATTTATGGAAACTATTTAAACCTTATTAATAAAAGAATATTAAAGATGTCAGGGCCATTGAATATTATTATTGTTGAAAAGGGGGGGTCATTAAAGCCACTTGCAATTAAGGATTATAAAGAAGAAGAATTATACAAGAAATGTGGATTCAAAAAGGCCGAGGATTTTGTCAAGCAAACCGAATGGTCTATCAAGTTTGAAGGCAAACGATACACAATCAGCGTATATGCAAAGACAGATGGAAAGGCAAATAGTGAAAATAAATACGATTTTCCTCCTCCGATTGATACGAAATTATTTTTCGGAAATTGTGCGATTGTGGCGCGCGTTAGAATGGAAGATGGGAAACAAGAGTTGGCTGATTTGAGTGTTCCTCTTTGGATGAAAATTTATGAGAAGCTTTTTGGGGGTTTTGAAGATTTAGCAAAAACCGCGGCCGAGGATGAAAATGAAGAAGATGAATTGGAAAATGTGCCAAAGGAAAAGAAGACGAAACAAGGATATTTGAAGGATGGTTTTGTCGTAGATAGTGGGGACGACGATGAAGAAGAATATTCTGGAAGTGGATCGGATGACGACGATGAAGAAGATGATACTGAAAGTAGTCTTACAAAAGAAGATCCAGATGGGGATTTAGTGATTGACGACATTGGGTCGGAATTGAGCGACGAGTCATATGATTATGATGAATAATTTTTACAATTTTATAAAAGATAAGATAAAAAAGAAAATTGATTTAAAAATATAGCCAAAATAGAGAATATATCTAATACAAGACATGTCACTAAGAAAGATTGATAATCCTGATACTTTTCGTTCAAACGTGAAAAATACTTTGAACGAAATTTTGAAAAATGAAAAGAATGCGTCCAATTTGGAGAAAGGTATTTTCAATTATTCTTTGAATGAAGCCAAGAATAAAAAGGTGGTGAAGAAATGGGACAATCCCTATTTTGTGCAGATCTACGTGGATCGTCTGCGTTCCATCTACGTTAATTTGAAGAATGAAGACATACTCAAGCAAGTCAATGATGGGTCTATTAAACCTCATATGATTGCTTTTATGACGCATCAAGAAATGCGACCGGATAAATGGAAAGACATTATTGACGCCAAAAGTAAAAGAGATATGAATAAATTTGAAAATAAAATTGAAGCCGCGACAGACACATTTACGTGTCGCAAATGCAGAAGTAATAAATGCACCTACTACTTGCAGCAGCTAAAGGCAGCAGATGAACCAATGACGTGTTTTATCCAATGTTGCGAGTGTGGATACAGATGGAAAACATCATAAAAATTATAATTAATTATAATTATATTCAAAACCATCATAAAATAAATATACAATTTCTAATAATTCATTATTTTTTTCATTGTGTATATACTCTATTTGTTTATTTATTTCTTCTTCCAAATATTTCATACGTCTTTTCATGTAGGGATTTTTCTTTGTTCCAAACCCATTTACAAATTCATCTGGATTAAAACGAATAAAAATAAATTTTCCTCCATGGATCATAAATAAATCATCATATCTAATTTCTTCATCTGCTTTATTGTATCTTTTATGTTGATATTCATCTACTTCAATACATAATAAAGTATTTCCTATCAGTTTTCTAAAATCAATGCGTCTTCTATGAGAACAATCGCAATTGCCTGTCCATAAGGGTTTGTCATGAATAAAATCAGGGTCAATTTCTTTCAAAAAATCTCTAACATAATTTTCTTTTGTTTTTTTACGTATATTTTTACTTAATTCATCATCAGGAAATAAATGTTGGTAACAAAACGTGCAATAATATTTATATTTAATATTTCCACTTCTTACACATATTTCATTTTTACATTTATCCATAACATTTATCATATCATCTGTTTTGCATGTATTGCAATATTCAGCTTTTAGACCCTCTAAATTATAGGTTGCTTGTTTGTCTTTGCATTGAATACATCTTCTTTTTCTCACTATAATCATACCCTCTTTTTTACAATCCTTACAATATTCTGGTTGCAATCCTTTATAATTAAATGATGCTTGCACTTTTCCACAAAAACATTTTTTGCACGTAACATTTATCATATCATCCTCCTTGCATTTTTTGCAATATTCTGGTTTAAATCCTGGATAATTAAAATTGGGTCTAGAACTATTACCACATTTGCATGGTTCGTTTGCAACATTTATCATTCCGTCTTTTCTACATTGAGAACAAAAATTTTCTTTTTCGCCAGGATAATTAAATGTTGGAGTTGCCTTTCCACAATAACATCTTTTATCATTTACATTTATCATGCCATCTTTTTTACATTCAACGCAATAATTAGCAAATAATCCAGGAAAATTATAGGTAGGTCTAGCTCTTCCACATTCACATAATTTGCATAATAAATTGACCATTCCAACCAATTTATGTCTTGAGCAAAATTGTGTTCCTGTTCCATCTCTAAAACCGAAAGATGCAATGAACGTGCAACCTTCGGTAGATTTACACTTTTTATGTTTTCCGCCCATATTATGATAACCTAATTTATCATAACATGTCATATAGTCTTTATATATTTTTTCCAAACCAAATAAGCAGTATAAATAGAAGACCCAACCCAACAAGTGTAACCCAACTTTTGCCTACATTATTTATATCTCTCTCTTTCATGTAACTATATATGTAATATTTCAACATAGAATTAGGAAATATTGGATCTATTTTTCGCATAAACATCATATACTGATTGGTATGTAACATTTGCTCTATAAATTGAATATCCGCAGCATCGCAATTTTTAAAAAGATGCGGGCTCGTTGCATTCTCCATACGCGTCCAATCTGCAACATTGCTTGATGCGTTTATTATGTCCGCAGTAGCATTTTGATGCTTGAATATGATGGCAAAAATGCTTTCATTGGCAAGGCCGCCATCGCATATTAATTTGACTAATTTTCGGTTCTGTTGAAAAAATCCCAAAACTAATTTGACATGTTCTCTCTTCAATACAAACCAAGGGTCATTCCCCAGCCTGAATTCTTCTGGTATCAATGCCAAATTGGCCCGTTTATGAAATTGTACATTCCACCAACATTGGCGCCAAGACATAATGGATTTATCTGCGTTTGATTCAAACAAATGACGGAAATAGGTAGGCGACACAATAGGGCAACAAGAATCTGTTAAAATACAAAACCATTGATTAGATTTGTCATCATTGTAAGCATAGTTGAAGAGAGAAATGTAGGCAGGAATGACATAATAATAACTAGTAGGAAATATATTTTCTGACGGTATGGCATGCTTCAAAATCCAATCGGATTTAATTTTGCTTCTCTCTTTGTAATAAAAATAAACATTGATAATGTCGCGATTATATTCAATCCATTCACGCCATATATCTTCTTTATTGAGATTATGAT
>Ga0194129_10008111_pt1 | contig 12271 bp, 16 predicted proteins | sample TA2KigCa35mmetaG_FD_150862 | JGI IMG/M metagenome (GOLD analysis project Ga0194129, IMG submission 150862) | Freshwater microbial communities from Lake Tanganyika, Tanzania - TA2015038 Kigoma Deep Cast 35m | ecosystem: Environmental > Aquatic > Freshwater > Lake | place: Tanzania: Lake... | reverse complement strand
GCAACCACTAACATCGCTCCGGTGTTTGCTGGCAGCATCGCTGGCGCTTATGGCGGTGACAACTCAGTTCCCACGTATATGAGCCTCAGGGTAATTGTTTCGGACGATCTGACCCCTACCAGTACCAATTATCCGGTGTATTTCTTCACCGCTGGCGCTATCGCCTCTGGTGAGCAAATGGGACTGCAGACTGAAACTGACCGTGACATCCTCGCCAAGAGTGATGCCATGTCAATCGACCTGCACTATGTCTACCACCCCGTCGGCGCCAAATGGGGCGGCAGTGCTAACCCGACTCAAGCTCAGCTTGCAACGGTTGGTAACTGGACAAAAGTGTACGAAACCAAGAACATTGGTATCGTGCGCGGTTCTGTCACTTCCAACTTCTGAGGTAACTAGCCATGGCTTCCGTATTTGAAGCAGTCGCCGGTAAGGCGATTGGTTATCCCGAAGGTCTTGGTGGCGCTGTCACCCAAGGCACCAGCAAGGCGACTGGGGTCACCCTCAACAAGCCTGCTGGCGAAATCACCACTCATGATGCCTCTCTTGCTGGTGGCGCTGAAGTGAGCTTCGTTGTGACCAACTCTTTTGTTGGCATCAATGATGTTCCCGTGGTGGCAATCCAATCAGGTGCATCCACTGGTACCTATGTGGCCAGCGTTAGTGCTGTTGCTGCTGGTTCGTTCACCATCACATTGTCAAACCTCGGCACAACCGCAGGTGAGGCACTGTTGTTGAACTATGCCATCATCAAAGGCGCTGAGGCCTGATGGGTCTGTTCGCCTTCCGGCGACTGCGTGAACGTGAGGTTGCTTCTACGGAGGTGGCCTCTCTTTCTATTGCAGAGCCAACACCTACACTAGAAGCACAGGAGCCACTCGCTGATGGCAATAACAATCGACGCAACGGTGGGCGACGCAAACGCCAACTCATACCTGACGCTCAATAATGCGCAGGCCATTATTGATGGCTTTGTGCAGGATGCCGACGTAACCGCTTGGGCAAGTGCTACCACTGACCAGAAGAACAGAGCATTGTTCACCGCAACGCAACGGCTAGACCGCGAACGGTTCCTTGGCGCACGTGTTACGGATACGCAAGCATTGCAGTGGCCGCGTACTGGTGTACGCAAGCCTGATACCTACATCAATACCTATGCCGTAGGGTTTCCGTTTCGCATCACCACAGACTACTTTGCGGATGATGAGATCCCGCAGCAGATCAAGTACGCGCAAGCGGTGCTGGCTACATACTTGCACAACAACCCTGACGGACTTGGTCTTAGCGGGCTTGAGGACTACAAGAATGTTAAGATCGGCAGCATTGATGTGACGCCCAATCTTGGTTATGGTGCCGTTGGCGCCGACAAGGTGCCGCCACTGATGGAGCGTTACCTGATAGGGCTTAGAATCAGTGGGCCAGGCAACGTTGCCATTAAGCGGAGCTGATCATGGATTACGCCTATCCCGGCGCTGAGTTTATTGATGACACCGCCGCACATACTGGCCGCTTCGGCAAGATCGTTGCGCTTGAGGATTCAGTGATTGCCACACTGGTAACAAAGAACTGGACCGGCAATGCGCTGAGTGCCATCCCGTTTAAGGCAAGCACTGAAATCGAAGGCGTGTTTACCAGCATTACGCTGACCAGCGGCACTGTCGTTGCTTATCGCCTCTGATGTCTGTTCAACCGGGCCAGCATAATATCACCATGCAGCGCCGGGCTGATTATGACCTGCAGCTACAGTTTAAGGATAGCGCTGGCGTTGGCATTAACTTGACCGGCTGGACCGCTTACGCGCAGGTGTGGAACCAAGGCCGGACCACTAAGTATGCAGACTTTGCCATCACCTACGTTGATCTCGCAACAGGTCAGATCAAGATTGCGTTGACGGATACGCAAACTGCTGCGTTTCCCAATGAAGCGTTTTATGACGTATTGCTAGAGGATTCCGACGGGCTGCGTAACTACTACCTAGAAGGTATCGTGTATGTGTCTGAAGGGTACACGGCGCCATGACTATCGTTACCGTTAACGAAACTACCAACACAGTCACTGTTACAACACCAGGTCCAGCAGGTCCGCAAGGCGTGCCGGGCTCTATTTCCCCACTGGCGCGCGGTCAAGTCAGCAAAATGGATTCCGGCACCGTGGATATTGCCACTCAAAACGTTTACATCTCTACTGGTTTGACCGGTATCCTCGACGCCACTACTGCAAACGACATCGCGCTTGGAACCACCGATACATTTGCGGTCAAGAACACCAGCGGCGAAACCAAGCTAATGGAGGTCTACGGCAGCGTTGATGCTCGCACCGTAACCGGCAACAACAAAACGCTTGGCGTCAAGCTGGCATTGAACGGCGTCGCCATCAGCGAAACCGAGTGCCGTGCGTTCACCGGCACCGGCACTGAAGAAGCCAAGCTGGCTACCAAGTGGATGATCGAAATGGAAAACGACGACGAGGTTGCGTTGTTTATCGCCAATCACAGCGATAGCGGTGACATCAGCTTCCATCGCGGCAGACTGGTTGCGATTGAGGTGCCGTCATGACATTAGCCAATCCGTTACGCAAGGTTGCCAGCAAGCTGATGGCAAAGTTTGGCGGCGTGGCAACAATCCGCCGCGTTGAAGCCGGCATTTACAACGCAACTTCCGGCACTGTCACCGAAAACGTTACTGACACCGGCGTGCGTGGCGTGCTGCAGGACGTAAGCCTGCGTGAGGTGAATGACCTGATTCAGGCTGGTGATAAGCGGTTGCTAATCGCGGCGGCTGACCTAGCTAGTGCGCCAACCAATGCTGACCGCGTACTGATTAGCGGCATAACGCATCAGGTCATCACGGTGCGTACGATCGAGCAGGACAACACCGCTATCACCTACGAACTGGTGTTGAGGGCATAATGGCACGCGCGATCCGCGTCAATCAGATCGGCGATTACGTCCAAGACCGAATGGAGCAGTTATTGCGCGTGACAGTGCTGGAAACTGACAGCCGTGTCAAGCTGCTTAGCCCTGTTGACCTTGGCCGCTTTCGTGCAAGTTGGCAGGTAGGTGAAAACGCAGCATCCGGCGGGCAAAAACCAGAAGGCACTTACCCTAATCAACTGCCTATTGAGCGACTTGGCTACAGCCGCGAACGCATCGGCAACATTTATAGCGTTCATAACAATTTGCCCTATGCAGAAAAGCTGGCGACTGGTACAGCAGGATCAGGTTCCACATTCGAGGTACGTTACAACCCGCGCCGTTCTGTGGTCACCTGGGCAAGCCCTGGCGGCGGCAGCAGCATACAAACCGGTGGCCCCGGCTGGATTGAGGGCATCACTAAGGACATGCAGCAGTTTGTGCGCGTTAATGCTAGCAGAATTGGCAGGACTTCCACGAGGAATAGGCAATGAGTAGCACCTACAACGACATCCGCGCTGCTATTGAAGGGCGCATTGCAACGCAGATGGCCATTGCACCGAGCTATCCGGTGAGCTACCAGAACGTACCGTTTACGCCGCCCAACAACACGCCATGGGTGCAGGTGTTCATCCGCTTTGGCGATAACAACTACGCCACGCTGTTGCCGACCGGCGGCGAAGGCTACAACCGCCAAACTGGCACGCTGGTCATCAATGTCTTCGCTCCGCAGGGCAATGGCGCTGCAATTAACTTTGGCATTGCCGAGCGGTTAAAAGACCTATTTGACCGCGTGCAGCTTGATGGCATTATCTTTGATGCAGCATCAGGGCCAGCGCAGGTGACACCAGCGGCACCTGAGGCTTACTACCAAACGCAAACGACGATTACCTTTGAGGCTTACCTTAGCTAGGTTAGACTGCTGACAGCCAACTTATCGATCAAGCAATGGCAACCGTTCTGTCCGGTACGTCCGGCGCCCTCTACTACAAACCTGCTGCCACCAAGGCAACATTTGGCGAATCCGCCGTGGATGTTGCTGATGATGAAATCACAGTTGCTACCTACCTGAACTTCAAGGTGGGTGATCCTGTGGTGTTTAGTGTCGTCAATACTGAAACTGGCGATGCCGGCTCCGGCACACTGCCTGCTGGCATCAGTGCAGCAACCACTTATTACGTCATCACCTACACCGCTGCCACTGGCATCCTGCAGGTGTCGGCTACCTCTGGCGGCGCTTCTATTGCCATCACCAACGACGGCACCGCTGTAGCGCCTAATGCGTTCCAGGTAGCCTATGCCGACTTCGTTGCCGTGGGTGACGTGCGCGAGTGGTCGTTTGAGATCACCCGCGAAGAGATCGACGTTACGACCATCGGCCAAACCGCTGGGCAGTATGCGCCCTTCCGCCGTTACATCACCGGCTTTGCTGATGGTGAGGGCTCCTGCATGGTGTACTTGACCGATGATGATGCCACGCTCGGCAACCGCATGGTGCAGGACGTGATCCAATCCACGCAGGCTGGCGCCAGCTTCAAACTGTACATCGACCGCGTGATTAGCGACGGCAACGTTAGCGGCAGCCTGAGCCGCAGTATCGCCTTTGATGCAGTGCTGACTTCCGCTAGCTTGACCGTTAACCCTGATGATGGACAGATGGTTGAGATCAGCTTCCGCCCGGCAGCTGCTCCGGTGTTTGACTTCAGCAAGTCTGCCTGATACGGTTAGCCCTAGTCTTGCGTTAGGGCTTCTCACCGTCTAAAGTTGCTTTATGCCTACAACAAAATCATCTATGCGAGCGCTCGACAAGCTGAAGAAAGCCGCTAATCTTGTGCCCATAAAAAAAGTGGTCATTTTAAGCGATGGCAGTGAGTTTGAGTTTTGGCATACCAGCCTAACAATGGCTGAACGTGAAAAGGCGCGAAAAACTGCTGGCAGCGATGATGCCAATGCAATGGCAATTCAGCTGCTAGTCCAGAAAGCGCAAGATGAAAACGGCGAGCGGATGTTTGCGCCCGGCGAAGTGGCTGAATTAAAAAACGACGTGCGTGATGCTGATTTGCAGCGCATTATTCTTGCCTTGGTGCAAGATGATATTGTGGAGATCGACCAGGGAAACTAAAAAGGGAGCTAAGGCGCGACAACATCCTGATGCTCCAAATGGATATAGCCAAAGAGCTTGGTTGCACTCTTGCCGAATTGACCACTAAGATGGCACCAGAGGAGCTAGCGCTATGGAATATGTATTTTCAGATCCGACATGAGGATGCCGAAAAAGAAGCCAAGCTCCGCAAGCGTTAGATTGATTCCATAGGAGGTGCCGCCATGTCTGTTGTCGCCAATGTTGCAATTAATGTTGATGCAACAGCAGCAGAGCGTGCGGTTAAGAATCTTGGCGGTGCTGCTGATGCGCTTCAGGGCAAGTTTGATACGCTGCCAAATAAGTTGAGTGCTGGCCTTCAAGGCCTTGGCGGCAAGATTCAAGGCTTTGGTTCGCAACTGACTAACCTTGGCAGTGTGATGGCTGGCATTGGCGCCAGTACTGCTGTTGGTGGTTTTGTTAAAGCTGGTGTTGAAGCAGAGCGTACAGAGAAGACGATCAAGGCATTAGCGGATCAGCATGGCGAAACGGCAAAAGTTACGGCGTTTGCAAATGATACTGCCAATAAGTTTGGCATCGGTCAAACGCAAGCAGCCAAAGCAGTTGCTGATTTATATGGACGCTTGCGGCCCATGGGCGTAAGCCTGACCGATATTCAAAAAACATTTACAGGTGTCAATAATGCAGCAGCGCTGATGAATATGTCCGGTGCAGATACCGAAGGAGTAATACTGCAGCTCAGCCAAGCGCTTGGTTCTGGTGTGTTGCAAGGTGATGAATTTAGGTCTGTAATGGAACGGTTGCCTGCTGTCGGCCAGGCTATTGCTAGATCAATTGGTGTGCCAGTATCACAACTTAAGACACTGTCATCCGAAGGCAAGATTACAACGGATGTCATTCTTAAGGCGATGGATGAGCTTAGCAAAATGAACCCACCGCCACCTGATGCGTACAAATTATTTCAAACAGTAATGGCTGATTTGAATACAACTATTGGCGAACAGCTAATGCCTGTATTCACTCCATTGGTGCAAAAGTTAGGTGAATTAGTCAAACGCTTTGAAGAATTAAAAGTGGGCACCACCATTGCGCAGGCACTTAAGCCAATTGCAGAAGCCGCGCTGGCGATTGTAAATGCATTTTTGCAGCTTGATCCAAATGTACAAAAAATAATTATTCAGGTTGGCGTGCTAGCTGGTGCGTTTGCATTGATTGCGGCACCTCTAGGTTTTGCCGTGGTAGGCATTGGCCAACTAGTATCCGCCGCTGGAGCTGTAGCCGGAGCACTTGGCGGCATTACTGCGGTTGTTGGTGGAATCATCGGCTCCCTTGGAGGACTGGCCAAAATCGCAATTGCTGTATTTAGCGGTCCCGTTGGGTGGGTGGCGCTTGCGGTTGCTGCAGGTGCGGCAATCTATGCATTCCGCGACAAGATTGGAGAAGCATTTAAGTTAATCGGTAAGATTATCCTTGATGCAGCCGAATGGTTTAACAATACATTTATACAGCCAGTTGCAAAATGGATACGCGGCATGTATGACAACATTGTTGATACTTTCCGTAGGGTTGGCGAAGCAATTAGGGCGCCATTTGAGGCTGCTGTCAATATGATCCGTGGCATCATCAATCAGATGCTTAATATGGTAGGGCGTGCTGTCAGTGGTGTTATCTCCGCCATTAACCGTTTGATTGCAGGTGCCAATCAAGGCCTTGCGCGGCTGCGAATGCCGCAAATTCCATTTGTGCCGCAGGTGTCGATCCCGCAGTTTGCTGATGGCGGTATGGTCAACAGGCCAACATTGGCAATGATTGGTGAAGAAGGACCTGAATATGTAGTGCCGCAATCCAAAGCAGGTGCATTTGCACAAAACTGGATCGGTGGTGCACGCGGTGATGCAGCACTAACTGGCAAGAATAGCTCAATGCCTACCATCAATATTCAAACCGGCCCGGTGATGCAGCAAGACGGCAAGCAGTATGTCACCATCAGCGACCTTGAGAAGTCATTGCAGGTGATGGCAAATGCTATCCTTGGCAACAACCGATCTGCTGGTGGTCGGCGCTATCAAGGGGTCAACTGATGGCAAATCGCGGCCAGTCTCAATACCTGCGACTATTCGAAGGCGCCACTACCTATAAGCGGTGGCAGAATTACTACGTTAATCAAACGGTGACATGGGAAACCGCAAGCTGGGAGTACTTTCCATTTACCGCTGATGGCTTTGTCGGTGGCAGCAGCGGCAGCGGCAGCGATGCCTCAATCGTCATCCCAGCAACCACTGATGCGGTAGAGCTATTTGAGCAGGCGCTATCGGACAATTGGCTATGCCAGGTAGAAATGTATGAGTTCAGCACTAAATCAACGCAAGTGCAGCCGCAAGCATCACAGCTGCTGATTGGTTCCATCATTGGTGAAATCGTTAACATTGGCGGCAGCTTTACTGTGCTTACAATTACACTGGGTTCCAGCTTGGCGCCAGTCGGTGCCCAGACACCACCTCGTAAGTACACCAACTACCTAGTAGGTGCACCAATCCGGCTATGAACGTTAGGTTCAACGATCCTCTTTCTCTGCTGCCCTATCAAACCGGGCTGGTGGTGACGCCGCTCAAAGAAGTTGCTGCGCGTGGTCAGACCTCGCTGGATAGCAAGCAGACAGCCGTTGTTCTTGGTGAGCCCATCCCGATTGTTTTCTGTCGCCGCCTAAATAATGTCGGCGGTGTATTCGTCAGCCCTAGTGCAACTGAAGGCAGATTCTCAAACAATGCATCCACCAATGAGTTGACGGTGCGATTGCAGTTAGTGCTTAGTGAAGGCAATTTACCACAACTACAGATCCGTGATGTATTCCAGCGTGCATGTCGTGTCGGTACATGGAAGCAAAGCTATGATAGCCGCACTGAATCATGGTTGCCTGGCAACCTCATCACATCAGTCGCCGGTAAAAAGTTCTGGAACTGCCCGGTCTACTGCGGCACTGGTGGAACCTATGACAACATCACAACACTAAGCTATCTGAACACTCACGCTGACGGTGACGAGACATGGGATAAGCAGGTCCATTGTTTCGTCCGTCAAGGGATGGAAGTCACCCGGATCTTGGATGACACTTTAGGGCCTAGCAATAATATTGTTGATTTGTCTTTGTATCTGATTCGTCAAAGCAGTCGTTTTCCAGAGGCGATGCTTGATCTCGATGCAATGGAAAGCGCAGCATTATTCACTAATGCCAACGGGTTTTTCTACAACGGCTTGTTTAATGAGTCGAACAACTTAGAAGATTGGCTGCAGAGTATTAGCCGCAATTTTTTGCTGAGAGTCAGCGACAAAAATGGCAAGAAGGCATTTAAGCCGCGTCTGCCAGTCAATAGCAACGGGACAATCAAGACTACAGCCATATCGTGGGTCTTTACTTTTACTGAAGATCACATCCTACCGGATGGTTTTGACATTGAATACATTTCCCTGGCTGAGCGCAAACCAATTTGCGCCCAAATGATATGGCGGCAGCAGCCTGATGATGACATTGGCATCATCCGCGTGATGCAGGTTCGTTTCAGTGGTGAAGCAGCAAACGGTCCATTTGAACAAATTGATCTCAGTCAGTTCTGCACATCAGAGAATCACGCAGTCAAGGTTGGCGCCTATGAGGTGGCACGTCGTAAATATGTAACACACAGTCTGCGGCTTCGCATCAAACCTGATGCCTTCAACAGCACGCTTACGCTCGGCGATATCGTGCGTGTTCAGTTACGGCGTGAAACCGAAGTGGATGAGGTAAGCCTGCATGATTTCCTCTATGAAGTGGAACGGATCAACAAAACCATCAGCGGCATTATTGAACTGGATCTAATTCACTTCCCGATCAATGCTTCCGGGCAAAGCATCCTGGCTGTGCTGGTCAACAACGCATCGGGCACTGGAGTGTTACTGCCCACTGGTCGTGAAAACTTCGAGTGTGACATTCCTGATCGCCAAGAAGATCCAAATCCGTTACCAACTGACCCGCAGCCACCGCCGAATCCTCCTAATCCGCCAGATGGTGAAGAAGAGCTCCCGGATGAGGAAGAGCCTGCTCCACCTGGTCCAAACGTGCCAAACCCATCCGATCCAGTTGAACCGAACCTACCAGAGATTTGTGGCGGCACTGGCCCCGGTGGTGCGCCGCTTCCTGGTGACGAGTTAGAGGTTTGCAGTGGCTCTGAAGTCTGCGAAGGCATGTATAACGAGTGGTGGCTATGTCCTAGCGATAGCACTGAGATCAACCCTAGTTGCACAAAAGTCAGTGAAGGCGAAGCAGCAAAATATATCAATGCCAACAACAACGCAGGCAAGCGCGTATTTGTGCGTGGCCGCTGTCCCGATCCCGCATCACCTGATGGCTACGGGCCTCCAAATGATTCGGAACCATCGCCGCCGGCAGCTCCGACCATAACTGAAAGCCCTGGAGAGTATCGCATTACCCTCACAGGAAATAGCACCGCAAGTTTTTATCTAGAAGAAGGGTATAATTGGTTTACCTTGTTTGTTGATACAGAAGGTTGCGCTGATGGACAAGGGCGGAGAGCTTTCACGCATGGCTCCCCAGGTGGCCCAATCACTAGGGATGGAGGAGCCGGGCTTCAGTTTAGTTGCTCACCTTTGCATTTTCTTGCTTCTGGACAAATATTCGGCAGCTTGATTAAGAGACGCCCTGGCACAACAGGACCAGGGGATGACAATTTTGATTTTGTTAGAGAATTAGAGTTCCCCTGATGGCCACCTTCCCTGCGCTAGCACCGCAAACCCGCACCTACACGCCAGGGCAAAGCCCAGCGACGCCTATCTTGTCGCTTACAGGTGATGAACTCAGCGTGCGGCATACAAATGCCAGCACTAACTATTTCTTGAGGCTTAGCTTCACTGGGCTAAGCACAACAAATCACTTTGCGATTACCGGCCACTACATGACGCATGGCAGGTTTCAGCCGTTTGACCTACCGGCTACGGTGCTGCTCGGCGCTAATTTTCAATTCCCAGCAGGCTACGAATGGATCTACGTCGGCCCGCCTACAACTGACTACAGACCCGGTGTGATTTCGGTTAGCGTTGATCTAGAGCTAGTGCCGCCGTACACGATATGACCATATTTCCCCAGCTAACGCCTAACGAGATTAGCTTCGATATGGGGCGATCGAATATCAGCGAGGTGGCGACATTTGCCGGGCCCATACGGTTTCGCCATTCGCAACGTGTTAATGGTCATGAATTGCAATTAACCTATCGCGGCTTAAGTCAATCTGATGTCGAAGAGCTACGAACGCATTACATTAACAACCAAGGTACCCACGGCTATTTCACGGTGCCCGTAACCACATGGGGCGGATTAAGTGTTGTCAACTCTAATTCACTGTATCGCTATATTTCATCGCCTACAGAAGAGCACACAGGGTTGCATTACAACGTCAATGTTGCACTGCGCACCATTGATGGCATCTTGCTGATCTACCTGTTGGATGGTGGTGGCGCCAGTCAACCAGCAGTGGCAGCATTCTCTTCGTTTGCGTTTAACGGCAACGCACCGTTTATTCTGGATTGTAATGGCGTGTCTGTTGCGCCTACATTGCTGTTAGAAAGTAGCGGCGCCAGCCTGTGACGACACCCACCACCGTTAAAGTCCGCCTCAAGCTGCGGCAGGATACCGCCGCCAACTGGACCAGCGTCAACCCAACGCTGCTGGCTGGTGAGCTTGGCCGCGAGTCTGATACCGGCAAGATCAAGATCGGCACTGGCGCTACCGCATGGAACAGCCTGGCATATCAAGGGTGGGCAACGCTGCCCATTGCCGTTAGCGCAGGAGGTACTGGCCAGACCAGCTACACCAACGGCCAGTTACTGATTGGCAATACCACCGGCAACACGCTGACCAAGGCGACATTAACGGCGGGCGCCGGTGTAGCAATCACCAACGGTACCGGCAGCATCACCGTAGCCGCCAGCAACATTGCTAATGCACAGATTAGCACCACTGCCGAGATCGCCGTCAGCAAGCTAGCTGATGGTGGGGCACGGCAGCTCCTCCAGACCGCCGCCAATGGCACTGATGTCGAATGGGCCAGCGACATCGACATTCCCGGCACGCTGGACGTTACAGGCGCTGCAACGTTTGACGGTGCGGTCACGATTGCTGGTGATCTGACGGTCAACGGCACGACAACTAATATCAACACGCAGAATCTTGTCGTTGAAGACAAGAACGTCATCCTGGGTGATGTTGCGACCCCGACTGACGTGACAGCCGATGGCGGTGGCATCACGTTAAAGGGCAGCACCGACAAGACGATTAACTGGGTTGATGCCACTGATGCGTGGACATTCAGCGAGCACCTAAACATTGCCAGCGACAAGGAATACCGCATCGCCGGCACCAAGGTGCTGGATGCCACCAGTCTTGGCAGCGCTGTGGTCAGCAGCAGCCTAACCAGCGTTGGCACGATCGGCACCGGCACCTGGCAAGGAACGGCGATCAACAAGGCCTACCTAGACGCCACGCTGGTCAGCACCACGGATACCGGCACCGTCACCAGCACGATGATCCTTGACGGGACCATCGTCAACGCCGACATCAATGCCTCTGCCGCGATTGCTGGCACCAAAATCAGCCCTGACTTCGGCAGCCAGAACGTTGTCACCACTGGCGCCAACACCGCCGCACGGTTCATCCCCACCGGCAGCAGCGTCCCGACGAATGGCGTCTACCTACCTGCCGCAAACACCGTAGGGGTAGCAACTGGTGGGGCTGGGAGGATCACTGTTGATGGCAGCGGCAACGTCAATATCGACAGTGGCACGGTCTACGTTGATGCCGTCAATAACCGACTTGGGATTGGCACTGCGAGCCCTCAGGCGCCACTTCACGTTTCAACGGTTAATAGTGAACAAGGGCGGTTTGAATCAACAGGTGCTTCTTACATCAACGTAAAAGGCTCTGCAGGTCAAAACCTTTTGGGTGTGGAACCTGGAGCAGGTTGGGTTGGTCCTATTGAATCCATTGCGTTAGCCTTCAAAACAGGAAACTCCGAACGTGCCCGCATCGACACCAGCGGACGCCTGTTAGTTGGCACGTCTAGTGTGTATGGCGTTGCAGGTTTAGCCCATACAGATATTCAACTTTCACGGGCAAATGCCGATGCTGGCTATTCGGTTACGTGCTGGAAGGCGGACAACATTGGATTTAATCCAAGTCTAACCTTCATGAGATCCTATAACAATACAGCAGG
>Ga0194129_10008110_pt1 | contig 12272 bp, 12 predicted proteins | sample TA2KigCa35mmetaG_FD_150862 | JGI IMG/M metagenome (GOLD analysis project Ga0194129, IMG submission 150862) | Freshwater microbial communities from Lake Tanganyika, Tanzania - TA2015038 Kigoma Deep Cast 35m | ecosystem: Environmental > Aquatic > Freshwater > Lake | place: Tanzania: Lake... | reverse complement strand
CCGCGTGTCGCCGGTTCGATTCCGGCCCTAGCCACCTTTATTTCTTATTCTCTCCCCCACAGGGAGATGCGTTTTCGGTTGGGCCAAAATTGGTTCGCCTTACAACGTTTTCTTACAACAAAGTCGCCTTAAAAATAATCGAACTTGGAGTTCGATTCCAGATTCCTTCGGCGCGCAAAGTTACGCCTTTTAAGCGGAGAGACCCACAATCCGGGGAAATTATTATGTCCCCATTAAAAATGATTTTTTTAATGCTCCCGGTGTCTTTTCCGGTGTTTTACCGGTGATCTGATGGTGTTACTTCCGGCTATTCTTCCGGGTACCCCCGCGGATGTCCTACCTGCTGTGGTAGGGTCGGAAATGGAATTCATTCCTTCGGAATGTCACGAAAACCGGAACAGACTTCAACCTATAGGCATATGTACAACCACCTAAACCGCCTCCAAATCGACTCAGCCCATCCCCAGAACCTTGGAGCCTCGCCTAAACCTAATCCTCCCACCTCATCGAATTCCCCCGTCCCCCTGCCCGAAGGCTGGGAAGAAGCCACCGTCATCTACGGAGGCCGGCGCTACCACTTCATTTACAATCCCGATACCCGCCGCGTCCATGCACCCGGCTTCCCCCATCTGCCCCTGCACGGGATCCAGCTGCATACCGGCGAGATCATAAACCATTTTGAACTTCAGTGGGACGTGGAGACCGAACTTGGCTACGTCCCCGGCGATGAGGACCAACCTCCCCGCCCGCCCATCGGCTGGAAGCCCAACACCCCATCTTCCTAACACCCCCACGAAAGGATCCACTCCCATGACCAACCTCACCCGCCACCCCGCCCGCACCGCCACCCTTACCCGCCTTTTCCGGGAATCCCGGTCTTACGTCAACCACTTCCGGGTCCACGAGCCCGCTCGGAACCCCGCCCAGGCCATCGATCCTCTCCTGAAAAACCCCCACTTCCCTGATTTTCTCAAATGGGCCTTTCAGGCTGTCACCGTCGCCTACCTTAACCCCCGCACCCGGCGCGGCCTCTTCCGCGCCTTGTTCACCCTCGCCAATCGCGCCTTCGGCCCTGAAGCCCGCAAATCCGGTCAGGGCGACACCGGCTTCGACACCTTTTTCTGCCAAGCCCTACTCCTAGATGACCAGTCCGTCCAACACTGCATCGATAAGGAACGCGGCCGTAAAACATCATCAACCCAACCCAAGACTTAAACCAAAGGAGCCCCATGAATTACTTAATCTTAATCTCCATCTTTATCTCCGCCTTGACCCCGTCCCCGGGCCAGACCAACCCTCCCGTCCTGGTCGCAGGAGACGGCACCTACCTCGGCGTCGTTAGCGCCAATGTCTTCGATCCCGACTCCACCTCCAACCCCCTCGGCCAGTACGGCAGCCAATTCAGCGCCACCAGCATCAACAACCCCTACAGCCTCTACGGCAGCGAATACTCCGTCGAAAGCGCCACCAACCCCTACCTCGTCTCCGAATCCGAGGAAAAGTAAACTCACCTGTCATGCCCACCCGTCAAACGACCACCCCCCGCAGGCCAAGATACATCTACCAAGGCCGGGTTTACGTTCTCGAGTTACGCTCCGAAGTTCTCAAAGAGAAAGGTTTTCTGGAACAGAATCCCGGCTGCGATCCTCATCCCAGCTTGGGCTGCCTCTATGTGGGCTCCACGGCTGACGTGGAAAAACGCATCCGGATCCACCTAAAGGGTCCCGCGCCTGGGGAAAACCCAAGGGTTCGGGGATCGAAGCTCGTCAAAAAATACTTCCTCAGGCGCCGGGACGATTTGGAGCCCCCCGATATTTATACAACCTCCGGCCATGCCACCCTCGCCGAAGCCCTGGAAGCAGAATATCTGAGGGACTCTGGATACTACGTTTACTCCAACTGATCCCTTATCCCTTTCGATCTAAGACAGTATTTGTCCGACCCGTTCTGCGAAGATTCTAACGTGCAAAGGTTCACATCAACTCCCCAAAACCAACTTCGCCGCAACTGCGCTTTCGACATTATCCATATCCTGCTCTCGGCCGGCCTTTGGGTTTTGCTTGTCCTTATCGCCATCAACAAAGAGAAATGAACAACCACGAACTCCTCGACTCCCTCGTCCTCCAACGCCCGGAGCCCCTGGCTCCCGTTCACGTTCACGTTCAGGTTAACGAACAGCCCGAGCCTTACGCCTTCCTAGTTAATTGCTTTTTTTTCTTCGCCCACCTCTTCCCGTATTTCCTCATGGTCGCTCTGGCCGTGTACCGATCCTGAACACGTCGGTGCGTCCAACTAAGTACCTTTCCTTAATCTTCATCTTCATCTTCATCTCTAAAAACCGATACTCGCCTATCTGCTACCTGCTATCTCCTGCCTCCATCTCGGGGCTTCTCCCCTGCTCGCTTCTGAGCCCATCGTCATCGAGCAGTCCACCAAGCTCCGAAAGTTATGTAAAGCATGAAAGAACGCCGGTAATATTTGAAACAAATTAAAACAGGAAAATGCTTTCTTCATTAGCGAGCTTTTTTACCGCCCTTAAGAGACTGAAAGACTGTTTTCTGGGTGCTGGCATATTTTGTATTATTTACCTGTCAATTCCGGTTTTTGTATTTTTGTTTGGTTGTTTAGTTGCGATTACTCTGCCTTTTACACTTTTATTCCACTTAGTATCAGTACCGATCGGCTGGGCTCAGCGTATTTTTGGCCCGGCCAAGGCGGTCGCTCCGGTCGTTTTTGAAGAAACAGAAGGAGATAAATACTATCGCTTTCCCGTAAAAAGGGATGGCGCCTTAGCCTCCAAAGTCCTTGATTTCATTACTTTTCTAAACCAAAGCGAAAAGATCCAACGCCACTCTTTGCCGCGTTTGGTTAACTGGGAAAATCAATACCCATACCCAAAATGGCCAGACGGAAAACGGCATGCCGAATTTCTATTTTACGAAACAAAACTATATAAAATTTCTCTTAATAATTTACCGGAAGCCCCTCAAGAAGCGGAGGATCTTAAAAGGGCTATGCGCTATTTTGGTGAGTCGGTTTTCAACAATTACAGATTTTGCCAACCCCATGAATTAGCCATAGACATGGACCTCCTTTGGAGGGCGTGTGAATTAAGGCTACAAAGAGCAATCCGTGTTCAGTTTAAGAGAATGTCCAATACTGTGCCTTCCACCATAATTCCTGTTGAAAAGGATTTCTGGAAAACGACGGTATTTCCCGGTGCTGTGTACCGGGCTGTTTTCATTGAAGCAAAAAGAAGACAAAGGCCCTACGGATTCGCAAACCGTCAACCAGAGAGATCCGCATTTATCACACCCTGGGATAAAGATCTTTTTTCGACACTAAAAAATGTTGTCGCCACAAACGAGGAGAGGAGCAGGTTTTTTGAAATTATGGACTCGGATTTTTATCGGATCGCAAGGAATAAGTGGGTTGAAAAAAATCATGATTGGCTAAGAAGGTACTTTATCGCATACGAACAAAGCCGCTCGCTTGGGGATTTGAGTTCTAATAAAAATATCCGAAGAAGGACCTTAGAATGGCTCAAGGAAATTGGGAGGCCTACCTCTAAAGAGGAACTGCAACATGAATTACGTGAGTATATAAAAGAACGAGGTGAATTTATTCATGCTACAAAGAAAAACGATCAAGAAATCTTTTTTTCAAATAGATCGGATCTTCGCGTTTTAAGGAGTCCGGAAGAGCTGCGCTATTTCGAGCAGTGGTATCCATATGGACGAAAAGTCAAAGAGGAGGAACTTGATCTCCAAAATATCGTTTACGGGCTAGTTGAGCGTCTTTTTTTCGAGCATATGATTACCTTTGACGAAATCCTGATGATTCAGGACATTATGGATGGAGATTCTTCAAAACAGGGCTCGTTGGAGGCACTCCGTTTGCTAAAATTATTTCTTGAGAGATGATCTGCGCATTTGGCCGGCCTGGTCTTCGTCTTGGAGCCTGTTCCCCTTTTTTAGCAAACTTGAACCAACTTCATCTTAATCTCTAAAAACCGATGCTCCCCTATCTCCTAGCTGCTATCTCCTGCCTCCTTCTCGGGGCTTCGCCCCTGCTCGCTTCTGACCCCATCGTCATCGACCAGCCCAGCAAACTTCGTGGGGTCTTGAATACGGTCACGTTCCCAATTTCGAAGGAGCTCAACGACATCAACTGGGCGCCGGAAGGCAAAGCCTCGGCCTACGTCCTGGTGTTTCAGGGTTTGCAGGCCTTTGAAGGGCCAGATCCGGATAAACCGGGAGCCACTAGAAAATCCACCCTCCAGATGGTCCACATTATCCCGGCCGATGAGGCGAGGCTGAAAACCCAGTTGGGCAAAGTGATTGAATTCGAAGGCACGCCCATTTGGGGCTCCACCCGTTATCACCGGACTCCGGTCCTACTACTAGAAAAGAAGACCGAGAAATAACACCTTTCGCAACTTCATCCGGACGCGTTTTCAGTTCAATAGCGAGCCGTCCTGGAAGTCACTAGTGGGAGGTTGAATTATGGCTTGGCGTACTTTTTCCAAACCGAACTCATGACAAATGGTCCTGCGGCCCGGATCGCGTAGGTAATCCCTTTTTTGTCAGCATGTTCACGCAACATCTTGGCCATTGTTTTCGGGTAAATATCTTTAAAGGGCACGTCTTGCCCCACCAAAGCATAGAAGGTTTCCACAAAAGCCCCGGCCTCCTTGTCGCCAATAGGCCAGAGGCAAAGTAGCAGGTTCGCCGCACCCGCACGGTAAAAGCCTCGTCTCAATCCAAGCACGCCCTCCCCGTCGAGAGATTGACCCATGCCGGATTGACATGCCGACACACTCACCAGCCAGCAAGAGTTTAGATCGAGTTTTGAAATCTCTTCGGCAGTCAGAATTCCATCATTCGCGTCGTCACGGTATTCAGCCTTCAGGCCACTCTTAAAATTGGGATAGGCACCGGCCATCACCAGCCCTGAACCTTGCAGGGGGTTTTGTTTGGCATACTTGTTGAAAAACCCGTGGGTTCCGAAATGAAGGAACCAATAAGGACCTGAGCTTCGCAGCCTGCTCTCGGATGCATCCAAATCAGTGAAAACCTCAACCTCTCTGGTAGTCGCTTGAAAGGCTGCGATGACCGCCGCACTTTCCAACCGCGCCTCGGGAAGCCGATAAAGTTCGGTGCTTCTTCGGGATGCAATAAGTTCTTTCGCCCTAATGAAGAGTGGTGCCCCGAAGTCTGGATCCACGAAAATACCTACTCGGGGCACTTTTTCACCGGGAAGGACCTTTTCAAGAACCACGGGAGAAACAATATCCCTCGCGGCACTCACGTAGTTTACCTTGATTTTTTCAGCAAGAAATTTGCCGCCGGGGTCTGGTAAGGCTCCAAAGTTCAGAAAGGAAAGCGCGCCGTCGGGACAGAGGATGACCTCTTCCTTGCCGGAAGTTATTTTTTCGAACCACGGAGCCACAAGAACCTGAGCGAGCTCCGCAGCCACCTTTTCGAGCTTGGGGTCCTCTTGGGAGGACTCAACGAGGGCAAGAAAGAGGGAGATCTTGGCCTCAATTTCCTCGGCCAGTCCTAAGTCGAGAATTTCGAATTCCTTCTTTTTGCCCTGAGGATATATCACCGCCACATACCTGTCCTCCGAAAAGGCCCTCTCACCGGTACCGGATACTTTGGCAAAATCAATGAAGGCGCTTGTTTTGGGTAACGCCTCCAAAACTTGTTCATGACTTACATTTTTTAAATTGGTCAGCGACTGCTTGAATATTCCCGACATCACTCTGGCGATATCCTCGGTCAGGTCGGGCGGGTACTCCTTGGAGAAAGTTGCCGGAACGTCCAGCGTGGACACATCCTGAACCAGGGAATCCACCACCATGCCTTTGTATAAGGCGAGATTGGACGCCAACTTTTCAGGCTCTCTTGCCATGTACCAAATATCAAAAGGCGTCGAGCCCATCAGCTCCTTGAAGCGAAGTCTCTGTTGCTCAGTCGAAGATGGGGACATGGCCGCACTATTCCATGTAAGAAGGATATCTTGCATAAGCTCGGCCTCAGGTCGCAGCGATTTCATGTCTTTCTGATGGGCAAAAAGACGGACTTTGGCGCTGGATATCTGCCATTGATACACCACCAGGCGGTTGAGATATCTTGGATCCTCAAGCCCAGATCCCGAATCTTCCGTATCAGCCCTTTTTAATTGGCTCAGAAACTCCTGCATTGTTTGGGCAGTCTCCAGCGCTTTATCAAGCCTTCCACTGGATTGCTCAATAAGAAGGCAGGAGGCACAGGCGGCCCAGAGCGCCCTAAAGTCGCGCGACTTCAATGAATCCTGAATTTTTTGTTCTATCCTCTCCGGGCGATTAAGATAAATGTCACACATAATTCGTTTTGCCTTTGCCACATCGTCCCCCTGTTTCTCGCCCGCTTCGAAAATCTTGTCCGCATTCGCATAATCGTCGGCCTCAACGTAAAGGTCTCCAAGTTCCCGGATATTGTCCGTGCTTATGAGATTTCTTAGGCTCTGAAAGCCCCCCGCCCCGGGAAGTTTTTCAAATATTTCTCTCCGGATGGCGATTAGTTCATCCGGTTTTTTAACGTACTTATTGGCCAGGGCATAAAGATGGCGATCAAGAAGACGGAGGGCCTCCGGGTCAATGGCTGACCCTTTCCGCAAGAGGTCGAATATTTCCTGCCGGAACAGCGTGGCGGAGTAGTAGGCATTACCGAGATCAGGGATTTCCATGGCGGAGGAAACAGCCCTTGCCATTAACAGGAAAGAGTCCTCGTTTTGATCAAAGCAGTAACCCTCGACCCGCTTTCGAACCAGAGTATTGCGGGTTGTGGCTAGCAGTTTGTAAGCGCTGCCAAACCGGCCTCCTTGCTCAAGCCGTCCCGCAATCTTAACTCCAGCCGCAATGAAATTATTAATCGTTTTCTCATTCTCATTTTCCTGCATTTCGATTAAGGCCTTCCGAGAGGATTCTAAAAGCTGTTCGTCGTTTTTCGGGTCAAGCCCTCCTTGGTTTTTCTCAGTACCCGGTCTTCCCTGTTTTTTTTTCTCGCTCGCACCTAATGGGCCCACCTGCACTAGCAGCGCAGGCAAAATAAAATAAAATGCTGCTCTAGATGGGCTGAGCAAAAGGCTTTTCACCGGATCCGGCTTTTATATTCATTCGCTTCCGATGCGGCCCCCATTTGAATGAGCGCCTTGTAGCAGACCCGGATGACCGCCTGGTCATTTTGATGGATTTCAGGCAACTGAGCCAGGAGACCCAAGGCGTCACCCGGGCGCGGGGGCACATCGTTCACGGCCTCTAGGGCGGTGCGCAGAACCTCAGATGGATTAGGGGGAATTAGCCCATCCGCCCGGTCGGATATCCGGAAAGTTTCCTCGGAAATGGTTTCACCCTGCGCAATAAGGCGGATCTGATATACCACGCCGGGCTGCAGTCCCGGATCTATCCCAATGATTTTTGAAAGCGGCTGCGGGACCCCCTGATAATCACCCTGCAGGGGCGCCAAATCTGGTTTTTCCAGAACCCGGATCTCGATTTTCACGGTCCGCTCTTTCCAATCAGGGCTCAGCAGCACGATCGGGTCAATTTGGGAACTAATCCCCGAAGGGCTGTAAAAATGCCGCCCGGCCGATCGCACTACGTTCGGTGATCCTACGGATGCGAGGAACGCCTCCGGGGATAGTTCCAAGAGTTCTTTGGTTTCAGGCACATCGGCGGCCAGCCTTAAGGGGCGATCTTGAAACCTCGGGAGGACTATCACTAGGACCGCCGCAAGAACCAACCCCGACCCCGCAAAAACCAAGCGTGGCGGGGTAAACCATCTAAGAATCCGGATTAAAGCACCCTCACGGGCATTTCCTGTTCGGCCGATTTTCGCAACCGCCCCGCGTAGCCGCTCCATCGCCCAAGCAGGCGGTTCCTTCGGCCCCGCATGTTGATAGCGCGATTCGGCCAATAAGGCAGCCAGCTGAGCCTCCGTGGCCGCCCAACCGGAAACATAGGCCTGAAATCCAGGATCCCCCTTGATTTTTTCCCTCAGACTCCCCTTTTGATTCATGTTCATGGTTCCGCCAAGAAAGTCGGCGATGAGGCGCTGCCACTCCTCGGGGGTGTTTCGGTCCGGCAGGATGGGGGGCTCGTTTTGAAAATCTTCCGGGCTGTTCATGTTCTCTCCTTTTTAGAGGGTAAAGCCGCGCGCCTCCAAGCAGCGCCGAACCATCTGCAAAATTTTCATAATCATGACGCCTATAGTCCCCTGCGGAATCTTAAGCTTTTCTGAAATCTCCTTCTGGGTCAGCTCCTCAAGCAGCCTGAGTTCCATCACCTGCCGGGATTTTTCGGGTAGCCCTTGGGCACATTGCTGATAGCTGTCCCGGATTTCTTTGAGGTAAAGCTCCTTGTCTGGTCGCCGGAACGGGGGGGAAGGCGGTTCGACCGGCAAATCTTCGAGTCGGTCGAGCTGTCCTCCGCCATATTTCTGCGCCTTTGATTTTCGGATGGCATCAATGGCCCGACACCATGCCACCCGGGCGGTGAATTTCTTGAGTTCGGTCCATGATGGAATCTTCGCGGCCACGGCGATCACCTCCTCCACCGCGTCTAAAATCACCAGGTCCTTGTCCACGGCCGGACAGTTCCTGAGCGCACCATGGCAGACCGCATAGGCCACCCCCCAAAGAATCTTGTACCCCTCACTCCATGCGGCTTTATCGCCCCTTTGGATTTTTTCGTAATCCGGCAACTCGGCGTTGTCTTCCGGATTTTCAACACCGAAAACGCGGTCGGTGTTTTCAGGCGTCATAATCCTATGTTACGACGGCTGATTCCTCTTATACCAGTCAGGATTTCTTGGGTGGTATGCATAAACCTCTTTCGTTCAATAGTATAGACTGATTTTGCTAGTTTGCCGGACACCTTCTATGCCTACCCGTTTTTGAGGAAATAATAACTTCGCGGGTTTTTTCGATATAGGTGTATGAAGAAAACAACCAACGGAATGAAGAAGGCCAGGAGGCAGCTATCCAGGCTGACCACCCGGCCGGGGATCCACCGCGTTCGCTGGATTGCTCAACAGTTAAGGGCCCAAGGGCGCATCGCTACGGCCAGCTCCCTGGCCCAGCAGTGGGAATGTTCCCACAAGACGATCGCCAGGGATATCGATCTGCTACGAACGATGTTCGATTTTCCGATCGTCTACGACCAGTCCCGGTATCTGTACCGGCTCGAGGGCGCCATTCCGGAGGCAGTTCTGTGAACGACGTCATCATCATCGCGACGTCCGAGCTAATCAAGGAACTCCCCCGCGTGTTCGACGACAGGGAGGAGATCCGGCCTGGCTACTGCCAGAACCATCCCGAGATCCGCGCCATGCCCGATGGGAGCGGCCTGTGCTACGAGTGCAACCGCTGAAAGTTCATCAGGACATTCTTATGAATATTTCTCAGCCACACGTTTTGGTCCGGCTCCAAGAACGATACCCGGGATCCCCTTGGTCGTATGGGGACGTTAAGGAGATCGAGTCCGCCATCCGAGAAAATCAAGTGGTCTTCTCCGCAGACGCATCCCCGGGGCACAGGGTTTATTGTGTTCGTTACGGACATCCACAACCTTTATTGCTTGTTGTAGATACCGTCCGCGGACGGCTGATCACTGCCCTCCCCCCGCAGGCCCGACCGCGCTGGGCAGGACGCGCCTATTTACAAAAGACAACCACTCGAACGACCTGTGAATCAAAGCGACAATAAGAAGAATCTATTTTTCTCTTAGCGCTAAGACTTTCCCGAGATGCTAAGGCTGTTCATTCATCTAGTAACCCAAGAGAAACACTGAGGCCATTGTATTTTTCTGGCCCCCATGAAGCTTATAGTTACGAAGTTTTTTAAATGTTTTTGCGGTGCCATTGGGCGCAAGCAGAGGGCATTTTTTGTATACGGTCTGGTAATGCTTAAGTAGCCACTCTGCCTTGAAGCTGTTTTCAACATCTGTCATTCGATTTGATGTATATATTTGGGTTTTGAGCGTTTTTACAACGCCTAAAACCCATTCCTCAAGAAATGTTCCTGGCGCAAAGAATCCAGTGCTCAGATTCTTAGCAAGGGACAAAAAGACGTGTGAAATCGACATATTATTTGGAATAAGTATGTCAGAACAAAATGAGGCGCTCTCTGCGGGAATCTGAAACAAAAGCACTCTTCGTATTTCTGGTTTTTCACATTTTTCCAGCCCCACTTCGGCACTCTTAATTTCCAGAAGGAATAACTTGGCGTCTTTAGTGAAATCAGGATCTATGAACGGAACCCCTGCTATAAGCTCACTATCCCAGTTTGTTTTTGGGGGTATAAAAGAAACGTGATCCACGATATCTATCGTGCAATAAGAATTTTTGAAGATATTTTTTTGTGAGGTAAGAGGAAAATACCTGTCATCTGAAAAGGCTCGCGTCTGCGTTTGATCTTTCCTGCAAAATGTCCATGCTCCTGTCTGGATAAAGACATTCGGACGTATGGGCTCTTCTTCAGAAATTGGACTTATATTAACGTAGGATTCTGAGTCATCATTTAAACTGGCGAGTAACCTAACGTCCGGCTTGTAGAAAGTCAGGATATCCGAAATATCACCCATTGAGCTTGGGTACCAAGAGATCCTTATATCCGGCTCATTGCTTAACCACTTGAAAACTTCGATATTTAAAATTTTTACGTCCTTTACACTTTGACAGAATAGGGTTTCTAATATTTTTGCGTTCATTTTTTACCCTTCTATTTATTAGTTTGCGACTGGATAGGCCTCATACACATGCTCAAATAAGGCTTCGCACTTCTGCTGATAGAGATCCTTCCCGAAGGCCTTAGGCAGAGCCTCCAGAACGTCCTCAATCGCCAGCCGTACCTTTGATCTTGCCGCCGTCTTTTGCCTCCAATCCATCACCAGTAGCCCATGAATCTTCCCCAGAAGCGCTTTGGCCACTTTCTTAATCTCCCCCCTCTCCTCGGCCGTCAGTTGGGGCGCCGGGCGGGTCAGGATATCAAAAATCACCAGCTCCTCCTCCGTCAGGTTCTCCCGGACATGCCGCTCCTCTTCCGCCGTCAGATCCTTGCTTAACTTGAGCAACTCTTCAAAGAGCTGCTCAATGCTTCGGCTTCCGTTGTTGTACGACTCAATCAACTCTTCCAGCCGCTCCGCATAGTCCGCCCTTGTCCGGTTCCCCCTCACCATCTGCTCAACCTTTCTCCGGACTGCCGCCTTCAGGGCCTCCAGATCCGTGTTTTTTTGCTTCGACCCCTCAAACTTGGAGGCCAGAGCCTTGAAATCGATCTTCGACAGATCCAGCGGTGGCGAGGCCAGCTGCGCCTCGGAAATGCCCACCCCGCTTACCGACCGATCCAGAATCTGCCCAATCTCCTGCAAGACATCCCCAATGCTCTTCTTTTCCGAACCCAGACGCACCCGGATGGCATCCGCAATCGCTCCCAGGCACCCCACCCGCCCCGCAAATTCAAAAGCCGACCGGTCCGGCTTCAGCGCCTTAAAAAGAGCAGACACATACCGTTCCTGGGCAAAGAAGTCCCTCCGCACCGTGTCCGGCGAGATCAGCGCATTCACGGCCTCCCCGATCTTCTCCAATCGCTCCGTCGTGCCGGCTACCAGCTTCTCGATCGCGTCCAAGCTGACCCCATGGGTCTGGCAAAAGCCCGCAGCTTCCCCCAGGGCCTTCTTCAGCTCCGCCACAAGCTGGGACTTATCCTTCAGGGGTCGGCCCCCTCCTGATCCCACTCCGTAAATCGCCAACGCCTTCTCCAACGAGGCAAACACGTTGGCGTAATCCACGATCATGCCGCTGTGCTTGCCGGGAAATACCCGGTTCGCCCGGGCAATCGTCTGCATCAGCGTGTGGTTCCGCATCGGCTTGTCCAAATACACCGTGGAACAGGCCGGCGCATCAAAGCCCGTCAGCCACATCGCACACACAAACACGATCCTTAGCTTGTCTTCGGTGTCCTTAAACTTCTCATCCAGCCCCGGTTCGGATTCGTTCATCCGCCGGCGGTGAGGTTCGATCTCCAGCCCCAGCTTCCGCATCTCCGCGATTTCGTTCTGACCCGGGGACACGATCAAAGCCATGTCCGTCTCTTGCAGAACCTTCCTCCGATTTTCCAGGGCCTCTTTCCTCTCCTTATCCAGATCGTATCGCCCTAGCTCCTTCTTCACTCGTTCGGTCTCGGCCTGCCAATGCTTCCGCACCTTGTCATGCATCTTCAGGGCCGTG
>Ga0194129_10008107_pt1 | contig 12275 bp, 8 predicted proteins | sample TA2KigCa35mmetaG_FD_150862 | JGI IMG/M metagenome (GOLD analysis project Ga0194129, IMG submission 150862) | Freshwater microbial communities from Lake Tanganyika, Tanzania - TA2015038 Kigoma Deep Cast 35m | ecosystem: Environmental > Aquatic > Freshwater > Lake | place: Tanzania: Lake... | reverse complement strand
GCATGCCTGTGATGTTTATGGGGCGCAGTAAGGCGTTTGATGACCGGAGCGGCCAGATCATCTTCAAGGACACCCCCCCCGCCTATATCCAGGCGCTCGTCACCCTCACGCGCCACATGAGCGCCCTCCCCACCGCCCCCTGAGCCACCCTCACACCCTTCGCGAGCTCCACACATGTACCGCACCCACACACCCACGGGGCTCGACGCCGCCCACCACCACCTCCTCCACACCGGCGCCCGCCTCGCGCGCTTCATCCGCGCGCTCCCGCCCGCGCTGACCGAGGGGCGCGAGCGAGACGCCGCCGGCGCCCTGCTCCAGTACCTGCGCGCCGCCGTCCTCGACCTCATGAGCCCCGGCGAGGTGGCGGCGCTCGTGCGGGCGCAGGGGGCGCGCCTCCGCGCTGAGCTGCGCGCCGTTGAGCGGGGGGCGCCGCCCGCGCTCGCGCTCGACGCCGCGGCGGAGGACGCGCGCCCGCTCTGCGTGACCCTCGTGAGCGCCCACGACGACGACCTCGCCATCCTCGGCGACGCCAACGTCTACCACGTCCTCATGCGCCTCCAAGAGCTCAGCGCGCGCTTCGTGTGCGCGGGGGATGTGGTGGAGCGCTTTGACCTGCGCGCCCAGCTCGCGGCGGCGGCGGCGCGCCACCCGGGGCGCCCGATTGAGCTCCTGAACCTGTGCGCCCACGGCAGCGGCGGGCGCGTCCACGACCTCCACCTCACCGGCGACGACCTCGCCCCCCTCGCGCCGGGCGCGGCGGTGGTGCTCGACTCGTGCTCTGTGGCCGGCTCCGCGCGCAACCAGGCGGAGGCGCTGAGTCGCCAGCGCCCCGACGTGCGCGTGTTCGCCGCCGAGGAGGTGATGTCGCTCTCTGACCTCATTTTCGCGCCACCCGAGGAGGGGCGCGCGCCGCGCCTCGCGCGCGTGGTCTATGGCCTCTGGGACGAGGGCGCCCTGCTGCGGGCGCTGCCGGCGCTCTTGCGCGACTTTGGGGACCTCGTGAACATCGAGAACATCATGCGTGGTCAGCTGCCCGACCTCGAGCGTGACCTCGAGCCCCTCGGCGCGCGCCTTGAGGCGCTCCTCGCCGGCCCCCCCGAGGCGCTCGACGCGGTGGGGTGGGGCGGCGCGCTGGGGGGCGCGGATATGGTGTGCTATGTGGGCGGGGCGCGGCAGGAGTAGCCCATGGACTTTCATCAGCTCCTCACGCTCCTCACGCGCGAGAGCGCCCGCGCCCACGGCGCGCCCTCCGGTGGCATCCTCACCCACGCCCCCGCCATCCGCGACGCGGCGGCGCGCGCCTGCCCTCGCTACAGGCTGCTCCACGACGGCGCCGCCGCTCTCATCTTTCAGCACGTGGGCTTCTCGGAGGCGCTCGCGCGCGGCGCCCGCCCTCTCGTCCTCTCGGCGGAGATGGGGGACACGTATGATGTGGACTCCTGCTGTGTCTCCCACGACGCCTCACGCCACCCGAACCTAGAGCTCCCCTGCCCGCCCGCCGGGGAGGCGTGGCGCGGCACCCTCGTCAACCTCGCCCCCTGCGCCGCGCTCCTCGCCGCGATGAGCGGCGACGTGTTGCCCCCGAGCGGGCTGGTGGTCTTTGAGGAGGGGTGTGATGATGATGATGATGATGATGATGATGGCGGGCTAGACGCGCGCGGCGTCTATGAGGCGATGGCGATCCTCAGGCACTATGAGCGCGCGTGGGGCCCCATCGACCTCGCCCTCACCCTCCACGCGACTCCCTTTATGGGCGGCGCCGCCCACGCCACGCTGGAGGGGTACGCGCGCGCCACCCACCGCGACCCGGGACGCCTCTGCTTTAGGAGCGACCGCGACCTCCGTGACGAGGCCCTGCGCGCGCTCCCCTGCGCGCCCTACAGGCACCCCAAGCACCCGTTGGCGCAGAGGAGCTCGAGCGATGGCTACGCGAGACATGACGTGCACGCCCTGAGCCTCGGTCTGCCCCTGCTGCCGAGCGCCCCAGGTGTCCCCCTCGACGACCCCGAGGGCGCGCTCTTGCTCAAGGAGACGCCCGCCGCCTACCTTGAGGCGCTCAGGGCGCTCACCCAGCACCTCGCCGCCCTCCCTCCCGGGGCGCGCCCAACGGCGCCTAGCTCTGCGGCGCCCGCCCCGGCGGCGGGCCAGGGCGCTCACCGCGCGCCCCACGCCTCTCCGGGGCGAGGGCTGCTGCACATGCTCGCGCGCGTCGCGAAGCTGATCCCCGCGCTGCCCCCTGAGCTCCGCGAGGGCAGGGCGCCGGACGCCTTTGAGTGTGTGGCGCAGTTCCTCAACGCCGCCCACCTCAATGTGACGCCTCGCAGTGACGCGAGAGAGCGCGCGCGCGCGCAGAGCCGTGTCCTTAGGCGCCAGCTCGGCGCGATTGAGCGCGGAGAGGTGCCCTTCCTCGACCCTGTGCCCACCAATGGCGACGACCGCCCCCTCTGCGTGATGTTCCTCAGCGCGGAGGACGACACCCTCGCCGTCTTGGGCGACGGGAACATCTACGCCACCTTCCTGCTCATCAAGGACCTCAGCGCCCACTTCAAGTGCGTGGCGCGGGTGGTGGGTGGCTCGCTCGACCTTAACCGAGAGCTGCGCGACATCCAGGGTCGCTACCCGGGGCGCCCCATCCAGCTGCTCTACATCTGTGGACATGGCGGCGAAGGCGACCTTGACGTAGAGCTGAGGTCAATCGAGGCCCTGAGGCTCCTCGCGCCGCGGGCGGCGGTGGTCCTCGACGCCTGCGAGTTAGCCATATGTGACGACAACATCGCCGCGGAGGTCAGCGACGAGCACCCCAGCGCCTCGGTGTTCGCCTGCGACGCCCTCGTGCTCCTCACAGAGCTCACCGTGCACCCCGCTCTGCTCCCCGGCGGCGCCCCTGAGGTCGTCGGGGTGCGCTATGGGACATGGAGCGACGATGAGCTCCTGAGCAGCGCGCGTGACGTCTTGCTCGACCTCGGGCACCCGGGGGATCCTGAGGAGGTGGGGCTCAACCTGAACGCGCTCCGCCCCCGCGTGCAGGAGCTGCTCTTGGGATCCGAGGGAGACCTCGACGCCCTCTCTTGGGGGAGTCTCTTTGGGGGCAGAGACATGTTGCGCTATTCTAGAGGGCGGCGAGGGGCGACGCCGGCGAACCAGACGCCTGTGAGCGAGGCGCGCTAGGGGGATGTGAGGTAGGGCCGCTTGAGGCTCGCTCATTATGGTCCCTGTTATGCTCCTAGGGCGCCGCCTAGGGGGCCGTCCTGCGCTCCGCTCTGCGCCCCGCTCTGCGCCCCGCTCTGCGCCCCGCTCTGCGCCCCGCTCTGCGCCCCGCTCTGCGCCCCGCTCTGCGCTCCGCTCTGCGCGCGCCTGCTCCATATTCCCTCTCTCCTCAAGGCCCCTACCGTGACAGCCTCCCTGCCCTCTCGCCTCGCCCGCCCCCTCCCCCTCCTCGCCGCCCTCAGCGGGGCCCTCGCCGTGGGCGCGGGCGCCTTTGGGGCCCACGGCGCCAGCGGCGACGCCGCGCGGTGGCTCGCCACAGGCGCCCACTACCAGCTCCTGCACGCCGCCGCCGCCCTCGCCGCCCTCGCCGCCCCCGCGCTCGTGACGCCCACGTGGGCGCGGCGCGGCGCGGGGCTCTTTGTGGGGGGCGGGGCGGTGTTCGCCGGGACGCTCTACGCGATGGCGCTCGGCGCGCCGCGCACCCTAGGGGCCGTCACCCCGCTCGGGGGGCTCGCGCTCATCGCCGGGTGGCTGTGCGTGGCGGCGGGGGCGCGGGGGGGGGCGCGGGGGTGAGGGGGCGCGCGCTTACTCGAGAGTCTCCTTGGTCTGCGCTAGCATGTCGACGAGCGCGCGGTCGATGGTGTCCTTGAGCCCCGCCGGCGACGAGTCCTCGTTCCAGAACTGGGTGGCGCCGTAGCCGATCCCGCGGCCCTCAAAGATCTCCTTGCCGCTGTCGTTGATGATGAGGATGTAGAGCACCACCACGGCGCGCTCAAAGAACAGGAACTCGCTGTCGGTGGTGTGGCGCGCCGACACGAACAAGAAGTGCTCGCCCTCCTTGTCGCCCTTGAGCGACTTGACGAGGTCGCGCTTGTAGCTGTCGGTCAGCCAGGTGGTGTCGTTGATGAAGGTGTTGCGCGAGCCCTCGGGGTAGATCCAGGCGCCCCCCATCACCTGCGCCGCGCCGGCGAGGGCGTCCATGGCGCCGCCCTTCACGACGTCAAGCGACTGCGCGCGCTCCTTGTTGGGGGCGACGGCGAACCCGAACTGCTCGCCCGTCTTGACCGCCACGCTCACCAGGTGCTCGCCCACCTCGTCGAGGTTGAGGTTGGAGGCGATCTTGACCGCCGCCTTGAGGAGCCCCTTTTCTTGGTTCCCGCCGCTCGCCTCGCCGTAGGTGGCGCTCACGAGCAGCGTGGGCGCCTGCTGCAGGCCCTCGGCGCTGCTGTGGAGGCGGAGGTAGGGGGAGACGCAGCCGGTGGCGAGCTGCGCGGTGAGGAGGAGGAGGGCGAGGGGGGTGAGGCGGGTCACGGGCGTGTCCTGTGCGCGGTGCGCGGTGTGCGGTGTGTCGCGGGGGAGGGGACCTCAGGGGTGAGGGCGGTCGGCAGTGCAGCACATCCACGGCGCTGAGACAAGCGCTGAGACAAGCGCTGAGACAAGCGCTGGGATAAGCGCTGAGGCAAGCGCTGAGATGAGCCCCGCGGCGGCTAGCCCTCGCCCAGCCCCTCGCCCAGCCCCTCGCCCAGCCCCTCGCCCAGCCCCTCGCCCAGCGCCGCGCGCGTGAGCGCGATCACCTCACCGAGATCCGCTTGCCCCTCCCCCGCCAGCGCCTCTAGCCCCCGCAGGTACTCCCGCAGAGTCGCGCGGCGCTCGAGGGGCCCGAGGCGGTCCACGAACCCGAGGCCGTCGAGGTGGTCGAGCTCGTGCTGCGCGCAGATCGCCTCTAGCCCGCCCAGCGCCACCTCAAAGACCTCCCCGCGGGCGTCTTGGGCGCGCAGCGTCACGGAGGCGGCGCGGGGCACCTCCACGGTGAGCCCGGGGAACGAGAGGCAGCCCTCCGTGGAGAGCACCTCCTCGCCCCTCTCAACGATCACGGGGTTCACGCACACCCGCGGGGGCGCCTCCTCGCGGGGGGAGCAGTCCATCACGAAAAGCCTCAGGGGGGCGGCCACCTGCGGGGCGGCGAGCCCCACGCCGCGGGCGTGGTACATGGTGACCCACATCCGCTCTACGAGGGCGCGCAGCTCCTCCCCGAACTCCTCCACCGCCGCCGCCGGCGTCCGCAGGGGGGCGTGGGGCCACTCCCACACCCTCAGCAGGCGCGGGTCGTCGTCGGCGGGGGGGTGGGCGTGGCTGGCGGTCATCGGACTCCTCCGGGCTGAGCGGGCGCGCCGTAGAGCCCGAGGGCGAGGGGGCGCGCGGGGGTGGTGAAGAGGTGCTCGCCCTCGCTCACGGCCTCTAGGCGCGTGGGGCGCGCGGCGGCCTCGAGGTAGCGGGCGCGCAGGTGCGGGTGCGTGAGGACCAGGTGCGCGTCCTTGAGCACCTCGATCACCTCCCGCCCCTCCTCCGTCCGCTCGCCGCCCACCTCCGCCACCTTGGCGCGCAGCTTGCGCCACGCCTCCGCCACCTCCTCCGGCGTCGCCGCGGCGCCCACCCCGAGCAGCTGCAGGTAGTCGCTGCTCAGGGCGCGCTCGTGCAGCTCCCCGAGGGGCGAGCGCGCCTCTAGGCGCACCTCGCTCAGCAGCGACATCACATAAAAGAAGCTCAGCGCGAACAGCGGGTCCGCCCCCACGTCCGCCGCCAGCTCGCTCACGCTCTGGCGCCCCTGCGCCCCCGCCAGCAGCGCCCGCTCCACCTCGGTCAGGTCCCCCCGGAACAGCCCCGCCGCCCGCGCCACGGGAATCGACCTCAGGCTGCCGAAGCGGTCGTAGAGGCGCAGGCGGTCGTAGCCGCGGTACACCCCCTGAATCGCCAAGCGCAGCGCCGACAGCGGCAGGTTGAGGGGCTCCTCGGGGCGCTCGTAGGGCTCAAAGCTCACCTGCCCGTCCGTGAGCGTGAAGAGGTGGCTGAGGTGGCGCGTGGCCACCGCGTGGCTGGCGGCGCGGAGGTCGCGCGGCGTGGCCAGCTCGCGCTCGATGAGCCACTCGATCAGGTCGTCGCGCGGCGGGCGGCGCTGCGCGCGCTCCACCTGCTCGTCGGTGAGCGTCCCCTGCGCGAGCAGCTGCGCGAGCAGCCCCTCGTCGGCGAAGCGCGCGCGCACCCCCTTGAGCTCCCCGTCGCTGAACGTGAGCACCCAGCGCTCCTCCTCCCCGCGCCCCGCCACGCTCACCTTGACCGTCCTGCGCCGCCCGATCAGCAGCGTGAACCACTGCGCCACGTCCACGTCCGCCAGCCGCAGCTCCGCCCCCCACGGCGTGAGACTCGCCCCCGCCGGCGGACTCGCCGTGGGCGCGCCCTCGGGGCGGGGGGGACTCGGGGGCTGGGCGGGGGGAGGGCTGAGCATGAGGACTCCTCGCGTGTGGGGCTCGCGGCTCACTCTGACCTCAGGGCGGGCGCCCGGTCAAGGGCGCGTCAAGGGCGCGTCAAGAGCGCGGCGGTCACGCCGTCGCCCCCCTCGTGCGGCTGCCCGGGGCGCTGGTCCTGCACGTGCGCGCTCCGGCGGAGCCAGTCGCGCACCGCCTTCTTGAGCGCCCCCGTGCCGTGCCCGTGGATGATGTAGGCCACGCCCGCGCCGCGCCCGAGCAGCCCGTCGAGGTGGCGCTCGATCACCTCAAAGGCGTCCTCCACGCGCTGCCCGCGCACGTCGCACGTGAGGTCGGGGCTCTGCGGCGACGCCGTCTCCCACGACGACGCCTTGGGCGCGCGCGGGCGAGCGTCCTCCTCGCGGTCGCGCTTGCGCTGCTGCTCGAGCTCGCGGTCGCGCTCGCGCTCCTTGGCGGAGCGCGCGCGCGGCTGCCGCAGCTCCGCCGCGTCCACGTCCACGCTCAGCCGCCCCGCGCTCACCACGCAGCGCCCCTTGGCGTTGGGCAGGCGCGTCACCTCCGCGTGGTTGCTCAGCGAGATCACCCACACCCGCTGCCCCACCTTGAGGGCGGCGAGGTCGAGGTCCTGGGGGTAGCGGGCGAGCTTGTCGCGCGCGTCCGCCGCCGCCAGCCCCTCCGCCGCCGCCTCCATCTCGCGCTCCTGCGCCGCCACCGCCTCCGCGCTCAGGGCGCTCGCCGCGCCCGCCGCCGCCTGCTCGCGGAGGCGCGTGAGGAGCGCGCGCGCCGCGTCCCGCGCCCTGCGCGCCTCGGTGATCGCCTTGTGGCGCTCGGCGTCGATGGCCTTCTCGAGCCGCTCGGCGAGCTTGCGCTCCTTGATCGCGAGGTTGTGGTTGAGGTCGCGCAGGCGCGCCGACTCCTTGAGCGCCTCGTCCTTGGCGAGGCGCGCCGCCGACGCCTCCGCCTCGAGCTCCGCGATCACCTGCTCGAGCCGCTGACGCTGCTCCCCCGACAGCGCCTGCGCGCGCCCGAGCAGCGACTCCGGCAGCCCGCAGCGGCGCGCGATCTGCAGCGCCGAGGAGCCGCCCGGGGTGTCGTAGCGGAGGTGGTAGGTGGGGGCGTGCGCCCGCTCGTCGTACTCCACGGCGCCGTTGCGGAAGCGCGCGTCCTCGCGCGGCAGGAGCTTGAGCGCCTCGTAGTGCGTGGTGACGAACACGAGGGCGCCGAGGTCGGCGAAGTGCTCTAGGGCCGCCTGCGCCAGCGCCGCCCCCTGCGCGGGATCGGTGCCGATGGCGAGCTCGTCGAGCAGGACGAGGCTGTGGGGCTCGTGCAGGCGCAGCACGGCGCTGAGGTTGGCCATGTGGCCGCTGAAGGTGGACTGCCCCTCGCTGAGGTCCTGCTCGTCGCCCATGTCGGAGAACACGCAGGGCACGAGCGGCACCACCGCCCCCGCCTCCGCCGGCACGTGCAGCCCCGAGAGCGCCATCAGCACCAAGAGCCCCGCCGTCTTCATCACCACCGTCTTGCCGCCGGCGTTGGGGCCCGTCACCACCAGCACGCTCGGCGCGCGCGCGCCCCCCCCCTGCGCCTCCCCCTGCGCCTCCCCCTGCGCCTCCTCTTGAGCGCCCAAGAAGATGTCGTTGGGCACCACCCGCACCCCGCCCAGCTGCAGCAGCGGGTGGCGCGCCCCGCGCAGGCGCAGCGACGGCGCGTGGGTGAGCTGCGGGCTCGTGGCGCTCAGCTCCTTCGACAGGCTCGCCTTGGCGAACACCAGGTCGAGCGCCACCAGCGCCTCGTGACTCTCGAGCACCTCGCGGGCGCGCTGCGCCACGCGCTGCGTGAGGCGGGTGAGCACGCGGTGCACCTCGCGCTTCACCTCCGCCTGCGCCATCACGAGCTTGTTGTTGGCCTCCACCACCACCTGCGGCTCGATGTACACCGTGGCGCCCGAGGCGGACCAGCCGTGGACGATCCCCTCCACGTGGCGCTTGTGCCCCGACTTGATCGGCAGCACGTAGCGGTCCTCGCGCAGCGTAAAGAACTCGTCTTGGAGCATGCCCGCGTACGCCTCGTCGCTCACGAGGCCCGCCACGCGCTCCTTGAGGTGCTCGCTGAGCTGCGACACCTTGGCGCGCAGGTGCCCGAGGTCGCCGCTGGCGTGGTCGCTCAGCTCACCTTGGGCGGTGATGCTGGTGTTGATCTCGCGGGCGAGGTCCTGAAAGTCCGCCAGCCCCACCGCGAGGTCGGCGAGGGCGGGGTGGCTGCGCTCAAAGGGCTTAAAGAAGCGGCGGGCGCGGAACGCGGCGTCGAGGGAGGCGCCCACGTCACGCAGCTCCTCGATCTCGAGCACGCCGCCGCGCGCGGCGCGCGTCACGGCGGGGGTGATGTCGGAGGGCTGCCCGAGGGGCGGACTCTGGCCCTGGTCGAGCAGGGCGCGCCCCTCGTCCACGCGCTGCAGCAGTCCGCGCAGGGCGCGCTCGTCGCGCAGCGGCAGCAGCTCTAGGGCGAGGGCGCGCGCCACGGGGCCGCGGCAGTGCTCGGCGAGGCGCGCGAGGACGCGCGCCCACTCGAGGTGCCGGAGGGTCTTGGCGGGGACTCGCACGGGGGCGGGTGGGCTGCTCTGCTGCCTCAGGGTGACTGTCATGGTGGCTGCTCTCTCCTCGCGGCGCCGCGCGCGCCCTTATTCGCGCTGAACGCGCCTCGTGTGCTACCGTCCGCGTCGCCCGCGCCTCTATAGCAGAGGAGCCCCCGAGAGGGAAGCCTGAGAGGAAAGCACCTGATGCTGATGCCCGCCCACGCCGCCCGCGCCGCCCACGCCGCCCGCGCCGCCCTCGTCGCCCTCGCCGCCCTCGCCGCCCTCGCCTGCGACCCCGCGGCGCCCGCCGCCCCCGACGGCGAGGGCGGGCGCGCGCCGCGCCCCCTGCCGCCCCGCGACGCCGAGCCGCCCGCCGACGCGCCCGACGCGGCGCCCGCCGGCGGCGCTGAGGCGGAGGGCGGCCCCGCGCTCAACTCCCTCCTGCCCACCCGCGCCCCCCGCGCCGGCGGCGCGCGCGTCCGCCTCATCGGCGCCGACCTGCGCGAGCCCCTCGAGGTGCTGGTGGGGGGCGTCCCCTGCGCCCGCCTCACCGTGGAGAGCGCCAGCCGCGCCATCTGCGAGGTGCCGCCCTGGCCGGCGGCCGAGGCGGTGGACGTGAGCGCCCGCTGGCTCGACGGCGGGGCGGCGCGCGTGCTGCCGCGGGCGCTCACCTACTACGACGAGGTGGCGCTCTCGTCCGTTGACCCCGCCGAGGGCCCCGCCAGCGGCAGCGCGGAGGTCACGCTGCGCGGCGAGGGCTTTGAGGCGCCCACCGACGTGCGCTTTGGCAGCTCCCCCGCCCTGCGCGTGGAGGTCGTGAGCCCCACGGAGCTGCGCGCCGTCACCCCCCCCGGCCCCCCCGGCCTCGCCGACGTCACCGTGCGCAACGCCAACGGCGCCGCCGCCCTCCCCGGCGCCTACCGCTGGCGGAGTCCCATGGGCGTGGACCGCGTGGAGCCCGCCTGGGGCTGGAGCGGCGGCGGCGAGGAGGTGCGCCTGTACGGCTACGGGCTGCTCGCCGACACCGCCGTCGCCGTGGGCGACCGCCCCGCCGAGGTGAGCGAGGCGCTCCCCCCCGCCCGCCTCACCCTCATCACGCCGCCCAGCGCCCCCGGGTGGGCGGCGGTGGAGGCGCGCAACGGCAACGGCGCGTGGCGACGCGAGCGCGGCCTCTTGTACCTCGACCCCGCCCCGGGCGACTTTAGCGCCCTCGGGCTGGTCCCCGAGCGCCTGCCGAGCGACGAGGGCGGCTACTTTATGGTGGGCGGCAACGGCCTCAGCGCCGAGACGGCGGTGCGGGTGGCGGGGGAGCGGGTGCCCTGCGAGGCGCTCGCGCCGCAGCGCCTGCGCTGCTTCGCGCCGGGGCGCCCGCCGGGGCGCGCCGCCGTGGAGGTGCGCGAGCGCGAGGCGCCCATCGCGCGCGCCGTGGAGCTCGCGCTCACCTTCTTTGAGCCGCTCGAGGTGTACGCCGTCACGCCCCCGCGCGCGGCGGTGGCGGGGGGGGCGCTGCTGCGCGTGACGGGGCGCGGGCTGAGCGCGGGCGTCTCGTTTCTGCTCGACGAGGCGCCGGCGGAGGTGGTGAGCGTGGAGTCGAGCGCGGCGCTGTGGCTGCGCGCGCCGCCGCGCGCCCCCGGGCGCGTGGACCTCACGGCGCGCGCGGAGGCGGCGCGCGAGGGCGGCGCGAGCGTGGGGGAGCGCGCCTACCTGCCCGAGGCGGTGGAGTACTTTGACCCCCTCAGCCGCTACGGCGGCGCCTGGGGGGCGCCCATCTCGTCGAGCGTGAACGTGACCACCCTCAACATCTACGACCTCTCGCCCGTGGAGGGCGTGACGGTGGAGGCGCGCCCCTTTGACGATTCCGCGGCGCCGGCGCTCCTCAGCGGCGTCACCAACGAGGACGGGCAGGTCACGCTGTCGCTCGAGGAGCTGCGCGGCCCCCTCGGGGTGACGGCGGTGAAGGCGGGCTTTGAGGTGTATACCCTCGAGCGCCTGGTGAGCGAGAACGTGACGCTGGTGCTGATTCCCTACGACCCCCCCGAGATGGGCGAGGGGGACCCGCCGCCGCCGCTCGCGCTAGCGCGCGTGCGCGGGCGCCTGGAGGGGCTCTCGGCGCTCCCCAAGCCCCGCGAGCCCGGCTACACGCTGCGCGGCTTCATCGACACCAGCCACCCCACCCCCGAGGGGCGCGCCCTCCTGCCCCGCCCCGCCCCCGTGGGCGTGCTCGCCGAGGACGGCGACTTTGACGTGGAGGTGACGCCGGGGCAGATGTCGCTGGTGGCCACGGCGGCGCTGGTGGAGGACTGGGCGCTCAACGCGTTCGAGGCGGGGCAGATGAGCTACTGGCGCATGCGGCAGTCGAGCGTGCCGGTGGCGATGGGCCTCGTGCGCTTCCTGAGCCTCAGCCCCGGCGCGGAGGTGGGCGGGGTGGTGGCGCGGCTGCAGTACCCCATGGACACCACCGCCGCCGTGGAGCTGCTCAACCCCTCCCCCACCCCCCCCCCCCCCCCCCCGGCCGCGGCCCCCCCCCGCCCCCCGCCCCGGGCGCGGAGCCCCCCCCGCCGTTCGCCCCGCGCTACGAGGCGCGCGCCTTCCTCGACCTCGGCCCCGACGGCTACTGGGAGCTCGACGTGGCGGCGAGCGGCGCCGAGCGCGCCTTCCGCGTCCCGCACCTGCCGCAGATGAGCGACCTCCCCAGCGACGTCGACCTCCTGTGGCGCGGCGTGGCGGATTCGTCGCCGCGCGCCACCGGCTACGTGCTCCACAGGCAGCGCGACCTGAGCGCCCCTGTGCGCGTGGGGCCGTTCGTGGGGGCGCCGGAGCTGACGTCGCACGCGGAGGGGGACTTCGTGACCCTCGGCGACACGCTGCGGTGGCGCTTCTTGCCGGGCGCCGACCGCCCGGCGGTGGAGCCGCCGGAGGTGCTCCTCGCGCGCCTGCTCCAGAGCGGCTTCCCCGTGTGGAGCTTCACGCTCCCGAGCGGCGCCACGGAGCTCACCCTGCCCCCGATCCCGCCCACGAGCCCCCTCACCGGCGTGCTCCCGGGGCAGTTTGAGCTGCAGCTCGAGGCGATCACCTCCTACGGGCGCTTTGACTACCAAGACCACACGCTGCTCGACCTGCTCGAGCCGCGCGCCTACACGGTGCACCGCGTCACCCTCGGCTTCCGCTGAGCGCGCCCCCGAGGAGCGCCCCCCTGATGAGCCCCCCGCTGATGAGCGCCCCCCCGAGGA